>Ga0075424_100003158_pt1 | contig 15323 bp, 9 predicted proteins | sample SoiMethybrSBSTD3_FD_75301 | JGI IMG/M metagenome (GOLD analysis project Ga0075424, IMG submission 75301) | Bulk soil microbial communities from a Populus tree surrounding site in Tennessee, USA - Soil MetaG P. TD hybrid SBSTD3 | ecosystem: Environmental > Terrestrial > Soil > Tree plantation... | reverse complement strand
CGAGCGCGGCGGGGGCCAGCACGCCGGCCAGGGCAAACGCGGCGGTGACGCGGATGAGCGCGGGCGGCGTAAAACGAGCGGACTTCATGGCGAAACCACCTCCGGGTGATGGTTCCCCGCGCCGCGCGGCGAACGGACGGGCGGAGCAGGGGACGAAACGGCGCGCGAAAAGCATCGGACCGGACGAGCGGGCCGAAGCCCGGTCCGGATCGAGTCGCTAGCGCTCGGTCAGTTCCGGAGGTGCGTGGTGAGGGTGGCGGAAGGCGGAGGCGATGCCGCCGGGTTCGGCGGCGGAGCATCGAACGACGGCGCGACCAAGGCGGGGATCTCGGGGCACGCGACTGGGGAAAGCGCGATCGCGATGCCGTCCGAATGGGCCGTGATCCCACCGCGTCGCTGCGCGCTGAAGGTCGCGGGGACCGTCTCGGCCTCGGCCACCGGGGCCGTGCCGCAGCACGAGGCCGCCTTGACCGAAGCCGGGGCGGAAGCGTTCTGCGATTCCATGGCGCACGCCCGGCAGGTCGCGGCCGCTGGGGGTTCGCCGGACGAAGTCGCCGGCATCGCCATGGTCATCGTCATCGGGCAGACGAGTCGCTCCCCCGCGAGGGGGGCGGCTCCCGTGACGACCAGGGAGAGAAGAAGAAGGAGGCTCAACTGGCGTCGCATCATGATCCTCCAGTGATACCCCGGACCGCATGATTCGCTCCAGTCCGTAGCCGCATCTACGATGCCGCCGGCGTCGCGGCCCGGCAACATGTATTTCCATCGGCATCGCGCCGAGCCGGCTTGACGCCTCTCGCAAGACCTCCTACTTCAACAGCTTCGAGAGCCTTCGATCCTTGAGCGGGGAGCCGCCGGTCTGGCATCCGGGGCAATAGAAGGTGTCGCGCTCGGCGTACGAAATCCTCGCGATCGCGTGACCGCACCGCGGACACTTCTCCCCCGCGTGATCGTGCACGGTGTAGTGCTCCGACGGCTCGCGCTGCGGCAGGGACCCCGCGGCGGATTCGCGGAGCCGGGCGATCTGCCGCTCCAGCACCTCGAGCGTCGCGCGGTAGAGGCGCGAGCACTCCTCGTCGCCGACGCTTCGGGTCAGCTTGAGCGGCGAGAGGCGCGCCTCGTACAGGATCTCGTCCGAGAGGCCGTTCCCGATTCCAGAGATCGCGCGCTGATCGGTGAGGAAACCCTTGAGCTGGCGCGACTCCGCGCGGAGGGCCGTGGCGAACGCGGCCTCGCTCATTTCGCCGCGCGCGGGATCCGGCCCGATCGTACGGAGCTCTTCGATGTCGTCCGGATCCTCCGCCAGCCAGAGGCGAGCGCGCTTCTCCGTCCCGTGCTCCACCAGGCGAAGCTCCGAGTCGTCATCGAATCGAATGCGCGCGGAGACGTGCTTCGGCGGCTGTCGGGACGACGCCGGCGGGGGCGCGATCTGGATTCGCCCGAGGCGCATCAGGTGGAGCACGATCGCGCGTCGGGATTCCGTCTCGAGGATCAGGTACTTGCCGCGCCGCACCGGCAGGCTCAGGAATTCGCCGACGAACGAGTCGGCCGGCGGCGACGCGGTCATGAGCAATGCGGGCTGGCGGACCTCGATCGCCTCGATCCGCCGCCCCGACACCCCGGCCGCGAGGTTCTCGGCCAGAATTTCGAGAAACGGGGACTCGGGCACGGCTATTCGAGGCGGGTCGCGAGGATCAGCTTGGACGCGAACGGCGCGCCGAGCGGACGAACGGCCCGCACGCCGAAGCGCTCTTGCGACAACCACTCGGAGATCTTGTCGGCGCTCCAGGAGCGGCCCTCATTGAAGACCACGAACATCTGGAGCGAAAAGAACGTGGTCTCGCGCGAGGGCGGCCCCTCGGACTCGCTCATGACGCCGTGCACGAGGAGCGTCCCGCCCGGAACGAGCGCCTCCCACGCCTTGCGGATGATGTGCAGCGCGTTCTCCTCGCTCTCGGTTTGGAACACGTTCGAGAGGAGGATCGTATCCACCGGCCCCGGGAAGGGATCGGAGCGATAGTCGCCGGGTCGGAATTCGATCAGGTCTTCGCACCCTTCCGCGGTGAGGATGTCGCGCGCCACCTCCAGTGTCGGAGGCAGATCGAACAGGGTCGCCTTCAAGTTGGGAGTCCGCCGCGCGTACTCGGCCGAGAAGATGCCGGACCCGCCCGCCACGTCGAGGAGGCTCGACCCGGGCAGGAGCGGTGCCATCTCGGCGACGCGGCGCGACGATTCGCGGCTGACGGTGTGAACGCCGCGGATGTAGCGGCGGACCCGATCCGGATCGCCGCCCAGGATCGCGTCGGACGTGAGCGGCAATCGCGGTGTCCCCTCTCGAATGCCTCGCGCCAAGTCTCCCCATGCCGGATAGAGTTCGAACGCCATCTCGATCAACCCGGTGGCGTCGCCGTCGGCGCCCGGCACCAGATACGCGGCGTGGTCGCGAGGTATCACGTAGGTCGAGCCGTGGCGGTGGATCACGCCGGCCGCGACCAGCGCCTCGAGAAGGATCTCGATGCCGCGGGGATCGGCCTGGCAATGCCGGGCGACGTCGGCCGCGACCTGCGGGCGCTTGTGGATCTCCGCGAACACGCCCAGCGAATAGGCGGCCATGAGGACCGCCGTCTGCTGATACCCGTACACCATCGAACGGATTTTCGAGAGCGGCGGCTCTTCGGGAGCGGGGCTCGGTCGAGGCGGACCCTCGCCCGCGCTCTGCACTCCGGTCCGGTAGGGCTTGGCCGGCGGACGTTCGCGATCGGGGAATCTCGTTCCGCGATCGGGGCGCCCCGGCATCGGACCGCGATCCGGGCGACCGGTCGCGGGACCGCGATCTCCGCGAAGGGGACGCGCCGGCGCGGGACCGCGGCCATGGCGGTCGCGATCCGGCGGACCCTGGAATCGATCCCGATCACCGCGGTACGGGCCGGCGCCGGGGCCGCGCGGGGCGCGGGACATGCCGCCAGGTCCGCGGGACATGCCACCGGGGCCGCGCGACATGCCGCCGGGGCCGCGAGACATCCCGCCCGGTCCGCGGGGGGCGCCGCCGCCCGGCCGGGGCGAATAGGGGCGCGGCGCGTACGGCCGCGGCGCTCCGGGCCCGCCCTGGCGCTCGCGCCGTTCGCGCGCGCGCTCGGCGGCCTGCTGCTTCATGAATTCCAGCTCTTCCGGAGGAATCCGCGTCCCGTACTGCGGATGCTCGCGCATGGTCGGGGAGTCGTCGCCCGCACGCCCTCTCGGGCGCGGCTTTCCCGGACCCCCGCCCCGCGCCGGGTTCGGGCGCGGTCCGGCGGGGGGCGAGGAATTGGGCCGCTCGCGACGGCGGCGATTGGGCTTCATCATGACGTGGAGCGATCCATGGCGGGAGCGCGCAGTCTACCACGCAGGCGCGGCATCAGTCGAGCGCGGCGCGGACCATCTCGCTCAGCGCCTTCCCATCGGCTCGCCCCTGGGCGCGAGCCGTCAATTCCTTCATCACGCGGCCGAAATCCTTCACGGACGACGCGTTCACCTCGGCGATCACCGCCAGGACGAGCGCCTTGATCTCGTCGGGCGTGAGCGGGGCAGGAAGATACTCCTGCACCACCTTCGCCTCCTCGAGAATCTTCGCGGCGGCTTCCTTCTGGCCCAGCTTGTCGTATTCGGCGGCCGACTCGCGGAGCTTCTTGGCGTACGCCGTCAGCACCTCGAGGACCTTGGCGTCGGGCAGCGTCTGGATGCTGGCGTCCTTCTTCTTTTCGAGCAGGATCTGGCTCCGCATCATGCGGAGCGTGCCCAGGCGTTCCTGATTCCCGGCCTTGAGGGCGCTCTTCATCTCGTCGTTGAGGCGCTCTTCGAGCATTCATTACTCCGAGAGGGGTTTTGGATCGGGCCGGAGGGCCCGGATCGAGGTGCCGCCAAAGTATATCAGAATCTTGACATAGGGGCGAGAAACAGCCAAACTCCCGCGATTCTTCCCCCCGACCGTCGGTGATCCCGGAGGCGATTCGACATGCACCAGCCGTGCGCCCGCGCTCTGCTTGCGCCCCTGCTCGCGACCCTCATCCTGCTCGGTGGAATCGCGCCCCAGGCGCACGCCGTCGAGGAGCGGGCCGTGATCTCCATCGACGCGGGCAGCGAACTCTACGACGCCGAGCAGGCCCTCAAAGACGGCCCCGCCTTCGGTGTCCGCGCCGCCGGCTTCCTGAATCGATGGATCGGGGTCGAGGGACTCCTGAGCACGGCCTCGCCCAAGCTCGAAGCGCCGGCCACGGGCGACGGCAAGTTCGGCCACTACGGAGCCGGCCTCATCCTGACGCCCGACCGGTACCGGTGGGTGCTTCCCTACATCTACGGCGGCGTCGGCTCGGCCTCGGTGGAACGAAACGGCGGCGGATCCAAGACCTACGGCGCGATCCACGGCGGCATCGGTGCGATCTTCCGCGCCGGCGAGCGATTCGGCTTCCGCCTCGACGGCCGAAACGTGAGCTACAAGCAGGAAGGCGGCCCCGGCCGCGACACGCGCGTGAACACCTTCCTCGTCTCCGCCGGCGTCTCGGCATTCTGGCTCGGCCGGCCGCGCGACACGGACGAGGACGGCGTGCCGGACAAGGGTGACCGCTGCCCCGCGACGCCCAAGGGCGCGGTCGTGGACGCCGGCGGCTGCCCGCTCGACACCGACGGCGACAAGGTGTTCGACGGCCTCGACAAGTGCACGGGCACGCCCGCGGGCGCGATCGTGGACGCGACGGGCTGCCCGCTCGACGCGGACAAGGACGGCGTCTTCGACGGAATCGACAAGTGCGACTCGACCGAGACGGGCGTGATCGTCGACGCCACCGGGTGCGGGATCGATTCGGACGGCGACGCGATCTTCGACGGACTGGACAAGTGCCCCGACACGCCGAAGGGCTCCGTCGTCGATTTGACCGGCTGCCCCCTGGACGCGGACGGAGACGGGATTCCGGACGGCATCGACATTTGCCCCGCGACGCCGAGCGGCGTTTCGGTCAACGCCGGCGGCTGCCCGCTCCAACGGTTGCCGCGCGAGCAGGAGCTGCTCGACACCTGGATGATCCGACTCACCGACCTCGAATTCGTGCCGGACTCGGCGCGAATTCTCGACGCCGGCATGGCTCGGATCGACTCCGTGGTCGCAGTGCTCAAGCAGTGGCCGATGCTCAAGTTCGAGATCGGCGTTCACGTGGACGACACGCCGGAGCCCGGCTACCGAATCCCGCTGTCGGCGTCCCGCGCGCGTGCCGTGCTCCAGTACCTGTTCGGAAGGAATCCGACGTTGAACCAGAAGAACTACTGGATCACCGGCTACGGCGACACGGATCCGCTGGTGCCCAACACCTCGACCGCGAATCGAGCGATCAATCGGCGCGTCGACTTCCGCCTCGTGAACATGCAGGTTCTGACGCAAGAGCGGGAACGCCGCGCCTCCTTCGGCGACACGCCGGCTCCGCCCGCGCCGGGGCTCACGCCGAAGATGCCGACCGGCGGCGAGGGAGGCAACTGACCCCGCTCGCGCGATGAATCACAGGAACGAGGGACGGGGGCTCCGCGGAACACGCGGGGCCCCCGTTTTCGCCCCGCTTTTTCATGGATCGGCGCCTTGCTTCGCAGTATGTTCCGCGCGGATCGGCAGGGGTCACTCGTGTCACCGTCCCGAGGCGTTCCATGCCGCCTTCTAGCACGAAGATGACGACCTGGGCCGAGGCGATTCTCGGGCCGCTCGCGGCGTCCTCGCTGACGTACGCGCTGGTCGCGAACTACCACGCGTTCAACGAGCCCTTCTTCTTCTTCATCGTCATCTCCCTTCTCGCCTATCGACACTCCGGTCTTCCCGTGTGGTCGGCTTGGCTTCTTTCCACCGTCCTGATCGCGCTTCGACCATGGGCCCCCGGCCTTCCCGTGCAGGGGGCACCCGCCGGGCTCGAGGAAGCCGCGCTGTTCGCGGTCGCCGCGGGCGCCATCGTGCTCTTGGGCGACCGGCTGCGCGCGCTCCACGAGCGGCTGATCCGACGTTCCCGCGAGGAATCGGACCGCCACAAGCTCGTCATGGCCAGCTCTCCGGAGGGCGTTTGGCGGGTGGACGCCGAAGGCAAGACGATCGAAGTGAACCGCCGCATGGCGGAGCTTCTCGGCTGCCGACCCGAAGAGATGGTCGGGCGCCATTTCCAGGAGTTCATCACGGACGAGTGGAGCGAGGTCGCCCGAAACGCGTTCGAGCGGGTGATCGTCGGCGAGCCGACCCAGTTCGAATTCATGTTTCGACACCGCGATGGTCACGAGGTCTGGACCCTGGTGACCACGCACCCGGTGATGGACGCCGCCGGCCGGTACCACGAAGCCTACGGCATCATCCGCGACATCACGGATCGACACCGTGCCGACGCGGACCTCAAGGACGCGATGTCGCTCCTCGAGGCGACGCTCGACTCCACGACCGAGGGCGTGCTCGCGGTCGACCTGCAGGGCCGGATCGTCCGGTACAACCGGCAATTCGTGCAGATGTGGCGGGTCCCGGAAGAGATCCTCGAGGGCCGGGACGACGAGCGGGCCCTGGAGTTCGTGATCGCCCAGCTCGCGGATCCCGGCGACTTCATGGCCCGGGTCCGTCGTCTCTACTCGACCCCGGAGGCCGGCAGCTTCGACACGCTCCGCTTCAAGGACGGCCGCGTCTTCGAGCGCTCCTCGCTTCCGCAGCGTCTCGCCGGCGAGGTGATCGGACGGGTCTGGTCCTTCCGGGACGTGACCGACCGGGAGCAAGCGCTCGCGGAGCAGAAGCTGGCGATGGAGCGGGAAGCGACGATCGCGCGGAACCTCGACGCCGCGCTCTTCACGCTGACGCTCGGACGGGACGATCGGATCGCGGCCTACGAGTACTTCTCGAGCGGCGCCGAGGGGCTGTTCGGCGTGCCGCCAGCCGAGCTCGAGGGCCCCGGCTTCTGGTTCCAGCGCATCCATCCGGACGATCTGAAGAACGTGGTGGAACCCGCCTTCCACGGACTGGCCCGGCTCCGGCCGACGACGATCGAGTTCCGGTACCAGACTTCGAAGGGCATCTACCGGTGGCACCGGACGCGATTCTTGCCGCGCCGCGAGTCGGACGGGGTCATTCACGTGGACGGCATCGAGACCGACGTCACCGAGCGAGTCGCGTTGGAAGATCAGCTGCGACACGCCCAAAAGTTGGAGGCCGTGGGACAGCTGGCCGGCGGGGTAGCGCACGACTTCAACAACATCCTGACCGCGGTGCTCGGCTACTCCGACCTCCTCTTGAGCCGCCTTCCCGCCGGCGACTCGAACCGCCACGCGGTCGAGGAAATCCACCGAGGCGGGAAACGCGCCGCGAGCCTGACCCGGCAACTTCTCGCCTTCAGCCGGCGAAGCCCCGTCCAGCCCCGGGTCGTCGACCTGAACGACTCGGTGGAGAACCTCCTGCCGATGCTCCAACGCCTCGCCGGCGAGGACATCGACTTCCAGCTCCTCCTCTCCCCCGCCCTGGGTCGCGTGCGCGTCGATCCCTCGCAGTTCGAGCAGATCGTGGTGAATCTCATCGTGAACGCGCGGGACGCCATGACAAATGGAGGTGTCATCCGCCTGACGACGGAACGCGTGTCGCTCTCGGAGGCCGACACGCGCGGGGCGCCCGACGTGACGCCCGGCCCCTTCGTGCTCCTGCGGGTCGCCGACACGGGCACCGGCATTCCGGCGGACGTCATGGAGCACATGTTCGAGCCCTTCTACACGACCAAGGAACCGGGACGCGGGACGGGGCTCGGCCTCGCGACGGTCTACGGAATCGTGCGCCAGCACAAAGGCTTCGTGCGCGCGAGAAGCGAGGAGGGCAAGGGAGCGGAATTCGAGATCCTGCTTCCCGAGGAAGCGATGGAGGATGTGGTCGCCCCCATCGAAGGGCGCGAGTCCCCGATTCCCGTGGGCGACGAGACGGTCCTGCTGGTCGAGGACGACGCCAGCCTGCTGGCGCTGGGGCGGGAGATCCTGGTCGAGCTGGGCTACACCGTGGTCACGGCCCCTGACGGACCGGAAGCGCTCCGCTTCTTCGAGGAGAAGGGCGCGGGCGTGGACATCCTCGTGACGGACGTCGTCATGCCGGGAATGGGAGGCCGCGAATTGGCCACGCGGGCAACGGCGCTCAAACCGGGTCTTCGCGTCCTCTACGTCTCCGGATACACGAGGGACTCGACGCTCCTGCGTGGGATCCAGGGTCTGGAGCTCGCGTTCTTGGAGAAGCCGTACACGCCGTTTTTCCTCGCCCGAAAAATCCGGGAGGTGTTGGACGCGCCGCCGCAGACGGGAGCGATGGCGGCGCCCGGTTCGCGCGGCCAAGAGGCGTCCCCTCCGACCGCAGGCTAGCCCGCGGCTTCCGTCGCTCCCGCCGATCCCCTCCCCGTTCCGTTCAGCAATTCCGCGAGCGTTTCCTCGAGCGGCGCAGGAGCAACCTCCAATTCGGCGCGCGTCCTGGCGTTGGCCACCGGCGCCAGCCGGCGGAGGTGCCGCACCAGCTCGCGCGGCAGGACCAAGCGACGAAGGTAGGAGTGCACGGGAAGCACGGGCGTGAGGAGGCCCAGCTCTTCCACCAGGAGATCCGGGAGACGGCGTCGCGGCGGCGCGATCCCGGTCATCGTCGCGAGGCGGGCGTAGAGATCGCCGATCCGGAGCGAGTCGCCGACGGCGAGGTAGCGCCGCCCCCCTCGGCCCCTCCGCAGGGCCGCGACGATCCATCGGCCCAGATCGCGGCCGTCGCTCACGGCGAGCCAGGCCTCGTCCAGGATGCGGTACGGAAGCTCGCCGGCGGCGTAGAGCGAGACCAGTCCGCCCAGGAGCGTTTCCGCGCGCGGCGCCGCGAGCACGCCGGGGCTCACGACGAGCGTCCGCATGCCGCCGGTCCCGTTCGCTTCCAGCACCGCCGCCTCCGCTTCGAATTTCATCCGGACCGCCTCGGCTTCGTAGATCCCCTCCGGCGGCGTCTCCTCGTTCACAGGCGCGGTGGAATCTTCACGTTCTTGAAGTGTCCCCGCGTATCCGATCAGCACGAACGTACGAACGCCGGCCGCTCCCGCTGCGGCGAGGAGGGCCTCGGACCCGCCCACGTTCACGCGACGCTGGCGATCGCGGTCGAGCGTCACGAAGCCCGTGCGCGCCGCCGCGTGCACGACCGTGTCGCACCCCGCGACCGCGGCGGCCAACGTCTCCGAGCGCTCGAGATCGCCGGGAACGAATTCGGCGTCGGGGATCGCCGCGCGGAGGGCAGACGAAGGTGCCGTGCGGTGCGTCATCGCGCGGATCGGCGCGCCGAGGCCCGCCAGCGCGGGCGCGAGTAGGCCTCCGACGACGCCCGTCGCACCGGTCAGCAGGATTCTGGAAGGTTGGCCCTGGGTTCGCATGTGGTCGCCGCGGCTGGCGCCGGGGACAGGTAAATCTACCCGCCCTGGGCCGCGCGAACCAGGGTCCATTTGCGCCAAACGGAGCCCCGGACCGACTCGCGTTTCGCCCCGTCACCCTCGTGCCCACGCGGCAAGATGCGACGCGGCGCCTGGCTGGATCCAACCAGCGCCCGCGTTTGCGAGTCGCCGTTCCGGACATTTACCTGCCCCATGGTCTGCCCAGTTCCCGCGATCGCCTGTGGAGACAACGACCTGGAGGCTCGGCCCACCTCGGGAGTCAATCTGCACGAACCGGCGGCACGAAGGCTGCAACAGGGCGGTTCGTCGGGACGCGTCCTCCCTGGACGCGCGGTGGCCCGGGCGTGCGGCGTTGCCGCCGGATCGGGACCCAAGTGGCAACATTCGAAAACGTACCGGAGGTGTCGCCGTGCGCCATGCACATCGGAGGGCGTGGCCCCTTGGCCTGCTCGCGTTATTGACGTGGGCATTGCCTGCCGCGTTCGCTTCGCCCGCCTTGGCGGGTCCGTACACTCGCTTGCAGGTGTTGTTGCCGGGAGAAACAGCGGCGCCAGGGACGGGCAGCGGCAAGACGGGCACCCCGCGCGCACAGGTCAGCGGCATCCCCTTCGACATCACGGTGCGGGCCTGCGATAACACGTGGACCCTCGTCACAAGCGTCTCGAACAGCGTCCAGATCACGTCGTCGGACGCGAGCGCGACCCTGCCGCAGCCGGCCCAATTGCAGTCGGGCACGCGGACCTTCACGGTGACCACGAACGCGGGCGGCACGTTCAACTTCCTGGCCCACGACCAGACGGACAACACGATCCCGGACGGCGTGTCGGCGTCCTTCGCGAGCCAGGTGCTCGCCAGCTTTACGTTCGAGAGCATCTCCCAAAAGCACAAGTACGCGGGCGTTCCCGACCCCACGACGCTCACGGCGCGGGATCCGAACGGAAACGTCGTGACCGGATACACCGGTCCCGCGGGCTTGAAGGAGATGACGAGCTTCGGCGAAGGTCGCGTGTCTCCGGCGCAGGTGACGCTCACGAACGGCGTCTGGTCGGGCAACATGACCATGTATCGCGCCGACGAGACGAGCATCAATCGCGGCAACGTGAACAAGTACGCCTACGATCTGACCAACCCCGCGAAGAACGGGTCGAGCGATCCCTTCATCGTGCATCCTGGCGCGTTCGCGAAGGTCCAGATCATCGTGCCCGGCACGACGCCGCTCCCGGGTAGCGTGAGCGGCTACACCGGCTCGCCCGCCACCCAGGCCGTCGGCACCGGCTTCACGGCCACCGTCTATTCCACCGACGCCTACTGGAACCCGATACCGAGCGGCGACAACGTCCGCGTCACGGGGACCGGCTCCTACACCGCGTCGCCCACGTCGGGAGTGCTCTCGAACGGCTTCCGTCAGTTCACGGTCACCTTGAACACGGTCGGGACCCAGACGGTCTCCGCGTCCGACCTCACGAACGGCTCGATCGCGGGGACGACCAGCCCTGGGATCCAGGTGCTCGCGTCGGCGCCGGCCCGGTTCGCGTTCGTCACGATCACGAGCCCGCAGACGGCCGGCACGCCGGCCTCGGTGACCATCAACGCGGTCGACTCGGGCGGAAACCTCGTCCCCGGGTACACGGGGGACGCGATCCTGACGGCGAACACCGGCACCGGAAGCATTTCGCCGGAAGTGGTCACGTTCGCGGCCGGAACGTGGACCGGAGCCGTCACGTTCAAGGGCGCCGGCGGCGCGGTGGCGCTCACGTGCGCCGACTATTCCGCGCCCCCGAAGACCGGAACGAGCAACAATTTCGTCGTGAACCCGGGGCCGTTCTACGGTCTACAAGTATTGCTCCCCGGTGAATCCGCGCGGGGCGGAACGGCGACGGGCAAGACCGGAACGCCGACCACCCAGAGCGCCGGAAACCCGTTCACGACGACCGTGCGCGCGGTGGACCAGTACTGGAACCTCGTGCCCGGCGTGAACGATCGCATCGTGTTGACGTCGACGGACACGTTCGCCTGGATCCCCTCGGACACGACGCTGGTCAACGGCCAGTGCCTGATCCCCACACGGCTCCACAAGAGCGGGTACCAGACGATCAGCGCCCGCGACTCCACCAACGCCTCGATCCAGCCGAACACATCGAGCCAGGTGCTCGTGGTGGGCGGGAGCTTTTCGCGGGTCTTGATCCTGGCCCCGGGCGAAACGGTGGCGCCGGGCACGGTCTCGGGCCGGGCCGGTACGGCGACCGACCAGTCGATCAATTACGCCTTCACCGTCACCGCCCTCGCCACCGATCAGTGGTGGAATCCGGTGGGCGGCGCGACGGACGTGGTGCATATCACTTCGAACGATCCGCTGGCGGTCCTGCCGCCGGACGAGGCGATGGTGGACGGGACGGCGGACCTCCAGGTGCGCCTATCGACGGGCGGCTTCCAGCAGATCACGGTGAGCGACGTCACCACTCCGTCGCACGCTGGAAGCACGACGCAGGTCCGGGCGATCTCGAGCGGCTTCCACCTGGAGGCGGCGATCACCCCGTCCTCCGCCCGCGCCGGCGAGCCGTTTAGTTTGACGGTCAAGGTCACGAACGATGCCGGCAGCGTCATCCAGGAAATCAACTCCTTCGTGACGCTCCAGATCCGAAACGCCAACGATCAGTCGGCGGGTCGGGGCGCCCTGCTCACGACGCAGTTCCAACTATTGCAAGGCCAGCGCACGGTGTCGGAGACCTACACGTTCTCCGAGCCGATCATCATCATCGCGCACGACGATGCCGGCAATGCCCCGGCGACCAGCAACCCGATCACGATCACTCCCGGCCAGCCTGCGTTCGTGCGGCTCTCGAGCAACCCGAGCTGGGTGGGCGGCAACAAGCACGCGACCGTCACGGCCCGCGTGGTGGACGACTTCGAGAACGGCGTGCCGGACCAATTGGTCGACTTCCTGCTCTTGACCGGCACGGGCACGCTCTCGGCGATGGACACGCTGTCGAGCGCCACGGGAGAGGCGCGCGCGGACTTCCTGAGCCCGCGCAATCCGGAGGTCGACCGCATCCGGGCGACCTCGGGCTCGCTTCAGAACGAGATGGATCTGGAGACCGCGTTCGTCGATCCGACGAAGGGCGGCGGCTACGCCACGAACTATCCGAACCCGTTCCATCCGCCGACGGAAGCGACGACGATCGCCTACAAGCTGGACGACAACGCGAGCGTCACGATGCGGATCTACACGCAGACCGGCTCGCTGGTGAAGCGCGTGACGTTCGACAAGGGCATCGCCGGCGGAGCCGCGGGCCTGAATGAGTATCAGTGGGATGGAAAGAACGGCAAGGGCGAGGTGGTCGCTTCGGGCGGCTACGTCGTATTGATCGAAGCGCAGGGCACGGGGGAAACGCTGCACGTCATCCGCCGCAAGGTCGCGGTGGTCCGGTAAGCGAGGAGGCACGATCATGATTCGCACTTATCTTCGTCGCTCGTTCGGGCTCGCGCTGATCGCGGCCCTGGCCTTCCCGGCGGGCGCCCTCGCCGACGAGGAAAACGGCGGCGCGCCCGGTTCGTGGCTCTCTCAGTACGTGACGGCTCGCGCGCTCGGTCTCGGTGGAGCCTTCGTGGGCACGGCGGACGACGCCTCGTCGGTCGTCTGGAACCCGGCGGGTCTGGCCACGCTCGTCCCGAACGAGGTTCGGTTCGAGACGGCCCAGCTCTTCGAGGACACGTACGTTCACGCCCTCAACTTCGCCGTGCCCGGAAACCGCCTTCCCTCGTTCGGGCTCTCCATCGTGACGCTCCGCTCGGGCGAGTTCGACCGCACGAACGAGTTGAACGACCCGCTCGGCACGTTCCGTGAAGTCGAGACCGCCTACATCTTCACGATGTCGCGGAACATCAATCCGAAGTTCGCGCTCGGCACGAACGTGAAGCTGGCGACCCAGTCGGTGGAGGACTTCTCGGCCACCGGAGTCGGATTCGACTTGGGCGCCATCATGGACGTGACGCCGACGTTTCGCGTGGGCGCGTCGATTCTCAACCTCGGCGGCCCGAGCCTCACGCTACGGGACGCCAAGGAGAAGTTCCCGATGGAATTTCGCGGCGGATTCTCCGCCGCCCTGCTTCGCGGCCGCGGGCTCCTGACCGCCGAGGTCGATCAATCCCAGGGCCCCGGCGTTCGGTTCCGCGGTGGCTCCGAATACTGGGTGCAGCCGGCGTTCGCGCTCCGGGTGGGCCTCGACGACCAGCATCCGGGCGGCGGCATGTCCTACCGGTTCGCGGGCAACTACCAGTTCGACTACGGCGTCTTGGATCATCCGCTCGGTCTGACGCACCGCATCGGCCTCACGTACCGCTTCGGCGGCTTCTTCGCCAAGGCGAAGGCGGAGCCGGAGATCTTCTCGCCGACCGGCGAGCGCGCCGTGACCAAGATCGACCTGAACGCGCGCACGAAGGCCGAGCTGGAGTCGTGGAAGCTCGACATTCTGAACAAGTCGGACGAGGTGGTCCGGAGCTTCGGCGGCAAGGGTCAGCCGCCGGCGCACATTCAGTGGGACGGCAAGGATGAGACGGGACTTCCGCTCGCCGACGGCGAGTACCGGTACCGGCTCCAGGTGAACGACGCGGACGGCCGCGTGATCGAGAGCCGCATGCACGCGGTGACGATCTCGACCGGCGGGCCGCAGGGCGAAGTGCCGGTCATTCCGGTCCAGTAAGCGAGCGGGGGCAAAGGGCCATGACGCAACGGACAGCGGAGAGGATGGCGAAGCGCGGAGCGCGCCGGGGGGTGCGCTTCGGCATGGCGGCAGGGATCCTTCTGGCGGTGGGGGTCGGCGCGATGGCGCCGGCCTCGCCGGCCTGGGCGAAGGACGAGCCGGCGCCGGCGGTGAAGGACGCAGGGACGGCGTTCGAAGCGGGGCGCGTGCTGAAGGATGCGGACAAGGTTGCCGCGTTGGAGGAGGCGGAGAAGCTCGCCGTCGAATCCGCGCGCGGCGCGAAGACGAAGGAATCCGAAGGCGCCGCACGGTACCTCTCGGCGGAAATCCTGTTCGAACGGGGCGAGAACGCGCGCGCTGCCGCGGAGCTGCGCGGCGCCGCGGACAAGCTCGGAAAGAGCCCGTTCGCCGACGACGCGGTGTTCGAGTCGATCCTCGCACAGGAGGCGTCGGGCTCGGATGCCGACGCGATGAACGCGTGGAAGGACTGGGAGAGCCGCTTCCCCGACAGCCCGCTCCTCGGCGAAGCGAAGCTGGCCCAGGCCTGGAACGCGCTTCGTCGCGGCGAAACCGCCGTGGCGCAAAAGCAGCTGACCGCGCTCCTCGCGAGCCGGCCGTGGTACGCGAACGACGCTCGCGCGTCGCTGGCGCGCGCGACCGCGCTCTACCTGACCCAAAAGCCGGCGGACGCCCTGGCGCTGATCGGCACCAAGCCGGGCGGCGGGGCGGGGGCCGCGTACCTGCGCGCGCTCTGCCAGCGCAGCCTGGGCGCGGTGCTCCAATCGGCCGCCGCCTTCCAGGAAGTGTCCGATCGCTTTCCGAACTCCCCGCTCCGCGACCCCGCGCTGCTCGGAAAAGCCGACGCCTTCCTGCGCGCGAAGGACTATCGAAGCGCCGGCGAGGAATTCGCGCGGGCCGCGGCGAAGGCGCAGGATCCCGCCGTCGTCGCCGAGGCCGAGATTCGGGCCGCCGGCTCCACGCTTCTGGCCGGACATCCGGATTCGGCGCTCGCGCTCTTCCGCGGCATCGTCGAACAGCGCCCCGGGACGGATCAGGCGGCGCGTGCTCAGTTCCTGATCGGCGACGTGCTCGCGACCCGCGGCCAATATCAGGACGCGATCGTCGAGTTGAATCGGGTTCTCACGTCCTACTTCCAGCATTCCGTGGCGGCGAGCGCGCAGTACCGCGTCGCGCGCTGCCTCGACGC
>Ga0075424_100003157_pt1 | contig 15324 bp, 13 predicted proteins | sample SoiMethybrSBSTD3_FD_75301 | JGI IMG/M metagenome (GOLD analysis project Ga0075424, IMG submission 75301) | Bulk soil microbial communities from a Populus tree surrounding site in Tennessee, USA - Soil MetaG P. TD hybrid SBSTD3 | ecosystem: Environmental > Terrestrial > Soil > Tree plantation... | reverse complement strand
CGTTGCCGTCGCCGACGAGCGACTCGCCGAGAAAGAAATCCGCTGCCATGCTCACCTCCGCGTTGGTACCGGCACCTGCTGGGGACGGGCACTATGAAACCCGTCCCGGGGCGTGTCAAGCAATCGCCGTACTCGTCAGGCACGAACATCGCGGGCGAACCACAGTGAAGCCGGAGCGAGGACGGCATGGCCTATCGCCGAGTCTGTCAGTCGAGCGGCAATCCTGACGCGGGCCTTGCGAGAGGCGCTGCACGCAGTGCAACTATGCGACGCCTCCCGCGGCAGTTGTGCTCTGGATGATTGCGGGTCGGAAGGGTACAGGCGCGCCGCGTTAGGCGGCGCCGACAGGAACGGACGCAGGAACGGACAGTCGAACGACGCACTGATGAACGGCCGCGACGCGGTGTTCGTGGTGCCTCGCGCGCGGCAGCGCAGCAGGAGTAGTTGGCAGTGCAGGAGCGTTGTCATGGTCCCGACCGAAGGGCACGGAGTGGCATCGGAGTCGCCACATCCGTCAGTCGATGCAGGGGTCCGAGGCCCCTGAGGCATCGATGACCTATCGAGAGCGTAGCCCTCCACCCGATCAGTGGCGCCGTCGTGACACGCGACGGTGCAACGCTGCGTGGCCTCGCCGGCCGATCCAGCGCGGCTCGAGACCGCCCGAGACCGACGCAAGAATGCTCGCGTCACGCTCCCTTTCTGCATCGGAGTCGACACATGAATGCATTCATTCGCTCACTCACGGCCACACAAGCGGCGTTCACCGCGCTCGCTGTCCTGCCAACGCTTGCCGGCGCGCAGGGCGGGCAAGACCTGGCGGCGATGTCGAAGGATTCCAAGCAGTGGGTCATGACGGGCCGGACGTTCGACCTCCAGCGGTACAGCCCACTGAACCAGATCACGACCTCCAACGTCGGCCAGCTGGGGGTCGCCTGGACCATGTCGACCGGCACGCTGCGCGGGCACGAAGGCAACCCGCTGGTGGTGGGGAACGTCATGTATTTCCACAGCTCGTTCCCCAACAAGGTGTACGCGCTCGACCTCACCAAAGAGGGCATGCCGCAGATCTGGTCGTTCACGCCGGACCAGCCGGCGGACGTCATCCCGGTAGCGTGCTGCGACGTCGTGAACCGCGGCCTCGCGTATCACCCGAGTGGCAAGCTCTACATCCAGCTGCTCCAGGGTGACCTGCTCGCGCTCGACGCCAAGACGGGGAAGCAAATCTTCCGAGTCAAGAACGCCGACTACAAGAAGGGCGAGACGATGACCAACGCCCCGCTCGTCGTGAAGGACGTAGTCATCGCCGGCGTATCGGGCGGCGAGTTCGGCGTTCGTGGGCACGTGACGGGCTACGACGCGAACACCGGGAAGGAGCTGTGGCGCGCCTACAGCACGGGCCCGGACAGCGAGGTGAAGCTCACCGGAACACCTAACGCGAACTACGAGTCGCACAAAGGCAAGGACCTCGGCGTCTCGACCTGGCAGGGCGATGAGTGGAAGCGCGGCGGGGGCACCACGTGGGGCTGGTATTCCTACGACCCCGAGCTGAACCTCTTCTACTACGGCACCGGGAACCCGGGCACATGGAATCCCGACCAGCGTCCGGGCGACAACAAGTGGTCGATGACCATCTTCGCCCGCAATCCGGAAACCGGTGAGGCGAAGTGGGCCTACCAGATGACGCCGCACGACGAGTGGGACTACGACGGCGTCAACGAGAACATCCTCTTCGACCAGGGCGGTCGAAAGCTGCTCGCGCACTTCGACCGCAACGGCTTCGCGTACACGATCGACCGAACCACCGGCAAGCTCGTCGTCGCCGAGAAGTACGGCCCGGTGAACTGGGCGACGAAGATCGACCTAACGACTGGACTGCCGGTGCGTGACGAGAAGTACGGCACCACGTCGAAGAAAAACACCGAGGGCATCTGCCCGGCGGCGATCGGGTTCAAGGATCAACAGCCCGCGGCGTATTCTCCGCAGACCGGGTTCTTCTACGTCCCGGCCAACAACATCTGCATGGATTACGAGGGCGTGGAGGTGAAGTACGCGGCGGGCCAGCCGTACGTCGGCGCGATCGTGCGCATGTTCGCCGGCCCGGGCGGCAACCGCGGGCGCTTCATCGCCTGGGACCCCATGAAAGGGAAGCAGGTGTGGGAGATCAAGGAGCCGCTCGCGGCCTACGGCGGCGCGCTCGCCACGGCGGGCGGAGTCGTGTTCTACGGCACGATGGAAGGGTGGCTCAAGGCGGTCGACGCCAAGACCGGCAAGGAGCTGTGGAAGTTCAAGACACCGTCCGGGATCATTGGGAACCCAATGACGTACGTGGGCCCCGATGGACGGCAGTACGTCGCCGTGTTGTCCGGGATCGGTGGCTGGGCCGGGATCGGCATTGCCGCCGGCATTGGCGCTGAGGATCCCACCGCCGGCCTCGGCGCCCTCGGCGCGTTCGGCGACGCCGGCAAGTATACGACGCAGGGTGGCGTGCTGACGGTGTTCGCGATCGGCGGCCAGCGCGGCGCGGCGAAGTAACAGGAACCCACACTACACGCGCGGGCGCCTCACGAGGCGCTCGCGGTCTCGTGGCGGGCCGGGTACCGGGTGAGAAACCCGGTACCGGACTTGCCGTCACTCGAGGGGACTCGCGGCAGCAACATGGCGAAGCCGCTGTCCTCGAAGGAGTCGCGACATGGGATGGGAAACGCGGCGGAATCTGTCGATCGACCGCGTACGGCGAGCGCCCCCTGCGTGGGCTGCGCTCACGCTGATGCTGTTGTCGCTCGCCCCCATGGCGGGCTCGGCGCAACAGCAAGCCGCCGCGAAACGCGCGGCGATGGACTCTGTCGACGACAAGGTGCTCCGCGTCTGTGCCGATCCGGACAACCTGCCCTCGTCGAACAAGACCGGTGACGGGTTCGACAACAAGATCGCGGCGTTGCTCGCGAAGGAGCTCGGCGACTCGCTCGCGTACGTGTGGTGGCCGCAACGGCGAGGCTTCATCCGCAACACGCTGCGCGCACGGGAATGTGACGTCGTGTTCGGACTTCCCGTCGGGTACGACCCTGTGCTCTCCACGAAGCCGTACTACCGCTCGACGTACTATCTCGTCTATCCGGAGAGCCGTAAGCTCGGCCTGACGTCGATCGACGATTCCGTGCTCAAGCGGCTCCGCATAGGAGTAAACCTCATCGGCGACGACTACGCGCACACACCGCCCGTGCATGCGCTGCTGGCGCGCGGCATCTCGGCCAATGTCACGGGTTTCAGCACGTTCTACGGCGAAGAGCATCACCCCGGCGAGATCATCACCGCGCTCGAGCGTGGCGACATCGATGTTGCGATCGCGTGGGGTCCCGTGGCCGGGTACTTCGCGAAGCGTGCGAAGAATCCGCTGACGCTGGTGCCACTCCCCGACGACAAAGCGTCGGGCCTCCCGTTCGTGTTCGACATCGGCATTGGCGTCCGGCGATCCGACCGCGAGCTCAAAGCCAAGCTCGACGAGACCGTGGACCGGCTCCGACCGGGCATCGCGCGGATCCTCGAGGAATACAACGTGCCCACCGTCTCCTGGCCGACAACTACCGGTACAGGGTCCGAAAAACGCTGATGCGACCCGGAGAGTGTCGCGAGCCGCTTGCTGCAGATGAAGGAGAGGTGTGGACCAACCATGGCTTATAGGATGTACGTCAGCATCGTGTTGCTCGGAGGTCTGGCGTGCCGCGCCAGCGAGGGCAGGGATATCGCGGACACGGCGAAGGCTCCGGAGCCCGGAAGCGGGCAAGCTCGCACCGCGGCGCCCACCCGCGGTTCCAGCGGCCGCACGGTTGCCTTGACGACTGCGGCCGGCGACACGACGAGCGTTAGGCGCGACTCGGCAACGGCGCCTCTTGTGGCGCGGAAGCGCCCACCACACCCGGCGCCGACGCCGCTCCCGGCGAACGACACGACGCCCACGACTCGGCCCGACTCGCCGGCCAGCGCGGATTCGACGCAGCAGCAACAGCAGGCGGTCGACAAGCTCGCGGTGAACCAATCGGAGTACAACGGTTGGAAGACGTTCGCCGTGAACTGCACCCGGTGCCACGGCGAGGATGGGGTTGGCTCGACGATCGCCCCCAACCTGATGAAGGCGCTCCGCGAGCACGTCGACCACGAGGTTTTCGTCACGACGGTGAAGAACGGCCGGCCTGACAAGGGAATGCCGACATGGGGCCCGCTGCTGACCGACAAGCAGGTCGAGGACCTCTACGCGTACCTCAAAGCGAGAAGTGAGGGCAGGCTCGCCCCGGGTCGTCCACACGTGAAGCCCGAGGGCTGAAGTCGATGCACGATTGGATCATCCGGCCGGTCGCCGCGCTGGCGCTCAGTGGTGCCGTTAGGCATTCGGCCGCTCAGTCACGGCCACCACCGCCGGAGCCGGTCGTCATACCAGCCGCCGCGTCCGACACTGGTGCGAAGCTCACGCGACAAGCCGTCATGGCGCGCCTCGCCGCGGCGACCGAGCAGCAGCCCGCGGAGCTCGCTGGCCTCGATCTCTCGGGGCTCGATCTCTCCCGGGTCGATTTCAAACGGGCGAACCTCTCCGACGCGCGGCTCGTACGCACGAATCTCTCCGGCGCTCAGATGTTCGGTGTGACACTCAATCGCGCCATCGCGCGCGAAGCCGACTTTTCAGGGGCTGTACTCGATGTCTCTGTCCTGCGCGGCACCGATTTCACCGGCGCGAGTCTTCGTGATGCGAGCCTGTATGCTGTCGTGGCCCTCGGCGCGAATCTGACCGATGCCGATCTCAGTGGCGCCCGCGTCATTGGGGCGCTTGTGGATGCCAAGCTGGTTCGGACGAAGCTCGTCCGAACGCGACTCGGCGCCGACCCTGCGAATCAGCCAATGGGCCTCATGCGCACCGACCTCACCGGAGCAGATCTCACGGGGGCGAACTTGCAGGGCGCCGACCTGCGAAAGGTCAGTCTCATCCGCGCGAACCTAACGGGAGCCGATCTGAGCGACGCCGATGTCTCCGGAGTGGATGTGACGGGCGCGGACCTGAGCGCGGCCGTGCTGCGTTCCATCCGAGGGCGCGACAAGCTTCGAGGGCTCGACCAAGCCCGCAACGTCGACAAAGCAATCTTCCAATAGACATCCCAGCCAAACCGAACCGGCCGCACTCGACCGGAGAACTGGAAATGAACTGCGTTCGACTCGAAGGAGAAGGACGTGTGATGGTCGCCGCGCTGATCCTCGCGGCGGCATGCGGGACCCGCGATGCGCGTCAGCGTTCGGACAGCGCTGGTGCGACCGCGAACCCGGAGTCTGGAGTCGCGACGACCGGACGCATGGCCGGGAGAAGTGGTGCCCCGCTCGTGTTCGTCAGCAACGAAGACTCCGATGACATCACGATCATCGACTCCGGAACCGACAGCGTGATCGCGACCGTTGCGGCGGGCAAGCGACCACGCGGCGTCAAACTGAGCCCCGATGGCAAGACGCTCTTCGTGGCGGTCAGCGGGAGCCCCAAAGGCGGGCCTGGTGTCGATGAGTCGAAGCTTCCACCACCCGATCGGCGAGCAGATGGAGTAGCGGTGATCGACGTGGCCACGCTGAAGCCGGTGAGGACACTGCCGGGCGGCAACGATCCGGAAGCGTTCGCGATCAGCAACGATGGAAAGACAGTGTACGTCTCGAACGAGGACGCGGGGACGGTCTCCGTGGTGGACGTCGCGACGGGCAAGCTGGTCGACACAGTCAGGGTCGGTGAGGAGCCCGAGGGCGTGACGATGCGGCCCGACGGCAAGGCGGTCTACGTGACTAGCGAGGCGACCGGGTCGGTCGCGGTGATCGACGTCGGTCGAAACCGTGTGGTGGCGACGATTCAGACGGACAAGCGGCCACGATCCACGGTGTTCACGCTGGACGGAGCGAAGGCCTACGTGACGGCCGAGGTCGGAGGCACTGTGACGGTCGTCGATACGAGGACCAACAAGCCACTCAAGACGCTCACGGTTCCCGACAGCGGCGCCAAGCCGATGGGGACCGCGATCTCGCCCGACGGCAAGTGGGTCTACCTCACGAACGGGCGTGGTGGGACGCTGTCGGTGATCGACACCGCGCGGGACTCGATTGTCGCGTCGATGGGTGTGGGGACTCGGCCGTGGGGCGTGGCCGTCACGCCCGATGGCAAGAAGATCTACACGGCGAACGGTCCGTCCAACGACGTGTCGGTCGTGGACGCGAACTCTCGAACTGTTATCAAACGCGTCCAGGCCGGTCGGTCGCCGTGGGGGGTGGCGATCGCTCGTTAGGCTGCCGTCCGATGCCTAACGTGGAGCCAGCGGCTGCACCGTGGACTTGATCGTCTGGACGATGGGCATGCTCGTATCGGACTCGCCGGCCGACAGCAGCATCTCGGCACGCTGGGTGGATGAGGATCCGAGGTAGACACCACGCGCGCTGATGTAGTGCGTGCCCGCGATCGTCCCGTCGTTTCGGAGGCGGATCGGGCGTCCCGCTTCGGTGCCGGTGCCGTGGGCCTCGACCACGGAGTTGCGCTCGATACGCCAGGCCTGCTGACCGCCGATCGTCGTGTCACCCGCCACGCGCGACCGCGTGATCGTCTTCGTCGTCACGTCGAGCGCTTCTTTGGTCACGCGATCCGTCGTCGTATCCGCCCACGTGCTTCCGCCGCTCAGCGGAGTACCCGGCAGCGGGATCAGGAATCGACGGAACGCTCCGTACAAGGCTGCGGTTTCCGGATCGGCATCGCCCGGGGGCTGGAACGCGTACACGCGGCCCGTCGGGGACAGCTTGCCCTTCAGCCTCGCGCCGCGGATTCGATCCAGGTTCGGAGCTGGTGCTGCGAGCGACGAGCTGACGGTGATGGAATCCACCGTAATCGTTAGGTCGAGCGTGTCACCCGCCAAAGGTGCGAGCGCGAGCGTGACTTGCTGCCTGGTGACTACCTGGAACGTGAACGGTGGACGGTCAGCGGGCTGGTCCTGTGTTCGATCCACGGTCGTGACGACCGCGTATCGGTAGGTACCGGGTTGATAGGCGAACGTGGTCCGCTGCGCCCGAACGGACGGTGTGGCGAACACGACGGCGAGCGTCGCGCCTGCGATTCCACGCTGGACAGTCAGATGCATGGCGAGCACCTCCACCTCGTTTCACGAATCCCGTACAACCGGATCGGGATCACTCGCATCATAATGCCGGTTTCGTGACGCGGCGAGACACGACCAGCGCGGCCAACGCGAGCGGCGCGGCGTAGCTGCCTGCGCGCTCGACGACCTCCCAGATCGGCGCCCCCGACACGATCCACAGCGACTCGCTGCACAGCTTCCACGCAGCCGCGAGCATGAGCAGCGCCGGCAACGGCCTCATGGCGATCGCTGCCGCCAGCCCGATCTCGAACCAGCCGACCCCTACCGTGGTCAGCTCCGGCAAGCCGACATCCGCATAGTGCGTCGCCAGAACGGCGTTTTCCGTGATCGCGCCTAACGCGCCGTGCCCGAGGAGCAACGCGCACGTCGTCCAGCGGAGAATCGAGCGAACCCGTGCCAGCGTTTGCGGATCGTGCCACGCCTGGTCGCGCCACGTCACCAGTTCGCGCCATGAGCGCGGCAGTCCCGTGAGAGTCAGCAGCGCGAGCGGCACGCCGTAATTGCCGGCGCGCTCGAGCGCCTCCCATACCGGCTCGCCCGCGAGCGGTCGCAACAACGCCGTCCAGACCGCCCACACCGTCATGTATACCAGGGGCAGCGCACGGGGCGCGTAAAGGACGGCCATTCCAGCCAGCACGTCCACCGCGCCCACGGTCGGCATCAGCCTCCACGCCCACGACTCCGGAATGCCTACGACACCGAAGTAGGGAACCCACGCGGCTTTCGTGATGAACCCGAACGCGCCGTGGCCAATGAAGCAGAGGGCGGCGCCGACACGCAGCAGCCAGTACGCGGTCTGGTCCGCGCGGTCGGGCGAAAGAGGTCGAGCAAGCGAGGCCAGCGTCGTCGTCATCGTCGTTAGGGCTCGTGTGCCCTAACGTTTGTCTTCAGCCGTGGCTCGCTCAACCAACCGCGTCGTCAGCGGTCGCCTGTTGTTCCGTGCGGGCTCTCGGGCGGCTCGTGCCGCAGCAGCGCGACGACCTCGCGCGCGTTCCGGCGGCTGATCGGAAGGCGTGTTCCGCCGGTGAGCTCGACCTCCAGCCCGCGCGGTTTCGAGCGTCTCAGCGCGCGTACGCGATCGAGATTGATGGCAGCGGACCGGTGGATGCGCACGAAGCGGCGCGGCCCGAAGCGTCCGAGAATCTGCGCCAACGACTCGCGCAGCACGTGGCGGCGCCCCGCGGCATGCACGACGACGTACGCCCCGTCGGCCTCGATCCACTCCACATCGCCTAACGACACAGCCGCACCACCCTGTCGTCCACCCAGGACGATTCGCTCGTTCACCGGGTTGCCGAATGAGCGGCGAATGCGCTGGAGCGCGGCGTCGAAACGCGACTGTGTCACTGGCTTCACGAGATAGTCACTCGCTTCGACGTCGAACGCACGGGCGGCGTGCTCGGGATGTGCCGTCACGAACACCACGTGACGCACGAACGTTGCGATCGCGGACCGGACCTCGAAACCGTCGACGAACGGCATCCTGATGTCGAGGAAGACGACGTCAGGTCGCGACGCATGCACGCGCTCAGCCACGCGGCGCCCGTCCTCGCATTCGTCGATGACATCGAAGTCCGGCGCCGCGGCGAGGAGCTGGCGCAGCCGCTGCCGTGCGAGCGTTTCGTCGTCAATCAGCAGCACGCGATGACGCGGGAGATTCATGACGCCTCCGCGAGCACATGCGGGCTCCGAGGCAGCAGCTCGACGGCGCGCACGGAGCGGGGCAGGGTGATCCGAACCCGTACGCCGCTCCCCTCCCGTGGCAGCAGTCGCAGCGACGCGCTATCGCCGTACGCGGTCGCGAGTCGAGCGCGAGTCGCAGCGAGCCCGACACCGCTGCCAGTGGTCGTGTCGCCGGCGGGGACGTGGTCAACCTCGAGCGGCGTACCGTCGTTCTCGACGAGCAGCTCGACCTCATCCGCCCGCGACTGCGCAACGACCGCGATGTGCAGTCGCTCGATCCCCGCATCGAGCCCGTGCACCACGGCGTTCTCCACGAGCGGCTGAAGGAGCAGCACGGGTACGAGACAGTCGGCCACATCCGGGGCGACGCGGAGGTCGTACTGAAGTCGCTCGCCGAACCGCATGCGCTGAAGCGCGAGATATCGCTCGGTGAGCGCGACCTCCTCGACCACGGCGATCTCCTCGCGCGCGTCGTCGCGAAGAGAGGCGTGCAGGAGCTCACTCAGATGCTCCAGTGCCGCCACCGCCCTTTCAGGCTGGACGTCCGCGACGAGTGCAGCGATTCCATTCAGCGTATTGTAGAGGAAGTGTGGATGCAGCTTCGCGCGCAGCGCCTCCAGGCGAGCCGCCTGGAGCTGCGTCTCGAGCTGCGATGCACGCAGAGTCCGCCGCTCACGCTCCCGCGCTTCGGCCATTCCCCACGCGGCGATGAACACGGCGCCATAGAGCGACACCATCGTCGGCATCATGCTGTACCAGGCGCGGACGAGCCGTGCCGACCACGGAAAGAAAAAGGAGATCGGTGAAGTCAGCCCCGTCGTCCACGCGGTCGCAGCGGCGTGGAGCCAGGAGATCGACAGGAAGAGCGCGACATGCTGCGCGACCGTCCACATCCGGAGCCGCGGAGGAGTAGGGCTCACGCCGACCCACAGAGCGAGCGGCAGCGATGCCGAAAGCAGGACCCAGCGCGGCATTGTGGCCACGAGCACCAGCGACCATGACATCGGCTGTCCGTGTGCAATCGAGACGTAGCGCATCTCGAGCGCGCTGATCCCGCCGAGCGCGAGACACGCGAACGCGACGATCGAACCCGCCGTCCAGGAGAGCGGGCCCGTGGTCGCCGAGCTTGTCTCGCTCGCGCGCATCATGTGGAGGTATCTGAGGTCATGCGGGCACTACGGGTGGCCTGCCTGCAGGGTGCCGATCGTGATGGAGGCAGCCCGCGTGCGGTCGTCGGGTGACGTTTTCGCGATCAGTACGTAGTCGCGGTTTTGCGCGCGAATGTCGAGGACCACTTGCTCCGGCGAGGATGACCGGACGCCGATCACCGTCAGCGGCCCGAAATCCTGAACCGATCTCGCCCACGACTCGAGCCGTGCTTCGGTGGGGCGGTCAGGGTTCGGCACGAGCGAGCTCTCGATGAACGCACCTGCCTTGACGGGATCGCCGGAGTTGAACGCCTCGATGTAGCGACGCGCGAGCTGTCCGGCAGGCGTGTCGGGAATCGTGGCGGGACTCGACTCCTTGTTGAGCGCATCCGCCGCTGCGAGTGGCAAGGTGACGGGTTGGCCACCCTGCTTCGTGGGCACAGACTGCGGAACGCCGGCGAGCCGCTCCCAGTCCCCGAGCGTGATACGGCCGACCAAGGCAACCTTCCCGTCGCCACTGGGCCGAACCACCGCCGCTTCGCTTTCGCCCACGTCACCCGGTTTGATCCCCGGGACGAGTTTCTCGATGACGAAGTGGTGCGTGACCAATAATCGGTTCGTACCCGGTTTGGGCGCCGCCGCGACGATGGCCGCCGTCTCATCGGTCGTGGGGAAGACGCGCAACGCCATGGAAATCGCGGGCGTGCCAGCCGCGTACTCCGCTGTCTCTCGCGCCCGGAACATTGGGCTCGACACGATCTCACCGATCGGGACTTTATATCGCCTCAGGACAACGCCCATGAGCGCGGCATCACGCACGCCGTCGGCGGAGAGGTTTCGCTGAGCGCTCCGTTCGACCGGGACGGAGCCAACCTCCTCCTTGAATGACCAGTCCGTACGCGCGTGTCTGAGCAGGATGGTGTACCCGCCGGACTGCAGCGCTTTCATCAAGTCCTCTCCGCGGACCTCGGCGGAGAGCGCGGGTTCGGTCCCGGCCTGCATCGCGAGCGCGAGAACGACGAATAGCTGCATGGTGGTCGGCTCCGTAGCGTGTTCCTTCCGATCCCGTTCGGGAGCGGGAGGTGAGCGCACGAAAGCCTTGCGCGCCGATCCGAGCAACGAGCGTCGTCGCGAGCGGTCGAACGTCGTTGCGAGCGGTGGACCGGGCCGGATGTCGATTCCACGCCGGCTCGTTCGACGTCAGTGTGAAGACCGAGGGTTACCCCGAAAAACCCGGAGCGCCGAGTCGCCAGCCGCCCGTCGCCCGTCCCCCCCGTACACTGAGGCAGCCATGGCCCGCGTCAGCACGTATCTCAACTTCGAGCGTTCCACGGAGGACGCGTTCAACTTCTACCGCTCCGTCTTCGGCACGCAGTTCAGCGGGCCGATCATGCGGTTCGGCGACATTCCGCCACAGCCCGGTCAGCCTCCCGCTTCCGAGGCTGACCGGAACCTCGTTATGCACATCGAACTGCCGATACTGGGCGGCCACGTGCTCATGGGCACGGACGCGCCGAAGTCGATGGGCTTCATCCTGACACAGGGGAATACGGTCACGATCAACCTCGAGCCGGACACGCGTGCCGAGACGGACAAGCTCTTCGCAGCGCTGGGCCGGGGCGGGCAGGTCGATATGCCGCTTGAAGCGATGTTCTGGGGCGGCTACTTCGGAATCCTCGTTGACAAGTTCGGAATTCGCTGGATGTTCAACTGCTCCAACGAAACGTAGGCTTCCACACATGCTGGCATCCCGACTGACATGAGATCCATGGACGAGAAATCGCTGTTTACGAACTTCTGGGTCAACGAATCCGAGACCACGCGCAAAGTGCTCGCGCGGATTCCCGAGGGCTCCGACTACCGGCCGGATCCGAGGTCGCGTACCGCGAGGGAGATTGCCTGGCAGATCGTCTGCGAGGAGAAGATGATCATCGATGCGCTGGAGCAGGGGAAAGCCGAATGGTCCCCGCCGCCCTTGCCAGCCACGATGAAGGAAGTGCTCACCGCGTACGAGACGCAGAGCTCCACCTTGCCGGCGCGCTGGAACGCGCTCCCGGCGGAGCGTTGGCAGGGTGACCTCGAGTTCTTCGGGAGCAAGCGACCCGCGAGTCCGATGGCGTGGAGCTTCCTCTTCGACATCGTCCACCACCGCGGCCAGATCACGACGTACCTGCGGCCGATGGGGTCGACCGTGCCGCAAATCTACGGCCCGAGTGGCGACGAGCCCTGATCCTGGTCGTTAGGGGCCAGACGCGTCGTCGTCACAGCCCCATTCGCCTGAGCTTGTCGCCTTGTCTTACATGGGTGCACATTGGCGCCATGCTCCCCGATCCCGCTGAGGCGTTCCCGCCCGCAGAGCCGCCCGCGCCGGGCGACATTACGCGCGTTCTGCAAGCGGCGGCAGCCGGTGATCGCGCGGCGCTGGATCGCGTCTTACCGCTCCTGTACGAGGACCTGCGGCGCCTCGCGCGCCGCCAATTGGCGCGCGAGCAGGGGCCACGAACGATTCAGCCCACGACACTCGTTCACGAGGCCTATCTCAAGCTCGCCGGCAACGCTCCGCGCGCCCGGGATCGCGCGCACCTGCTGGCCATCGCCGCGCACGCGATGCGTCAGGTCCTCGTCGACCACGCGCGGGAGCGCCGAGCGGCAAAACGGGGGCCGGAATGGGTCCGCACGACTATCACGGATGCGGTCTCCACCACGGAGCTGGACTCCGAGGGACTCCTCGCGCTCAACGATGCGCTCGAGCGCCTCGAGCCGCGCCAGCGTCAGGTAGTCGAGTGTCGCTTCTTCGCGGGCCTCGACGACGCCGAAATCGCCGAGGCCCTCGGAGTGACGACGAGAACCGTGCGCCGTGACTGGGTCAAGGCACGCGCCTGGTTGAACCGCTGGCTGAGCGAGAACGCGCCGGCATGACCGCACCGCGGCGGCCGCCGTCGGAGAGTCGCGCCGACACGCCGAACCCCACGTCGGACCGCCGCGCCGTGATCGAAGCGATCTTCGACGACGCTCTCGATGTGCCCCCGGAGCACCGCGCGAGCTGGCTTAACGCGCGATGTGGCGATGATCCAGACCTCCGTCGGGAAGTCGAGCTGCTCCTCGAAGCACACGATCGAGACAGCCCGCTCGACTCGCCTGCGCCGGGACACCTCGCCGCGCTGGTCCCGGATCTGACGCGCGGGCGACGGATCGGGCCGTACCGCGTATTGCGCGAGCTCGGGCGGGGTGGCATGGGCGTCGTATACCTCGCCGAACGCGACGACGGTCAGTTTAGACGCCGCGTTGCAGTGAAGGTGCTGCGGGCGACGCAGGACGCCGACGAGCTCTACAAACGCTTCATCGCCGAACGGCAGATCCTTGCCTCGCTCAACCACCCCGGCATCGCCCAGCTCCTCGATGGTGGGCTCTCGGACGGCCACCTCCCGTATCTCGTCATCGAGTATGTCGACGGGCTGCCGATCACCGAGTACTGTGACCGCCACCGACTCGATATCTCGGCGCGCCTGAAGCTGTTCCGCGACGTGTGCGCGGCCGTATGCCACGCGCACCAGAACCTCGTCCTGCACCGCGACCTCAAGCCCGGGAATGTGCTGGTCACCGGCGACGGTCACGTGAAGCTTCTCGATTTCGGTATCGCGAAGCTCATGAACCCGAACCTCTCGGGAGTGGAGCAGCCGGTCACGCGTACCGCGTTCCGCCTGATGACACCGGCGTACGCGAGCCCGGAGCAGATGCGGGGCGACACGCTCACCACGAGGAGCGATGTCTACGCGCTCGGCCTCCTGCTGTACGAGCTCCTCGCCGGGCGACCAGCGCACCGGATAACGACGGATTCGCCGCGCGAAGTCTACGAAGTCGTGTGCGAGCGCGATCCGCAGCGGCCGAGCGATGCGGTCACGAGCGGGGCTCTCGACGCCGGCGCACCTTCCGCGTCGGACCTTGCGGCCGCGCGCGGCACGACACCAGAGCGGCTGCGCCGCCAGCTTCGCGGCGATCTGGACGCGATCGTGGCGATGGCCGTCCGCAAGGAACCCGGCCGCCGCCACGCCACACCGGAGCTGCTCGCCGCAGACATCGGCCGCTACCTCGACGGTCTGCCCGTGCTGGCGCAGCGCGGCAGCGGATGGTACCGCTTCGAGAAATTCGTTAGGCGGCATCGCGGTGTGGCAACGTTCGCCATTGCGAGCGTGCTGTTGCTCATCGCGGCCGCGGGCGTTGCGTTGCGGCTCGCGGCGGTGGCTACTCGCGAGCGTGACCGCGCGGCCGCCGCGCTCACGCAGAAGACGCGCGCGCTGCAGGAATCGGAGGCAGTCACGGATTTCCTCGTCGGGCTGTTCGAGGCGAGTGACCCGTCGGAGGGTGCCCAGGACAGCCTGACCGCGTCCGACCTGCTCCGACGCGGCGTCACGCGTGCCGAGCGGCTGGATACGGAGCAGGCAGCGCAGGCGCGGATGCTCGAGGCGCTCGGCCGAGTCTACGCGAGTCGCGGCGACCTCGAGATGGGCGCGAATCTGCTTCAACGGGCCCTGGTCGTCCGGCGCCAGGCGGCGGGGGTCGACGCCCCCGAGCGAGCGGCCGCCATAGCAGCGGCACTCGCGGATGTCCTGCGCGGGCAAGGCAAGTATGCATCGGCGGACACACTCGCGCGCGAGGCGTTACGCGTTAGGCGTGCTGTGTTCGGCTCCGTGAATCCGGAGGTTGCCGCCAGTCTCCAGCAGGTCTCCGGCATCGCCGTCTACCGCGGCGATTTCGCCGGCGCCGAGGCCTATCAGCGGGAAGCACTCGCGGTCACACGCCAGACTGGCGACGACTCGACGATTGTGAGCGCGCTGGAAAGGCTCAGCGCCATCCTCTGGCGACGCGGCGACGATGCCGGCGCGGAGCGCGCGCTTCGCGAAGCCCTCGCGGTTGCGAGACAGGCGTTCCCCGATCGGCACCCCATACGCACCGGCGTGATGTTCCGGCTCGCCGATATCCTGGACGAGCGACCGGCTGGCTACGCCGAGGCGGAGTCGCTGGCTGAGGCGGCGCTCAGAGATACTCGGGCGGAGTTCGGCGACTCGCACCCGCAAACCGCTGGAGCAATGAAGCAGCTCGGCGGGCTCCTCGGGGAGCACGGACGGACAGCGGATGGCGCGCGCCTGCTCCGCCAGGCGCTCGCGATCGAGTACCGCGTCTGGGGACCGTCACACAACGTGGCCGCGACGACCATGGACGAGCTCGCGCAAGTGCTCATGCGCGACGGCTACTACTCGAGCGAGGCGGAACGACTCCTGACCAGCTCCGCTGCGATCCTGGCGACAGCGTTAGGCACGAAGCACTCGGCTTACGCC
>Ga0075424_100003156_pt1 | contig 15326 bp, 11 predicted proteins | sample SoiMethybrSBSTD3_FD_75301 | JGI IMG/M metagenome (GOLD analysis project Ga0075424, IMG submission 75301) | Bulk soil microbial communities from a Populus tree surrounding site in Tennessee, USA - Soil MetaG P. TD hybrid SBSTD3 | ecosystem: Environmental > Terrestrial > Soil > Tree plantation... | reverse complement strand
TGCCAGATCGGACTGGTGATGCTGATCGGTCTGTCGGCAAAGAACGGGATCCTGATCGTCGAATTCGCCGAGCAGCTTCGTGCACGGGGGATGACCATCGTCGAAGCGGCGTTGGAAGCCGCGCGGATCCGGCTGCGGCCGATTCTCATGACGTCGCTGGCGTTCATCCTGGGCGTGCTGCCGCTGGTGTTTGCCAGCGGCGCCGGCGAGGGCGCGCGGCACTCGGTCGGGACGGCCGTCGCGGGGGGGATGCTGCTCTCGACGTTCCTCAACATCGTCTTCATTCCCATTCTGTATGTCGTCGTGCAGACCCTGCGCGGCGCGGGGACGCGAGCTCAGCACGAGATATTTGAAGGTGGTGCGCCAGCGTCCGACGCGACGCCGGCGAGGTAGTCCACCCACGCAAATCCGGTGTCAAATAGGGTTACGCGCGTTTGACACTTCTCTCGGGCGCGTAGTACGCTCCCGGTCTATTTATTTGAACTGTAGGGCCTGGGGCAGGCGCTCAAGGCGGTCGAACGGCAGGCCATCGGCGGGGGCCCGCGTTCCCGGCGGCGCGGTCGGGCTTGGAGGAAGCGGCGATGCAGATCGACGAACGAGTCGTCAATGGCGTGACGATTCTGGACCTCAAGGGCAAAATGACGCTCGGTGAAGGCGACGAGCTCCTGAAGGACAAGATCAATTCGCTCATCCAGCAGGACAAGAAGAAGCTGCTGCTCAACCTCGAAGGCGTCCCCTACATCGATAGCGCGGGCCTTGGCGAGATCGTCCGCACGTACACCACGGTGAGCCGGCAGGGAGGAAAGCTGAAGCTGTTGAACCTCACCAAACGCATTCAGGATCTGCTCGCCATCACGAAGCTGCTGACCGTGTTCGAGACCTACGAGTCCGAACCGGATGCCATCAAGAGCTTCGGCAACTAGACAGGCCGCGCACGTACCCGCCGCGCTTTGAATGGCGCGACACAGTATTCCGGACATCATCGAACAGGCAGAGCCACGCCGCGGGCGCACCCTCGCTCGTCCGCGGTCGTTGTCCTACAGCCTCGTACGGTCGCTGCGGCCCGAGCAGTGGACGAAGAACCTGATCATCTTCGGCGGACTGCTGTTCGGGCAGCGGCTGTTCGATCTCCCGTCGGCACTGAAGGCGACCGGCGCGTTCGCGGTGTTCTGCGCGTTGTCCAGCGTGGTTTACCTGATCAACGACGTCGCGGACCGCGACGCCGACAGGCGCCACCCCCTCAAGAGGCACCGGCCCATCGCGTCCGGGGCCGTCTCGACGCAGCTCGCACTGATCACGGCTGCCGTCATTGGACTGATCGCGCTCACCAGTGCATTCCTGCTCCGCGTCCAGTTCGGCTACTTCGCGACCGCGTACGTCGCGCTGCTCGCGTTCTACTCAGGACCGCTCAAGCATGTGGTCATCATCGACGTCCTGACGATTGCGATCGGGTTCGTGCTGCGGGCCGCGGCGGGCGCTGTCGTCATCGACGTGCCGATCAGCAACTGGCTGCTCTTCGTCACGATCCTCGGCGCGCTCTTCCTGGCGCTGAGCAAGCGGCGCCACGAACTGGTGCTGCTGGCCGACGATGCGACGAGCCATCGTCCGATCCTGCAGGAATACTCGCCATACCTGCTCGATCAGATGATCTCGGTCGTCACCGCCTCGACACTGGTGGCGTACGCGTTCTACACGATTAACCCGGAGACCCTGGAGAAGTTCCACACGAACCACCTCAGTCTCACGCTGCCGTTCCTGCTCTACGGGATCTTTCGCTACCTTTACCTGGTACATCAGAAGGAGGGCGGGGGCAGTCCGGCGGAAACGCTGCTGAACGACCGTCCGCTGCTGGCGTGTGTGGCGCTCTGGGCGCTCGCCGTCGCGCTGATCATTTACGGACCATTGAAGTGACCAAATCAACCGTCGCAATCCTGAAAACGACCCCCGCGACCGTGCTGCGGGATTATCACTCCCTGATGAACCTGGCAGGCTACCAGGACGTGATCGCCCGCGATGCCGACACAGCGCTGAAGGTGAACATCTCGTGGCACTTCTTCTTCCCGGGGAGCTCGACGACGCCGTGGCAGCTCGAAGGGGTGATTCGGACGCTCGGGCAGGACGGCTACGATCCGTCGCTCGTGCACGCGTGCCACAACCGCACGGTCGTCATCGACGCGCATCTCGGCGAGCGCGAGAACAAGCAGATCAATGTCGTGCGGGCGCACAACCTGCGCAACATCCACATCTACGAAACCGAGGAATGGATCAACATCCGCGAAGCTGTCGGCGATCTGACGAAGAAGTTCACCTGTCTGAACGACGTCTATCCGAAGGGGTTCATGATTCCCCGGCGCTTCATCGGGGAGAACATCATCCACCTGCCGACGGTCAAAACGCACGTATTCACCACGACCACCGGCGCGATGAAGAATGCGTTCGGCGGTCTGTTGAACGAGCACCGGCACTGGACCCATCCGGTCATCCACGAGACGCTGGTCGACCTGCTGATGATCCAGAAGAAGATCCACCGCGGGGTGTTCGCCGTCATGGACGGCACGTTCGCGGGTGATGGCCCCGGGCCGCGATGCATGATGCCGTATTCGAAGAACGTCATCCTCGCGAGCGCCGATCAGGTCGCGATCGATGCGGTTGCGGCAAAGTTGATGGGCTTCGATCCGATGTCCATCAAGTTCATCCGCATGGCGCACGATCTCGGGTTGGGGTGCGGCGATCCGCGCCAGATCGAGATCGTCGGCGACACGGCGGCGGCGAACGAGAACTGGCACTTCGTGGGGCCGTTCAAGAAGATGACGTTCGCCTCGCGCATGCAGCACAAGATCTACTGGGGCCCGATGAAGAAGCCGGTGGAGTGGTCCCTCAAGACCGTGCTCGCCCCGTGGGCGTACGTCGCGAGCGTGATTTACCACGACAGCTTCTGGTATCCGTACAACGCGAAAAAGATGATGCAGGACGTCCTCGACGGTCCGTGGGGGCGCCTCTTCCGCAACTGGGAAACGGTGGCCGCGACCGCGGATGGCTATCCGCAGGTCGGCGAGGCGGGCGCCGAGATCGAGCTGACGGGCACGAAAGCCCTCGTGCGCTCCCTCGGCATCCTCGGCACGTGCCTCGCGCAGGCGCCCGAGTTCGTGCACAGAAAACGGACCGCTGAACGAGCCCATCATGTCTGATTTTTCAGTGCGCTCCGACAACGTCGACGTCGAGCAGATCATGCGGCAGATCCGCTCGCGCATCCGCGAGAAGCGGGGCGTCGACTACACGGAGGAGGAGATCCGCGAGCTGGCGAACGTCAAGCTCGAGAAGTTCCTCGATCCGCGCGGCGTCCGATCGGATCTGCTCGAGCAGTTCCGGCGCAAACGCGAGGCGTCGCTGCCGCCGAACTTCAAGTTCGAGGACACGACGCTCTTCGAGACCCACCGCGGCTTCCTTGCCTTCATCCGGCGGATGCTGCGGCCGATTCTCAAGCTGTTCTTCAATCCCACTCCGCTGATCGAAGCGCTGCACATCCAGTCAAAGCTGAACGCGCAGCAGGCGGCCCTCGAGCCGCTCTACTACGAGGTGATTCACAACCTCGTGCTCGAGACGACGCGGCTCGGGATCGAGGTGAAGAACCTGAAGATGCGGGTCGAATCGATGTCGAGCCGGCTGGACTTCGACGAGCGCCGCGCGCGGGCGCTCGAGGGGGTCGTCCAGTATCGGCCGGGAGCCGTGCCGCCGCTGCAGCCACCGACCGGCCCTGGCGAAGAGCGCGGGGGAGGCGAAAACGAGCAGTCGGATCGCCGCGCGCGCCGCCGGCGCCGCCGCGGCCGCCGTCGTCCTGACGACCGGGGTCCTCGCCCCTACGCTGCAGAGGGTGCCGGGGGTACCAAAGGTGCCGAGGGTGCCGAAGGTGCACAGGGCGCTTCGCAGATGCCCGTCGAGAGCGCGCCCGTGACGGAAGGGGGGCACGGCGCCAAAGAGGCCGCTCCGGAGTGGACCGGCGACGACGGGGACAGCTCCGGATCGTGAAGCTAGCGGTCGTGGTCCAGCGCTACGGCGCGGACATCAACGGGGGGGCCGAGCTGCACGCCCGGTACGTGGCGGAGCGGCTTGCACGGCACGCGGATGTGGAAGTCGTCACGACATGCGCGCGCGATTACGTCACGTGGCGCAACGAACGGCCGGCTGGCGTCGAGCAGGTCAACGGGATTCCCGTTCGACGATTCCCCGTCCGGCACGAGCGCGATCCCCATCACTTCGGCAGGCTGTCCAAGCGGGTCTTCGACGAGACCCATTCGATCGCGGACGAGCTCGCGTGGCTGGAGAGCGAAGGACCAGCGAGTCCGGCGATGCTCGACTACGTCGAGCGCGCCGCCGCGACACTCGATTTCGTGATCGTTTTCAGCTACCGCTACTACCACGCCTGGCATGGTGCGCGGCGTGTGGCATCAAAGGTCGTGCTCGTCCCGACCGCCGAGCGCGATCCGGCCGTCGGTCTGGCCATCTTCGCCCCGATGTTCCGCGGGGTTCGCGCGATCATGTACAACTCGTACGAAGAGCGCGCGATGATTCAGGCCGCGGCGCACAACGGCGACGTGCCGGGCGTCGTCGTCGGCATCGGATCGGAGATTCCCCCGACGAGCGACGGAACGCGGTTCCGGAAGAAGTTCAACATCCGGCGGCCGTTTGCGATCTACGTCGGCCGCATCGACGAGAACAAGGGCTGCAAGGAGCTGTTCGAGTTCTTCGAGCGCTACGCCGCCACGTTCCCCCGCGGGCTCGATCTCGTCCTCGTCGGCAGCGCGATCATGCGGGTGCCCAGCCATCCGCGCATCCATCACCTGGGCTTTCTCGACGATCGGGACAAGTTCGACGCGATCGCCGCGTCGGATCTGCTGATCATGCCGTCGTATTTCGAAAGCCTGTCGATGGTCGCACTCGAAGCATGGGCGCTCGGAAAGCCGGTGCTCGCCAACGGGCGCTGCGACGTGCTGAAGGGGCAGTGCATCCGCAGCGCGGCGGGGCTGTACTACGAACGCTACGAGGAGTTCGCGGAGACGCTCTACTCGCTCGAGTCGAACGGACCGCTTCACGCGCGGCTCGGCCACAACGGGCGGGAGTACTTCCTGCGGCACTACGCGTTCCCCGTGATCGAACGGAAATACCTCGACATGTTCGAACGCCTCGAGCGTGAGAACGCGGCGCCCCGGTCGCGCAGGCCGATGGAGCCGCTGCCAGGCTGGTTCGCCCGTCGATCGCGTACGGTTCCTCCGGCCAGGGACGTCCTGGCCGGGATTCCTTCGGGCGCCGTCATGCCTGACCGCGACGCCCGTCAGCAGATCCCCCAGCCTGCATGACGGCTGTAACACGCCGGCCGCGCGTCCATCAGGTGCTTGCCACGCTCGGATATGGGGATGCGATCGGGCACGAGGTGCTCGGCATCCAGCGCGTGCTGCGCAGCGCCGGCTACCAATCCGAGATCTTCGTGGAGACTGCGGATCCGAGGCTCGAAGATCTCACGATCGATTATCGGGAGCTCGTAGACGCTGTCAGTCCCGACGATCTGCTCGTCCACCATTTCTCAATCGGATCGCGCGCATCGCGGACCGCGTACGCCCTGCCGGGTCGCATGGCGCTCGTGTACCACAACATCACGCCGCCCGACTACTTCATCGGTGTCCACAAAGATCTGGTGAAACTGTGTTTCCGCGGGCGCCGCGAGCTGACGGCCTATCCTTCGCGATGCGAGCTCGCCCTCGGGGACTCCGAATACAACCGCCAGGAACTGGAGGCGCTCGGCTTCCCCGCCACCGGCGTCCTGCCGGTGGTTCCCGACTTCACGCACCTCGACGGCCAGCCCGATCCGTTTCTCGCGGCAGACTTCGACGACGAGTGGACGAACATCATGTTCGTCGGTCGGGTGATCCCGAACAAGAAATTCGAGGATGCGATTCGTGCGTTTCATGCCTACCGCACGCGGCACAATCCTCGATCGCGTCTGCTGCTCGTCGGGTCCTACAGCGGCTTCGAGCGATACCTGGCGATGCTGCAGACGCTGATCGCGCGTCTCGGCACACCCGACGTGCATTTCCTCGGGCACGTCTCGAACGAGCAATTGACGGCGCTCTACGACGTCGCCGACCTGTTCCTGTGTGCGAGCGAACACGAGGGGTTCTGCGTGCCGATCGTCGAGTCGTTCTACAAGCGCGTGCCCGTTCTCGCGTATGCCGCGACCGCCGTGCCCGCGACGATGGATGGCGGGGGCGTCCTCTATGAGACGAAGGACCCGCTGGAAGTCGCACGGCTGATGGAGTCGATGCTCGACGACCGGGGCATCTGCGACGCCGTTCTCGCATCTCAGGACGCGGCGCTGCAGCGCCTTTGCGGGCGTAACTTCGGCGCGACGCTGCTGCGGTTCGTGACAGAGACGCTGGCAAGGCCTCCGCGGGAAGCGCCGGAGGTCGCATGGGATTTCTGGCAGCAGTTCGATCAGTTCGAACGCCTGGAGGAACTGCGACAGTTCAGGCCCGCGCTCTATCGTGCGCTACCGGAGGCGCCCGCCGAACCGCGAACCGCGAGCCGCGAACCGCGAACATGATCATCAACCAGTGGGTGCCCGCGGCGCATAAAGGCGACGCTATCGGCGACAGCGCCAGGCGCGTGCGGCAGATGCTGCGCGAGGCGGGCCACACGTCCGATCTGTTCGCGCTGACGATCGACGACGCGCTGCGCGGCGACGTGCGCCACTTCTCCGAGCCCGACGCGCGCCGCGGCGATGCCACGATCTTTCACTTCGCGCTGCCGTCGCCGATGACCGCTGCCTTCGCGACCCTCGACGGCGCGCGGGTGGTGCAATACCACAACATCACGCCTGCGGCGTTTTTCGCTCCCTATGACGCCGGACTGTTCCGGCTGGCCGCGCTCGGCCGGCAGGAGCTTCGCTCACTGGTTGGCCAGGTCGATCTCGCGCTGGGCGACTCGGAGTTCAACCGGCAGGAGCTCGAGGAGCTCGGCTTCGCGCGGACCGGCGTGATGCCAATCGCGGTCAACCTCGAACGGATCGCCGCCGCGCCGCGACGCCCGGCGCTCGACAAGATCCTTGGCGACGGCCTGATCAACATCCTCTTCGTCGGCCGGATTGCACCCAACAAGCGGATCGAGGATCACATCAGGCTGGCCGAGATCTATAAGCGGTACGTCGACAGCTACTACCGGTTCATCTTCGTGGGCCGCTATGACGGGCTGCCGCGGTACTACGCGCAGGTGCGCGCGTTGATTACGGAATTCAAGATGCTCCCGGATCGGTTCTGGTTCACGGGGCCGGTGCCCGACGAGGACCTGGCGGCCTTTTACCGCTGGTCGGACGTGTACGTGTCGCTGAGCGAGCACGAGGGGTTCTGCGTGCCGCTCGTCGAAGCCATGGCCGCAGACGTCCCCGTCCTCGCGTATGCTGCGGGGGCCGTGCCTGAGACGCTGGGCGGCGCCGGCGTTCTCTTCGCGCCCAAGGATCTCGAGCTTGCCGCGGAGATGCTCGGCACCCTCGTGTACGATCGCCCGGTCCGCGATCGGGTGATCGAAGGGCAGCGGCGGCGGCTGCAGGATTTCGCGCCCGCGCGGATCGAGGCGTCGCTCATGCGCGCGCTGCAACAGGTGGTCAATTGAGGATTGCGTTCGTCGTCCAGCGATACGGCACGGAGATCCTGGGCGGATCCGAGTATCACTGCCGCCTCATCGCGGAGCGCCTCGCGCCGCGGCATCAGGTCGAGGTGCTGACCACGTGCGCGCAGGACTACATCACGTGGAAGAACGAGTATCCCGAGGGCTCCGACCGCGTGATGGGCGTGACGGTCCGGCGGTTCGCCAACGCACGCACGCGGGACATCCACGCGTTCAATCGCTACTCGGAATGGATCTTCAATCACCCGCACACACGCGAGGACGAGCTCGAATGGCTGCGGCAGCAGGGGCCGTGGTGTCCGGCGCTGCTCGAATATCTGGAGCGCAATCAGCACCAGTACGACGTCCTGATCTTCTTCACCTATCTCTATGCGCCGACGGTACTGGGGACGAAAATCGCGCCGCAGAAGAGCATCCTGGTGCCGACGGCGCACGACGAACCGGCCATTCACCTCGAAATCTATCGCGAGCTGTTCAGCCTTCCCGCAGGCCTCGCCTACAACACCGAGGTCGAACGCCGCTTCCTGACGACACACTTTTCGATCCGTGCGATCGAGGAAGAGACGATCGGGTGCGGCGTCGATCTGCCGCAGGCGCAGCCGTATCCTCGTGAACACCGCCCGGCGTCGACGGGTGACGACGCGGAGGCCGAGCCCGCCGACGATGCGTCGCCGACGTTCCGTCCGCACCTCGCGCAGCGCGGCTCGGTCTTCCGCCGCCGCCATCGGCTGCACGGTCCGATCGCGCTGTACGGCGGACGAATCGATCCCGGAAAGGGATGCGAGGAGTTGATTGAGTACTTCAGCACGTACGTGCAGGGCGGAGGGGACGCGTCGCTCGTGCTGATGGGCGTCAAGCTGATGCCATTGCCCGAGGAGCCGTTCATCCGCTTTGCCGGGCGCCTCTCCGATCAGGAACGGGTCCAGGCGCTCGAGGCCGCGACGATCGTCGTCGTGCCCTCACCGTACGAAAGCCTGTCGCTGCTCGCACTCGAATCGTTCGCCGTCGGCACGCCCATCCTCGCGAACGCGCGGAGCGAGGTCCTGGTCGACCACTGCCGGAAAAGCAACGCGGGGCTGTACTACGCCGATCGCGACGAGTTCACCGAAGCGTTGAAGCTGCTGGTCGCGGACCACCGTCTGCGGGCGGTCCTCGGCAGGAACGGCCGGGAGTACGTCCGACGCAACTATCGCTGGGACGTCATCATCTCGAAGTACGAACGGATCTTCGCGAGGCTGCGGCAGGGATCGCAGCGGCGATCGAATCCCTAATCACCGATTCCTCAGATTCATCGATCGTGAATCCGCGATCGGTGATGGGTGATTGATGTTTCTAGTGATTCGTGATCAGGGGCTGATCGTCGTCGGCGACATCGTCCATCTCTGACACGTCGCCGGCGCGGCCGATGGAGACGCGCTTCCTGCGCGGACGGATGTCGTGGCGCTTGATCATCTCGTTCAGCGTGGTGGGCTTGATGTGCAGGAGCTCGGCCGCGCGCTTCTGGACGCCGCCGGCCGCCTCGAGCGTCGATTCGATCAGCCGCTTCTCGAAGTCCGTAATCACTTCCTTGAACGAGATCCCTTCCGGCGGCACGATGAACTGCGGCATCTGGAACCGTCTGCTGCTGCGCACGTGATCGGGAATCAGATCGGCGTCGATCTTCAAGCCGGTCGAGAGGACGACGGCCCGCTCGATGACGTTCTCGAGCTCGCGTACGTTGCCCGGCCAGTCGTACTCCTGCATCAGATCGAGCGCATCCGCCGTCAGCTCGAGATGCGTTTTCTGGTTCTCCTCGGCGTACTTCTCGAGGAAGTGCTGGACGAGGAGTGGAATGTCGTCCTTCCGCTCGCGCAGCGGCGGCAGCTGCACGGTAATGACGTGCAGCCGGTAATACAGGTCCTCACGGAACTTCCCTTCTTCGACCATGCGGCGCAGATCGACGTTCGTCGCCGCGACGATCCGGACGTCCACCTTGATCGTCTCGACGCCCCCGAGCCGCATGAACTCCCGCTCCTGGATCACCCGAAGCAGCTTCGCCTGGGTCTCGAGCGGAATGTTGCCGATCTCGTCGAAGAAGATCGTGCCCTTGTCGGCAAGCTCGAAGAGCCCCTTCTTGGGATACACCGCGCCTGTGAATGCCCCCTTGACGTGGCCGAACAGGTTCGACTCGAGGAGGTCCGGCGGCAGGTTGCCGGAGTTGACGGTAATGAACGCGCGATCGGAGCGGGCGGAATTCTGGTGCAGCGAACGGGCGACGAGCTCCTTGCCGGTGCCGCTCTCCCCATTGATGAGGATCGTCGTCCGGCTCGGCGCCGCCTGGATGATGAGGTCGAACACCTGCCGCATCCGCGAGCTGCGGCCGATGATCGCGCCGAACCGGTTGGAGCGCGCCTGGAGGTTCTGCCTGAGCGCGCGGTTCTCCGCGACGAGCCGGCGCTGGGCCAGCGCGTTGCGCAGGACCACCAGCACCTCGTCGTTCTTGAATGGTTTGGTGATGTAGTCGTACGCGCCGCGCTTCATCGCGGTAATCGCGTTCTCGACGGACGCGAACGCCGTGATCATCAGCACCGGCAGCTCGTCGTCGATTTTCTTCAGCTCCTCGAGCGCGGAGATGCCGTCCATGCCCGGCATCATCATGTCCACGATCGCGGCGTCGAACGGCACCGACCGGACCAGATCGAGCCCTTCCACGGCGTTCGCGGCAAGGCGCACCTCGTAGCCCTCCCGCGTGAGCAGGGCCTCGAGGATCTCCCGCATGATCTCTTCGTCGTCGATGACGAGGATCGATCCCGCGCGATGCCCGTTGCCGGACGGCAGGTCGGATGATGCGGTTGAACGCGGCATACTTACCCTTGCCTGGCCGAGCCCTCACCCACGGCGGCCGGATTGACCGCGGCGAGCGGCAGCGTCATCGAGAAGCGCGTCCCCTGGCCCACGGCGCTGTCGCAGGCGATCGTGCCGCCGTGCTCCTGCACAATGCCGTAGGTGATCGACAGCCCGAGGCCCGTTCCCTTGCCGATCTCCTTCGTCGTGAAGAACGGGTCGTAGATCCGCGACAGCTGCTCCGCGGGAATGCCGGAACCGGTGTCTGCCACTTCGATGCCGGCCGCGTGCTTGTCCTCGCGCGTGACGATCGTCAGCCAGCCCCCTTTCGGCATCGCGTCGCGGGCGTTGAGAAACAGGTTCAGGAACACCTGCTGCAGCTTGTGTTCGATTCCCTGCACGAGGAGCGGCGTAGTGCTGAGCTCCTTGCGGACCCGGATCCGCGCCGTCTTCAACTGGTGCTCGAGCAGCGCGAGCACGTCGTTGATGACCACGTTGATGTCGACGGCCGCGCTGTCGACCTGGGCGGGACGAGCCAGGTTGAGGAGGCCGTTCACGATCTTCGCGGCGCGGAACGTCTGCCGCTCGATCTTCTCCAGGACCTTCGTCTTCGGATCGTCCGGCTCGGAGCCCTGCAGCAGCATCTGCGTGAAGCTCGAAATCCCGGTCAGCGGCGTGTTCACTTCGTGCGCGACGCCCGCGGCCAGCAAACCGATCGACGCCATCTTCTCGGAGATCTGCAGCTGTTCCTCGAGCTGGACCCGCGCCGAGATGTCTTCCATGATGACGATCGTGCCGGCGATCGCGCCATCGGAATCGCGCAGCGGCGTCGTCGCGACGTTGACGAGCAGCCGCCGCTCTCCGCCGTGCCTCGTCACGAGCGGCACGCGGTAGAAGGCCGCCCCTTCGGGAGAGTCGCGCCGGGCCGATCGCAGCAGTTCGAGGAACGATCGATCGAAGATCTCGTCGAGCCGCCGCGCGACGGCCTCCTCGTGTCGGATCCCGTACAGCTCCTCGAGCCGGCGGTTCCAGCGCACGATGCGGTCGTCGCGGTTGACGACGGCCAGCCCGTCGTTGAGCGACTCCAGGATGTTCTCGCTGAACTCCCGCATCCGCTCGAGCTCGTCGGCCTTGACCGTGAGCTGCCGATAGAGACGCCCGTTCTCGAGCGCGGTCGCAGCCTGCGCGGCGACCGCCGCCAGAAGCGCCATGTCCTCACTGCTCAGCGGCTCCGCGCTCGCCTTGCGGCCGAGCGCCATCACCGCGATCGTCCCCTCTTTCGAGACGCACGGGACGAAATAGTGGATCCCGGTCTCGCGCCAGAAGTCGATTTCGCGCGCGTCGATGCGCCGCTGCGCGAGCGGGTCGTCGAGCGAAAGCGTGTGGCCGGCAATCAACCGCGCGCCCGCTTCCGACGCGCGCGGGAGGCTCGGAGGCTGACCCGCGAACCCGATGTGCGCGATCGTCGTGAACTCCCCGTCCCGCCCGGCGGCGGCCGGCGCGAGCATGAGCGCCATCCGATCCACGACGAGCGTCTCCATCACGCGATGGACGAGCCGTTCGCTGAGGCGCAGCAGATCGAGATCGCTGTTCAGGTCGCGAGCGAACGCGACGAGCGCGCGACGATAGTCGTAGCGGTCGCGGTAGTACACGCGATCGAGCGCCGTCTGGATCGCGTTCTTGACCGGGCGCGACAACAGAACCACGACGAGCGTCGCGAGGAGCGCGATGACCGAATTGTGGCGGTCGCTGCCGCCGAAAAATGCTTCCTTCGCGAGCTTCAGCAGGATTGCGTACATCGCCGCGATGGCGGCGACCGCCGCGGCGTACACGAGCGCCCGCTTGATGATGACCTCGACGTCCATCAGACGGTAGCGGACGATCGCGGACGCAAAGGCCAGCGGCACGAGTCCGAGGAGCACGGCCGTCAGATCGGCGCCGCGCCAGGGCGTGAATCCGAGCGCATACGGCACGGCGTAGCCGACGACGAACGGAACGGCGCCAAACGCGGTGCCGCCGACAATCCACCGGAGCTGCCGGCGCGCCATGACCGAGCGCACGCGGCCGAGCGCACGGATCATGATCGCCAGTCCGGCGACCAGACCCACGCCGAGGTAGATCATCTCGCCCCGTTCGACCAGCGTGACGACGTTGGAGAACACGACGCCCTGCTCGCGTCCGCCGAGCAGCGCCGCCACCCGCGCGCCGGCGAGCAGGAGTGCGGGCAGATACAGCACCGGCACGGCCGCACGCCCGGCATCGGTCCGCACCCAGCTGTCGGGCCGCTCGGGGAATACCAGCGCGAAATGCACGATGAGCGGCGGGAGCAGCAGCGTGCAAATGACGTCTGCCCAGTAGATGACCCAGTCGAGCGTGTCGAGACGCCCGCTGAACGAGAAGGCCAGCATTCCGAAGAACGCGACGGAGAGCCAGAAGAAGTGCAGCGTCGCCTGCGTGTCAGGCCGGCGGAACCGGACGCCCGCGCCGATGAAGAGCGAGAAGATGCCGACCGAGGCGAGCACGTAGTACAGCCCCTTCGGGCCAGACGGGATCGGCGCGACGGTAATGTTCCGCAGTTCCGGAATGCGCGTACGCGCCACCGTGTAGGTCAGCGACTGTCCATCGGCGGAGTGATGCAGCACCTCGATCACGTCCGTGGGGGAATCGACGGGGCGGCCGTTGATGGCTTCGAGGATATCGCCAGGTTCGACGTTCGCTCGCGCGCCTGGCGACTGAGGCGCCACTTCGCGCGCCACCACCACACCCTCCGGGCTCTTCGCCCAGAGGATCCCGTCCTCGACCTCAGACCATGTCGAACGGACGTAGATGTTGGCGACGGCGAGACACAACAGCGCAATGACGACGATCAGCTGAGCTGACAGCCGCAGCAGCGCACGACTCCGGGTACCCCAGATCAACACGTAGTTCCTGGCCAGCAACGGGTGGCTCGGGTGACGTAGCAAAGCGCGTTCCCTGGTGCCAGGTCGCATCCCCACTGTAAACACTTGATTTATATAGTATTTCCACGCTCACGCCGGGTCAATTGACGCACCGCTTCCAACAGAACGGAGCGCCGCTCCAAAAAAGCGGATCAGGAAACGCCGGCTTTCCGCATGGTCGCGAGCGTGGTCTCGAGCGCGAGGCGCGCGGCGTCCTCCGGCGACATCTCCTGGGGGATGCGGCCCAGCGGCTCAGGACTGATGCCGCCGGTATAGCCGATCTTTTTCAGGGCCTGCAGGAACCCGACGAGATCGATGACCCCCTCGCCCGGCATGAACCGCTGGTTATCGCGTACGTCTTCGGGCGGCGAGGGCTTCGCGTCGGAGATGTGCACGTGGATGATGCGCGTCTCCCCCGCGGCGAGGATGTCCGACGTCGTACCGCCGGAATGGTACCAGTGCCAGGCGTCGAGAATCGCGCCGATGTTCGGACCGCACTCCTTCGCGAGCGCGACGGTGTCGGGCAGGTTCCAGATGAACGGCGTCGACGGCGGGCCCCCGGCTCGGCCGGCGCGGAAGTACAGCGGCCCGAGGAACTCCATGCCAAGGCGCACGCCTGCTTTCTGCAGCACCGCAGAAATCGCGGCGAACCGATCGCGTACAAGTTTTCGCTGCTCGTCTTTCGGCTGCGTCGTCGACGCCGGAAGCACCACCATCATCCGGTCGCATCCAATCGCCGCGCAGAACGCCGCATCGTCTGCGAGCGGCTTCAACGCCTCATTGAAGGCCGCGTCTTCTCCACCAAACGGCAGCGGACGCGCCATCGGCAGGTTGACGATCGTCGGTCTGATTTTCAGTCCGGTGAACAGCGCCTTCGTCGCCTCGACGCCGCCGGTCTTCGCCGCACCCAGATCCCAGTCGACGCCGCCGTATCCGAGCTTCGCCGCCAGCCGGGCGCGATCGGCGCCGCTGACGCCGCGCGTCACCGACCCGTTCAGCGAGACGAACATGGCGTCTGCTGCCGCAGCCGCGCGGTGCGCGGCCGCGAGCACGGCGGCCGCAGACGCGGCACGCTCCAGGAATTCACGCCTGGTCATGTCAGGGGCTTAGAAGCGAACGAGGAAGCCGCCCACGACACGCTTCGGCGGGCGGACGACGAGGAGCTCGTCGTAAATGGACGCCGGATCGTTCGGATCGCGGAACAGGTTGCGGATGCCGAGCAACACTTCCCATTTCGTGCTGCCAAGGCCGAACGGAAGCGCCTGATTGACCTGCACGTCGAAGCGTCCATCGAGGCCGCTGTCGGACGCGCCCAGCGTACGGCGCGCGTAGCCCGAGTTCAGCTTGTAGAGCAGGAACACGCGCGTCGCGGTCTCGGGGAACGCGGTCTGAATCGACGTCGTGAGATCGTGAATGGCCTCTTCTTCGGTGCGCGCAAGCGCGGCGAGCCACGGACGTGCCCGCGCGAGATCGCCCTGCGAGGTCCACCGGCCGTGCGTCAGCGTGTAGTCGACCGTACCGCTCACTCGTTTCGACACCGACGACCGGAGGCGGACGCCCCACCCGTAGGCATCGACGTTGCCCGCGCTGGCAACGTAGTAGTGGCCAACCGAGCGCGTGCCGGACGGGGAGCGCATCCCGAAGATCGTCATCGCCTGGTTGTCGATCCCCTGGAAAAATCGGCGCACGCCGAACGAGTAGTTCTCCGCGAAATCGTGCTCGAACATCACATCGAGATACCGGGCGCGTTCCGCGTGGAATTCACCGCCGGCAAGCGGCGAGAACGTCCGCTCGGGAGGAAGCCAGGGCCCCCCGAATGCGGGCGCGAGGAACTCTTCGGCGCCTGGTGCGATCATCCGCTGCGCCAGCACGGCGGTCACGCGCGTCTTC
>Ga0075424_100003155_pt1 | contig 15330 bp, 12 predicted proteins | sample SoiMethybrSBSTD3_FD_75301 | JGI IMG/M metagenome (GOLD analysis project Ga0075424, IMG submission 75301) | Bulk soil microbial communities from a Populus tree surrounding site in Tennessee, USA - Soil MetaG P. TD hybrid SBSTD3 | ecosystem: Environmental > Terrestrial > Soil > Tree plantation... | reverse complement strand
GTGAAGCCGCCGGCGTAATTCCACGCGGAAAGGCGGCCGAGCTTTTTTCCGTGATGGGCGCCGGGAAGCTGGCTCACCAGCGATTGGATCGAGATCCAAAACGTGCTGCGCGAGCAGAAGGCGAGCGACTGCGCGACGGCGATGAGGAGATAGCGGTCTGCTGCGAGCAGCGTCGTTCCCGCAAGTCCCATGAGGAGAAAGCAGGCGCGCAGTGTGCGGCGCTCGCCGAATCGATCCGAGAATGCGCTGCCGCCGAAGCGGACGATGAGCTCGATCAAAACCGGCAGGGAGACGAGGCTGCTGATCGTCACAATCGAATAGCCGAGTGAAAGACCGTAGAGCGGCACGAGCACCTGGAGCGCGCCCATGCAGACGTTCCACAGAAAGCCGCTGGCGTAGAGGGCGACGACGCGCGCGCTGGCGGCACCTCCGGTGCGCATGAACATGTTTTTAATTGGACGCGGCCTGGCCGTCGGTCGACTGGAGCAGGTAGGCGTGAATGAACTTGTCGAGATCGCCGTCGAGCACGCGGTCGGCGTCGCCCATCTCGACGCCGGTGCGGTGGTCCTTCACCATGCGATAGGGGGCGAGCACGTAGGAGCGGATCTGGCTGCCCCAGGCGATGTCCTTCTTGGTCTTGTGGTAGACCTCCATCTTTTCCTTCTGCTTTTCGAGCTCGACCTCGTAGAGACGCGAGCGGAGGATCTTCATCGCCATCGCCTTGTTTTTATGCTGCGAGCGCTCGTTCTGGCAGGCGACGACGATGTTGGTCGGGAGGTGCGTGATGCGCACGGCGGAATCGGTCTTGTTGACGTGCTGGCCGCCGGCGCCGCTCGATCGATAAGTGTCGATGCGGAGATCCGCCTCGTTGATCTCGACCTTGATGGTGTCGTCGACCTCGGGATAGACGAAGACCGAGGCGAACGAGGTGTGACGGCGCGAGTTCGCGTCGAACGGCGAGATACGCACGAGCCGGTGGATGCCCGCCTCGGCTTTGAGATACCCGTAGGCGTACTGGCCGTCGATCGTGAAGGTGACGCTCTTCACGCCCGCTTCCTCGCCGGGCTGGTATTCGAGAATCTCGTGGCGGTAGCCCTTGCGGTCGGCCCAGCGGAGATACATGCGCAGCAGGATCTCCGCCCAGTCCTGCGCCTCGGTGCCGCCCGCGCCGGGGTGAAGCTCCACGATCGCGTTGCGCGCGTCGTCGGGGTCGCCGAGCATCTGCTTGAGCTCGACCTCCGCCAATTCATCGGTGACTTTGGCGACCTTGGCGGCGGCCTCGTTCAGCGCCTCCTCGCTCTTCTCGTCCTTCGATAGATCGAGAAAGAAGCGCGCTTCTTCGAGCTCCGCGCGGTGTTTTTCCCAGGAGTCGAGGGCGTTTTTGATGCCGGCCTGCTCTTTGAGGATCGTTTGCGCCTTATCGGCGTCGTTCCAGAAATCGGGCTTCGAGGTGAGCTGGTTCAGCTCTTCGAGACGCTTGTTTTTGCTGTCGAAGTCAAAGACGCCTCCGGAGCTGGTCGAGCCGCTCCTCGAGGCGGGTGAGCTGGGCTTGGGTTTCTTCGAACATAAAGATGAATTCCTAAGGTCCCTTATTATAACGCTGCGGCCCTTTTTCCACAAAGCGCGCGCGAGATTTTTTTTTCCAGCGCGCGCATGATCCGGGCCTCTTTCGGCGAGCGCTCGTGATCGTAGCCCAGGAGATGCAGGACGCCATGGATCAAGAGACGGTCGATCTCCTCGGCCAGCGTCCAGCCGCCGGCCTGGGCCTGCTCGCGCGCCTTGTCGATCGAGATCACGACGTCGCCCAGAAGCCTGGGGCCGCCGTTGGCCGCGCTCTCGGCCGGGAACGAGAGCACGTCGGTCGGCTTGTGCTTATTGCGGTATTTTTTATTGAGCTTTGCGATCGCGTCGTTATCGACAAGCGCGAGGCTCAGCTCATTGTGCGTCTCGTCGACGAACGCAAGAATCTTTTCCGCGGTGCGCTTGATCCTCCGGAGTGGGAGCTTGCGCCCGCGGACGCGGCTCACGATATCGACGCTCATGAAGCGATCAGTTGCCGCCGCCTGATTGATTTTCGCGCTCGTAGGCGGTGATGATGTCCTGGACCAGGCGGTGGCGCGCGACGTCGCGCTCGGTGAAGGTGACGAAGCGGATGCCTTCGACCGGCGTGAGGATGCGCCAGGCCTCTTTTAGGCCGGACGGCTTTCCGGCCGGAAGATCGATCTGGGTCACGTCGCCGGTGATGACCGCCTTGGAGCCGTAGCCGAGGCGCGTCAAAAACATCTTCATCTGCTCCGGCGTCGTGTTCTGCGCCTCGTCGAGGATGACGAAGGAATCGTTCAGCGTGCGGCCGCGCATGAAGGCGAGCGGCGCGACCTCGATCGTGCCGCGCTCGACGAGCTTGCGCGCGCGGTCGAAGTCGACCATGTCGTGGAGCGCGTCGTAGAGCGGGCGCAGGTAAGGGTTGACCTTCTCGGCGAGATCGCCGGGGAGGAAGCCGAGCTTCTCGCCCGCCTCGACCGCCGGGCGCGTCAGGATGATGCGCACGTAGTTGTTCTTCATCAGCTCGGCGACGGCCATCGCCATCGCGAGATAGGTCTTCCCCGTTCCCGCCGGGCCGATGCCGAAGACGATGTCATAGCGGCGGATCGCGTCGATGTAGGCCTTCTGCGCCACACTCTTCGGCGTGATGGTGCGCTTGTGCGACGAGATATAGATCGTGTCGAGAAAGATGTCCTGGAGGTTGGCGCGGCGGTCGCCGCTCAAAATCCGCACGGCATAGTCGACGTCGCTGCCGTAGACCGGATAATTTTTCTCCAGCAGGGCATAGAGCTGTTTCAGCACTTTGACCGCGAGCTCCGCCTCGACCGCGTCGCCTTCGATCTCGATGCTCGATCCGCGCACGTGGAGCTTGACGCCGAGGCTGCGCTGAACGATCTTCAGGTGCTCGTCGTGCTGCCCCAGGAGGTCGCGGAAGTGGTGCGGGTCGGGAAAATCGAGGCGCATTTTCTCGTCCGCTTCCGCGGTTTTTCTTCCCGTCTCTTCCTTCACTCGTTTTCTCCCATGATCTGAAGCACGATCTCGCGCGTGCGCGGTCGGTTGTCGAAGTCGAGCAGCACGATCTGCTGCCAGGTGCCGAGCAATAAACGGCCGCCGTCGATCGGCACCTGGAGCGACGGCCCGAGCAGCGACGCGCGCAGATGCGAATAGCCGTTGTCGTCGCCCCAGCGGTCGTCGTGATGATATTTGCGGTTCGAGGGAATGAACTTCTCCAGCAGCTCTTTCAAGTCCTGGAGGACGCCGGATTCGTATTCGATGGTGGTCAGCGAGGCGGTCGAGCCGGAGACGAAGAGCGTCGCGAGGCCGCGGAGCACGTTAAGGCGTTCGAGCTCGCCCTTGATTTTGCCGGTAATATCGATGATGTCGCAATGGCCCTGAGTCTTTTCGCGGATTGTGGCGGTGTGGATTTGCATCAAGAGATACGGGCTCTCTAAGAAGCCTTAACAATTTCTCGGACTTTGTCTAGGGCCTGGTCGACCTTCGACGGGTCTTTGCCGCCGGCCTGGGCGAAGTCGGGCCGGCCCCCGCCGCCGCCGCCGACGATCGGCGCGACCTGCTTGACGATATTGCCCGCGTGATAGCGCGAGGTGAGGTCTTTCGTCACCGACGCGACCATCGTGACGTTGGCGTCGCCGGCGCTAACCAGAAACACGACGCCGGAGCCGAGCTTTTCCTTGAGCTGATCGGCCAGTTCGCGGAGCTGGTTGGCGTCGACCTTGTCGACCTTGGAGACGACGACGGTCGCGCCGTCGACCTGCTGCTTTTTCGCGAGCAGGTCGGGCAGCTGGTTCTTGCCGAACTGGCCGCGCAGCGTCTCGATCTCGCGCTCGAGATCTCTTTGCTGTTGGAGCAATCTTTTAACCCGCTCGACCGCCTCGTCCGGACCCGTCCGCAGCAGCGCGCCGATCTCTTTGAGGCGATGCTCGTAGGAGCGGACCAGATCCAGCGCGCCTTCGCCGGTGACCGCTTCCACGCGCCGGACGCCCGCAGCGACGCCGGCCTCGGTCTGGAGCTTGAAGACGCCGATCTCGCCCGAGCGGTGGACGTGCGTGCCGCCGCAGAGTTCGGTCGAGAAATCGCCGATCTTCACCACTCGCACGACGTCGCCGTATTTGTCGCCGAAAAAGGCGAGCGCGCCACGGCGCACCGCTTCGTCGTAGCTCGTCTCTTCGATCTTCACGTCGGCGTCGACGCGAATCCGCTCGTTGACCCGCTGTTCGATGTCGGCGAGCTTCTCGTCGGCGATCGAGCCGGTATGGTTGAAGTCGAAGCGCAGCCGGTCCGGGGCGACGAGCGAGCCGGCCTGGCGCACGTGCTGCCCGAGCTCCTCGCGCAGCACCGAATGGAGGATATGCGTCGCCGAATGGTTGAGCGCAGTGCGGCGGCGATATTTGGGGTCGACGGCGAGGGCCACTTTGTCGCCGACCTGGATGCGGCCCTTGACGACCTTGCCGCGATGGACGACGAGCTGCGGCGTCGGCCGCTGCGTGTCCACAACCTCCACGATGTCGCCGCGCGCCGTGCGGATCGCTCCGCGGTCGCCCATCTGGCCGCCGGACTCGCCGTAGAAAGGCGTCTCGGCGGCGATGATCTCGACTTCCATGCCTTCGAGCGCTTCCGGCCTGCCGGCACCGCCGGCGTAAATCGCGAGAACCTCCGATTCGGCCTCGATGCGGTCGTAGCCGACGAAGCGGACGGGACGATCGAGCGCGATCTTCGCCTCGCCGTGCTGGACGTCGCGCGCCTCGCGCGCCCGGCTCCGCTGCTCCTCCATCAATCGCTCGAAGCCGGCGCTGTCGACCGAGATCTCCTCGTTACGGAGAATATCCTCGGTCAAATCCAGCGGGAAGCCATAAGTATCGTAGAGCTTGAAGGCGACCTCGCCCGAAAGCGTCTTGCGTTTCCTGCGTTTAAGCTCCGCGACGGCTTCTTCCAATAGTCCGAGACCTTTTTCCAGCGTCTCGGCGAAGCGCTCCTCTTCGATCAGGATCACATCCGCGACGCGCTTTTCCTCCTTGCGAAGCTCCGGGTACGCATCGCCCATGATCTCGACGACCGTGCGCGAGACTTTATGCAAGAACGGCTCGGTCAAGCCGAGGATGCGGCCATGGCGCGCCGCGCGACGGAGCAGCCGGCGCAGCACGTAGCCGCGCCCTTCGTTCGAAGGCGTCACGCCGTCGGCGATGAGAAAGCTCACCGCGCGGCTGTGGTCGGCGATCACGCGAAACGATATATCCGTAGTCTCGTCGGCGCCGTATTTTTTTCCCGCAAGCTTTTCCGCCGTGGCGATGATGCCGCGCATCGAATCGATGTCATAGTTGGACAGCACGCCCTGGAGCACCGCCGTGATGCGCTCGAAGCCCATGCCGGTGTCGACGTGCTTCGCCGGCAAGTCCTCGAGCGACCGGTCTTCTTTCCGGTTGTATTGTATGAAGACCAGATTCCACAGCTCGATAAAGCGCGCACAGTCGCCGTTCACCTGGCAGACGTGGCCGGGAACACCCTTGTGATCGCAGGCGGCCGGGCCGCGGTCGAGATGGATCTCGCTGCACGGCCCGCAGGGGCCGGTCTCGCCCATCTCCCAGAAATTTTCCTTCTCGCCGAAGCGGAGCACGCGCTCCTTCGGCAAACCGCTGATCTCGAGCCAAAGGCGCTCCGCCTCATCGTCGTTTTTATAAATCGTGGCCCAGAGATTGTCCTTCGACAGCTTCCATTCCTGCGTCAGCAGCTCCCAGGCCCACGCGATCGCCTCTTTCTTGTAATAATCGCCGAACGACCAGTTCCCGAGCATCTCGAAAAAGGTATGGTGATACGTGTCGCGGCCGACCGCTTCGAGATCGTTGTGCTTGCCGCTGATGCGCAGGCACTTCTGCGCGTCCGCCGCGCGCGGGTACGGCGGCTTCTCCACACCGAGAAAAATATTCTTGAACTGCACCATGCCCGCGTTGGTGAAGAGCAGCGTCGGATCTTTTTCCGGCACGAGCGAGGAGCTGCGCACGATCGTGTGGCCCTTCTTCGCGAAAAAATCGAGAAAAGATTTTCGTACTTCGTTTCCGGTTGGCATCTTATCAGTCATCTCCCACACGCTGCCGTAATATCTCCGCGATCACCGAGTCCCGGTAGCCGCGCCGCCTAAGAAACGCAATCGCGCGGCGCGCGGTCTTTAAATCGTCTAGATCCTTGCCGCGGAAGCGCCGCTCCAAAAGCGCCCTCGCCCGCGCCTTGCCCTGCTCGCGTCCGAAGCTTTCTTCGAGAACCGCGGCGACGAGGTTCTTGGCGACGCCTTTGAGCCTCAATTCCCGCTCGACGCGGAGCGGGCCGTAGCCGCGATTTTCTATTCTATCGCGCGCAAAACTGGACGCAAAGGCCTCGTCGTCGAGGAACTTGAGCCCCCGCAGCTTTTCGAGAGCGGCTTCGATCTCTTGAGGAGAGAAACCCGCTTGGGCGAGCTTCCGGTTAAGCTCGGCTTCACTGCGTGAGCGGTAGCCGAGGAGCTTGAGCGCGCGCTTGTAGGCGTCTTCGTCCGGCAATTAACGGCCCTTGCTCTTCTCCTTCTGTTTATCCGCCGCCATCGCCGCCGGCGCCGAGTCGGACGCATGCGCGCGCTTGACGCCCGCCTTGTCGAGGATCTTCTCGCGGATATCTTTGGCGATATCGGGATGCGCCTTGAGAAATTCTTTCGCGCTGTCGCGCCCCTGGCCGATGCGATCGCCGTTAAACGAATACCAGGCGCCGCTCTTCTCGACGATCCCCATGTCGCTGCCGATGTCCGTGAGCTCGCCTTCGAGCGAGATGCCGGTGCCGTAGAGGATGTCGAACTCCGCCTCTTTGAACGGCGGCGCCATCTTGTTCTTGACGACCTTGACGCGGGTGCGGCCGCCGACGACGGCGTCGGCCTCTTTGAGCGCGCCGATGCGCCGGATGTCCATGCGCACCGAGGCGTAGAACTTGAGCGCGTTGCCGCCGGTGGTCGTCTCGGGGTTGCCGAACATGACGCCGATCTTCATGCGGATCTGGTTGATGAAGATGACGACGGTCTGCGAGCGCGAAATCGTCGCGGTGAGCTTCCTGAGCGCCTGCGACATGAGGCGGGCCTGGAGGCCCATGTGGGCGTCGCCCATCTCGCCCTCGATCTCGGCTTTCGGCACGAGCGCCGCGACCGAATCGACGACCAGCACGTCGACCGCGCCGCTCCTGACGAGCGTCTCGGCGATCTCCAATGCCTGCTCCCCGTGATCGGGCTGGGAGATCAGGAGATCGTCGGTCTTGACGCCCAGTTTTTTCGCGTAGGCCAGATCCAGCGCGTGCTCCGCGTCGATATAGGCGCCGATACCGCCGGCCTTCTGCGCCTCGGCGACGATGTGGAGCGCGAGCGTGGTCTTGCCGGAAGACTCCGGCCCGTAGATCTCGAGCACGCGCCCGCGCGGCACGCCGCCGATGCCGAGCGCGAGGTCGAGGCCGAGCGAGCCGGTCGAGACGATCGCGACGTCCTTGATCACGCCGCCTTCGCCGAGCTTCATGATCGCGCCTTTGCCGAACTGCTTCTCGATCTGGCTGACGGCGAGGTCGATCGCCTTTTCACGATTGGTGTCCATTCAGTCCTCCTGATTAATCCTTCCTCAGTGGAAAAACTTTCAATGCCGTGTAAACCGCGCCGCGCGGGTTGAGCACGCTCTGGAAAAGCACCGCTTCGTCGACCGCCGACGCGCCGAAGTCATGATGCCGCCAGCGCTCGAGCTCGCCGCGGAGCGCGTCGCCGCCGCGCGCGGTTTCGCGCCACCGGCCGATGGTCAGGTGCGGCTTGAACTCGCGCTCTTCGCGCGGAAAGCCCAACGGCTCTAGGGCCTGTTCGGCTGCCGCGGCGAGCTGCGCGAGCGCGCCGCCTTCCAGCCCCGCCCAGAGTATCCTGGGCCTCCTTATAGCAGGAAACACGCCCAAACCTCTACACGAAACCGTGAAGCGCGGCAGGGCAGCGAGCCCCGCCTGCAGGGAGCGTTCGATCTCCGGTATCCTGGCGTCGTCGACCCGGCCCAAAAATTTGAGCGTCAGGTGCAGGCTCTCGCTCTGGATCCAGCGGATGTCACTGATAATCGGGGCGAGATCGGCCTGCGCCCGGCAGAGCCGGGCGGCGACTTCGGGGGCGATTCTGACGGCGACGAAGAGGCGGGCCACGGCTAAAGCAACGCCGTCCTTAGCCAGTTGAGCGCCGCCTGCGCGCCGCCGTGAATGACGCGCTCGCGGTCGCCGGAAAATTTAAACAGCTTCGCCTCGCTGCCGTCGCGGCGCGCGAGCCCCATCCAGACTGTGCCCACCGGCTTTTCGGCGCTGCCGCCGCCGGGGCCGGCGACGCCGGTCGTGCTGAGCGTGATGTCCGCGGCGTTTGCGCGGAGCGCGCCGGCAGCCATCTCCAGCGCGGTCTCGCGACTGACGGCGCCGTGCTCATCAAGCGTCGTTTGCCTGACGCCGAGAAAACGGACCTTCGATTCGTTCGAGTAGCTCACAATGGAGGATTTGAAATATTCCGAGCTGCCGGGAATGCGCGTGATGCGCGCCGCGATCGCCCCGCCCGTGCACGATTCGGCGAGCGCGAGCCACCAGCCCTTTTGCCGCAGCATTTTGCCGACGATCTCTTCGAGCGTGACATCGCCTTCGCCGTAGACGTGCGCTCCCAGCGCGTCGCGGATTCGCTCCGTGAGATCGGAGAACCGCTTTGCATCGCCGCCGCGGAGCGTCAGCTTCAACGTGAGATCGGGATAATGGGCGCGGAAGGAAAACCGCGCCTCCGGCGGCAGAACGATCGGCTGCACCAGGTCGTCGAGCTTGGACTCGGTCAAACCGTTGATCTTGAAAGTCGCGACCGACACCTCGCCGGCGCCGCTCGCCGCGGCGACCCATGGAAGCACGGTCTCCTTCAGCATCGCCTCCATCTCGCGCGGCACACCGGACAGCCAGATGAGCGTCTTGCCATCCTTTTCGATGCGAAAGCCGGGCGCGCTGCCGACCGGGTTGGGCACGATCGCCGCGCCTTCGGGAAAGATCGCCTGCTTTAAATTATTCTCGGTCCAGGGAAAGCCGCGCGCCTCGAAGCGGCGCTTGAGCGCGTCTGCGATCGCCTGATCCGTCTTCAACGGCCGGCCGAAATATTCCGCGACGACGGCCGTCGTGAGATCGTCCGCCGTCGGACCGAGGCCGCCGGTGCCAATCACGAGGTCGCCGAGCTTGAGCGCGTGATCGAGCGCCCAGAGGAGCCGTTCTTTGGTGTCGCCGACCTTGAGCACGGCGACGACTTCCAAGCCGAGCGAAAACAGACGCTCGGCGATATGCGCGGAATTGGTATCGACGACTTTGCCGGTCGTGAGTTCGTCCCCGGTGCTCAAGATCGCTACGTTTTGGATCATAGGATTCCCCACCACAGCGCGAGGCGGACCGATACCAGACTGTAAAGGCCGGCGACAAGATCGTCGAGGACGATCCCCGCGCCGCCGGGCAGTCGCTCCGCGCGTCTGGCGGGATAAGGCTTAATGATATCGAAAAAACGGAACAGAATGAAAGCGGTTATCAGCGGCGCGAGGCCGGCCGGGGCCGCGAAATTCGCGAGCATGAATCCGGCGATCTCGTCGACGACGATCTTCTGAGAATCCTTTTCGCCGAAAATCGCCTCGGCCTTGTCCGCCGACCAGATGGCGAGGGCGGTGAAAGTGATAAGCGTCAGCGCGGCTAAAACGACCGAATCGCCGGCGAGGCGGTTGAGCGCCAGCGACAGCGGAATCGCGATCAGCGTGCCGGCGGTCCCCGGCGCCCCGGGAACATACCCGGCGCCCGCGCCCGTCGCCAAAAATAGGATTATGCGCTGCAGGTTACGAAAGCGGCGTCGCCGCCAACTGCGTCAAAAAAAGCTGCTTGCGGGTCTCGAATATCTTGAGCAGCGCCGGCTCGATCTTGTTTTCCGCGGGAGGATCGAAATTCAGCGGATTTACGTACTCGTTGTTTTGATTGATTTCGAAATGGAGGTGCGGGCCGGTGCTTAAGCCGGACGAGCCGACGAAGCCGATAATCTGGCCCTTCACCACCCTGACGCCGTTGCGAATGCCGTTCGCCAACCTTTGCAGGTGCGCGTAGCGCGACGAATAATTCGCATCGTGCGCGACCTCGATCAGCCGGCCGTAGCCGCCTTTTCTCCACCCGGCGAAAAGAATCTTGCCGTCGGCGACCGCGCGCACCGGCGTCCCGAGCCGGGCGGCGAAGTCGACGCCGCGGTGCGGCCGATCGATGCCGAGAATCGGATGGAGCCTGGACTCGGAAAAGGTCGCGCTGATTTCGATGAAGTTGAGGGGGAAACGCAGGAAAGCCCGGGCCAGCGTCTGACCGTTCAAATCGTAGTAGGCGCCCTTGCCCTTTTCCTTTTCGAAATACATCGCGAAGTAGCGCCGGCCGGAGTTGATCAGCTCGGCGGCCAGGATGCGAAACGTGGGCTTACCGCCGGCGCCGGGCCGGGAGCGCTGCTCGTAGACGACTTTAAACATGTCGCCTTTTTGTATCTCTTTGTCGAAATCGACTTCCCAGGAGAACATGTCGGCGAGCTGTGAGAGGAGACCGGGGTTGAGACCGACGCGCGCGCCGTCTTGCAGCAAATTACTCTCGACGACGCCGCCGGCGGTCTTGATCTCGACGTCATAGGGCCTTTCGCGTTTGCTGAAGACAATGCCGCGCGTGCCTCTTTCCCAGGTCAGGATCGAGTCGGCGTTTTGTTCGACCTCGATCGCCTTCAGCTGCTCTCGGCCCGTTTGCGGCTGAGTGAGATAAAGCTGGACTTCTTTACCCGGGCGGAAAGCGGTGAGCGGCAGATGCTTCGAGATCGATTGCAGCCAGAGCTTGCGGTCCTGCAGCGATACGCCGTAGTCGACCAGCACCTTCGTCAGCGTATCGCCGGATTCGATTTTATAGCTGATTCGTTTGAGCGCGCGGAGGCCTTCGGGGAGGCCTAAATCTTGATCGGGCGGCGGGAGGGTAGGAGCGGCGAACTGGGTCGAGTTATCTTTGATGCTGGGTAGAAGCCCTTCCACGCCCCCGGTGGGGAGTGGCTGCCCGGCTCGAATCGAAGCCGGGGCCAGCGCCAGCACTCCGATGAGAGCGCCGGTCGCAGCGATGAGTTTAAAAGCCATGATGAAGGGCTGAGCGTTTTTGACCGTCTGTGTTCTACATTCGTCTCTTTCGGCCGTTGCGCAAAATTCCGCTGTTAATAACCTGTTTTGACATGAGTTGTCAACACAGTAATTTTCCCGACGAAGATTTAGGGGCTTCCCGGATGCCTTTAGGCGGCACCTAAGAGAAATCGGCGGGTGAAGATCTCGCCGAGGAAAAGCAGGGCGGCTGCCAGGATGAGGTAAGAATGGAAAGTTTTAGCCCGGGGTGCCGTCTCCGCCCGTCCGCGAATGGGCTCCGCAACGGGATTGATCGTGCCGCCGGTACCGTGCGCGATTTGCTCCAACAAGGCCGTATTAAAGTCGCCGGCCGGCAGTTCGGCCTTGACTTCGGTCTGGCGCGTGAAGCCCAACGGCGGATAGCTGATCGTTCGGCCGCGCCGGTCCTCTCTCACATCGATGCGGTAATCGCCGGCCGCGGCAAGCGGGATCGTCGCCTGGTAATGGCCCGGGGCGAGGCGCTTGAGCGCGCCCTCGCCCTGTACGCCTTTCGCCCCCGTGTAAGCGTAGCTAAACGGGTTGCCGTCGAACTCGGCGGCGTAGAGATAAAAGTCCACGAGAACCTGATCGCCGGATTGGTTGATCCGCGCTTCATGGGGCGGCAGCGCTTCGCGCTGCGGCTTGATCCAGTCGAATATCCGTCCCCAAAAGCTTTCGAGGCCGCTCCAGCCGATCCAGTCGCGCGACCAGCGCCCGGACTGATCCATGGTCAGCACGACCACCTTGCCCTTGCCGTAATTCCAGGAGGCGAGAAGCGGGTGGTTTCTGCCCCTGTTCTGGACCATGAGATCGAGGCGCGCGTCGCTTTTGAGCTCCGACTCGACGTAGCCACTGACGGCGGGAAACGATTGTCTCATCAGTGGGCCTAGGATCTCCGAATTCGCTGATGACACCGGCCTTAACTCTTGGGCCTGCGCTTCCGGCGCGGAAGGCGGCTTCGGCCCCGCCTCGAATTCGAAAGTCGGGAAGTCGTTCATGTTCCTGGCGATGTGAGCTTTTCCGCCGCCGTACGTCCCGATGCGCTTGACGAGCGCTTCGTCCACGCCGCCGCCGACGCCGACGGCGGAGACGATGATCTTCGCCTCGTTGCGCATTCTCGTGACGAGGTCGGTGTATTCGCTCGGGCGCCCGCCGACCTGGTCGGCGTCGGTGATGAGAATCGCGTACTTGGAGTCGGCCGGCTGCTTTTGCAGTCGCGCCAGCGCATCTCTAAGGGCGGGGATGATCGCGGTGTTTCCTTTCGGCACGAGGCGGTCGATCTCGCTCGCGAAGCTCGGACGGAGCTGCCTGACGCTGTCCATCTGGACGACGGGGAACGGCGCGGTGTCGAAGCCGATCACGCCGATGAAATCGTTATCGCCGAGCTGCGAGATAACACGCTTGGCGATCTCCTTGGCATAGAGGATGCGGTTTTCCCGCAATGGATTCGCCTCGGGGTCCATGCTTCTAGACTTGTCGATCACGAGCAGCACCGCACGTATCTTCTCCGGTTCCTTCACTTTCTCCTTGGGCTCGGGGAACTCGACCGGCAGCGCCGCCGCGATCGGCGTCTGCCGGTAAGCGGCGGTCAAGGCGGTGTTGTCGCCGAGCATCACCAATCCGCCTCCGGCGCTCGCGTGCTGCTCCAGAGCGCTCAAATACGATGAAGTCAGCCGGTTTTTGTCGACGTTGTTGAGAACGACGACGCCGTAGTTCGTCGGCGGAGGCGCAGAGTCATTGGCGGCGACCGATGTCACTTCGAAGCCGCGCCGCTTGAGCAGCTCATCCATATAGCGGCCCTCGCCGCTCCGGCCGTTGATCACGAGCGCCTTCTCCTTGGTCGTTACGGCGACCCAGGCGGCGGCGCGGTTGTCGAAGGGAAGAATGTCCGCCTCGGCGCGCCGCGCGGTGAACTCCGCCTCGAAAGACTGCAGCGGCTCTTCGCCGACGGCGACCTGATAATTCAAGATTTGGCTTCCGGGCCGGAGCTTTACCGCATCGGTTTTGAATGGCTTTCCGACGCGCTTCAGCACGATGCCGCCCTCGACGTCCCGTCGATCGCCGTTCTCGACCGTCACTTTGAGATTGATCGCATCCCCCTTAACGACCTCAGCCGGCGCGATGATTCTCTTCACCGCGACGTTTGGGACAGCGGGCCGCTCGGGCGGCAGCATCGGATAAATTTTGATGCCCGCCTCAGCGAGGGCCGGCAGGAGCCGCTCGGCCGAGCCATCATTCTCCCAGCCGTCGGTGAAGAGAAAGACGCTCCGCTCCCGGCGCGACAGCCGGAGCAGCGCGGAGAAGAGCGCTTCGAGATTGGTCCGCTCGGGCTTCAACTCTTCGCCGGGCGCTTCGAGGCGACGCTTCCAGTCCTCGGTCTCCTCGGGAGCGCCGGCGAAAAGAAACACGCGGTCGCCCGGGGCGGGAAGCCGTTCTTGCCGCGCGATCCAGCGCCGCGTCTCCGCCGGGATGCTGCGCGAGACGTCGAACGCGAAGACGCGCTCGCCGGTCTCCGCCGGCGCCGTCGACTCGAGCATTCGTGGATCCGCGAGCGCCGCGACGATGAGGAGTAAGACGGCGCTGCGGCCGATGACTGCGACGAGCGGCTGAGTCCGGTAACGCGCCCAGAGAAGCGGCAGCAGCGCCAGCAGCCAGAAAAATTCCGGCCGGCCGAATTCGAGCGCGCCGCTCATTGCGCCGGCTCCCGTTTCCACCGCCAGATGGGAAGCGGGTGGATGAGCCATTCGGCGAGCAAAAGCAGCAGCCCGATGATCGACAGATAGGGCCAGATGAGCGCTGCGAGCGACCGTTCCGCCGGTGCGCCGGCCTCGTCGCGGAGCTGAACGGGTGCGGTCGCGCGCAGATCGGATTCTGCGACATCGTCGAAGTTCACGGCGAGATATCGCGCGCCGTTTCCTTCGACGCGGTAAATGCCTTGATAAAGCGCCGCCGAATTCGCGCCTAGATCGACTCTCTGCCCGTCCGGCGCCAGCAGATTTTCTCCCGCGCGCAGGCCCGCGGCGAGCGGCGCGCCGGTCGCGATCGCGCGGCTCTGCGCCGCGCTCAACCATTCCAGCACGTTCAAGGTGAAAATCGACATCGGCAGATTCTGCCGCCCGAGAAACGGCAGGGGATCGAAGCCGAGCGCGAGGTAACGAAAGTTTTTTTGCTCCGCCGCGACAGCGAGCGCACCATCGGAGCTTTGAATAATCGCCTCTCCCGTGCGGCCGAGCTTCAGCGGCCGCGCGTACGGTGGTCGGAAAAGCGCGAAGTTGACGTAGCGCGTAAGGGGATGCGGCTCGCGCCAGCCGGTCACGCCCGCTTTCGCGGAGCCGGCGCCGACTCGGACCAGCGGGTTTTCCGCCGGCGGAAGGATGAAGAGCGCCGAATTGTCCGGAAGCGTCGCCGGCGCGGAGTACTGGAAGATCTCCAGCGCGTGCGGCGGAAAGTCTCCTTTGGCGTAGACTTCCGGCGCGACGACTTGCAGCTCGACGCCGGGAATCGCGCGCAGCGAGGCGAGCGCCTCGGGCCGCGGCGAGACCGCGAGAATCTTCACTCCGCCCGCGGGCGGCGGGACGGCGAAACGGCGATTGTCGAGCGTCAGGGCGTCGTTCGAGGCAATCTCCGCTTCATAAAATGGATAAGCGGGCAGGCTGTCGAAGATCGCAGCGGCGCTCTTTCCCGGCGCAACCGCGTAACTACGCGATGCGATAATTCTCCCGCCGCCTTTTATATTCAGCGTGAATTTTTCCTCGGCGGCGGAAAAGCTGCGCACCTCGACCCGCGCATCCAGCTGCGGGGAGTTGAAGAGCGGCCGGCTTAATTGCAGCGAGGTTACGGCGAGATTATTTTGCTGCCTGCCGACCGTCACCACGCGCACGTTCCCGTTTTGCCCTGCGGCGGCATGGTCGGTGACGAAATAAAGCCGCTCGTAGCCGCGCTCGCGCGCGAGACGGAAAAACTCCGCGCCGTGATCGAGCGCGCGCTCGCCGACGTCGAGCGGCTTTTGCCGAGATAGGACGGCGAGCGCTTGCGCGGGCGCGAGCGCCGGCTCGCCGATTTCCGCGAGGCGCGGGGCGAGGAGGTAAAC
>Ga0075424_100003153_pt1 | contig 15333 bp, 12 predicted proteins | sample SoiMethybrSBSTD3_FD_75301 | JGI IMG/M metagenome (GOLD analysis project Ga0075424, IMG submission 75301) | Bulk soil microbial communities from a Populus tree surrounding site in Tennessee, USA - Soil MetaG P. TD hybrid SBSTD3 | ecosystem: Environmental > Terrestrial > Soil > Tree plantation... | reverse complement strand
GCTCAGCAGGGCGCTGGCGCTCACGCCGAGCAGCCGCACGGGGCGCGCCGGCATGAGATTCTTTTTGAGCAGCGCCACGGCGACGGTGAAAATCTCGCGGTCGACACAGGTCGGGGTTTTAACCGTCAGCGAGCGCGTGAGCGTTGTGAAATCGCTGTAGCGGATCTTGACCGTGACGCAGCGCGCGAAGAGCCGCTCGCGCCTGAGCCGCCGTCCCACCTCTTCCACGAGACGCCACAAGACCTCCTCCATTTCGTCCACGCGCGTGATCGGGTGCTCCAGGGTCGTCTCGCTGCCGATCGAATGATCGTGCCGGCGGCTCGCACCGCCATCGCCGAAGTCGAAGTATTGCGCGCGCAGCGCCGGACGCGCCAACAGCTCGCCGATCGTCTTGACGCCGCGGGCGAACAGCCCATCGCGCGTCTTCGGTCCGATGCCCGGCACCAGCGAGATCGACAGCGGCGCGAGAAAATTTTCCTCCGAGCCGGGAAAGACATGGATCAGGCCTTGCGGCTTGGCGAGCGTCGCCGCGATTTTCGCGATTACTCGGCTCGACGCCAGACCGCCCGAAGCGGGTAGATCGAGGTCGTGCTTGATGCGATGGATGATCCGCTCGGCGGTGACGATCGGCGCGCCGAAGAGCTTTTCCGTTCCGCTGAGGTCCACGAGCGCTTCGTCGATGGACAGGCCGTGCACCGCGGGAGAGTAATCTTCGAGGATAGCGAAAACTTTTTCCGAGTAGTCGCTGTAGAGCGAATGGCGATTCGGCAGAAAAATTCCCTGTGGGCAGAGGCGCTGCGCCTGAAAGCCCGGCATCGCAGAGCGGACGCCGTATTTCCGCGCTTCATAAGAAGCCGACGTGACGACGCCGCGACCGCTTTTCCCGCCGACGATCACCGGCTTGCCCTTGAGCGCGGGATTCTCCGCCTGCTCGACCGACGCGTAAAACGCGTCCATATCGATGTGAAAATACCAGCGCATCGTCATCGCCGCGCAAAAGTCTCGCGCCGCCCGCCTCTGACCGCGGAGAAAAAAACCGACAACAGCGTGAAGAAGTTCACCAAATGCACCGTGTGGTTATACGAGTGCATGAAAACGTCCGGCGTCGCGCTCCAGCTGCGCGGCGATTCGATCTGAGCGCGGTCCAGGCCGCCCGCGCTCAAAAAATAAGTAAAGAGCGTCGCCGATAGCGCGACGCCCATCGCGCCGCCGGTGCGTGCGGTGGTCGCGACCATCCCCGACGCGCCGCCGACCTTGTCCGGCGGGACAGAGCCCAGAATCGCGCTCTGGTTGGGCGAATTGAAGATCGCCCAGCCCAGGCCCGACAACGCGAGCGGCAGCATGATGCGCCATGCGGATGAATCGAGCCATAGCGTAGCCATCAAAAATTGCGCGAAGACGATCAGGCTCGAGCCGATCGTGCACAGCAGGCGCGAGCCGAGGCGGTCGGAGAGCCAGCCGGCGAGCGGCGCCACGAGGATGATAACGATCGAGTTGGAGATAATGATCCAGCCCATGCGGCTCGGCGAGTAGCCCATGATATTTTGCAGATAGAAAGGCAGCAGGAAGCTGATCGCAGATTGCGTCGAGGTGATGAAAAAGAGACTCAACATCGCCGCGCTGAAGAGCCGGATTCGGAAAAGGGAGAAATCGAGCATCGGCATCCGCGAGCGCATCTCGGTGACGACGAGCAGCGCGACGGCGACGAGCGAGACCGCGATGAGCGAGAGAAAAATCGGGTGATGCCATCCGAGTTTCGGCAGCCGGTCGATCGCATAGATGAAAGAGCTGTTCGCGAGCAGGATGAGAAAGGCGCCGGCGATGTCGATCGACGGCTTTCCCGCCCCGCGGGTTTCTTCCATGATTTTCCAAGAGAGATAGGCGCCATAAAGCCCGATCGGCAGATTGATGTAAAAAATCCAGCGCCAGCCGACCGAATCGATGAGGAAACCGCCGAGCGTCGGACCGGTCAAAAAACCGGTGTGGAATGCCATAGAGATGAAGCCGAGCGCTTTGCCGCGCTCGGAGGAGGGGAAGGCGAGCGAGGCGATCGCCCGGCCGTTGGCGACGATCATCGAGCCGCCGATCGCCTGGAGCGCGCGGAAGGCGATCAGCTGGGCCGGCGAGCGCGACAGGCCGCAGAGCGCCGAGGCGAGGATGAAGAGCAAAAAACCGCCCGCGTAGATCCGCCGCCGCCCCAGAAGATCGCCCAGCCGGCCGACCGTGATGACGAAACCGACGAGCGCGAGGTCGTAAATCAGCACGGTCCACTGGATCGTGCTGAGATTGGTGTGGAACGTCTCGGTGAGCGTCGGCAGTGCGACCAGGAGCGCGCGGTTGTCGAGGCCGACGATGAACTGACCGATGCAGACGTTGATGAGAATCAGCCGGAGCCGCTTGCGCGCTACTTCAGCCGCCGGCTCCCCGACCGCACCCGCGATTTCGCTCGAAGTCGTCACAGGAACTTTTAGTCCTATAGCATAAAGCGCAAAAAGACACGCCGGCTTAGCTGCAGGATCCCTCGCGGGCGGGGTTTCCGGCCGCAGAAAATAAAAAGCGCGGATCCCGCATCGCGAAATCCGCGCTTTATGAACGAAGGGTTGCCGCCGGATCAGTGGAGCGTGGCTTCGGCGCCGCCGTCGCCGCGCGCCGCCGTCGCGTCGTGACCGACCTTGCGGAAGACGATCTCCCCGCCTTGAGCGTCGATCGCGACGCGGTCGCCCTCGCCGAACTCGCCGTTCAGGATCTTTAGCGCCAGCGGATCCTGGATCATTCTCTGGATCGTGCGCTTGAGCGGCCGCGCGCCGAAGACCGGATCGTAACCCCTTTCGGCCAGCAGCGCCTTCGCCGCGTCGGTCACTTCGAGCGCGATCTTGCGGTCGGCGAGCAGGCGCTCGAGGCGCTTTAGCTGGATCTCGACGATGTGCTTGATCTCCTCGCGGCCGAGCGGATTGAAAATCACGATCTCGTCGATGCGGTTCAAGAACTCGGGCTTGAACGCCTGCTGGAGTGCGGTGGTGACGCGCCGCTCCATCTCCTTGCGGTCGCCGCCCAGGTCGACGATGAACTGGCTCCCCAGGTTGGAGGTCATGATGATGACGGTGTTTTTGAAATCGACCGTCCGCCCCTGACCGTCGGTGAGCCGCCCGTCCTCCAATATCTGGAGCAGGACGTTGAAGACGTCGGGGTGGGCCTTTTCGATCTCATCGAAAAGCACGACGGAATACGGACGCCGCCGAACCGCCTCCGTCAGATAACCGCCCTCTTCGTAGCCGACGTACCCGGGAGGCGCGCCGATCAGGCGCGCGACCGAGTGTTTCTCCATGAACTCCGACATATCGATGCGGACCATCGCCTGCTCGTCGTCGAAGAGGAACTGCGCGAGCGCGCGCGCGAGCTCGGTCTTGCCGACGCCGGTCGGGCCCAGGAAGATGAACGAGCCGATCGGGCGGTTCGGGTCCTGGAGTCCCGCGCGGGCGCGACGCACCGCGTTCGAGACCGCCTGGATCGCCTGATCCTGGCCGACGACGCGGTGCTTCAGGCGCTCTTCCATGTGCAGCAGCTTTTGGACCTCGCCTTCGAGCATCCTGGACACTGGAATGCCGGTCCACTTGGCAATGACCTCGGCGATGTCCTCGGCGTCGACCTCCTCCTTCAGCATCTTGCGGTTTTTCTGCAACTCGCCAAGCTTCTTATTTTCCGCTTCGAGTTCTTTGCTGAGCTGCGTGAGCACGCCGTAGCGTAGCTCGGCGGCGCGGTTCAGATCGCCCTGACGCTGCGCCTGCTGCTCCTCGACTTTCGTCGCTTCGATTTTTTCCTTGAGGGCACGGATGCGCTGGATGATCTCTTTTTCCTGTTTCCAGTGAGCCTTGAGCTCATCCGACTGGGAGCGCAGCTCGGCGATCTCTCTCTCGACCCGGGCGAGCCGCTCTCTCGAGGCCTTGTCGCTCTCGCGCCTGAGCGCCTGGCGCTCGATCTCGAGCTGCATGACGCGGCGCTCGATCTGGTCGATCTCCGTCGGCATGCTGTCTATCTCAATGCGCAGCCGCGACGCGGCCTCGTCGATCAAATCGATCGCCTTGTCGGGCAGAAAGCGGTCGGTGATATAGCGGTGCGACAGTGTCGCCGCGGCGACGATCGCGCCGTCGGTGATGCGCACGCCGTGGTGAATCTCGTAGCGCTCTTTGAGCCCGCGGAGAATCGCGATCGTGTCTTCGACGGAGGGCTCCTGAACGAAAATCGGCTGGAAGCGCCGTTCGAGCGCCGGGTCTTTCTCGATGCGCTTGCGATATTCGTCGAGCGTCGTGGCGCCGACGCAGCGGAGCTCGCCGCGCGCGAGCGCGGGCTTGAGCATGTTGGAGGCGTCCATCGCGCCTTCGGCCGCGCCCGCACCGACGAGCGTGTGCAGCTCGTCGATGAATAAAATAATCTGGCCGCTCGCCTCGGTGACTTCCTTGAGCACGGCTTTGAGGCGCTCCTCGAATTCGCCGCGGTACTTCGCGCCGGCGACGAGCGCGCTGATGTCGAGCGCAACGAGGCGCTTGTCCTTGAGGCTTTCCGGCACATCCCCGTTTACGATACGGAGCGCGAGGCCTTCGACAATCGCCGTCTTGCCGACACCCGGCTCGCCGATCAGCACCGGATTGTTCTTCGTGCGGCGCGACAATACCTGGATGACGCGGCGGATTTCCTCGTCGCGGCCGATGACCGGATCGAGTTTTCCCTTGCGCGCGAGATCCGTCAGGTCGCGGCTGTATTTTTGCAGCGCCTGGTATTTTTCTTCCGGGTTTTGATCGGTGACGCGCTGCGAGCCGCGGATATCCACGAGGGCAGCTAGAATCTTGTCTTTGGTGATACCGAATTCGCGGAAGATTTTGCCGGTTTCGCCGTTGTCCTCGCCCATCGCGATCAAAAGGTGCTCGACGGAGACATATTCGTCCTTCAGCCCTTCGGCCGCCTTCTCGGCCGACTCAATAAGCTTTTTAAGCCGCGGCGTAATGTAGGCTTGCCCGGCGGCTCCGGTGACCTGAGGAATGCGGTCGAGCGCCTTCTCGACGCGGTCGAGAAGCGCCGTCGCCTGAACTCCGAGCTTTTGCAGCAAAGAAAGGGCGACGCCCTCTTTTTGGCCGAGCAGGGCCATCAACAGGTGCTCGACGTCTACTGCCTGATGATTGCGACGCTCGGCGAGACCCTGCGCATTCTGCAAAGCTTCGGCGGATTTAACGGTCAATTTGTCCAGTCGCATGGTCAACTCCTATAGTCCACAGAAATGTAACCACGCTCCTGGGAAACGTCAAGAAAGGCGGGCGAATTTGCCGGGGAAATTCCGCCGAAAAAACAGCAACTTCGCGGGATTTTTACTTGTCGGGCAGTTTTTCGGGCTCGAACGGCTGCAGGATCTCTTTCCCGGGGTCATCCGCAGCGGCCGAACCGTTTGCCTGAAAGGGACGTAGGGTCTCCGGCGCGATAGACGGGGCTGTGCCTGCGGCGACAGGTTGATTAGCGAGGGGCTGCGACAGGGGCGCCAACAAAACGATGCCCTTGCCGTTTTCGATATTAAATTCGTATTCCGTCGGCACGACGGCCGTGCCGCGCATCTTTTTAACCCACAGCGCGCGGACGAAACGGTTGCCTGAGCCGAACATCCGCAGCGCGCACACTCCCGATGCGAGGAACTCTTCGATGCTGCTGGTCTCCTGATCGCCCCGCCCTGCGGAATGAGAGCTCAAGAGATTGGTCGTCTGGAGCTGCGTTTGCAAAAGCCGGATCAGCAGCCGCGCCTGCTCCTCCGACCGGCCGCTCGGTGTGTCGGCTTTGATAAGCGGCCCGACCGGATCGATCGCGAGCCGCTGCGCCTGCATCCTGTTGATGTGACTGCCGAGGTCGGTGACGATCCTCTGGATGTCCACCTCGCGCTCCCGCCCCGAGCCGGCGCGGGCGCTAAAATAAGGCGCGGCATCGAGTATGACCAGGCTTTTGTCCTGGATGTAGGGCTGGAGATCCCAGCCCAGCGAGGCGGCGGAGTCGAGCAGGTCGCTTGGTCGCTCGTCGACGGTCACGTAGACCGCTTTCTCGCCGTTCGTCAACCCCTTCAATAAAAACTGCAGGCAGGCCGTGGTCTTGCCCGTGCCGGCGTCGCCTGTGACGACGTAGGACTTCGCGGGCAGAAAGCCGTGCTGGATCAGAGGGTCCAGACCGTCTATTCCTGTCGCCACCCGCTTTTGCGCCATAAAGAACAATTTCTATCAAAACTGGGTTATGTTTGGAAGCGCTCGGTTGCTTGGCCGCATCGTTTCGCGTAAAGAATCGTCATGGCCGCGTGCTTCAGAAAAAACATCGCTGCGCTCGCAGGCTATATGCCCGGCGAGCAGCCCCAGGACGGCGGCTATATCAAGCTCAATACGAATGAAAACCCTTATCCGCCGTCGCCGCGCGTTCTCGCCGCGCTGAAAAAGGCGACCGACCGCTCGCTCCGCCTTTATCCGGAGCCGATGAGCCGGGAAATCCGTGAGCTGGCGGCCTCGATTTACGCCGTCGCGCCCGACAACGTGCTGGTCGGCAACGGCTCGGACGAGATCCTGTCGATCCTCGTGCGCGCCTTCGTCGGCCCCGGCGACCGCGTGCTCTATCCTGAGCCCACTTACACGCTCTACGATACCCTTGTCGCAATCCAGGAAGGAAGCAAGGTCTCGTTGCCTTACACTGCGGAATTCTCGCTGCCGGAAGCGTTTTTCTCCGAGACCGCAGCGTTGACGTTCGTCTGCAATCCGAACTCGCCCTCGGCGACGCTGCTGCCGCTGCAAGCCATCGAGCGCCTTGCGGAAAACTCAGCGGGCGTCGTCGTGGTCGATGAGGCGTACGTCGATTTCGCGGCTATCGCCGACGCTTCGGCGATTCCCCTGCTGAAACGATATCCCAATCTCGTGGTGCTACGGACGTTTTCGAAATCGTTCTCGCTCGCCGGAATGCGCGTCGGACTGGCGTTCGCGTCGGAAGAGCTCATCGCCGGCATGATCAAGATCAAAGACTCGTATAACGTCAATCGCCTGAGCCAGAGCGCCGCTGCGGCCGCGCTCCGCGATCTCCCCTGGATGCAGCGCAATGTCCGGCGCATCCAGCGGAGCCGCAAAAAGCTCGTCGGCGGCCTCAAAAGACTGGGGTTCCATGTTTACCCGCCGGAGGCGAACTTCGTCCTCGCGCGGCGCGAAGGGCAAAATCTCAAAGGGCTCTATGAGGAGCTCAAGCGGCGAAAAATCCTGGTGCGATATTTCGCTCAGCCGGGGCTGGAAGATTGCATGCGCATCACCGTCGGCGCGCCCGACGAAGTGAGCGCGTTGCTCGATCAGCTGGTGGCGGTTATAAAAGGATGAGGAGCGTTGCCATGAAGCCGATCAAGGTCATCGAATTAGATCACATCGTCCTCAATGTTGGCGACATCGACCGCTCGCTCGATTTCTACGCCAACGTGCTCGGCCTCGAGATCGAAAGGCTGGACGAATTCCGCGCCGGGAAGATCGGCTTTCCCTCGGCGCGTATCAACGAGCACACGATTATCGATCTTTTTCCAGCCAAGGCGGAAGTCAATCGTCCGGGCAACCTCAACCATTTTTGTCTCGTCGTCGATCAGGACGATTTTTCGGGTGTCGTCGATTATTTGAAGGATCACGGCGTGCAAATCCTCAACGGCCCGATCTCGCGCTGGGGTGCGCGCGGCCGTGCGACCTCGGTTTACTTCCACGATCCCGACGCGAACGAGATCGAGATCCGCTGCTACTGACCGGTCGGCTTGTCTACGACCGGCGCTTTGATATAGTCCGCGGCTCCATGTCTTCGCTGTTGATCAAGAACATCGGCGCGCTCGTCACCGGCGACATCAACAACCCGCTGCGGCGCGCGGATTCCATCTACATCGAGAACGGCGTCATCCGCTCCGTCGGCAACCGTCTCGATAACCCCGCGGACAGCACGATCGACGCGCAGGGGATCACCGCGATTCCCGGCCTCGTTGACTCACACTCCCATCCGTCGATCGGTGAATATACGCCGGCGCAGAACTCGCTTTCATGGATTACGAATTATATGCACGGCGGGGTTACTGCGCTGATCTCAGCGGGCGAATTGCACCTGCCGGGCCTGCCGCTGCCGCCGGACGCGCGCACGGCGCTCTCGCTCGCGCTCGTCACCAAGCGCTGCTACGACAACCTGCGCCCCTCGGGCGTCAAAGTCTTCGCCGGGACGCTGCTGCTAGTGCCGGGCCTTGTGGAGAAGGATTTCGACGAGATCGCCGCCGCCGGCATCCGGCTCGTGAAATTTATCTTTTACGACTACAGCCTGCTGCCGAACGGTGAAGCGCAGCGCTACGTAAGCTGGGCGCGCTCGCGCGGCATCAAAGTGAAGATTCATTCGGGCGGCGTGTCGCGCTCCGGTGTGAGCCAGATCGCCGGCTGGGATATCGTCGGCAGGATCAACCCCGACATCATCGGACACATCACCGGCGGGCCGATCCCGATGGCGGAAGCGGAGATGGTCCGCATCGTCGCCGAGACCGATCATTTCGTGGAAGTGTGCAGCTCGGGCAATTACCGCATGGCGCTCGTGCTCGCGCGCGCCGTGAAGCAGCACAATGTTTATCATCGCGTGCTGATCGGCACCGACACGCCGGGCGGCACCGGCATTATCCCGCGCGGCATCCTGCGCGAGATCGCCTATCTCTCTTCGGTCGGTGAAGTGCCGCCGGAAAAGGCGGTGTGCATGGCGACGGGCAACGTCGGCCGCGCCCACGGTCTCGATATCGGCCTGATCGAAGAAGGGCGCCCGGCGGACATCGTGCTGCTACACAAGATCACCGGCTCCGTCGCCAGCGACGCGCTCGATTCGTTCGCCAAAGGCGATCTTCCAGGCATCTCGATGGTCGTCATCGACGGCGAGGTCCGCGTCGCCGGCCGCAGCCAGCAGACGCCGCCGCCCGAGCGCCTCGCCACGCAAAAATAGGCTCGGGACGCGGGCCAAGGTCGCGCACGATGATTCCGTGCTTGAGTCGCGATTCCCGGGTCGGACGTGCACGACCTTGGCCCGCGTCCCTTCGCTAGGAGATAAAAGAAAGCAGGGAGTGGAGTTTAGATGACATGAACGCATCGATGGAATTCGGCGCGGGGCTTTTTCCCACAGAGCCGCTGCCCAAGATGATTCAGCTCGCCAAGCTCTCCGAAGAGCTCGGCTTCAGCCATGTCTGGATCGGCGACTCGCATCTGATCTGGCGCGAGGCCTACGTGAACATGGCGGCGGCGGCGCTGAACACGAAGAAGGTGAAATTAGGCACCGGCGTGACCAATCCGCTGACGCGCCATCCATCGGTCGTCGCCAGCGCCTACGCGACACTGGAGGAATTGGCGCCGGGGCGCTTCATCGTCGGCATCGGCCTCGGGGACAGCTCGGTCGAGACGATGGGCATGAAGCCGGCGAAGCTGGATTATTTCGAGCGGACGATCCGCGAGATGCGCGAATTGATCGCGGGCAAAGAAGTCCGGCTGGAAACCGGCAAGATTCATCTCAAGCATCCGGCGAAGAAAGGTATGCCGATTTACATCGCGGCGAGCGGCCCAAAGATGCTCGAGCTCTCCGGCAGGATCGCCGACGGCATCATCGTGCTCGTCGGCGTCGCCGATGAATATCTGGCTCAAGCGAAGGCGCGGATCGAGGCGGGGGCGAAAGCTGCGGGACGAAAGCTGAGCGACATCGATCTCGTCCTCTGGGTGCCGTGCGCGGTTTCCGATACCGCGCCGGCCAAGGATGCGGTGAAAGCGCACGTCGCGCGCGTGGTCGCGCATCCGCAGCCCTACGTTCTGGACGAGAAGGAGCAGAAAGTCCTGGCGGAGATCAGAAAAACCTACGACTACTATCACCATATGGAGCAGGAGGCGAATCACGCCGAGGTCATCCCGGACTGGCTCGTCGATAAGTTCGCGATCGCCGGCACGGTCGCCGAATGCCGCATGCAGGTCGAGCGCATCAAAAAGAGCGGTATTCAGCAGATCGCAATCATCCCCTACAGCGCGCCGGGCGGCAGCAGAGAAGAGACGCTACGAGGGTTTGCGCGGGCGGCTCTTTAATTCTTCGGGCTTGGTCTTGTTCGGATACGGACAGAGAGCGTTGATCACGCAGAGCGGGCATCTGGGTTTCTTCGCGATGCACACGCGCCGGCCGTGATACTGGAGCAAATGGCAGAAGCGGATTTGATTCTCTCGCGGCACGATCGGCGTCAAGTCGAATTCGATCTTGTCCGGATTTGTGTTGGTCGTAAAGCCGAGGCGCTGCGAGAGGCGCATGACGTGGGTGTCGACCCCGATACCCGGGATGCCGAAGGCATTGCCGAGGACGATGTTGGCCGTCTTTCTTCCCACCCCCGGCAGCGTCAAAAGCTCCTCTAATGTGCGCGGCACCTCGCCCTTGAAGCTGCGCACCAGCTCTTCGCAGCAGCTCTTGATCCGGCCGGTCTTGATGCCCGCGAAATTGATCCGGCTCACGCAATCGAAGATTTCCTGCCGCGGCGCGTCGGCGTAGTCCTTCGCGGTGCGGTATTTGGCGAAAAGCGCGGGGGTAATCTGGTTGACGAGGCTGTCGTGCGACTGCGCGGCGAGGATCAGCGCGATGACGAGCTCCAGCGGGTTGGTATAGTCCAGCGCCAGTTTGGCGTCCGGATGCTCCTTGTCCAAGCGCTCGATGATCTGTTTGACGCGCTGGCACGTAGCCGCGACGTTGACGACCTTTTTATCCGCTTTCGCCATTTTGCTTTTCCGGAGAATCATGTTAGCAGATTATATTCATACGGAGGAATAGACGAATGGATTTAAAAGAGCTTAGAAGACTCCCCATGCCCAAGCTGCGCGACGTGGCCAAGGCCGAGACCGATTTGCAAGGGGTCATCGGCATGGGGAAGGAGGAGCTGATCAAGGCGATCGCCAAGGCGAAAAGCATTCCCTACGACGTCTCGGCCAAGGATGTGAACGCGATCCATTCGATCAAGCACGACATCCGCGAGCTGAAAAAGCAGAAGAGCGAGCTGCTGACCGCCTCGGGCGATTCCAAGAAGCTCAAGAAAGTCCAGCGGAAGATCAAGCGGCTGAAGCGGCTGACGCGCCATCTCGCGCACGAGGCGAAGACCGCGAAAGCGGCTCAAGCGGCGGCGCCTGCCGAAGCCGCAGCGGCGCCCGCGGCTGCGCCCGCTGCCCCGACGGAGACTCCACCGGCGGCGTAAGTCATGGATAAGCCTTCCGGGTTCCGCGGGCGCGGCTCCGAGAACAATCCAAAGAACCGCTTCGAGAAGGTCGAGCGCGTCCCCGAGCCCGAGGCAGACGAGACTTCCTCTCCCGTCACGCAGTTCCTGCCCGACGCCTCCAAGTCGATCATCGCGTACAACGATAGCCCCGACGTGGGCTTCGACGCCAGCATCAATCCGTATCGGGGCTGCGAGCACGGCTGCATCTACTGCTACGCGCGGCCGACGCACGAATATCTCGGCTTCTCCGCGGGTCTCGATTTCGAGACCCGCATCATGGTCAAGCGCGACGCACCGCAGCTTTTGCGCAAGGAGCTCTCCGGTCCGCGGTGGAAGCCGCAGGTGCTCGCCTCGAGCGGCGTTACCGATTGCTATCAGCCGATCGAGAAAAAGCTTCAGCTCACGCGCCAGTGCCTCGAGGTGCTCGTCGAATTCCGCAATCCGGTCATCATTATCACCAAGAACCATCTGGTCACGCGCGACATCGACCTATTAGCGGAGCTCACACACTACAACTGCGCGGCGGTGTTCGTCTCGGTCACGACGCTCGATGAGAAATTGTCCGGACTCATGGAGCCGCGTGCCTCGCGCCCGGCGCGGCGGCTCGCGGCGATCGCCTCGCTGGCGCGCGCCGGCGTTCCGGTCGGCTACCTGCAGGCGCCGATGATCCCGGGTCTCACGGACTCCGAGGCGCCGGCGATCGCCGAGGCAGCCGCGAAGGCGGGGGCGCGCTATGCCGGCTATGTGCCGCTGAGACTCCCGCACGCGGTCAAAGATCTGTTCGAGGAATGGCTGGAACGGAATTATCCAGAAAGGAAACAGAAAATTCTAAACCGTATCCGCGCGATCCGGGGCGGCGGTCTGAACGACCCGAATTTCCACAGCCGGATGCGCGGCGAGGGCGTCTACGCCGAGCAGATGGCCGAATTATTCCGGGTCGCGCGCAAAAAGGCCGGCTTCGAAGAGCGCTCGCCCGATCTCACGACCGAGCATTTTCGCCGCCCGAGAGAGCAGCTGAAGTTGTTCGGCTAAACTCCGCTAAGCTCTTGACATATCAAGCGTTACGTTTTAGTGCTGTGGAGATTTTGAAGAGTTTTCCAACCCCGGCGTCTAACGTTGCAGAAGGAGGTGAAGGTATGAAAAGCATGCTAAGAATCCTGCTTGTCCCGTTCGTCACTCTTGCGTTCGCGGGTGCAGTCGCCGCCCAGGGCACGTCGAGCGGCACCGCGCCGTCGAAGTCGTCTACACCGTCGGCCACGAAGTCCGACACGACGAAGTCGACGACCAAGTCGAGCGCCGCGAAGGTCCAGCGCGTCAGAGGCGAGCTGACCGCCGCCGACGCCAAAGCCGGCAGCGCGAAAGTGAAGACGAAGGACAAGGAGCTGAGCTTGAGCGCTGAAAGCCAGGAGGCGAAAGACTCGCTGGCGAAGGTGAAAGTCGGCGACAACGTCCGCGTCGCCTACGTCGAGAGCGACGGCAAACTCACCCTGCGCTCGATCTCGAAGTCGAAGCTGCCGGCCACGAAGTCGGGCTCGTCGAACACGACGACCTCGACCAAGTCGTCCACGGCGACCGAGACCAAGCCCGCGAAGTAAACTCCCGGGTTCATTGTGAAAAGGCGCCTGGAGAGTTTCAGGCGCTTTTTCTTTCTTCTTTTCCCCTCCAAGCATTCCTGATACGTAAAGAGCGCAACGATGCGCGCTCTCTCTCGTGCCTGGTTCATCGCCGCGCTCGCGTTCGTCATCCTGGGCTTCGCGCGCGGCCTTAATTCTTCTTTCGGCGTATTTTACGTCGCGCTCCTGGACAGCTTCGGCTGGAGCCGGGCGATCACCGCGGGCGTCTTTTCCGCCGTCCAGATCGTCGACGCCATCATCTCGCCGGTCGTCGGCCATCTGCTCGACCGCTTCGGTCCCAAAAAAATCGTCGCCGCGGGCTGCGCCCTGCTCGCCGCCGGACTGTTTCTCAGCAGCAGGATCCAGAGCCTGTGGGAATTCTATCTCTACTTCGGGCTCGTCTGCGGCTTGGGGCTGAGCTTCGTCGGCATGGTGCCGCACGTCGTGCTGGTCTCGCAGTGGTTCACGACCAAGCGGGCGTCGGCGCTCGGCGCGGTCTACGCGGGCACCGGGGTCGGCATCCTCCTCCTCGCGCCTTCGATCGAGTGGCTCATATCGAACACCGGGTGGCAGCACGCGCTGGAGATTCTCGCGCTGATCGTCGCCCTCGTCCTGCTGCCGATCGTCTGGGTCTTTTATGTCCCCGGGCCGCACAGGGAACATCGCGGTGAGGACAACCGCGCGGGCAACGACTGGACGGCGAAGATCGCATTGAAGAGCATGCAATTCTGGCTGATCTTTCTCGCGCGCATCTTCGCCGCCGGCGGCACGACGGTGATCGTGACGCACCAGGTGGCGCACGTCGTCGACATCGGCTACAGCCGCCTCTACGCCGCGACGATCTTCGGCCTCATGGGGATGACGAGCACCGCCGGCCGAGCCGTGTTCGGCTACATTGCCGATCGGTCTTCGAAGCAGGCCGCCTACACGATGAACATCGTGACAACGGTCGTCGGCGTCGCGGCGCTGATGCTCGCGACCGATCCGACGAAGCCGTGGCTGCTCTACTTGTATGTCATCTGTTTCGGCATCGGCTTCGGCTCGCGGGCGGTGATCTTCTCGGCGCTCTCCGCCGACATCTTTTCCGGCAAAGGCTTCGGCGCGATCTTCGGCTACTCCGTCATCAGCGTCGGCATCGGCGGCGCGTGGGGCTCCTGGCTCGGCGGCTTTTTTTACGACTTGAGCGGCAGCTATCTCGTCTCGTTCACGCTCTCGACGGTGGTCCTGTTGCTGTCGGATGTTTGCATCTGGCTCGTGACCGCGCCGTGGGTCATGCGCTACGATCAAAGATTGTGGGCGGAGAACAGATAGAGATAGAGACAGAGACAGCAAAATTCCGAATTAACTCTGTCTCTCGTCTCTGTCTCTGTCTATTCAGCCGATCTCACGCGGCAAAGATAAGAGCGATGCGGCAGCGAACCGCTGACGGGGTCGGAAAACTCGGTTCCGACGAGCACGCCGGGATTGGCGCCGTCGTCGCTGAAGGGGTCGTAGCCCGGCCGGTCGAGCGCGCGGCACTCCTGCCACCAGCCGTGCTGGCAGCAGACCACGCCCGGCATGATTCGCTCGGTCACGTTCGCGCGCACGCGCACGGCGCCCTTCGGGCTTTCCACGATCATCCATTCTTTGTTCTTGACATCATAGGCCGCCGCGGTCTCCGGATGGAGGTCGGCGGAGGGCTCCGGGGAGGCCTTCCGCAGCGATGCCAGCGCGCGGTGTTGGCTGTGAATGAACGTCGTGAACTTGGCGTTCGTCAGAATCAACGGAAAATCTTTCGCGACGTCGGGCCGGCTCGCCGGGCTCATGGCGGGCTCCACGTACTCGGGCAGGGGGGGATAGCCGTTGGCGGCGAAGCGGTGCGAATACAATTCGACTTTGCCCGTCGGCGTGGCGAAGCCGCGCTGCCCGCCGTTGTTCTTTTTCTCGGCGTGCTTTTCGAAGCGCGTCGCGATCTCGACAGTGATGCCGCCGGGCGTGTTCTTCAACTGCTCGAGGGAGACGCCGCTCGGCGCGAGTTCGTAGGCGTAGCCCGCATCGATGTCGCCGTCCCAGAACTTATCGCCGATGCCGAGCCGCTTGGCGAGCTCGAAGATGATCCACGTGTCCGACCGGCGCTCGCCGAGCGGCGGCACGACTTCGGGCCGGTACTGCAAGTGCAGTTTGCCCCTGCGGCGGTGTTCGAAGCCGTTAAACAGCGTGGGCATCTCGAGAAACGACGCGGCCGGCAGCACGTAGTCGCAGAGCTCCGCGGTCGGGGTCATGAAAAGCTCGGCCGCGACGGCGAACTCCAGCGCGCGGAACGCGGCGCGGCCGAGCCGGGAGTCGGCGCCGGACATGACCGTATTGGAGCCGAAGTTAAGCAGGGCCTTCACCGGGTAGGGCTTCCCTTCCAGGATCGCGTTGTAGATGTCGTAGGACGCGCAGTTCCCGGGGCTTGCCGGTGGG
>Ga0075424_100003151_pt1 | contig 15339 bp, 3 predicted proteins | sample SoiMethybrSBSTD3_FD_75301 | JGI IMG/M metagenome (GOLD analysis project Ga0075424, IMG submission 75301) | Bulk soil microbial communities from a Populus tree surrounding site in Tennessee, USA - Soil MetaG P. TD hybrid SBSTD3 | ecosystem: Environmental > Terrestrial > Soil > Tree plantation... | reverse complement strand
TGCGGGAGGCCTTCGGGGTGGAGCTGCCGGTGCGGGCGTTGTTCGAGGCGCCGACGGTGTGGGCGCTGGCGGCGCGCATCGGGCAAGAGGGCCGCGGACCGCAGGCGCCTCCTCTCGTGCGGGTGCCGCGTGAGGGAGACCTGCCGCTTTCCTTCGCCCAACAACGGCTCTGGTTCCTCGACCAATTGGCCCCAGGCAATCCTTTCTACAACATGTTCGGCGCGGTCCGCCTGACCGGCACGCTCGAGATAGAAGCCCTGCGGCAGGCCTTCCGCGAGATCGTGCGGCGGCACGAGGCGCTGAGGACGAGCTTCCCCCAGGCGAACGGCAAGCCCTTCCAGGCGATCGCGCAGGCCGCGGATTTCCAGCTCCCCCGCATCGACCTGGAAGCCCTCTCCGGAGCGATTCCAGAGCAGTGCCTCCGGAACGAGCTCGCGCGGCTCGCGGGCGAGGAAAGCCGGCGTCCGTTCGACCTCATGCGCGGTCCTCTGCTCCGCGTGCACCTGATCCGCCTTGGCCCCCGCGACCACACGCTGCTGGTGAACCTCCACCACATCATCTCGGACGGGTGGTCAATGGGCATCCTCTTGCGCGAGATCACGGCCCTCTACGGCGCATTCTCAGAAGGCGCGTCGTCCCCCCTGCCGGAGCTGCCCATTCAGTACGCCGACTTCGCGGTCTGGCAGCGGCATTGGCTGCAAGGGGAAAGGCTCGAGGCCGAGCTCGAATACTGGCGGCAGCAGCTCGCCGGCATCCCCGAAGCCCTGGATCTCCCGTACGACCATCCACGGCCGGCGATCGAGTCATTCCGCGGCAGCGCGCAGTCGTTCTCGCTGCCGGCGGGGCTGGTGCGCGAGCTGACCGCGTTGACGCGCCGCCTCGGCGCGACCCTGTCGATGACCATGCTGGCCGGTTTCCAGTCGCTCCTCGGCCGCGCCTCGGGGCGGGAGGACGTCGCCCTCGGCGTCGCCATCGCCAACCGCAACCGCCGCGAGGTCGAGAACCTGATCGGCTTTTTCGTCAATACGCTGGTCGTGCGCGGCGACCTCTCCGGCTCGCCTGGCTTCGGGCGTCTGCTCACCCGAGTGCGCGATACGGCCCTTGCGGCCTATGCCCACCAGGACCTGCCGTTCGAGCGTCTGGTCGAGGAGCTGCAGCCGGAGCGGGATCTGAGCCGCAACCCGCTGGTCCAAGTGATGTGCGGGTATCAGAACTTCCCGCGGACCGCGGCGGAGGTCCGGGGGCTCGTCATCTCTCCACTCGCGGATGTCCAGGTGGCCGCCCGGACCGCGAAGTTCGATCTCACCCTCTTCCTCTTCGAGGATGGCGATCGGCTCCAGGGGCTTCTCGAATACAACGACGAGCTCTTCGAGGCGGCTACCGTCCGGCGCCTGCTCGACCATTATGAGAATCTGCTGGCCGCGGCCGTGGCGCAGCCCGAGACCGCCGTGGCGCTGCTGCCCATGCTGGCCGCAGCGGAGAGGCATCAGCTCGCGCGGGAGTGGAACGACACCGCGTCCGCCTATCCGGCCGCCGCGAGCCTCCAGGAGCTGTTCGAAGAGCAGGCCCGCGATGCTCCCGACGCTCCCGCCCTGCTCTGCGGTGCAAGCGTGCTCTGCTATGCGGAGCTGAACCGCCGCGCGAACCGCCTGGCGCACCGCCTGCGTGGTCTCGGAGTCGGACCGGGGAGCCGCGTCGGCCTTTGCCTCGAGCGGTCGCTCGAGATGGTGGTGGCGCTGCTGGGGATCGTCAAGGCAGGAGGCGCCTACGTCCCCCTCGATCCGGACTACCCGGGTGAGCGCCTGGCGTTCATGATGGCGGACTCCGGCCTGCAGGTGCTGGTGGGAGAGGAGCAGGCGGTGACGCGGCTCCCGGACGACCTGGTTGCCGGAACGGAGCTGGTCCTCCTCGACGCGGAGCCTGCGCCTGGCTCCTCCCATGGGCTCTCCGACAGCAACCCGCAGAGGATGAACGACGGTGGCAGCCTGGCCTATGTGATCTATACCTCGGGGTCCACCGGCCGGCCGAAGGGTGTCGCCGTGCCTCACCGGGCCGTCGTGCGTCTGGTGCGGGACACCAACTATATGAGCTTCGGTCCGGGAGACCGCATGGGGCAGGCGGCAAACATCAACTTCGACGCGGCGACCTGGGAGATCTGGGGTGCCCTCCTCAACGGCGCCGCGGTGGTGGTGATCCCACGGGACGCCGTGCTCTCGCCCGGCGAGCTCGCCGCGACCTTGCAGGAGCGGCGGATCACCTCCCTGTTCCTGACCACGGCGTTGTTCAACCAAATGTCTCGGGAGGTGCCGGGCGCCTTCCAGGGCCTCCGCGAGCTGCTGTTCGGGGGCGAGGCGGTCTCCCCGGCAGCCGTGCGCGCCGTGCTGGCGGCCAGACCACCGCGGCGCCTCCTCCACGTCTATGGACCCACGGAGAGCACGACCTATGCGTCCTGGCATCCCGTACTCGCGGTGCCGCCCGCAGCAGCCACCATCCCCATCGGAATGCCACTGGCCAACACGTCGCTCGCCGTTCTGGACCGCTGGCAGTCTCCGGTCCCGGCGGGCGTGGCGGGAGAGCTCTGCATCGGCGGCGATGGTCTGGCCTGGGGCTACTGGAACCGGCCGGAGCTGACGGCGGAGCGGTTCGTGCCGCATCCCTGGGAGAGCGGTGAACGCCTCTATCGCACGGGGGATCTGGTCCGCAACGGTGCGGATGGAGCCATCGAGTTCCTGGGGCGCCTCGACCACCAGGTCAAGATCCGCGGCTTCCGGATCGAGCTGGGAGAGGTCGAGTCCCGTCTCGGTGAGCACCCCGCGGTGCTTCACAACGTCGTGCTCGCCCGCGAGGACGTCCCGGGGGATCGGCGCCTGGTCGCCTACGTGGTGCAGAACCCGGCCTACGGAGCGTCGGTGCAGACCGAGCAGGAATGGAGCGAGCTGTTCGACGACATTTACCGGCAGGAGGAGGCCGACGCCGATCCCACCTTCAACATCATCGGCTGGAACAGCACCTACACCGATCTGCCGCTGCCCAGAAACGAGATGGAAGACTGGCTGGAGGACACGGTTGGGCGGATCATCACGCTGGACCCGCGGCGCGTGCTGGAGATCGGCTGTGGCACCGGCATGATCCTCTTCCGGATCGCGCCCCGCTGCGAGCTTTACACCGCCACCGACGTTTCAAGCCGGGCTCTGGACTACGTTGAACGCCAGCTCGGCCGCCTGGGCTCCCTGGGGATCGACCGCTCCCGCGTTCAGCTCCTCCAGCGGTCGGCCGAGCAGCTCGACGGGATGGAAGCTGGTTCCTTCGACACGGTGATTCTGAACTCGGTGGCCCAGTACTTCCCGAGCGCCGACTATCTGGCCGAGGTCATCGCGCGGGCCATGGAGGTGGTGCGGCCCGGCGGCTCCATTTTCCTGGGCGACCTGCGCAGCCTGCCGCTGCTCGAAGCGTTCCACACCTCGCTGGAGCTGTTCCAAGCCGAACCGGAGATGCCGCTGTCGCGCCTGCGCCAGAAGGTGCAGACCCGCCGTCAGCAGGAAAACGAGCTGGCCATCGATCCGGCCTTCTTCACCGCCCTGCAACAGCGCCTGCCGAAGATCAGTCGGGTGGAGGTCTATCCGAAGCGTGGCCGCGCCCACAACGAGCTGACGGGGTTCCGGTATCAGGCGGTGCTGCGGATTGGCGACAGAGCAGATGCAGCCGAGATTCCCTGGCTGGACTGGCAGGGAGAGAACCTGACCCTCGCCGCCCTGCAGCGGCGCCTCGAAGAGAGCGCCCCCGCGGTCCTCGGTCTGCGCAATGTGCCGAACGCGCGGGTATCCGAGGCCGTGACTGCCGCCCGTCTGCTCCGCGAGGCGGAGGAGGCGATCGACACCGCCGGGGATCTGCGCCACCGGGCGGCTGAGGCCGTGGCCGGCGCCGTCGAGCCCCAGGATCTCTGGGATCTCGCCTTGGAGCTGCCTTACGAGGTCGAGCTGAGCTGGGCCTCTCCCGGTGCCGCCGGTTCCTTCGAGGCGGTGCTGCGGCGGCGCGATGGGGACGGCGATCTGGCGGGCGCGATCTCTGACGTGCTCTCGTCGCCGCAGGCCGGGTCCGCGACGAGCCCGCTCAGCCACTACACCAACAATCCGCTGCAGGGGCGGTTTGCCCGCCGGATCGCGCCCGAGCTCCGCGCCTTCGTAAAGGAGACGCTGCCCGAGTACATGGTGCCTTCTGCCTTCGTGCTGCTCGACGCTCTGCCGCTCTCCCCCAACGGCAAGGTGGACCGGCGGCGACTGCCTGCGCCTGATGTCGCACGGCCGGAGACCGGGCAGGCGCTGGTGGTGCCGCGCAACGCCACCGAGGCGAGACTGCTGGAGATCTGGCGGGAGCTGCTGGGGGTCGAGCGGATCGGCGTCGAAGATGACTTCTTCGAGCTCGGCGGTCACTCGCTGCTGGCGACCCAGGCCGTGTCGCGGGTGCGGGAGGCGTTCGGGGTGGAGCTGCCTCTGCGCACCTTCTTCGAGGCGCCGAGCGTGGCCGCCGTGGCGGCCGAGGTGGCGGGCCTGCGTCTTCAGGGCGGGGAGGCGGACGCCCCGCCGATCATCCCGGTGCCGCGGGACGGCTTACTTCCCCTCTCCTTCGCCCAGGAACGGCTCTGGTTCCTCCACCGGCTCGACACCCGGACGCTGGCCTACAACGAGTCGGCCGCCTTCCGCCTGGAGGGCGCCTTGGACGAGGCCGCGTTGCGCTGGAGCCTGGACGAGCTGCTGCGGCGGCATGAGAGCCTCCGCACCACTTTCCCGGAGGTGGACGGCCAAGCGGTGCAAACCATCCTTCGCCCGACGTCCATTGAGATCCCGACGGCCGATCTGCGGGGGCTCTCTCCGACCGTGCGCGACGCGGAAGCCCGGAGACTGGCGCTCAGGCAGGCGCTGCGCCCCTTCGACCTGGCGCGAGGGCCGCTGGTGCGGGGGCTGCTGGTACGCCTGGGGGAGAGGGAGCACGCGGTGCTCTTCTCCTTCCATCACATCGTCTTCGACGGCTGGTCGATGGGGATCTTCGCGCGCGAGCTGTCGGCGCTGTACGGCGCCCGGATCGCGGGCGAGCCTTCGCCGCTGCCGCCGATGTCCATCCAGTACGCCGACTTCGCCTCCTGGCAGCGGCAGTGGCTGCGGGGAGAGGTCCTCGAGCGGCAGCTCGCCTGGTGGCGGGAGCGGCTGGCGGGAGTCGCCGTGCTCGACCTGGCCACCGATCGGCCCCGGCCGGTCCTGCCCCAGGCGCCGAGCGGCCTGCGTGGCGCGGTCGTTCCGCCCGTCTTGACGCAGAGGCTGCGGGCGTTCAGCCGCAGCCGGGGCGTCACACCGTTCATGACTCTGCTCGCGGCCTTCCAGGCGCTGCTTCACCGCTATACGGGGCAGGACGACGTTGCCGTCGGCTCCCCGATCGCCAACCGAGAGCGCGGCGAAGTGGAGGGACTGATCGGCTTTTTCGTCAACATGCTGGTGTTGCGCACCGACCTCTCCGGAGACCCGGGCTTCGGGGAGCTGCTGGAGCGCGTCCGGCAGACCGCGCTCGGCGCCTACGCGCACCAGAGCGTACCCTTCGAGAAGCTGGTCGAGGAGCTGCGGCCGGACCGGGACCTGCGGCGCACGCCCCTGTTCCAGGTCAGCTTGCAGTTGCTCAACGTGCCGGCGTCCTCTCTGGAGCTGCCGGGGCTCGCCCTGTCTCCCTTCGACTTCGCGGCGCGCTCGGCGAAGTTCGATCTCGACCTCACGTTGATCGAAGGCGGGGAGCGGCTGGAGGGCATGCTCGACTACGACGCCGATCTCTTCGACGCCGCGACGATGGAGCGTCTGCTGGCGCACCTGGAGAGGTTGCTCGCCGGCGCTCTCAAGAGCCCCGACCGCCGGCTCTCCGAGCTGCCGCTCCTCACCCGCGCCGAGCACGGCCAGGCGGTGGTGGAGTGGAACGACACGTACGCAGACCTCGGGACGGGAAGCCGCCTGCATGAGCTGTTCGAGGCCCAGGTGCGGCGTACCCCTGAATCGGTCGCGGTGATGTTCGAAGGGGAGGAGCTCCTCTACGGCGAGCTCAACGCGCGCGCCAACAGGCTCGCCCATGTCCTGCGGCGCTGCGAGGTGGGGCCGGGCGTACGGGTGGGCCTCTGCGTCGAGCGGTCGCTGGAGATGGTGGTCGGTCTCCTCGGCGTCCTCAAGGCCGGCGGTGCCTACGTCCCCCTCGATCCCTCGTACCCGCGGGATCGTCTGGCCTTCATGATGTCCGACGCGAGGGTACCGGTGCTGCTCACCCAGGAGCGCCTGCTCGCTGGGGTCTCGGAGAACGCCGCCGCGGCGCGCGTCCTATGCCTGGACTCGCAGCGGGATGAGCTCGCCGGCGAGAGCGCGGAGAACCTCTCTCCCCTGGGCGACGCCGGCGAGCTGGCATACGTCATCTATACCTCGGGTTCCACGGGCCGCCCGAAGGGGGCCATGAACAGCCACCGCGCCATCTGCAACCGGCTGCTCTGGATGCAGGCGGCCGACGGCCTGACCGGCGGCGACCGGGTGCTCCAGAAAACCCCGTTGAGCTTCGACATCTCGGTCTGGGAGCTCTTCTGGCCGCTGGCGACCGGCGCCCGCCTGGTCCTGGCTCGCCCGGGCGGCCAGCAGGACCCCGACTACCTGGTGCGGCTTCTCGCCCAGGCGAAGATCACGACGGCGCACTTCGTGCCCTCGATGCTCCAGGTCTTCCTGGAGGCGCGGGACGTCGAAACCTGCGCCTCGCTGCGCCGCGTGATCTGCAGCGGCGAAGCGCTGACCGGCCCGCTGGCGCGCCGCTTCTTCGCGCGCTTCCCGGCAGGGGCGGCGCCGGCGCTCTACAACCTCTACGGACCCACCGAAGCGGCGGTCGAGGTCACGGCCTGGCGGTGCGAGCCGGAGAGCCCGCTCGCCGCCGTCCCCATCGGCCGTCCGGTCGCCAACACACAGACCTACGTCCTCGACCCCCATCTCGGGCCGGCGCCGGTCGGCATCCCCGGCGAGCTCCATCTCGGCGGCGTGCAGCTTGCGCGGGGCTATCTCGACCGTCCGGACCTGACCGCGGAGAGGTTCATCCCCGATCCATTCGCAGCGCCGGAGCGCGCGGGGGCGCGTCTTTACAAGACCGGAGACCAGGTCCGCCGCCTGCCCGGCGGCGAGATCGTCTATCTGGGCCGGCTCGACCACCAGGTGAAGGTGCGCGGCGTGCGCATCGAGCTCGGGGAGATCGAGCTGGCGCTGCAAGCGCTTCCCGGGGTGCGGGAGGCCGTCGTGATCGTGCGCGAGGACACGCCCGGGGACGCGCGGCTGGTCGCCTATCTGACCGGCGACGCGGCTCCGGAGACGCTGCGGCCCCGACTGCGCGAGCGGCTGCCCGAGGCCATGGTTCCCGCGGTCTTCGTGCCTCTCCCGGCCCTGCCGCTCCTGCCGAGCGGCAAGGTGGACCGGAAGGCCCTGCCCGCGCCCGACCGCGGCCCGGCTCCGGGGTACATGGCGCCGCGGAACCCGGCCGAGGAGATCCTGGCGGAGATCTGGCAGGAGGTGCTCGGGCGTGAGCGCGTCGGAGTCCACGACAACTTCTTCGAGCTCGGCGGGCACTCTCTCCTCGCCGTCCTGCTGATGGCAAGGATCGAGAAGCGCTTCGGCAAGACCCTCTCGCTGGCGACCTTGTTCGCGGCCCCCACCCTGGAGTCTCTGGCGGCTCTCCTGGACCGGTTCGACGGCCAGAAGCAGGGGTGCTCTCCGCTGGTGGCGATCCAGCCGCAGGGAGACCGGCCGCCCTTCTTCTGCGTCCATCCCGTGGGCGGCAACGTCCTCTGCTACCTCGACCTCGCGCGCCACCTCCCGCCGGATCAGCCGTTCTACGCCCTGCAGTCCCCGGAGCCTGGAGGTGATCAGCCGGCCAGCATCGAGGAGATGGCAGCCCTCTATCTGAGCGAGCTGCGCCGCATCCAGCCGGAAGGCCCCTACCGGCTCGGCGGCTGGTCCATGGGAGGATTGATCGCCTTCGAGATGGCCCGGCAGCTCGAGAGAGCGGGGCAGGAGCTGGACCTCGTCGTGCTGATCGACACGCCGCCGCCGGCAGCGCAGCCCGGCCCCCCGCCGTCGGACGACGAGCTGGCAACGTGGTTCCGCCGCGACCTGGCCGGCCTGTTGGGGCACGAGCCGCCGGAAGATTTCGGCCCGGCCCAGATGCGGTCGCTGTTCGCGACCTTCGCGGCGAATCTCCAGGCGAGCCGGTCCTTCGTGCGCCGGCCCTACTCCGGCAATGTGACCCTGATTCTCTCGCAGCAGACCTTCTCCGCCTACGGCCCGGAGCTCCTCGACGGGTGGCGCCGGTCGGCGCTCGGCGGCATCGAGACGAGCACGCTGCCGGGCGACCACTACAGTCTGCTCCGTCCGCCTCAGGTCGCGTTGCTGGCGCAGGAGCTCACGGCGCGTCTCGCCGCCGCGGTGAAGCCCTGCCTCAGTTGAGGCGGAACAGTGAGGAAGGATCCGCCCTCGTCGCCCTGGAGGCCGGCCTCAAAATGGCGGGCAGCGAGAAGAGCGCGATGACGCAAGGCACCGCGATGAAGACGAGAGGATCGTAGGGGCTAACGTTGAACAGAATGCTCGATATCGTCTTCGCCAGGCCGAGAGCGAAGACGAGCCCCGCCAACAGCCCGATGGCGAGGAGCGCCACGCCCTGCGAGATGAAATGTCGCAGGATCGCCGGCCGATCGGCCCCGAGGGCCATACGGATGCCGATCTCGAAGCTCTGCTGGCGCACGGTGTAGACCAGGATCGAGTAGATCCCGACGATCGCCAGCACGAGAGCCGAGGCGGCGAAGAAGATCAGCAGATAGGTGTTGAGCCGCACGCCGGCCTCCTCGTCGTGCCGCCGTTCCTGCAATGTCTTGACGTCGTAGACCGGGATGTCCGGGTCGATCGACTGCAGGATCCGGCTCAACTGGAGGCCGGGCTGGCCGCCGTCCCGGCGCATGCGCAGGAGGATCGACGAGGTCCGCGACCGCATCTGGAACAACGGGAAGTAGACGTCGCTCCGAAAATCGTGATCCGGGATGAGGCGCCCGCGCTGGTCGACGTCGGCGGCGACGCCGATCACCTCCGCCCAGACGTTCTGGGGAGGTCCCACCCAGAACCGCTTGCCGAGGGGATCCTGCGACGGCCAGATCGCCTCCGCCGCGGAGCGGCTGAGAACGGTGACCAGCGGGTGTTTCGCGTCGTCCTGCGCGGTGAAGCCACGTCCCCGGAGCAAGGTGATCCCCAGCGTCCGGAGGGCGTCGGGCGAGATCCGGTGCTCGTAGACCTTGATCTTGTCTTCCGCCGCTTCGAGCGATCTTCCTTCCGCCACGATGAATTTGATGAAAGGACTGGAACCGGGCATGCCGGGGGCCCAGAGACCCGCATCCTCCACCTCGGGCAGGGTGCGCGCCCTGTCGAGCAACCGCTGGTACAACAGGTAGGCCGGCTCGTCGGTCCGATACTGGGTCGCGGGCAGCTCGAAGCGGGCGCTCAGGAGGTGGTCCACGCGGAAACCCGGATCGCTCTGGATCAACGCCTGCAAGCTCTTGATCATCAGGCCCGCCCCGACGAGCAGGACGACCGAGAAGAAGATGGCCGAGACCACGAGGAAGCTCCTGGTGAAAGCGGTGCTCGCCGAGTGGCTGTGACCTTTCCCCTCGGATTGCAGCTCCTCCTGGAGGTCCGCTTGCAAGCTCTTCCTGGCCGGGATCACCCCGATCAGGAAGCTGATCGAGACCGCGAGCGCCACCGCGACTCCCAAAGCGCGCAGGTCCACGGAGAACTGGATGTAGTCCGGCAGGCCGTAGGCGTTGTTGCCGAGCTTGGCCAGGACGCGGACCGCGGCAAACGCCGCCCCGACCCCGAGCACGGCGCCGCCGAGGCAGAGGAGCGCACCCTCGAGGATGAAGCAGCGGACGAGGCGGAGCCGAGTGATCCCCAGGGTCAGCCGCAGAGCCACCTCCTTGCGCCGCTCGACTGCCCTGATCAGGAGCAGGTTGGTGACGTTGGCGCAACCGACGAGCAGGACGAAAACCGCCCCGACGAGCAAGGTCCAGACGGACAGGCGCATGCGGTCGAAGTCGAACTGGAAGGTCCGCAACGGCTTGACGCTCACGGTGTAGCCCTCGTTGCTGGCCGGAAAGGTGGCGGCAAGCTGGCGGGCAATCGAAGTCATCTCCTGCTGGGCCTGCTCGACGGTGAACCCGGGCCGCAGGCGCGCGAAGACGTCCAGCCAGCGCAGGAACCGATCGTCGACGTAGCCTTCGCGGTGCGTCAGCCTGGACATGGTCACCGGCACATACAGGTCGATGTCCGGGTGGATGTCGCGGAAACCCTCCGGCAGGACGCCGACGACTTGAAACGTGAGGCCCTGGAGCTGGATGCTCCGGCCGATGATCGCGGGATCGCCGCCGAAGCGGCGCTTCCACAGGCCATGGCTCAGCACCGTCACCGCCGGCGGGCTGGTGCGGTTCTCGTCCTCGGGCTGGAAGGTCCGTCCGAGGGCGGGCCGCAATCCCAGGAGATCGAAGTAGGAAGCGGACACGAGATCGACCCCGACGCGCTCCGCGCGATCTCCCCCGGTCAAATTGAGCTGCTGGAAGCTCGAGCCGGCGGAGATCAGCTCCAGAGCCCGGCTCTGCTGACGCCAGGAATCGACGTCCAGGTAGGAGGCCGGGCCATCCTGATTCGACACGTTCCTCAGGACGACCAGGCGGTCTCCCTCCTTATAGGGGATCTCGCTCAGTAGCACGGAGCTGCCGATGCTGGCGATCGTCGTCGTCGAGCCGATGCCCAGGGCCAGGATCAGCAGCACGGCGAGGGAGAGGCCAGGCCGCCTCGCCAGGGTCCTGAAGGCATGCCGCAGGTCGTACGTAAGCATGGTTACCCGTTCGCCTCCATCTTTAGATGGTGCCATTCAGGAAGACGCAGGAGACAGCTCGATCGCGCAGCCCTGGGACTCGTTGAAACCTTGACAAGCCGCCAATCCGTGTCTAAGATCAGCGAAGCTCAATATATAGACAAGTATCTCTCGATAAAAATCCATGGAAGTTGATGTCCCGCCGGAGAAGCTTGAAGAGCTGTTCTCCGGACGCGCACCGGATAGCGCGCTTTCCTTGCCGGCGGCGCAGCAGAAAAAGCAGCGGATTCAAGCCTTCTACGACCAGATCAACGATTCCCTCAGCGAGTCCATCTACGCGGACGACGCCGTCTTCTTCAACTTCGGTTATCTGCCCGACGAGCGCCCGCGCTCGGCGCGGTTCGAGCTGCCTCCGCACTGGCCCAACCGCAACCGCATCGATCTCGTCCTCGAGCTGATCGGCGACTGTGACCTCGACGACCGCGACATCCTCGACGTCGGCTGCGGTCGTGGCGGGACGATCCTGACCATCGAGCGGTTCTTCAACGCCGGTGAGATCTGGGGGCTGGATCTGTCGACGAGCGCCGTCGTGTTCTGCCGGCGGCGGATCGAGAGCCCCGCCATCCACTTCGTCAACGGCGAGTCCGAGCGCCTGCCGTTCATCGACGGCTTCTTCGACGTGGTGTTGAACGTGGAGTCCTCCTGCCTGTATCCCGACATCTACGCGTTCTACAGGGAAGTCCATCGCGTCCTCGGCCCGGGTGGGCGCTTCCTTTACACCGACCTGATGCCGGCCGAGCACGAGGAGAGCTACAAGTCATGCCTGCTCGGATTCGGCCTGACCCTCGAGCGGGACCAGGACATCACCCCCAACGTCCTCCGCTCGCTCGACTCCTACGGGGCGCGGAACCTGGAGGTCCACGGTGCCCCGAGCGGCAAGGAGGTCATGGAGTTCTTCCTGGCCACTCCGGGCTCGAAGCCCTATCGCGATCTCCAGGAGGGGCGCCTCAGCTATCGCATCTGGCAGCTCAAAAAAGGCGACTGACGGCACCTCTTGTAAGAGGGAGCGCCGTGGCGAACGTCATTGCCATCGTCGGCCTGGCCGGGCGGTTTTCCGGCGAGGCTGCCATCGAAGACCTCTGGCGCGACCTTAGTGGCGACTTCGGACCACCCCCCGAGGGCTCGGACCGGCTTTTCGGCGAGTGCGCTGCCGACGTGCTCCAGGGCTTGGCCTACGGGGACCGCACCGGGCTCTTCCTTCGTGGCGCCGAGGGGGACCTTCTGGCGGCTGCCGTGGCCGACCCGCTGGGGCTGAGCGGCCCGGCGGTCACCGTTCACGGGCCGGCGCTGGCGGCGGTCGAGCGCGCCTGCCAGAGCCTGCTCGCCAACGAGTGCGACCTGGCCCTGGCCGGAGAGGCGCCGGTCCGAGGCGACGGCGCGGCGGTGGTGGCGCTCAAGCGGCTGCCCGCCGCTCTGGCGGACGGCGACTCGATTCTGGCGGTGATCCATGGTCCGCCCCGCGCGCTGGCGCCACCCCCCGCGATCCCCCAGGTCCGGCGCGACCCGGCCGAGACGGGCGAGCCCGCGCCGCTCCGCGAACGCCCGGCGGCGCTGGCCAATCCGTACACGCCGCCCGCCAATCTTCTCGAGGCGGCGATCGCCGGCGTCTGGCAGGAGGAGCTCGGCATCGCCCAGGTCGGCGTGGACGACAATTTCTTCGATCTCGGCGGGACTTCGATCGCCGGGGTCAAGATCATCGCCCTGCTCAAGGAGTGGCTGCACCAGGACATCCCGACCGTCAGTCTGTACGAGGGACCCACCGTGCGCGCGCTGGCTCAGGTCCTTCTCCACAGCGGGCCGGCGAGAAGGTACGACGTGGTGCGGGAGCGCGGCGAGCGGCGCCGGCGCAAGCTCCAGCGCCTGGGGCACGGCGCCAGGCAGGACGCCGCCGACTGATCAGGGAGAAACCATGGCGACCGCACCGATTCCTGCACCCTCGACCCCTGCACCCGCCGCGGCTCCCCGCCCGCGCCGGGGCCGCCGCATCGCCCGCGCGCTCCTTCTGGTCGCGGGGCTGCTGCTCCTCGCGCTGCTGGGCGCCGGCCTCTGGTTGCGGCACCGGGTGGCGGCGAGCCTGCCGCAGCTCCGCGGGGAGCTCGCCCTCTCGGGCCTCACCGCACCGGTCGCGGTCGAGCGGGACTCCCTGGGGATTCCGACCCTGCGGGCCGCGACCCGGTTGGACGCGGCGCGCGCCCTCGGCTTCGTGCATGCCCAGGACCGCTTCTTCCAGATGGACTTCCTGCGGCGGCTCGGGTCGGGTGATCTCGCCGACGTGCTCGGGCCGGCCCTGCTGACCCCCGACAAGAACCATCGCCTGCACGGCTTCCGCCGGCAGGCCGCCCGCACCCTGGTGGCGATGCCGCCCGCCCAGCGCGCCCTGCTGGAGGCCTATACAGACGGGGTCAACGCCGGCTTGAGAGCGCTGGGCGACAAGCCTTTCGAGCACATCATGCTGCGCTTCGAGCCGCGGCCCTGGCAGCCGGCGGACAGCCTCCTCGCGGTGTACGGCATGTACTTCGTCCTGAGCGACTCGCGGGCGCTCGTCGAGGCGGACCTCGGGCGCATCCACGACCGCGTGCCCGCGCAGCTCTATGATTTCCTGGTGCCGTTCGGCACCGAATGGGACGCTCCCCTCGTCGGTCCCGCCTTCACCACCCCGCCGATCCCCGGTCCCGAGGTCTTCGATGTCCGGACTCGCCCGCTGCCGAAGGCGGCTGCGCTGTGGCCGCCGCCGCGGCAAGCGGCCCTGCCCGGATGGCTGGACGGAGCGGAGAACGGCGACGAGCTCTACGGCCGCTCCGGCAGCAACGTCTGGGCGGTCTCCGGAGCCCATACCGCCGACGGCCATGCCCTGGTCGACAACGACATGCACCTCGGGATCGGCGTGCCCAACACCTGGTATCGCGCCTCCTGGATCTGGCGGGAGGCGGACGGCACCGAGCGGCGGGTGACCGGCATCACGCTGCCGGGCACGCCCGTGCTCGCCGTCGGGAGCACGGGACGGATCGCCTGGGGCTTCAGCAACAGCTTCATCGATTCGATCGACCTGATCGATCTCGATCTCGATCCGCGCGATCCCGACGTCTACCGCACGCCTGCCGGCCCGCGGCACTTCGGGCACACCCGCGAGCGCATCCGAGTGCGCGGCCAGGCCGACGAGATCTTCGACGTGGCGACGACCATCTGGGGCCCGGTCCTCGTCCGCGACGAGCAGGGCCGCCCGCGGCGCGCCATGGCCTGGACCGCCGATTTTCCCGGTGGGGCGAACCTGGAGATCTTCAACCTCGAAACCGCAAAGAACGTCGACGAGGCGATCGAGATCGCGCACGCAGCCGGCATCCCACCCCAAAACTTCGTCGTCGCCGATGCCTCCGGGCGGGTCGGCTGGACGATCATGGGCCTGGTCCCGCGCCGCATCGGCTGGAACGGCCAGGTGCCGGGCTCCTGGGCCGACGGCTCGCGCCGCTGGGACGGCCTGCTGCCCTCCGCCGAGGTCCCCAAGGTGGTCGATCCCCCCTCCGGCCGCATCTGGGCGGCCAACAACCGGATCGGCGACGGCGAGATCCTGGCGCGTCTGGGGGACGGCTGTTTCGACCTGGGGGCCCGCGCCAAACAGATCCGCGACCGCCTTCTCAGCCTCGACAAGGCGACGCCGCGCGACATGCTGGCCCTCCAGCTCGACGACCGGGCGCTCTTCTTGGCGCGCTGGCGCGGCCTGCTGCTCGAGACCCTCACGCCCGCGGCGGTCAAGGCCGACCCGCGGCGCGGCGAGATGCGACGGCTCGTCGCCTCCACCTGGACCGGCCACGCCTCGATCGATTCGGTCGCCTACCGGCTGGTGCGGGACTTCCGGGATACCCTGGAAAAGCAGGTCTTCAACAGCCTGACCGGTCTCAAGGTGGGAGAAGAGCGCCCGTATTGGCGGCCGCACCGGCGCTTCGAAGGATCGCTCTGGCGCCTGGTGACCGAACGCCCGGCACATCTGCTCGATCGCCGCTTCAAGACCTGGGACGAGCAGCTCCTGGCCGCGTCCGACGACGTGCTCAACCGCCTGCAAGCGCTCGGCCCTCTCGCCGATCGCACCTGGGGCGAGCGCAACACGATGCAGATCCAGCATCCGCTGAGCGCCGCCGTGCCGCCGCTCGCCCGCTGGCTCGACGTGCCGGCGCGGCCGCTGGCGGGTGACCTCGACATGCCACGGATGGCCGGCATCACCTTCAGCTCTTCGGAGCGGATGGTGGTTTCTCCGGGCCGCGAGGAGACCGGGATCTTCCACATGCCGGTCGGCGAGAGCGGCCATCCGCTCTCGCCCCACTACCGCGACGGCCATGCCGCGTGGCTGGAGGGGCGGCCGACGCCGTTCCTGCCCGGACC
>Ga0075424_100003150_pt1 | contig 15340 bp, 13 predicted proteins | sample SoiMethybrSBSTD3_FD_75301 | JGI IMG/M metagenome (GOLD analysis project Ga0075424, IMG submission 75301) | Bulk soil microbial communities from a Populus tree surrounding site in Tennessee, USA - Soil MetaG P. TD hybrid SBSTD3 | ecosystem: Environmental > Terrestrial > Soil > Tree plantation... | reverse complement strand
GCCGCACTTGTATTCGAAGTCGAGGTCCTGGATATTTCCCAGAACGACTTCTTTCTTGCGCTGGAGGAGATCCCACTCGGTTTCTTCAATGATCGTGGACTCGAGAGCGTCGTCTTTACGGAACAGCGGCCTGCAAATCGCCGCCAGAACGGCGCCACTCAGAATCGCGCAAAATAAATAAAGCATTTAATCTTCCGGCGTGTACTTTCGGAGTTCTTCTTCAACGCGGCTCTGGTACTGAGCGGCGTCGACAGTATTTGTACTTGCAGTGGACCAGCGGGCGCTGAAGCGGCGAATGCAGTAGACGGCGACAACGCCCCCGAACCCGAGAGCGAAGAAGGGCATCAACCACGCTGCGAGATTGAATCCTGTGGCAGGCGGTGCAGAAAGAATCTGCTTGCCGTACTTTTCAGCGAATGCTGCCAGGATGGTCTTGTCGTCCATCCCGGAGTCGATCATCTGGGCCAGCTCTTTCTTCATTCCGACGCCGCTGCCGCATTCGAGCTTGTGCGGACAGAACCCCAGGGTCGTGTTGCAGCCACCGCACGGACACATGAGCTGATCGCTGAGCGCGTTCATGCGGTCATGATCTGCCGCGAACGAAAACGTGGCGCTCACCAGGAACGCCACCAGAAAGGCTCTACGAACCAACTTCAACTTGCTTTGCCTCCTGTGTGCGCACTGCACGGGAATCTTTCGCCGGAATTTTCTTGTTCGGAAGGAGAGCGATCAGTGTACCGAGCCCCAGGATAATGCCGCCTATCCAAACCCACATCACCAGCGGATTGTAATAAACCTGGAAGATGGCTTTCGACCCGTCAGGGTTGGAGCCGGAGAAGACGAGGTATATGTCTTCCCTCAACGTTGACCGAATCGAAACTTCCGTAGTCGGCTGCTGGCTTGCCTTGTAAACGCGCCGTTCGGGATAGAGGATGGCGACTTTCTTTCCATATTCGAACAGACTGACTGTCGCCTTCTGCGATTTGTAGTTCGGCGTGTCTTCGACACCAAGCTTGTCGACTCTGAGAACGTATTGCTTCATCGAAAACGTATCGCCGATACCCGCTTCATTCTGGCTGTCGCTCGTGAATGCCTGTCCGGCCCAGCCGATGAAAAGCAGAACAAATCCGAAGTGGACGATGTATCCGCCATACCGCCGTGTATTGCGCAGCGTGAGATTCACGACCGCTTCGACAAAATTTTCACCCGATCCCGTGGCGCGAGCCCTTGCACCTTTGTAAAACTCCCGCCCGATGCAGATGGTGACAAATATCGACATCACAACAGAAATCCATGAGTAGAAGTGATTAACTCCGAGAAAGTAGAGGATGCCTCCTGCAGCTAGAGCAATTCCAGCAGGCCACAGGAAATTCCGCTTCAAGCTGTTGGTCGACGCTTTGCGCCATGCGAGAAGCGGTCCGACCCCCGTCAAGAACAGAAGGAAAACGGCGATCGGCACATTGACCCTGTTGAAGAACGGCGGGCCCACAGTGACCTTGTCGCCCGTTACTGCTTCAGAGATGACCGGAAACATGGTTCCCCAGAAAATCGCAAAGCAGGACGCGAGCAGGATCAGGTTGTTGAACATGAAGCTGCTTTCGCGGGAAACGATCGATTCCATCTGGTTCTCGCTTTTCAGATCCGGTAGCCGCTCGGTCAAAAGATAAAGCGAGCCCGACAACACAATCATGATGAACGCGAGGAAATATCCTCCGATCGATGACTGCGCAAAAGCGTGAACTGAAGAAACGACGCCGCTGCGCGTCAGGAATGTTCCGAAAATGCACATGATGTAGGTCAGGATGATTAAAACCATGTTCCAGACCTTCAACATGCCTTTCTTTTCCTGAACCATCACGGAATGCAGAAACGCTGTGCCGATCAGCCACGGCATGAGCGATGCGTTCTCAACGGGGTCCCAGCCCCAGAAGCCGCCCCAGCCGAGTTCGACGTAAGCCCACTTTCCGCCGAGCAGGATAGCGGTGCCGAGGAAAAACCACGCGATCATCGTCCAGCGGCGGGTCGTGCGAATCCATGTATCACCAAGCTGGCGGCTCATCATTGCTGCCATCGCGAAAGCGAAGGGAACCGCGAATCCAACGAGGCCGAGATACATGATCGGCGGATGGATGATCATCAGGATGTACTGCAGCAGCGGATTCAAGCCCTGACCATCGGCCGGCACAAACGCTATGCGACTGCCGTCAGGCTGCACGGTGACGAGCTGAGTGAATGGGTTTACGACGAACAAATGCATCGTCGTAAAGAACAGCGACGTGAACATCAATACCGATGTCACGTATGGCATCATCGCCGTGTGCTTGCGGCGGTTTTGGATGACAACGATTGCAGAATAAATGGTGAGCAGCCAGCCCCAAAGAAGGAGCGAGCCTTCCTGGCCTCCCCAGAGCGCGCTGAGCTTGAAGTACAGCGGCAGATCTCGATTCGAATGTTCCGCCACGTATTGAATCGAGAAATCGCTCGACATCAGCAGGTAGAAGAGGCAAAGGATCGCCATCGTGATGCACACGAATGTGCCGATGGCCGCATTTCGGCCGCTGGCAATCAGTTTGTCGTTTTTGAATCGGATACCGAGGAGGGAAGCGACGATTGAGTAAATCGTCACGACGAATGCCAGGGCGAGAGAAAACTGCCCGAATTGTGCCATTAGTACTCTTCTCCGCCCTTCCTCACACCGGCGGCAACTTCCTTCTCATACTTGGAAGCGCATTTGGCTTGCATATGGTTTGCAGTGAAAACGCCGTCATGTCCGTAGTTGCCTTCAACGACGGCCTGGGCCCGATCCACGAACGTGTCGGGGGGAGCATCCGTGCCGATGTACACGACGGGCAACGTATTGTTTTCCTGGCTGATGGTGAATTTGATCGCCTTGCCATCGCGGACGATCGAATTGGGAACCACGTCACCGGCGACTTTCAGACGACGTTCGTAATTCTCGTTCTTCTTGGCATAGAGCTCAGTCACAGTCATGTAGTAGGACTTGCTCTCCTGAAAACCCGAATATCCGAGGAAAGCGAGCGTGAGGACGATGACCGCAGAACCGACCACAAACTTAAGCTGTTTGCGTTTCACGGATTTACCCCTTTAAGATGTCTGTGACATTATACACTGCCATGATGCCTAAAAGCCCAGTTTCGCGCCGCACCTTCATGGAAATCGCCGCAGCTCTCGGTTCAACAGGCATTTTGGCCCCTAAAGCACTCGCTGGCCTGCAGGAAACCATCGACGTAGAAGCGCAGTATGACAGTATGGCCAAACTGGCGAGTAATGAAAATCCCTATGGACCGTCGCCGGCGGTACTGAAAGCCATGCAGGACGCGATGAAATATGCCCATCGCTACGGATATCCGGATCCGGGCATTGTCGAAGCTATCGCGGATTCGCATGGCGTCGCGCCGGAAAATATCCTCCTCGGCGCAGGTTCAACCGAACTTCTTAAAGTTTGCGATGACGTTTTCCTCGCGCAGCACAAAACGCTGGTTGGTGTCGATCTCACCTACGAATCCGTCTACCGGTTCGCGACAAACAGTAAAGCCGATGCGATCAAGGTTCCGATTACCGAGGACTATCGCACGGACATTCCGGCAATCATCAGGGCCGTGAAGAACAATTACCGCGATGTCGGGCTTGTTTATATCTGCAATCCAAACAACCCCACGGGCAGGATCGTTCCGAAAAACGAAATCAAACAGCTCATCGACAACGTTCCCGAAGATGTCCCGGTAGTCATGGATGAAGCCTACTGTCACTACGTCGATCACCCCGATTACGAAGAAGCCATTCCGTACGTGAAGGATCAGCGAAACGTCATCGTCACGCGGACATTTTCGAAGATGGCGGGTCTGGCCGGCATGCGATTGGGTTATGCCGTCGCGCGCGAGGAGTGGATACAACGCATGACGCCGTTTGCATCAGGCAATTCCGTGCTCGGCGGTGTGAACGTGCTCGTCAAATATGCGGCAGTCGCGGCACTGAAAGAGATGGGCAATGCGCCGGCCATGCGGAAACGAAGCACAGACATCCGAAAGAAGACGGTCGCCGAACTCGAGGCCTGGGGTTATGAGGTCATGCCGTCCGACGCGAACTACTTCATGGTGGAAATCGGTGAAGACGTCGAATTGATGGCGTTCGAGTTTGAAAAACGAGGCGTTCTCGTTGGCCGGAAATTCCCACCGTATGATTCATGGCTGCGCGTGTCCATTGGAACCGCAGAAGAAATGACCAAGTTCGTCAAAGCATTCAAAGACATCCTCCCGCAGGTGAAAGGCTGATCACCGCCCAGCACCCCTCCGGGGTGCGATGCTTTCTGGAGACTCTAAACCCCGGGTGTCGCAAAAACGCTCCACCACGGGGCTAATATCCTTGTCTTATAGCGTGTTGGGAAATTAGCCCCGGATACGCGTTCTTTGCGTACCCGGGTAAACGTTTAAAGGCGAGAGCCGCACACCGAAGGTGTGCGAGGAGTACACTCAACACATGAAGCGTTACCCGATGTTCGATCCACCGGAATATGTGGATTGGGAACCGGCACCTGAAATCCTCGAAGAATATCAGCAGACCATTCACCGCGATTCCAAACGTGCTCAGATCATTGCTGCGCTGACGCACTCTCAATTTCTCGACATGTATGCCGGCATGCTTCGGTTTCGGCTGCACGACATTACACTGCGACGCTGGGTCAAGCAGGGCATCCTTTCGAAGGCATGGCTCGGCACCGGCGAAGAAGCGGTAACGATCGGCAACGTTCATGCACTCGATCGACGTATCGATAAAGTCGGGCCAATGATTCGCAACGCGGGCGCTTGCCACGAGATGGGAATATCCCTCGCCGACATGCTGCGGGAATACCTGGCCACCGAAGATTCGCCGAGCCGCGGAAAAGATCTTCACGTCGGCGATCTCGCGCATGGCGTAATCGCTCCCGCCAGTCAGGTTGCAGCTCTCGTCCCGGTTTTCGCCGGAGTCGCGCTCGCCTTCAAGCAGCGCGGTGAACGGAGAGTCGCTCTAACCTGGGTCGGCGACGGCGCAACGAAGACAACCGCCTTCCATGAAGGAATGAATCTCGCGGCGGTCTTGAAGGTGCCGGCGATCTACGTTCTACAAAATAATCAAGTCGCGCTCGGTACCCGTCTGGATCAACATCAGGCCGGACCTTTCACCGCGTGGAGTGCGGCCTACGGAGTCGCCGGTTTTTCATGCGACGGAAATAATGTCCTCGATACATACGCGGCGACTCGTCTCGCGGCCGAACATGCGCGCAACGGTGAAGGGGCTACGATCATTTTTGCGAACACGTTTCGGATGGGCGGCCACGCGACTCATGACGAGGCTGAAGCGCGTTCTCTTTTCGCGCCGGAAGTTTTCGATTACTGGGGACGACGCGATCCCATTGGTATGTACGAGGAGTATCTGAAATCCAAGGGCGTGACAGCGAAGACACTGGACGATGTCGAAGCGCGAGTTATCGATGAAATTCGCCAAGCCGAGACCGAGGCGCTCGAGAGCAGGGAAAAGAGAATGCCGAAACCCGGATCAGCTATTGAGGATGTTTATGCGCCCACGGCCGGGGCGACAGCAGGAAAATCGACAAAACGAGGATAGCGGACAGCAGACAGTACTCGCAGTAAGCCTTCAAAGCGAACGCCTGAATTCCCACCAATATCGCGGAGATTGCAAGGCCGGCCGTGGCGGGCCAGAAAAGCCGGTTCAATATTTTGCCGGCGCCCAAAATTTCGAAAATCGCAAGACTGAACACGAACACGTAAAACACAAGGCCGAATACTGAAAGTGGAATGCCCATCAACTCGGAGTAACGGCTCGTCAGAACATCCGTACAACCACGTGTAACGTGGCACGGAATCGGTCCCGCATTTCGTTTTATAGAAAGGTATAGCGCATCGAACATCCCTACGAACGAGAGAAGCGCAATCGCAAGGGCGCGTTTACTCATTTATTCGTATTCGTGTTGGCCGAAGCTTTATCGTGCAGATGCGATTCGATCGTGTCGACAAATGCTGTAATGCTGGGTGGAAGATTCTGCTTCTGGCCATCAATGAAGAATGTCGGCACCGCTTCCACGTTCGCCTGCTGAGCTCGCACGACGTCCTGAAGCACGCGGTCCTGAAGTTGCGGCGAACGCATGGCTTGCATAAATGCGTTCTGGTTCAGGGCCAGCCTCTGCGCCAGCGCTATAAAGTCAGGCTCCGGATTCGGGCTCTTGGACCATTCGTCCTGATGTTCAAAAAGCAGATCGTGCATTTCCCAATACTTGCCCTGCTCGCCCGCTGCCTCGACGGCCAGGGACGCGGCCATCGAATTCGCGTGAATGCTGACCAGAGGGTAATGATGAAATTCCAGGCGGACGTCCTGCGGATACCGTGAAAGCGCTTCGAGAACGAGCGGATGATAGGCCTTGCAACTCGGACACTGGTAATCTCCAAACTCCACGAGCGTAACCTTGGCGTTTTCCGGCCCACGGAAATGCCCGCCTCCCGTGTTCTTAAGGGTTGGCCCCGGGGTTCCGGGCGTGTTGGCGGCCCGGTCCGGCTGCCTGCTGAAGTAAACGGCGGCGCCGCCGGCAACAGCAACGGCAAGGACTATGACGATGAGCGCTTTAACGGCTTTTGACATGCCTCCAATAGTAGCGCAGGCAGGAAGCAACGAGGCTAATTTTTCGAAAAAAATACTTGAATTGCATGTGCCCCTAACTGAAAATGCCGGCGTCTTAAGCGAGACAAAATTTTCCTAGTAGCTGTTGGCTACTCCGGCCAGGGACGGTAGTCGATCGAATCAGGTTGCAGGACGCTCGCCAATGGGAAGGAGCCCACACGAAGAGGAAGTCGTGGCGAGACCTGATGATGTCGACGAAGGAGACTAGGTTACGAAACCCTCAAGTGTAAGAAGCACTTGAGGGTTTTTTGCTATAGTGGGTCCGTGGCCGATTACACCGAACAGCACGCCAGATCCGGCATCAACGCCGAGCTCCCCGATATCGAATGCTGGCCGAATCAGTTTCCCGAATACGACATCAGCATTTCGATGCCGGAATTCACTTCCATCTGTCCGAAAACCGGTCTGCCCGACTTCGGCACGATCACGATTCGATACCAGCCCGACAAGCTTTGCCTGGAGCTCAAATCGCTGAAGAGTTACTTCCAGGCGTACCGAAACCTCGGAATTTTTTACGAGAATGCGGTGAACCGGATTCTGCGCGACATCGTGAAAGCCTGTCAGCCGGTTACGGCAAAGGTCACGGGAGAATTCAATTCGCGTGGAGGAATGCGATCGATTATCGAGGCGAATTACGCCAGGCCTTCCACTCCTTCTTCAAGTCGATAGATTCGCGTTCGTCGAGCAGGTATTCCCAAAAGAACGTGTAGAAATCCATCGGTGTGTTGTCGGTCTCACCGACGAGGTTTTCCACATCCGTTCTGTTTCTGCCAAACGTCTGGGCAGCGGCTTCCGCTTTCAGGTTGAAACTTTCGACGTCGAGCTCGGCTTTCACGATTTCATCGCCGAGTGACCGGTACAGATGAGTCTGGAGGCGGGAAAGAAGCCGTTTGATGACCGCCGCTCGCATGACGGAATCGAATTTTGAGGCGTCAATCCACTCGACGGGAACGATGTCGCGCTTTCGATGATTGATCAAAGGCCACAGGCGGTCGATATCGAGATTCAAGAAGCCGACGGGTTTGCCATCGACCTCGACGATTACCCGGACTTCTGACGGAATTTCTTTCCGGGCATTTGTTTGTTGCATCGCTCTTCTCCTCTCAAAAACTTTTTACCGCCTGCACAATGTGGCTGGCGCTGATCCCGTATTTGTCCAGTAATGCGTCGGGCGGTCCCGACCGCGGAATTTCGCGGACTGCGAGTTTTACGACTTTCGCGCTGTTGCACACGGCTTCGAGAACCGCATCTCCGAGCCCGCCTTCTTCGTAGTGGTCTTCCACGACGACTATTCGTCCACCGGTTTCTTTCGCGGCGGTGAGGATTGTGCCGGCGTCGATTGGCTTCACCGAATACGCGTCGATCACCCGAATGGCAATACCTTCGCTTGCGAGCGCCTTTGCGGCGGCGAGCGCTTCATGAAGCGTGATGCCGGCGGCGATGACGGTTGCGCGGTCGTTCGCGGATTGCCGAACAACTTTCGATCCTCCAATAAGGAAAGGTTCCTCATTCGAATAAATGACCGGCGTTTTCGGACGCGTGGTGCGGATGTAGCAAACGCCCTGGCGCCGCGCCGCCTCCGCAACCAGTTTTTCAGTCGAAACAGCATCGGAGGGGTAAAGAATGACGGAGCCGGGAACCGCCCGGAACATTGCAATATCTTCGAGGCCCATCTGCGACGGTCCGTCCTCGCCGATGGAAACTCCAACGTGTGATCCGCAAAACTTGACGTTCGACCGGGAAACGGCGGCCATTCGAATCTGGTCGAATGCACGCGTCATAAATGCCGCGAATGTTGAGACAAACGGAATCTTGCCGCGCGCCGACAACCCTGCCGCGACGCCGACCATATTTTGCTCGGCGATAAACATTTCAAAAAACCGGTCGGGATGCGACTTGAGAAGTTTTTCAGAGTAGGTGGAATTCTTCGTGTCTCCATCCAGGGCAATGACACGCGAACTCCTTTCGGCGATTTTTACCAGTGCATCGCCGTAGGCTTCGCGCGTCGCAATGGAATCACCGAGTTTTCGATTGACGGTTATCGTGATTGGCGCCTCGTCCATTTGCGCCGGAGGTCCCTGTGGAAGATTGGGACGAAATCCGTCCGACGCGAATGGCTGTGAGAGCTCAGCCAGAGCTTTGTCGAGATCCTGTTTCGGTATGGCTTTGCCATGCCAGCCTTCCTTATCCTCGAAGAGCGAGACGCCGTGCCCCTTGTGCGTTTTGGCGACGATCGCGCGGGGCAGGTCACCGGCTTCGCGGCGGCATTTTTCAAAGGCACCGATAATTTGTTCGTAATTGTGGCCGTCAACCGTGACAGCAAACCACCCGAATGCCCGGAATTTTTCGGCGAACCTGTCCACGTCCTGCCCGTGCATGGTGTGTTGGCTTTGTCCGAGACCGTTAACGTCGATGATCGCGTAGAGGTTCGAAACCTTGTAGTAGCTCGCAATTTCCGCTGCTTCCCACACGGAGCCTTCTGCGCACTCGCCGTCGCCGAGCAAGACGTAGGTGTTGTAATTCCTCTTGTCGATTCGCGCCGCCAGCGCGTTGCCTAGTCCGACGGACAGACCCTGGCCAAGGGAACCCGTGGCGACATCAACCCACGGAATCCTTGGAGTCGGATGTCCTTCATAAATGCTGTCGAGCCGTCGAAGCGAAAGCAGGTCTCTTTCTGAAATGATTCCCGCTTCGGCATAAGCCGAATAAAGCAGCGGCGCTGCGTGCCCTTTGGAGAGCACAAAGCGGTCATTATTTGGATTGTGCGGGTCTTTCGGGTCAAACCGCATCTCGTTGAAGAAAATCACGGACATCAGGTCCGCAGCAGAGAGGGATGAGGTCGGGTGTCCTGAGCCCGCTTCGGTAGTTGCTCGGATCGAATCGATGCGGAGACGTCTTCCTTTTTCTTTAAGCGTATCTATAGCCGTAGCCATTATGGGAACTCTTTCTATTTAAGGTTAATTCAAACTGGCAGCAGAATTATATGCGCTATAATCCGCGGGTTTCGATCATGAAAAAAATTCTGGTACCCCTAGTTGTGCTGCTCCTTGCAGCGACAGCCTCTGCCGAGAATCTCGTCCTGATGAATGGGACCATCATCGATGGCACGCTGAAGGCGCGTTTTGCCGGCAGCATCCGGATTCGCGATGGAAAGATTACGGACATCGGAGTCGTAAAACCAGCGCCGGGTGAAGCGACACTCGACGTCAAAGGCATGATCGTCGCGCCTGGATTTGTGGATCTTCAAAATCATTCTGCCGTTGCGCTGGATAAAGATCACGGTGCGGCGACGCAGGTCGCTCAGGGAATCACGACCGCACTTCTCGGTGCCGACGGAACCGGGCCGTATTCTGTCGAGCAGTTCATGGCGAGGTTCGATGACAGGGCGGCGGCGCTGAACATCGCCACGCTGGTGGGACATGCGACGGTCCGCCGTCAGATCATGGGTGCCGATTACAAGCGCGCCGCGACACCTGATGAGATCTCGCGCATGGCATTGCTCATCGAAGATGGCATGCGCGAGGGCGCTTTTGGGGTTTCCTCGGATCTGACTTCGGAACCGGCATCATACAGCACGAATGACGAGTTGAGGGTGCTCGCCACATCCGCAGCAAAGTACGGCGGTTTTTTTGCAGTTCGGTTACGCGATGAAAGTGCCAAGGCGATGGAGTCCGTCGCGGAACTGGTCGAACTCGGGCGCGCAACGAAGGTTCGTGTGCAGATCACGCACCCACGCACCCATGCGATGGCCGTTCTCACTGCCATCGACAAGGCCCGAATGGAAGGTGTCGATATCTCTGCGGATACGTCTCCTTACGACGACGACGCGTCTCCTGAAACCGAAAAGGAACTTCGTGCGTACCTCCAGCATCCGTGGGTGATGATTGCAAGTGACGGAGGGATGGATACAAAACATCCTCGTAGCGCCGGGACGTTCCCCCGCGCTCTCGGCTACTACGCTCGCGAACAGAAAGTGATTCCATTGGAACGCGCGATCCGGAAGATGACCGGATTGCCTGCGGCACGCATCGGATTCAAAGAGAGAGGAACGCTCTTCAAAGGAGCCGTGGCGGACATCGTGGTATTCGATCCATTGAAAGTCCGAGACCAGTCCACTGCGGATAATCCGTTTGCAGCATCTGTCGGTATTCGGCATGTCTTCGTAAATGGAACGATGGTCGTGAAGGACGGGGAAGTCACCGCCGAGCGGCCCGGCGTTGCGTTGCGATAGTGGCCCTTAATTGATTTGAGACAAGCGCTGTTGTAGGCTGATCGCGGTTTACATCCCCAAAGCAAAGGCAGTGTCACAACGTGGCGATCAGCGTCGGCGCTCGACTTGGCCCGTATGAAATTCTGTCCGCCATTGGTGCGGGCGGAATGGGAGAAGTCTACAAAGCGCGCGATACCCGCCTTAACCGAATCGTCGCCATTAAGCTTCTTTCCGCTCACCTTGCCAGCGACCCGATGTCGCGCGAACGGTTCGACCGGGAAGCGCGTAGCATCGCCAGCCTGAACCATGCGCATATCTGCATCCTTTTTGACGTCGGGCATGACGCTGGTATCGATTTTCTGGTGATGGAATATCTTGAAGGAACCACGCTCGCCGAGCGGCTCTCGAGAGGACCACTGCCGCTCGAACAAGTTTTGCGATGTTCCATCGAGATCGCCGACGCTCTTGATAAGGCCCACCGGAGCGGTATCACGCATCGCGATTTGAAACCCGGCAACATCATGCTCACCAAGGGTGGAATAAAACTCCTCGACTTCGGATTGGCAAAGCTGCGCCAGGAAATCGCGCCCGGCGGGCCCCTTTCCCAGCTTGTCACTGCAAATGATTCCTTAACGGCTAATGGAACGATCGTGGGTACCTTGCAATACATGGCTCCGGAGCAGTTGGAAGGCAGGACAGACGATATTGATGCTCGCACCGACATCTTTGCTTTCGGTACGTTGGTGTACGAGATGACAACGGGCAAAAAAGCATTTGAGGGCACAAGCCACGCCAGCCTGATTGCTGCGATTCTTACTTCCGAACCGCCGTCCATGACTTCGCTCCAGCCGATCACTCCGCCGGCACTCGACCGAGTCGTCAGGAAATGTCTCGCTAAAGAACCCGAGAAGAGATGGCAGAGCGCGAGCGACCTGCACGATGAATTGAAATGGCTCGCCGAAGGTGCTTCGCAAACCATGCCAACTGCAGCGGTCGGTCGCAGAAGTCACGTCAGTCGGCGGACGTTCGCAGCACTTGCTTGCGCAGTTATTGCTGTGACTGCCGGGCTTGTAGGTTGGTATCTGAGGCCGTCTAGCCCCACCAGACCGATCATGCGCCTGGCCATGGGAGTTGAACCCGCTGAACAACTGACGGGATACCAGTGACCGGTTGTCGCCGTTTCCCCGGAGGGGAATCGCATCGCATTTCTAGGTGCGCAAGGCAATGACCGTCAGCTTTATTTGCGCTCGCTCGACAGCCTCGAAGCCAAACCCATCCCAGGCACGGAAGGAGCTTCTTGCACTCCTTTTTTCTCTCCCGACGGGCAATGGCTCGGGTTTTACTCCCAGGGGTATGTAAAGAAGGTTTCTCTTCAAGGCGGAACCCCGGTAACTCTTTTTAGCGTTTCCGGACTCGTGGGAGCGAACTGGGGACGCGACGGCACGATTGTTTTTGCAAGTCCGAACTTCGACGGCATCGGCAAAGTCTCAGCTTCAGGAGGGAAAGTAGAGAACATCACTCACGTGGATGTGAACAATGGTGAGGCCAATCACCGTTATCCAGTTCTGCTGCCTGGCGGAAAAGCCATGCTTTTTGCGATTGGATTGAGCGGAGGTGGCGATCAAGTGCAGATCGCTGTCTACCGCTTCGAGACAGGCGAGCGGCGTGTCCTCATTAAAGACGGTACCTATCCGATTTATGTGCCGACGGGACATATCGTCTATATCCGCGAAGGTCAGATGATGGCTGTTCCGTTCGATCTGAGAAAATTGGAGATAACGGGTTCGCCAGTACCAATAGCTGAGACCGTTCGCGAATCCGGTTTTGGCGCCGCGCAGTTTGCGCTGTCCGATCTTGGCTCTCTCGCATACGTTCCCGGGCTTGCCGGGAGCCCTTCAGGAAACACACTGGTGTGGGTGGATCGCAATGGAGAGTTCCAGCCGCTGGAAGCGCCGCCGCGGCTTTATATGTTTCCTAAAATCTCGCCGGACGGACGACAACTCGCCGTTACTGTTCGCGGTCTCAAAGACGACATATGGATTTATGACATCCCTCGGGACACGATCTCACGGCTGACATTTGAAGGAAACAACCAGGCGCCTGCGTGGGCACCGGACGGCAAAAAGATTTTGTTTCTTTCGAACCGCACGGGCTCTCTGAATCTGTTTGCGAAGCTTTCCGATGGCGGCGGTTCAGAGGAACAAATCACGAAGAGCGAGCATTTCTTTTTGCCCGGTTCCATTTCGCCCGATGGCAGATTCACATTCTATGTGGAAAACCATCCGACGCTGGGTCAGGACATCTGGATGAGTCCGCTCGCGGGTGATCGGAGACCCAGTATTTTTCTCCAAACACCCGCGAATGAAAGTGCGCCGACGATTTCCCCAGATGGCCGCTGGCTGGCATATGTGTCTACCGAATCAGGCAGGTTTGAGGTCTACGTACGGCCATTTCCCGGGCCTGGCGGGAAATTGCAGATTTCCAGGGAAGGAGGAACGGAGCCGGTGTGGGCCCGAAACGGGCGAGAACTTTTCTATCGCAATGGGAACAAGATGATGGTTGCCGATATTGCAACGACCCCGAGTTTCAATGCCGGCATTCCGCGATTGCTGTTTGAGCGCAGATACGAACGCAGTCCTGCCGTTGTTGCAAACTATGATGTCGCAGCCGACGGTCAGCACTTCCTCATGGTTAAGGAAGGTGGCAAAGAACCGCCACCGTCCCAAATTAATGTCGTGGTCAATTGGTTTGAAGAGTTGAAAGAGAAAGCGCCGGAGAAGTGAAGTGATTTAATGGGTCATTGGCTACATCACGAAATTGATTCCCATTCGGTACGCTTGCCCGGAGAACTTTTCCGGATAACACGGCCGCGTCCATGTGCTCCCACGCATCTCCCAAATCCGAGTTGTCGGTAACGATAACCACCAATCGTCTTTATCGCTGGAAATTCCGGAAATCCGCGACTCTTTATCCGTCGGAGATTGCAAACAAACCCGCGCGTCCGCAACATTGGGCGAGACCACTTCAACTATCATGGAATTGTAGGGAACCAAGAAGAAATCAGATGCTGTAGGAAGTCGTGATCGGAAATCGATCATTCTCCATCCGCGCAAAAAGCGCTGGCGGAGGGTTTAGCTTTAGTCGACTGATTATCGTCCTGGCGCCGGTATTCCTCACGTTCCTTGTGCAATTGATGATATGGCCGATCATTCGGCCCTTTGCGTGGTTTCTGTTCATTCCCGCTGTGTTCCTCAGCGCCTGGATTGGAGGGCGGCGACTTGGCATCCTCGCCTCGGTCGTCGCCACCTTGCTCGTCTTGCATTTTTTTGTGCCGGTGGAGCACTCCTTGGTTGTTCACCGGCCTGCCGCGGCCATCGTGTCGGCGATCGTGTTTATGGGAATGGGTATCGTCTTCAGCCTTTTTCACGACCGCTTGAAACGGATGCAACGGAAAGTGGCCGAGGCGGCTATGGCCGGTCGCTATCAGGCGCAATTATCCGTCTTCCAGGCGATTCAAGATGGGATCGTTGTGACCGATATGGAGGGCAACTTTGTCCTGGTGAACGAGGCGGAAGCGCGCATTAACGGGTTCCCCTCGGCCGAAGCGATGAAACAGAATCTCGCCTTCTATCAGCAGCTATACGAACTCAGCTACCCGGATGGCACGCCGATGCCGTTCGAGGAATGGCCGATCAACAAGGTAATCAAAGGCGAATCCATCACGAATTTGGAATTGCGTGGACGCCGCCGGGACACCGGGCAGGAGTGGTCATTCAGCGTCAGCGGAGAACCTGTCCGCAACGAGCGGGGAGAACAAATCCTCGCTGTGTTAGGAACCCGTGACATCACCGAGCAGAAACGAGCCGAGGAGTCGCTGCGCGCGAGCGAGAGCCAGTTCAAGGCGACTTTTGAGAACGTCGCCGTCGGCATTGCCAACATCGCTCTGGGAGGCCGTTTTTTGCAGGTCAACCAGCGGCTCTGCGAGATCGCCGGCTACACACGAGAGGAACTGCTGACGAGGACGTTTGCTCATATCACCCATCCCGACGATCTGGAGGCGGATCTGACGCAGAGGCGTCGCCTGCTGGACGGCGAGATTGAGAATTTCTCCATTGAGAAACGGTATTGTCGCAAAGATGGGGCCATCGTGTGGGTCAACGTGACGGTTTCCCTCATGCGCAAGGCGGACGATTCGCCTGATTATTACACGTCCGTTCACGAGGACATCTCCGCTCGCAGGCAGGCTGAAGAGAAGCTGCGCGATAGTGAAGAGCGGCTACGGCTGGCATTAGGAGCGGCGGGGCTGGGCGTTTTCGAGTGGAACGTGCCCGCTGACTCCGCTGTCTGGGAGAACGAGCGGATGTACGAGATGTTCGGGCACACCAGCGCCGATGGCACGCTCAGCAAAGAGCAGTTGACTGCGGACTATGTGCTTCCTGA
>Ga0075424_100003147_pt1 | contig 15347 bp, 16 predicted proteins | sample SoiMethybrSBSTD3_FD_75301 | JGI IMG/M metagenome (GOLD analysis project Ga0075424, IMG submission 75301) | Bulk soil microbial communities from a Populus tree surrounding site in Tennessee, USA - Soil MetaG P. TD hybrid SBSTD3 | ecosystem: Environmental > Terrestrial > Soil > Tree plantation... | reverse complement strand
TCGACTCGAGGTGATGACGAAAGGAAACATCGGCATTGCCAGTGTGGAAGTGCACACCGCTTGCATCGGCTATGAGCTTGACGGGAGCCGAGGCGAAACCTGGTCGAAGCTCTACAATGAAGCGATCATGAATCTGGTCAAGCGTCATCCCGATCGCTTCATCGGCGTTGCTACCGTCCCGCTCCAGGACCCGGCCCGCGCCGCGCGAGTATTGGAACACGCGATGCGCGATCTGAAAATGTCGGGCGTGACGATCGCTTCCAACGTCGTTGGGAAATATTTCGATAACAAAGACTTCGATCCCTTCTGGGCGAAAGCCCAGGAGCTCGACGTATTGATGATTATGCATCCGGAGTGGGTCGCCGGTGGCGACAAAATGAACCCCTTTAGTCTGCGCAGCGTTTGCGGCAATCCGGCCGATACCACGCTGTCGGTTACGTATATGATGTACACTGGGATCTTCGATCGTTTTCCCGATCTAAAACTGGGATTGCTGCACGGCGGCGGTTATATTCCTTATCATCTGGGTCGCCTGGATCAGGGCATGTCAGGTGGTTCAGGGTCGTCGCGAATTCCCGCCAAGCTACCGCCGAGCAAATATCTAAAAAACCTCTATTTCGACAATCTTGTCTATCGCGTCGAAACGGTCGAATACTTGAAGCGCATGGTCGGCGCCGACCACATCATGGTTGGAACCGATTATCCATTCGATTTGGGCGATTGGAACGCGGCGGAAAAGATTCAGACGATGAACTGCACCGAAAACGAACGTGAAGCCATGCTCCAGGGCAACGCGCGCAAGCTGATGCGAATCGGGTAGTATCCCTACGGATCGTAACGTCATCACTCCGCTTTCGATGCGTTGCGCGATTAAAATTGCCGCCCGCGCCGTCGTCACGCTGTTCCTAATCTGTGCGTCCGCGTCTGCTCAGGATCCTCGCCTCACTGACGCCGCGGGAGCGCTGCACGCGCTCTTTGCGGCCGAGTGGGATTATCAGATGGAGCAGCACCCCGCTTGGGCGTCGAGCTTAGGAGACAGGCGTTGGAACGATCGCTGGGGCGATATCAGTCTCGAAGCAACTTTCAAACGCCATGATCACGACATTGAGACGTTAAACAAGCTCTCTCAAATTGACCGCGCCGCTCTGTCAAGCGCGGATCAGCTTAATTACAATCTGTTCAAAAAGAACTATGAAAATGAAATCGAAGGATTTCAGTATCGTTGGTATCTGCTGCCGCTCAATCAGCTTGAAGGGGTACAGACGGTTAATCGCCTGAGCGATGCGCTACGTTTTGAAACACTCAAAGACTATGAAGATTGGCTCCGTAGACTGAAAGCGCTTCCCACGCGCATCGATCAGACGATTGCTCTGCTACGTGTCGGCATCAAAGAACGAATCATTCACCCGAAGGTCGTTTTGCAGCGGGTGCCAGCCCAGATCGATCACCAAATCGTCAGCGATCCGAAAGCCAGCCCGCTTTATAGGCCCTTCACCCGGTTTCCTTCTTCCCTCACAGAAGCGGACCGAACTCGTCTCGTAACGGCGGCGCAAGAGATAATCGCTGCTTTCGTCGTCCCGGCTTACCGCAAGTTGAAGGACTTCATCGTAAACGACTATCTGCCGGCCGCATCGGAGCAGGTTGGCCTGTGGCACCTTCCCAACGGCGCCGCGATGTACGCATATCAGGTGCGCTACAACACCACCACGGAGCTGGCCCCCCAGGCAATTCACGATATCGGGTTGCAAGAGGTAACACGCATTCGCGCCGAGATGCAGGCGATCATCGATAAACTGGGTTTTCGCGGCTCCTTCGCCGAGTTCGTCAATTTCCTGCATACCGATGAACGATTCTACTTCAAAAGCGATGACGAATTGCTCGAGGCCTATCGCGCGTTGAGTCGCCGTATTGATCCGTTGCTCGTGAGAGTTTTTCATACGCTGCCGCGCATGCCCTACGGCATCGAGCCCGTGCCGGCTAATATTGCGCCCGACAGCCCGGCCGGACTCTATCGCGGACCCGCAACGGACGGCTCCCGCGCGGGCGTATTTACCGTGAATACTTTCAAGCCGGAGATCCGCCCGAAGTACGAAATGACGGCTCTATCACTGCACGAAGGCGTGCCCGGACACCACTTGCAGATCGCGCTCGCCATGGAGCAACAGGACATTCCCAACTTTCGCCGTTACGGCGGCTATACGGCTTTTATCGAAGGATGGGGACTTTACGCTGAGTCGCTTGGCGACGAGATGGGCCTTTACGGCGATTCCTATTCGAAATTTGGACAGCTTATGTATGACGTCTGGCGTGCCAGCCGGTTGGTTGTCGATACCGGGATGCACTATTTACACTGGGACCGCCAGAAGGCTATCGACTTCATGATGAAAAATACTGGGAAGCAGGAATTGGAGGTTGCCGCGGAAATCGACCGATATATCGTCTGGCCCGGCCAAGCCCTCGCGTATAAAATCGGCCAATTGAAGATCACTGAGCTTCGAGCCAAGGCGCAACAAGCGCTCGATGACAAGTTCGACATCCGCGACTTCCACGACGAATTACTCAAGGACGGCGCCTTACCGCTCGACGTACTAGAAGTAAAAATGAACGGGTGGCTCGAAAGACAGAAAGATCACTGATAAGTCTCGCACGGAAGGAATCCATGGCTCCCATCCTCTCACCCTATGGTTCGTGGAAATCACCGATCACAGCCGATTTAGTTGCCAGCGCCGAGATCGGGCTTGAGCAAGTTCGTATCGACGACGATAACATCTACTGGATTGAGCGGCGGCCACAGGAGGGCGGTAGAAAAATCATCGTCCAGCGCTCCGCGGATGGCAATCTCGGCGACGTCACGCCCGTAGGATTCAACGCACGCACGCGCGTGCACGAATACGGGGGCGGCGATTACGCGGTTGCCGATGGAACAATCATTTTTTCCAATTTTGCCGATCAACGAATTTATCGTCAGCATCGAGGCAGCGAGCCAAAGGCTCTCACCCCTCAGGCGGCACTACGTTATGCGGACGGTCAAATCGACAAACGCGGAAACTCATTCTTCTGTGTGCGCGAAGATCATACTCGCGGCGGCGAACCGATAAATACATTGGTCCGCGTTGATTTGGAAACAGGCGAAAGTGTCGTCATTGTGTCCGGAAACAATTTTTATTCTTCGCCCCGGCTCAGCCCCGACCGATCACTGATCGCCTGGCTTACCTGGAACCACCCGAACATGCCGTGGGACGGCAGTGAGCTTTGGCTCGGCAAGCTCACGGCCGACGGATCCGTTGTCGACCAACAGAAAATTGCCGGAGGCGATCATGAATCGATTTGCCATCCGGAATGGTCGCCTGCCGGTGATCTCTATTTTGTCTCGGACCGCACCGGCTGGTGGAATCTCTACCGGCGCAATCAAAATGAAGTCGAACCGCTCTGTCCAATGCAAGCGGAGTGTGGACAGCCTCACTGGGTTTTCGGAACAAGTCTCTATGGCTTCGTCTCGGGAAAAAGCATTGTCTGCAGTTACGTTCAAGATGGCCGTGATTGCCTCGCGGCCTTGGACATCGAGACAAAAGCTCTTAAGCCGATCGAAACTCCATTTACCGCGATTTCCCAAATCCACTGTGCTGGTGATCGGGTGCTATTCATCGCTGCGTCGCCGAAAGCCTCCAGTTCCATCGTGTCGTACCATTTGCACACTCGCGATTTCGAGATACTCCGCCGATCGCGTGACTCCGAAGTAGACGGAAGCTTCATCTCCGAGCCTCAGCCAATCGAATTTCCGACCGAGAACGGCTTGACCGCGTACGGGTATTTTTATCGGCCGAAGAATCCCGGTTATGAGATTTCAGGCAATGAAAAACCGCCGCTGGTCGTTATCAGCCACGGCGGACCGACATCCTCGAGCTCCGCATCGCTGAAGTATTCGATCCAGTACTGGAGCAGCCGCGGCATTGCCGTGCTCGATGTCAATTACGGCGGCAGCTCGGGATATGGCCGCGCCTACCGGGAACGCCTCAACGGCCAATGGGGAATCGTAGATGTCGACGATTGCGTCAACGGCGCGCGCTATCTCGTCGCGCGCGGCGAGGTCGACGCTAACCGCTTGGCGATTCGCGGCGGCAGCGCCGGGGGTTACACGACCCTCTGCGCGCTCACGTTCCGCAATAGCTTCACCGCCGGCGCCAGCCACTACGGCGTGAGCGATTTGGAAGCCCTCGCAAAAGATACACACAAATTCGAATCCCGATATCTTGATCGGCTGATCGGGCCGTATCCCGAACGACGCGATCTCTATTTCGAGCGTTCGCCGATTAATTTCACCGAGCGCTTGAATTGTCCGATGATTCTTTTTCAGGGCCTGGAAGACAGAGTCGTCCCGCCCGACCAGAGCGAAAAAATGTTCCAGGCCGTGCGCGCAAAAAAAATGCCGGTTGCCTATCTCGCCTTCGAAGGCGAACAGCACGGCTTTCGTAAGGCGGAAAACATCAAGCGCGTATTGGAAGCGGAGCTTTATTTTTACGGCAAAATTTTCCGCTTCGAACCCGCCGATTCGATCGAGCCGGTGCGCATCGAGAATCTTTAATCTGCTCTCACCTCTTCTCTCGCTACAGAATGAGTAAGGGAATTTGTCAGAGATTGTCCTCCCCGGAGATTCGTTAAAAGGAACCGCCGGTGTACGTATTGAAAGGGGCTTTCGAGGTCCCGTAATGGCTTGCTGGTTTTAACTTATTTATTCCTCGGTGATTTTCGTAATCCTGTTGCTCATAATAGATCGGAATTTATCTGCAGCCGCGCTTCTGGGCGAAATTTGTGTCAAAACGCCTAGTGTGGTGTCTCAGAAGTTCGTTGAATTAGTCTTGGTCTCCTTTGCGTCATACCGGCGAAGGCCGGTATCCAGATGTATTTGAATTTCCTGGATTCCGGGTCGCGCTACCCCGGACTGGATCCGGGGTTGCCCGGAATGACATTTGAATTATGTTGCGAACTTCAGTGCCAGGACACCAGCGCTCTCCATCAGAGTTTGCGCGCTCAGCGTCCTAAAAGTCGATCCAGATCGCCGCTGGCGTCTAACTCCTGCGCGTCGTCATACCCACCGATCGCCTTGCCATCGATAAAAATCTGCGGCACTGTCCTACGCTGCGAAAGCTTCTCCATTTCCGCCCGGAGTTGTGGATCGTCGGTAACGTCGATCTCCTCGAACTGTACAACCTTCCTCCGCAAAAGGGCTTTGGCTGCTCGGCAATAGGGACAATAGCTTGTCGTGTAGATCCTTACCTGAGCCATTCAAACGCTTCCCCTTTCATCTGTCATTACTTGAAACAACTCCTCTATTTTGCGAAGAGTGTTGCGTGAAATTGGTCGGGCTAACCGGGGGCATTGCTTCTGGCAAAAGCACCGTGGCGAAGATTTTCCAGCGTTTGGGCGCCGCCATTGTCAATGCGGACGACTTGGCCCGCGAAGTCGTCCTACCCGGACGCGAGGCATGGAAAGAAATCGTCGCATCCTTCGGCGCGGAGATCCTGCAAACCGATCAAAACCTCGACCGTCAAAAACTGCGCACGCTGATCTTTAACCAGCCTGAGGCCAGAAAACGGCTGGAATCGATCATTCATCCGCGCGTGCGCGCCCTCGCTGAAGAAAGAATACGGCAGTATGGCGCGGCCGGCTACCCCGTAGTGATCTATGAGGTGCCGCTCCTATTTGAAGGCAAACTGCAGGAGTGGCTGCGGCCGGTGATCTTGGTCGCATGCAAGGTTGAAACTCAAACTGCGCGCCTGCAGAAGCGCGATCACCTTTCGCCCGCTGACGCTGAAAAGCATATCGCGGCTCAGATGAGCTTGGCGGAAAAGCGGCGCCTCGCGGATTATGTCATCGAAAACGATGGCAGTTTGGCAGATCTCGAACGGCAAACGCGGGAAATCCTGGAAAAACTCAAAGCTACTTGACGCGTTCGAGATACGCGCCGTCGGTCGGATCGACGCGCACTTTATCTCCGACCTGGATGAAGGGCGGCACTTGCACCGTCACTCCGGTCTCCAGCTTTGCCGGTTTATAGGATGCGCTTGCCGTCGCGCCTTTCATCGAAGGCTCAGTATCGACAACTTCCAGGTCGACCGTCGATGGCGGATTGATTCCTACCGGCCTGCCCTCGTGAAATTCAATGCTGACGATCGAATTCGGCAAGAGAAATGACAACAAATCACCGATGTCTTCTTTAGTCAAAGCGGTCTGCTCGTAGTTTTCCAGATCCATGAAAGTGTGCAAGTCCCCTTCTGCATAGAGGTACTGCATCTGGCGGTTGTCGAGAATCGCCTGATCGACGCGATCTTCCGAACGAAACTTGTACTCGGTCCCGATGCCGGTGCGCAGATTTTTCATTTTGGTTTGCATGAAGCCGCGCTTGTTGCCGGGAGTCAAATGATGCACGGCCGTCACGCGAAACAGGTCGCCTCCGTGGATGATGATCATTCCGGGCCGAAGTTGCGTCGCTTGAACCATTGATTATCGTCTCGCTTTCAATGGGATGCCCATTGGTTAGCAGTTTCTCGCCGCTGCTTCAACGCGCGCAGGCCATCATGCATAGAGCCCGCGCCAAAGCATCGCGCGCGTTACTCGATCGATGCCGATCATCAGCGCCGCGAGGCGCATGTCGACGCGATGTTTTTGGCTCATCGTGAGAACCTCATGAAACGATTTGACCAGAATCTCCCGAAGCTTACTGTTGACCTCGACTTCGTTCCAGAAAAAATTCTGCAGATCTTGCACCCATTCGAAATAAGAAACCACCACGCCCCCGGCGTTCGCCAGGATGTCGGGAATCACGAAGATCCCGTTCTCGCGGAGAATCGTATCTGCGTCGGGAGTTGTTGGCCCGTTCGCACCTTCGGCAAGTATACGGCAGTGAATCTTCGCCGCATTGGCTTTCGTGATCTGCATCTCCAGCGCAGCCGGCACCAGCACGTCGCACTTGAGCTCCAATAATTGTTCGTTGCTGATTTTGTCGCCGTAGGGACAGCCTTCCAAGCTGTGATTTTTGTCGGCAAGCTCCAAAAGTTTTTCCACCGGCAATCCTTTGAGATCGACAAAACCGCCGGTGCGGTCGGAAACGCCAATCAGCTTTACGCCGATACTGGCAAGCTCCTTGACAGCCACGGACCCTACATTGCCGAACCCCTGCACTACAGCCGTACAGCGGCTCAAATCGATGTTTAGATGTTTGGCGGCTTCGATAATCATGTATACAACACCACGGCCGGTCGCCTCACGGCGCCCGAGAGTGCCGCCGATCGCCACCGGCTTTCCTGTGACGATCTCAGGCACCGCATGTCCCTTGTGCTGAGAATAAGTGTCCATAATCCATGCCATCACCTGCTCGCCGGTGCCCATATCCGGCGCTGGAACGTCGACCTCGGGACCGATCACGTTGATTATTTCGGCGGTGAAGCGGCGCGTCATCGACTGCAACTCGTGGCGCGACAGCTCCGCCGGATCGCAGGCAATTCCGCCTTTCGCTCCTCCCAGAGGCAGGCCGACCAGTGAACATTTCCATGTCATCCACATCGCGAGCGCGGAAACTTCCCCGAGATTGACGGCGGGATGATAGCGGATGCCGCCCTTGAAGGGACCCAAGACATCGTTGTGCTGTACGCGATAGCCGGTAAAAACTCTGACTCCGCCGTCATCCATGCGCGTCGGCACACTGACGATCAATGCCCGATCCGGACGGCGCAAGCGGCGCGCAACGTTTGGGTCGATGGCCAGCCTCTCCGCCGCGATATCGAACTGCTGTATCGCCATATTGCTGGTCGCAGTTTGCCATTCGTCAGCCGCCATGCTGCCCTCCATTTTCACATACTCAGAACTTTTGTCCGAATTAGCCCGGCGGCCAACTCATCTGCCGCCCGCCGATCAGATGATAATGCAGATGAAAAACACTTTGTCCTGCGTCTGGACCGGAGTTGACGACCACGCGAAACCCGCTTTCGCTGATACCGTGCTCTCGAGCGAGCCGGCCGGCAACTTGAAAAATCTCGCCGATGAGCTTGGAATCTTCGGGCTCGATGTCGAGCAACCCGGCCAGGTGCTTGCGAGGAATGATCAGAAAGTGAACCGGTGCTCGCGGTCGGATGTCCTTGAACGCGACCACCCGTTCGTCATGATAAATGATGTTCGCTTTAGTCTTGCCGTCGACAATCGCGCAGAACAGACAGTCACTCATGGCAGTCTCCCCGCGAGGCTCCTCGCATCACTCGAAATATTCAGTCGGTCTCGCCCGGCAGACGCGCATAAATCCGTCCGGCTTTTATCTCGATAGGAACGCTCTGTAATGACAATCCGAAGCAAGGCCCCCAAATGCATTCTCCGGTCGGCGGCTCGAAGACGGCGCCGTGCATCGCGCACATCAGATAACGGGTGTCGGAGCTGAAGAACTGGTTGTTGACCCAGTCAAGGGTAATTCCGGTGTGAGGACATCGGTTGATGTAAGCGAAATGATTGCCTTCGAAGTTGACCAGCAGCCCCTCGAGATCACGCTGGCCGCGGCGCAAAGTAAATTTTTTGCTTTTGCCGTGCGCGATCTCCCCGACCACCGCAATGAATTTTCCCGTTGGGATCTGCGCTTCCATGCCGTCACTCCTCAGTCGGCAAGGTGGCGTAAATCGCCGTCCGGACAACCAACCAGAACTTCACCGCCATCGACCCGCACCGGCAGGCGATACAGCGACTCGCCTTTGCATGGACCGTCGATGCAGAGTCCGGTCGCAAATTCGTAAAGCGCCCCGTGCGTATAGCAGCGCAAAAACTGGCCGTCCTCACTGAGAAACTCATCGCGCACGAAGTCCAGCGGCGTGGGCATATGGCGGCAGCGATTGAGGTAGGCGTGAAAACGACCTCGGTCATTGACCAAAAATCCATCCAGTCGATATTTTTGGCAGATCAGCCAGAATTTCTTTACAGATCCGGGTGAGATGTCGTCCACTCGAGCGATGACCCTCCCGCCCGGCCGGCTTTCTGCAGCCATCCTGGCCCGGGCCCGGCGCAACCACCAGCGTTGAAGCGCCAAACCGACCAGGTAAAGTGTCAAAAAGATCAGCGACAGGTAAATCGTGACAGCCATCGAACGCGCAGCCCTATTCGGACTCCTCGTCCAGGGTGTTCCGAATGCGTTTCACTTCCTTCGCGCTTTGCCGTCCCGAAATACCCATCACTTTCATCAGCTCGCTCGTCATTTCGGCGGTCACCTGATCCTGAATGCTGCCCTTCCCGTCCGGGTCGGCGGCGAGAAAGCACAGAATCTTATCGCGCGCCACACCGGTCTGTTCCAGTCCATCGAGAAATTGTCCGTAGCTGACCCTTCCGCGCAATTCTTGCACCCGTGCCAACAGTTTTTTGCAGTCGGCGCACACTCGGCCAATGAATCCCGCAGACGCACCGCAATAAATACACCTTCGCATAAGTTCGGATTACGAATCGGCTCTGCCCTGCTTCTTCTCAGCCATCGCTTCATTCCATAGCCCCTGCAGCCCACCGGTCAGAGACGCATTCGCGGCGATGACGCCACGATGCGTCGGCAGCTCTCGGTTGAACGTCATTGCGTGACCGTCGCCGTCGACCACAGTGCCGCCGGCTTCTTCGACCATGAGCACACCGGCACAGATATCCCATTCATGAATATTGCGGAAGGTAATCGTCGCATCGCCATCGCCCGCAGCCACCTTGGCGAGGCGGTTCGCGATACTGCCCACCCGTTTGATACCGCAATGATCGATAAACACTTGAAACCTTTTCTGCGGCTCCGAGCGGCTGACGAGCAACAAAGCGCCCTCGACCTGCTCACGTTGACCGATCCGAATCGGTCGATCGTTCAAATAAGCGCCTTGACCGGCCGCAGCTCTGTAAAAACGACCCTCGGCCGGATTGTGGACGATGGCAATCTGCGGATGACCTTCAACAACAAATGCGATCGAGATGGCAAATTCCGAAACTCCTTCGATGAATTCTTTCGTGCCGTCGATGGGATCGACAATCCAGATCCGTGATCGGAACAACCGATCTCGATTGTCTTGATCTTCCTCGGAAAGCCAACCGTCGCTGGGAAAGGCTTTATGAATACTCTCTCGAATAATCCGGTTCGCCTCGAGATCTGCCGTAGTTACCGGGTTATTTTTGCTCTTTTCATGAACATCGAATTTCCCTTTAAAAAGCTCCATCACCACAGACCCGGCCTTACGCGCGGCGTTCTCCGCGACCGCCAATTCTTCTCTGTACTGAGTCGCTGTCACACTTTACCTCTGTCAAACCATCATTCTATCAGACAACTTCGCCAAAGTAGAGGCAGCTGGCGGCGCGCGTGCAGCGCGAAACAGGCGGCGGGTTCTATCCGTCAAAATTCCAAAGCATTATCGCCCCGGACGAGGACCGCGCCGGCAGCGCTCATTTCCTGGATGGCCTGCTCGGAATCGCCCGGCTTCAAATTAACTCCGCGAACCGCATCACCGATCAGCATCACTTGAAAACCTTCTTGGATGCCGTCCAAGACCGTATGCTTGACGCAATAATCGGTGGCCAATCCACCGATAAAGAGCCGATCGACACCGCGATCGCGTAACAGGGCCGCCAACGACCTTCCGCTGCTATCTCGGCCGAGAAACCCGGAGTAGCCGTCTTCGTCGGCTCCCATTCCCGCAGAGACGATGGTGATTTCCGGTGTGAGCTTTAAATCAGGATGAAACTCAGCGCCGTGAGTTCCTTGCACGCAGTGCACCGGCCAGACTCCGCCGTAAGCTTTAAAGTGCGTGGTTTGAACCGGATGCCAGTCGCGCGTCGCAAAGATCGGCAGCCGCAGATCGACGAATCGCTCGATATAGCGGTTCAGCACGGGCACGACTTCATCACCGTTTTCTACGGCAAGCGCCCCGCCCGGGCAGAAATCATTCTGCACATCGACAAGAATCAGCGCATCTCTCGGCGACATCGATTTGAATTATAAACGATGGGAGCTTTCTTGCAATTGCAGCCCGTTTGGGTTAGTCCAATTCCTTCTTAAAGAAGTCATCTTCTTTAGCTCCGAGTCCATTTCCCAGCTCGGAGTCAAATCATGACGATCAAAGCCGTTTTCTTCGATGCCGCCGGAACGCTGATGCGAACACGGGCGAGGGTAGGAGAGACTTACGCGCGCATCGCCGCGCAGCATGGCAAAACGGTTTCACCTGCGGAGCTCGCCGAGCGGTTCCGTGTCTGCTTTGCCGCCGCACCGAGACTGGCGTTTCCGGGCATGGCCGAAGAAAGTATTTGCCGCCTCGAGCGCGATTGGTGGAAAGGTCTGGTCAGTGAAGTCTTTCGCCCGTGGGCACCTTTTGAGAATTTCGAAGCCTATTTCACCGAGCTCTTCGATTATTTCGCCTCACACCAAGCGTGGGTTCTTTATCCCGAAGCGTTGGACACACTGCTCGAACTGAAACGTCGCGATTTGATCCTCGCTGTCATCTCGAATTTCGATTCACGGTTGATCGGGATTCTCGCCGGTTTAGGCGTCCGGCCATTGTTCGAGCATATTTTTTTATCCAGTCGCGTTGGCTATGCTAAACCGGACGCTGAGATCTTTCATGCCGCCTTGCGTCAGCACGGCTTGAAACCCGCGGAAGCGCTTCATGTCGGCGATAACGAAGTCTGTGATTTGCAGGGCGCCGATCAGGCTGGCCTCCGGGCCGTTCTCATCGATCGCGACCATGAAGTAAACGTTTTCAGTCCGCAGCGAATCGACAACTTAAAATCGATTCTCCGCCTGCTCGACGACCGACCATCGGGTCATTTGACGTGATCACCCAGCTGCGCTAAACGCAGCGGGGCGAAGAGGTTCGCAATGGTATCGAATTGGCAGGAAATAGAATCGGATGGCAGTGCCATGCGGGTACATGTCAGCTTGCCCGATGGCGCGGGACCGTTTCCAGCGCTCCTCGTGATGCAGCATCAGGGCGGTGTCGATGAGTTCATCCAGGGAATGACTCGCCGGCTCGCCGGCGCAGGTTACCTGGCCGGCGCGCCGGACCTCTATCATCGTGATGGGCCGGATTGCAAAGATGATCTCGTCACTCGACGCTCGCGGCTCAGCGACCGGCGAATCGTCAATGATCTGAATGCGGCCGTGGGCTGTTTGCAGAGTCACAGCGCCGCTGATAATAAACGCATCGGCATCATTGGTTTTTGCATGGGCGGCAGAATCGTTTATTTAGCGGCAGCGGCCATACCGGCGTTCAAAGCCGCCGTCGCTTATTATCCCGGTAATACTTTTCGGGCCTGGGGGCGCGACCTCCCTTCACCCTTCGAACGCACCGCGGAAATTCATTGCCCCCTGCAAGGTCATTTCGGCGCGGACGATACAAACCCATCGCCGCAGGATGTCGGCAAGCTTGAGGCGGAGCTCGCCAAGTTCAATAAGCCCCATGAATTTTACTCCTACGCCAATGCGGGCCATGCTTTTATGGACAGCACCAAAGAGAGTTATCGGCGCGAGGCGGACGAGGCATCCTGGCCGAGAACTCTCGATTTCTTAAGGCGCCGCCTTGCCGGATGATGTCTATGAACTATCGAACTCAGAGTTTTTTTGGTTTACACGCGTGAACTTCGACGATTCTGACAGTGATCCATCACTGGAAAACCCTCCGGCTAAATTAGACCCCGAAATCCCGGAGGTTGTGAAGCAGGAACGGCTACGGATCTCCCGGGAGCTGCACGATCGCGTTCTGCAATCTCTCGCGACCGTGAAGATGCGCGCCGAAACCTGCCGCCAGCAGCTTCTTCATAATCGCAATGCTGTCGAAGTCGAACTGCAGAATATCGAGGACAACGTCGACAAAGCCATTACCGAAATCCGCAATTTGCTAACGGAGAATCAAAGTACCGAGGATTTACAGGCCGGTTCCCTCGAAAGGCGCCTTAAACAAGAGCTGGAAATTTTTTGCGCGCGCAGCGGCTTTAAGCTGGATTTTTGCTGTTCCATAGGCGCCGATAAGCTGCCCCGCGATGTCGAGAAGGAACTTTACTTCACCTTACGCGAAGGCATTCTCAACGCCGTGCGCCATTCACGGGCCACAGAGTTGCATCTTTCCCTGAGAAAAACTTCCGAGGGCTGTGAGGCGGCCTTGCGTGATAACGGTGTTGGCTACAATCCGGCACGGACGGAGGGAACCAGCCATTACGGATTGAAGGGAATGCGCGAGCGAGTGAGCAAGATCGGCGGCGATCTTACCGTCACGACCGCGCCGAACCAGGGCACCAAAATCAACATAACGGTGCCGTTCGAAGCCGAATAGAACCGTAACCGGCCACGCCGCTCTTCACTGAAAGCTAGAAGAAATCAGCGCTCCGCAAGCTCGGTCAACTTATTTCCGGTCAATCGGAACACCGTCCATTCCCGCATCCCAACCGCGCCGAGCTTTTCATAAAACCGGATCGCCGGCTCGTTCCAGTCGAGCACCGCCCACTCCAATCGGCCGCACTGCCGCTCCACCGCTAATCCGGCAACGTAGCGAAGTAACGCGCTGCCAAAGCCCCGGCGACGAAATGCCTCATCCACATAAAGATCTTCGATATAAATTCCCGGTCGGCCGAGGAAGGTCGAATAATTATGAAAGAAAAGCGTAAAACAAACAGGTTGTCGCTTGAAGTAGCCGATCGCGACCTCGGCAGTGCGGCGGCGGCCAAAGAGCGTCTCGCGTAGACCTTCTTCGGTCGCGCTGACTTCGTGCGCGAGTCGCTCGTAGTCAGCGAGCTTTTTAATAAAGGCAAGAATCACCGGCACGTCGGCCTTGGTCGCCGGGTGGATTTGGAAGCTCTCCAGTTTCCCCGCGGATTTTGTCTCTTCCACTGTCACCTTTTCCAGTGAGGAACCTGCAAATGGCTGAAACTTATCTCGCCGCGTCCCTGAGCGCGCGCCAAACCCGTTCGGGCGTTAGCGGTAGATCTTTGATGCGCACGCCGGTGGCACGATCGATTGCGTTACAGACCGAGGGAGCGACGGAGAGAATTCCGCCTTCGGCCATGCCGCGTACGCCAAAGGGTCCCGGGCCATCGCCATTCTCCACGAGCACCGTATGAAACTCTTCCGGTATCTCATCGAACGTCGGGACCCGATAATCGACCAGATTCGGATTCACGAGCTGGCCATTGTCATAAACCAACTCTTCGAAAAACGTATGGCCGATTCCCTGCATTGCCGCGCCTTCCTCCTGGGCGATGCAATGTTCGGGATGAATCGCTTTTCCCACGTCCGCGACGGAGATAAATCGTTTAAGCTTGACCGCGCCGGTTTCACGATCGATAGCAACCTCGGCGGTCCCCATGCCGATTTCCCAAAAAACCGGAAGTTTATTGTCCGTGATCTCTGGTCCGGCTTCGCCGCGCCCGATCATTTCGCCGCCCGAGCCTTTGCCGAAGCGCCGCTCGAACGCTTCGCGGAAGCTCACGCGCGCCTCGCCAGCGATCAACGCGCCATCGACGATCTGAACTTGGCCCGGTTTGACGCCCAGCATCTGCGCGCCAATTTTAGTGAACTGCTGCTTCAAATCGCGCGCGGCCTTTTGCACCGCAGTCCCCATTAGTGTTGTCGATCGGCTCGACCCCGTAGAACTGTCATACGGCGTGCGCTTCGTGTCGGCGCCGGCGATGCGAAACTGATCCATCGGCAGGGTCAACTCTTCGGCGGCGATCTGGGTCAAGGTCGTCCGCACGCCCTGCCCCATTTCGGTGCTTCCCGCGGCAATGTTCAGAATCCCGTCGGACTGCATGCGGATCATGGCGATCGAAACAGGCGTTGCGCCGGCATTCGTGATAGCGCACGCCATTCCGATCGCGGTGTTGTCTTTACTGCGCGATTTTTTCCAGGCGCTCGCACGAACCAAGGTCTTCAGACTCGATGACAGATCGGCATCGATGCCTTTCAATCCCGGCCGGAGTTCCTGTCCTGGCTTGAGCAAGTTTTTCATCCGTAGCTCGGCGGGATCCATGCCGAGCTTCTGGGCCAGCATTTCGATTTGCGACTCGCCCGCATAGATCACCTGGGGCGCGCCGATGGCGCGATACGAGCCAGCCGATCCGGTATTGGTATAAACCTGATAAGCGTTCGTGCGGATATGCGGGATCCAGTACGGACCGAGAACTCGCGTTGCCGAGCGCGCGGTCACCTGCGGACCGTTGTCGTCGTAACCGCCGGTATCGAGATAAATTTCCGCTTCGCGAGCCATCAGTGTGCCATCCCGCTTCACCCCGGTTTTGATGCGCACGCGGGCGCCGTGGCGGCGCACCGTCACCATCGACTCGCCGACCGAATTGCAAATCCGCACCGGCTGCTT
>Ga0075424_100003146_pt1 | contig 15348 bp, 17 predicted proteins | sample SoiMethybrSBSTD3_FD_75301 | JGI IMG/M metagenome (GOLD analysis project Ga0075424, IMG submission 75301) | Bulk soil microbial communities from a Populus tree surrounding site in Tennessee, USA - Soil MetaG P. TD hybrid SBSTD3 | ecosystem: Environmental > Terrestrial > Soil > Tree plantation... | reverse complement strand
ATTGGATATTAACCATTTATGCAATTGACTTGACTTGAGATAATTAATTTATCAATCACGACTCGCGTATTAATCCAACGAGCAGAGTAACTGGTTTGCACAATAATCATTTATTCACGTTCTGTTAACTTATGACAAGTTAATTTCTAAATTTAACTTTTATTCTTCTTTGTCCCATTATCTTAAGACACGTTAGCCAAAGAGTAATTTAACCGATAATAAATTAGGTACGTTCAGGCTTGAGTGTATATCTTTTACTGACATTATCAGTTCTAATTTGGGTTACTATATTTCAAGCAGTTTACTCTCAGCTATCAAATCTTCCAAATCTAAACCAACAGTTTGTGACGTATCAGAAACAAAGCAATTTTATTCATGAATTCAATGTACCCGTGAATCAGCGTGGACTAAAAGGAATTGTAACTAACTCTCATGGTAATCCTTGGTTCTATTACCAAACCAATAATGAAAGTATAATAATGAAATTTGATCTCGCAAACAGCACTTTTAAGTCATTTCCAGTCCCTGGTAAGACAATATCAGATGCTCCTGTAATCAATTTAGCTGGGGGTCAGATGATATATGACGAAAAAAGAAATAGCATTTGGTTTACTGACGCAAGAATAAATTCATTGGGATATATCAATCTGCAAAATGAAAGTATTACTCTACACAAAATCCCAACAAACAACTCTGGTATCATGGGTCTTGCTCTTTCACCTGACAATAACACGATCTGGTTTGCAGAGATAATAGGTAATAAGATTGGCAATTTCGATATTAATTCCAAGGCTATAATTGAGTATCCAACAGGCGAGTTTACTGGTCCTACACTCTTAACCTTAGATAAAAAAGGTCAATTGTGGGTAACACTTTCATACTCTCATAGTATTTTGAAAGTGCAACCTTGGTTGCTGGTTCCGGAGAGCAGAGCTGGTGGCATGACTGAAATTGGATTAGAAAAACCAGATACTTTCTCGCCCTTTGGAATTGCCATTTCAAATGTTAGTAACTCAAGCAAAATGTTTACCTCAGATCACGGTTCTAGTAGAGTGATTGTTTCGGACTTAAGTTCGGAACTGAAGAATTATACCTCATATTGGACTTCTCCCTCACAAGCATATCCCGCATCACTTCCGAGTCAAATTATTTCAGATAAACTCGGCAATATTTATTTCGCACAACACGGTGGTAACAAGATATCAAAGATAAATGCAAGCACTGGCGAAATGACAGAGTATGATATTCCAACTGGTCCGCTTGCAACAGTAGTTTATATTGCAACATCACCCGATATATCAAAGATATGGTTTACGGAATGGGCATCAAACAGAATCGCATATCTTGATAACGAAATAAAAGTGCCTTTAGAATTAAAAGTAAATAATTCTTTGTCGATTACACTTAAGTCAAATCAAACAGTTCCATTAGATATTCTTGTTACTAATCAAAATACTAATGAAACACCGACAGCATCACTCAATGGTGTAGAAGTATCATTAGTAGGGATGACCGATTCTGGACTGCAAGGATTAACGTATGTTGCAAAACCCCAAAGATTTAACATGACTGAATCTAATATCAATGGCACGATAGACATGACAGTTGATACAAATAACGCAATAGCAGGAAAATATACCATAATGCCAAGAATTTCAACTCTAGAGAAGGATCGTCTGACAGTCTCTCAATTATTTCCACAGGTAGTATCACTAGATGTGCCAGTGCACAAAGCTCAGCTACAGAATTTTACAACTTCCAACAATAACGAGAATTCAAATTCTCCATACTTATTTTTAAGAGATTTGGCTAGATATGCTTCTGCTGGTGTGGCTGTAACCCTGATTGGCTATCTTGTATTCCGAAAGGTTAAACAGCGTAGACTTGAAAATAAATGATAGGACCTATCTGATGAGCCTCAATTCAAGGTGTGCAGAGTGTGATTGTTCTCCACAAATGTGTATAAACGAAGTGCCTAATGATTGTACCAATTGCTCCAAACAATATTGCTGCTGTTTAACTGTCCATAAAAGAAATGAGCATCCAGTTAGAATATTTTTTCACCACACTAGGACACTTTTTGCAGCAGCATTAGGAATTGAAATACTCTGTATTTCCGCAGCAGAGATCGGAGAAAATAGTGCATTCGCTTTCTTTGGATACCATTTGCAGGGGATTATAGTTGGATATGTTTTAGGTTACGGACTAGCTACCTTTACAACGTTTATGACTATTTTAGGTAGGTATAGTGTTAGAAATACCAGGATTGATAGTTGCTGTTCAGTGCTTGAGCAGCAATCAAACAAAGGATTTCTTCCCAATTTGTTGCTTACTCTCAAGAATTTTGGCATAGGAATTACCAAGTTAATTTCTCTTCACAAACAATCTAATATCAAGCGCATCCTCAAGACATCTCTCATTATCTTGGTAACAACGGAGACTGCCTGTATATTGACAGCAGAAACAGTTGATTTGGTATTCTATAAGCAATCAATATTTTTGTCAGTATTGCTAGCACTACTGGCTGGTGCTTTTGCTGTAGTCATACCTGAAGCATACGAGAAGACAAAACGAAACTTGCAGCATTAAGAATTCAAATAAGGTCTTGCACGATTGCAAGTGCTTATTGGGGCCTATGAGGGTGATGAATAAATGTCTTATCGGAATTGTTTTTGAATTAGTCACAAGATTCGAGTCCTCAGTCATTTTATTTTATTTTCGCAACCTTCCATGCTGGATGGATTTCATGCCATCCTTTTGGTTTATCTGTGACCCAAGCACCCCAAACATCAACTTTGTCTCCTGTTTTTGGTTTAATCACGTCTTTGTTTTTCTGATCCTTAGGAACGATCTCAATTATTAAAAAGCCACCTGTCTTTTTATTGTTTATCTTATTCAATAGGGACTTGTATTTGTCTCTAACTTTTAATGCGAACTTGTAATCACCATCACTCATCTTCTTTGCGTGTTGTACCGTTCCAATAACTTCCTCACATTTTGATAGTAACTTCAAGTCTTTTTTATTGGATGCACCATTTAAGACATCACCACTTCGACAATTGATACTTTGTTTTGAAGCTGAAGCACTTGAACTTAGGATTTTATTGTCTTCTTGATTAACTTGCTTTTCTTCTTCGTTTGTTAGCCTTATACCAACCTCATTAAGAATTTTCTCTCTTATTTTTTGGGCATTAGATTTGATATTATTAGTTCTGTCTGATATGTCTGCTGATTTATCTGAAGGTGTATTGCTACCTTGATCATTCAACTGTTTGACTTCGTTATCCTTCACATTAGCTGTAGAATTATCCGAAGTCTTAGAATTAGACGTTTCGTTGCCATCGTCTCCACCATCCTCCTCTTCTGAAAGAATTTTGTCAAGTAATTGTTGCTTAAAACTCTGTTTGTTTATTGCTATTGCTGGTCTTAATTGGAGAGTTCCTGATGTAAGTAATGAACTTACTAGTACTATAATTACGAATAATTTCAATGAGAACATCGAGTGAAGAAGTTAACTATAGTTTATATGCACTCATACTCTTTGACTCTATAAAATATTATACCAGATTTTTATAGTATTTTGGAATTAGAAATGCTACTTTATGCAATGCTAAACGGAATAAATCCTCATTATCGTTCTTAAATCTAGACATTTCGAAAAGAATTAAGTAATTTGGCGTGTTCTCCTTCGCCTGACATTAGCTGGTTGCGCCCTTTTACTTGTTCAAATATGCTCTACTTTCTCGGAATGTGATGCTGTACAAAATAATGAATACAATTTGAGCCAATATTATTGCTACTTCTAATTCACTTACTGGTAATCCTCTTGCGGGTACTGCAACTATAAACATAATAATTAGGATAATCGTTCCACCTATTCCAATATAATACCAAAGTTTACCCCATTTCTTTATGACAGGCACTACCCAGAACACTTGAGCTAGACCAGCAACAATGAAAAATATTGTAACATTTGTGGGCATCATAGTAAAGAACATTGGAACTATTGCGAGATGTAATATACCAGCAATGCATGTGGAAGCTGCTGCAGCATAAACTAATATCTTGTTTGTCAAGACTGTTACTCTAATCCATATATCACTTTTCTTTTTTCATGGCACTTTCGTCCATGTAGAAAATTTCCCAAATATGTCCATTAATGTCCTCAAAACTACGTAGATACATAAATCCAAGATCCTGCGGTCCTTTATGTTCCTTGCCTCCAGCTTCAACAACTTTGTTTAAGATCTGATCTACACTTTCCCTACTTTCTGTTGACAATGCGACAATCACTTCAATATTCTTTGCAGTATCGGAAATTTCCTTCTTGGTAAATGTCTTAAAATATTTTTCTACCAACAACATTGCAAACATGTTCTCACCAATAACCATGCAAGTTGCATTTTCATCGGTGAACTGAGGATTAAATTTGAAACCGAGTTTCGTAAAAAAATCTATCGACCTATCGAGATCTTTTACCGGCAAATTTACAAAAATTTCATTTATCATACTTCTAAACGTGGGACAACATGCTTTATTAAGCAGCAAGTGATGATACCGTAACTAAATGAAAAATTGTGACTGTGTTTAAATTAACAAGGCAAAGTACAATATTATAAACCCGATTTATTACATGTTATACGATGTTAATTTAGGATAAATCATTAAATTTGAGATAGAGTTCATTTACTCCATTTGACTCTACTACTAAAATCATAACCAAGAATGCTTCCACAACAAGCACAAACCGCACTCTCAGTTATTATGAAAAGATCGCAGGTTAAGCAGTGTCTCGCCCCTTTAATCTGGTTTTTACTTCCAAAACCAAGATCTTTACACAGTCTGGTGCATGGCATGGAAAATGTCGATGTTAACTTACCTAGTGAAAATATTAATAATCTAATTAGGTACTTTGCATAAAAGTCAACAAAAATAGTTATAAATCAGTAACGAAGTTTCCCTGTTAGCTTTAGTGGGGGTATTTTATCTTGTCTCAGACCAGTAAATTTAATGGACTGGTCTTGAGCTCGTGATATCAACTAATATTAAACCTTTAAAAATGTATCAACGGTCAATGATGCCGTAGTAACTTCACTTATCTCCCGATTAACCAAATTGTAAAACTTCAGTAAAGTGAACCATTATGAATATTATAATAAATTGAAATATTGCCTGAATGGCAACAACCTTAACGTATATCCGCATGAGCCTCTGAATTTTGGTCATATCTGGATCAGGTTTTCTTAATTCATAATAAACCCGCAAATTGGTAGGCAGGAGTAGTCCTAAGCCCTGAATTAACATAGCTGCAACAATTATTAAAACTGCGATAAGCCAGTATGCAATCGGAGCTTGCGTTGTAATTAAATCCATTTTCAAAGCAAGGAAGTAGCCTGCAGTCGTCGTAACGGATGCAACAGTTGGCATATAGAAAACCATTTTAGGCATCAACCAGGAAATAATTTCCTTACGAGTTGAAAGGGAAACTTTCCGGAGTACAGGACCAAGCAAGAAGGCCATAAAAATATCAGTGCCTGTCCAAAGTATTGAAGTAAAAATGTGAACATAATTAAGGAGAATAAAATTAGCGGTTGCAATTGCGATAATCAACGCTCCAATTGGCACAATTATCCATAGATTTGATCGAATGGATATTTTAGGTGGCTCTTGCGTTGGATGCTCCAATTAATTGAATGTACATGACGAGTGGCAATAGTTAAATCTATAAGTCTGCTGCTTGGATTTTGGTTTATACAAATCTACTGACATCGCCTTCAACTAACAGCACATAATTCAAATAAATAATGATACTTCACGTTCTCTATGCCAGACAAGGAGTTAAATGTAGTTGACTTTCATTTTCAAAAGGGAAATGTAACAAATTTTGAGGGATATTTCACGTTAGACTCGAGCGACTCGGAATTAAAAGAGTTCAAGAAAGAAATGCGTGATGCAAAGAGTGAACTCCCCAAGTATCAATTAAACTTAACAACTCGAGATGGCACTAGGTTCCAAGTTATAGACTGTTGGATAGAAAAATTTGAATTTGAAAGTAATGATTATAGGTATACTAACTGCTACTTTATGAGTAACGAAGTATATCAAAATTAACAAGTTGAAAATTTAGATTAATCGATAGCTCTGCTGTCTAGTTTGAAATCAGGAAATCTACAGCTTCAAATAAACTTTCAAGTTCTTTAGAGATTTGGTCTGAAAATACCCCCAGAACTTCAAAGTCAGCTGCTTGGAGTCTTTTCGTGCTGAACATTGCAAGAACCCCAATAACATTATTTCCATGAGTAAGGGGATAGCCTGCAAATGATTGAAGTTTTTCTCTCTTAGCCCATTCAGGATATCTTATTCTCTTGTCATTAACAACATCATTTGTTATGGTTGGTTTACCAGTGATCACTATTTTTCCAATCTTATTCGAATCTGCAGGGACCCTTGAAAATTCTCCATCGATATTCTTGTACTTTCCTGAGCTAAATTTTAGAACAAGGTTTTTTCTTTCTTTATCCAGTAACCAAACTCTAGCAAATTTTGCACCAAAGTGTTTAACCAAGCTTTCAACAATAAACTGGAGTTTATCATTCAGATTTTCATATTTCTTTAAGGAATTGAGGATCCTGTAGACGCGCCACTTTTGGTCTCTTATTTCATGATCTTCAAAAATTGTATAGGGAGTGACTTTTACCATGCTTGATTCGTAAGAACGGAAATCATCAATCAGATCGACAAATCTATTCAGGAAATTACTGCTCTCAAATTCGTACTGCTCGACGGAATCAAAAACAAAATGACATATCCAATCAAAATCTCCCGTCATCCTTGCAGAATAAATGCAGAAGTGTGATTCGCCACAATATTTTTCAAGACGGGAAATAAGAACTGCTGTATTGGCCGTAAACTTGAATTTAAGGAAAATTGTGCGGTTTATCTTTTCCGAAATTAATGTTGGGTTTAGAAGGAGTGAATATCCTAGTATAACGTTTGATTTTTCCAACCTATTTAGTCTATGTCGCACAGTCCTATCAGTAATTTTGTATCCTAAATCCTGAAGATATCTCGCCATTTCATATGACGAGGTACGCGAATTTTTCCCGAGTTGTGCCAATAGAATCCTGTCGATTTCATCTACCAATAAAGGAAATTCACCGTTCGCAGTTATTATATATTGCCAAGTCGGCAATCTGAAGTCAGATTTTTTCAATATTAAGGAACACTATTGGATTGTTATGAGACAAAGCGCGTAATTGACCTTGCAAAAATTAACTTTTTAAGTGATGTTGCCTATTCAATTTGTATAGGTTGTTCGGATTTCTGCTCCGTTCACCGAACACTATTCCGAGAAGGGGAAGCCAAACACGGAGCTGGCTTCTTCTTCTGTTTATGGATATCATAATATGGAGCATGTTGCTAATTTCTTATAATTAGTAAATTGTTTTCGAGTTTAAGACATTAAGTTTTAGGCGCTAATTCGATATTATCCTTGTTACTCTAATTTAGGATAAGAACTAGTCTACCATTATACAGTAACTAACTGATATGTCATTCGGGGTTGTACCTTTTCAAGTCAAATTAGAACTGTTACCGACAATGTAAAATGAATTCAACATTATCTCTAAAGTCGACAAATATTTTGGGAACGATTCAACCCCAGCCTTGTAAGTCATAAGAAAGGATCTTGAATCTTCTTTGAACCATATTTGCATTGCCTTTCTAAGATGGTTCGTATTATCAGTGGCAGTAAATATTATTTTATGAGCTGGGTAGCCTGCAAATAACATATCAGAGGACTCTGATATGTTAATATCTGGATACAGATTCTTCAAAGTGGTCAACTGAATTTGAGTAATGAGGGATAAAGACAAATTAACTGGTACCTCCTTACTCATTATGGCTAAACCGGCAGGGAAAATATCGGAGGCGCCTTCTCTGGGTGCAATGAAGGTAACAGACTTGTCAATGCTCTGTGCCAGTTGCCATTCAGATGGATATTTTATGCTAAACCCAGTGATCACATCATCATACGTTAGAAAATCTGTTTCTAAAATCGGCTCGGGGGTCGGAAAACTTTGAATTGATCCAAATGCATAGTCGTGTCCAGAGTTACTGCAACCCATTACAAGTCCAATCACAAAAAGATCAAGTACTAGGAAGCCAATTGAAAATCTGGTTTTACTATCTACCGATGAGGTAAGCTTCAAGCCTATCTTTTCCTTAGATACAGCATATTTTATAGTTATATAGAAGAATCGAAACTCTTTGCAGTTTCATTGGAAAGGATAATTGATTCTATCCTCCCACCGTTGTTGCACATTGGACACTTTGATATTAACCCATAATCCATACTCATCATAGATGCACACCAGTAACAAAGCTCACATAATATGAAATATGTCTTGCCCATGACATTATGATGATTCTTGTCTTGTAACATATGATTTTATATTGAAGAAATAGTTCATTTATTTTTATAAAATGCAATTATTATCAATTAACTAAATGTATTATATATATTAACAATGTGAAGGTTAATTTCGGCTTGTGTAATGGTTTATTATAGATATCAATCAAATAAGATAAATTATAATGTGTTACTATTAATTAGTTTTCTCCAATACTTAGCTTGAAGTCGTAGCGTAACTAAGTAGACTCACGACCAGAAGAACTAAAAAACTGGAGGTGAATTAATTGAATTGAGTACCATAAATCTGATATCCACTCATAAAACTACTGATTTAACAACAATATCTCATGCAAAAAAATCACATCCGAAAGTCAAGAATATCATAATATTATTGGAGTTACCTGTCTTATTTTCGCAATTGTTATAGTATTGGGTATAGTTGGACCTATTTTGTACTCATCTTACGGTGGCGCGACACTATTAGGGTTGGATGGGAATGCCACCTGTATAAAGAATATCCACGAGTTCGGACAAAAAGGATATTATACAACTGCAGGACAAATTGAGGCAGCAATATCTTTCTGCTATAAAAAATAATATCAATTAATAACTAGTAGAGATGCAGATTTTTTTGTTCTAAAGTAAAGTATTCCGTTCATATTATTTTTTGTACCTCCTGTTTATAAATTTCATTTCTATTCTTATACTCGTTACCATAGGAGTCCGTGTATATATCAGCATTTCGTGGTGCTATTCCTTTTGCAAGCAACACTAATAGAAGTCTTACATCTGGATCATGGGTTAATTGTTCATTAATAATTACTGACAATAGAAGACTAAATGACTTATTTAGACCGAGGATATGCAAAGAGTGTGCAAGATACAGTCCTGCATCTGTATAGTCACCATCTAGTGCAGCTAAGCAGAAGTCAAATAATAAATATTCCACAGGATATGAGCACCCTATTTGACGCAGTTGGTTATAACGTTGCTCCAATAGTATTGCCTCTTTCCAGTAAAATGGTGCTTTGAACAATTCAATATTAATTAGCTTTACGATATCTCTAAAGCTAGCGGATTGTTTTATGTTCTCAATGTAAAACTTGGAATCAATTGTTGCCTTGTCCATAAATTTACCGTTACTTGGAATTTCGCCAATTATAGGGATGTATTCTATTAGATTTAGCAGCTCGTCAATCCTATGTACGTTATTGCCATAGAAAGTCATTATTTTACTATATAACTGAGGGACTGCATATTTACGTTATCTGTTGCACTCTAATACATAATAAAGAAACTATTGAACAGTTCTGTGAAAATTGAGAGCTAGAGAGGTCGCTCTACAAGTTGGATTACAGGTTACCAGGCAACTTTTGTATTAGTAACTAGGATCCAATAATATCGTGTCTACTAGATTCTATTATAAGCAACCCTGCTATTGTTGCTAACATCATTATTCCGAATATTCTCCTCATATTACTCGACTCGACTCCCTCAGTAAGACTGGTACATTCTATCTATTAGTACTATCGAGAGGGACAGGATACTCACCAACAGACCTACAATCAAAGTAAATGAACTTCTCATGCATATACTACAACGGCCAAATAAATATGGTCTTATAATACAAAATAATTAAGAGTAAGCAGCAAACTTAACCGGATAAAATTCTAGTTGGGGGATTTTAAAATAAGTTACAAGGAAGCTATCATGCTTCCCATTCGAATATTTCACTGTCCTTATCCGTTTGCATCATTCTTTTGATTTCCTCTCTGTCAAGAGGGACAACTTTCACAGTATTCCACCTCTTGGCTTCTTCTTTAGTAAGATTTGGAGGCTCATTACCTGAAACTTCTTTGATGCGCAACCATTCGTAACAGGTTGGACACTGAAATGCTACACCGGCCTCTCGGGTCTTGTCAGGGTAAGGTGTTATCATTAATTCATGACATAGGGGACAGCGGGTTATACCTGTATCAGGCTGACCAGAATAACGAACAGTAGAAGTCATGTTGAGATATCTAATAATTCCATATGTAATCCCATGTATATGTTTCCTTCTTGCGCGCTAAGGGAGCTCAAAGATGATATGTAACTTTACATTCGCATATCCGGAGACATAGTATGTTTGTTAGCGGTCGTAACGTTATTTTCATTAGATAGGTTAGAATTACCATTATTCTTAATCATATTATGAAGCATAAGCTTGCTGTCCGATCCATTCGTCTGCATATTTTTACTCATCACAACCATATTTTCGTAAATTGTGAATAACCCCAAAATACTTGCAACTCCTAATATTATCAGTACTATTCCAACTCCCCTGGCAATCCATATCCCTCTGGTCCACATTTTCTCGGCAAAAATTATTAGTGCAAATAAACCCATCCAAGTTAAGCTCATCCAACCAAGTGCTATCATAATCAAAAAATAAGGCCAGCAACAACCTAGGCAATAAAACCCATGATACGCCCCCATTTTGATTGCGCCAACTGTTCCATTTTTCCACCTTCTCATAAAGAAACTCAGTGGAGATTCGCAATAGCCGATGCATTTGTTCTTCAAAGATGTAAATTGATAAATTCCCGATACAATTACAATGCTACCAAATATAATACCAATTTGATTATTATCTAACGATCTCATAAAGCTATTCATAGGGACAGACCAACCCAGCAGCAAACCTAACCCTGTTAGCGCCCAAATTACAAGATAAACTCCGATGAAGAGTATAATCTTGAAGGTATGGGAAAATTGTCGGTGCGCAATTACGGTGGATGAATCCGAATGTTTGTTAGTAATGAGTTTGTTATATAGAAGAACCATTGGTACTATAGCGGGGAACATCATCGCAGCCATACTAGCTGTCCAACTTACAGTGAATAAGGAAATTAATAATGTGTTGTATGTAGTTGTAAAGCTCATCATATCTGGCTGTAGAGAAGTTAAAATCCAAGCAGCTCCTGCAGTCGAAAGGAGTGAAATGATAATTATTTTTTGCAGATTATTCATAGGCAATCAAGGTGTAATTATTAGATGCCAAATCAATTTTGCAATACCGTACAATCTGCAGTACCACCAAGTACAATTAGTATTATGGGCAATATTTAGGATTTAACTTTTTTTGGCTTTGGATTACTATTGATTAGACGCAATAGCTCTGGGCTGTCTTTTCGGAAAAATAAAGGAAAAAGCGGACTGCGGTCTTGCTTTTTAATCATATTTGACTTACAAATACCTCATATAAGAACCAGGATAAACTAGGTAGGCTGTCATAATAAGAATAATAAGTCATGTTATAATATGAAGATCAGAATGAAAGTCGATAATGGATATAAACATGGTAAAGATGATTCACAAGAAGATAGTAAAACCAAGTGGTCTGAGGTATTAGCACAAATAATTGACAAGGTAACGGGTAAGGACATATCTATCACGTATGAATTTGATGATTTGGAAATTGATGTCCCTAAAGCGACGGGCCCTAATGGCCAAGAACTTGGGAGCGCAAAATGGAAGGTTAAAGGGAAGATAGTGATATCTAGCGAAGTAAAGGAGAAGAATAACTAGTAATCTATAAATTTTAATATAATAATTAAGGAAATCTAGTAGAGAACTGTCGGTCAGAAGTGTATCACTAGATTTCTCATTTAACTGATTGTGATTTATTTGACCCTTATCTTTTTCATTTTCTTGTCGAACGTGTAGCTATTAATAGGAGTACATTAGTTTAACCATATGAGGAAAATGAATTCGAGTGTGAAGGAATACACCCTCTGGCTGGTCGCCATAGGCATTATCTCATTTACTTTGTTGATTGTGAATGTTAATATTGTATTTGGTCAAGTGTCAGGAAATTTAACCTCGCAACCCAGTGCACAGGAATGGATTAAGATAGATACCCCTACTGATGGAAAGCAGGTTCCAATGGATAGGGATCTTTTAATATCAGGCGGCTCGTCCGATGATTCTTCTAAAAATTGCGAGGTATCAGTTATTGTAAATAATGTAAAGCCATACCATAGTGCATCTGCTACAGGATCTGGAGGAGATAATGATTTTTCCCAATGGAATTTTACTTTGAGTTCAAATTACACGCAAATTAAGGAGGGACCGAACAGGATTACAGCGAAATTGTCATGTTCGCCCCCCATTACAAAATGGTATAGCATAAGCGTGAATGGATTTAGGCCAAGTCAATCAAATGAAAACATTTCTCTTCCTACGTTAACACCTTCGGTACTAAATCCTACCAACGCTTCTACTACTGAGAATATAACAACTAAGGAACAACCTTTGCAAACACAATCACAGCCAATTTCATCAATTAACTCTACAAATACGACCGAATCTTCTCAGGGTAATGGTAAGGTGTTAAATGTTGTGATAAAAGCTGCTAAAAATCCAGTTTCTAGAGGAGATGCCCAAAATATTACTATAACGGTAACTGATCAATCATCGAGTGCAAATATTGTCGGCGCAAGCATAACGGGAAAATTATTGTATCCGGGAGGTAATTATGTGAAGGACTTTAGTGGCATCACAGATACCAATGGACAGTTTGTAAATTCCTGGACTATAGGTAAACATGGCGATTTTGGTGAGCTAACAGTTGAGGTACAAGCATCAGCTCCTGGTTATGAATCAAAATCTGCGACTGGTAACTTTCAAATCTCTGAACGATGAGCTAGCTTTTCATAAAGTACTTTTTCAATAAAGATAGCCTAATGGAACAAATAGTACGTGAGTTAAGACGGCCTATAAGCTCTTATGAGAATCGCCTAACGGATTTAAAATCTTATAACACTTAAGGGATGAACCTGCTCTCTAAGGGCACTAAATAATTTACACCATATCTAGAGCTTTTATATAATATATTTGTAAAAAAACTTAATTATTATCGAGAATATAGTTAATAGGATAATTTCGATAATTATTCGCAAAACTTTTATTCCCTTGCATCCTCGATGTTGCCATTGGAAGAGTTTACTTTCTTGCATAAAGTGTGCTCAACCGTGCTTTCTACAGCTAAATCGGTCAAGTTTGTAGGCATCCTCGATTGTAGTGGAAAACTGCTTGTGGGTGATTATAAGAAGGAGCTGCAGAATTCTCCTAATAGTAAGTTTAACAATATACAAGCAAAGGACGGATTGTTCTACTTGTCTTATTTTCTTAACGCGATTGAGACAAGTGATTTTGATTCAGGATCATCTGCTTCAAAACTGCCGCCTTTTAAACTTCTACAATTTGACACTTTCAGTCTAGCTATTAGTCCTCTAACAGAAAATAATGACAAGTATCTGTGTATGTACTTAGAGTCCGAATTCCAACATGAAGAAATTGTCAAAGTATTAGATGTAATTTGAAACTTGCCTATCTTACTTAGGTTTTAGGATTAGTAACAAGTAAATATCATTTAATGTCTTCTTAACAAGTTACCCAAGAGTAGACAGATAACCAAAAAAGGCTTTGTTTAGATCAGAGTAGAGGCAATACAGGAATTGTATAGTCATTGAAAAGTTTTATTATTGGTTAGCTGGGGTGCGCTACTAATGTATAGTAAGCTGGGTTATGAAGTTCTTAGGGCCTGCCTTACCAATAATTAGAACTTAAAAAGATTTTCTCTTTTAGTTTTTTGGGTTTTAGGGGTTTTATCATAAAAGTAAATTTCATACGGTCTAGTGGGGATATCGTTAATAAGTCAGGTGAATATTTTAGTTATTATGAACGAGCGTATCACACATGTAGAACCTCATATCAAGGAGAGTGCCTCTATAAGAGACCTTGTATTCGGATTTGGTGACGGTATTAACACCTCATTAGGAATTGTTGCAGGGGTCGGAGGAGCTGTAATTGGACCTGATGTGGTCATTCTTGCTGCATTAATTGGTATGTTTACTGGAGCAAAGGCAATGGCTGTACAGAACTATCTTGCGGTAAAATCCCAGCGTGAAATATTGGAGTCAGAAATAAAGAGGGAAGAATTTGAGATCAAGAATATGCCAGAACGTGAGAGACAGGAAATTGAACAAGTATATCGCGAAAAAGGATTTACTGGAGATGATCTTAAGATGGTAGTTGATAAAATTACATCGAATAAGGATGTGTGGCTGAAGACCATGCTGACTGAAGAACTTGGACTTAATTTGGAAATTCTGGGAAGCCCATTAAAAGGAGCCTTGGTAATGTTTGGAGCATTTTTGCTAGGCGGAATTCTTCCAATTCTTCCTTATTTCGTCGTGAAAGCTGGGATTATTTCGTCAATTATTGCAATAGGAATAGCTATTGTCATGAGTGTTGCGTCCTCCTTCGTAGTCGGCGCATTAAAAGCGAGACTGGCAAAGAAGAATTGGATAAAAGGGGGAATAGAAATGGCTGGACTTGGTACCGGCATAGCATTAGTAGGGTATGGAATTGGAGCTGAGGTTGCCAGATTAGGTGTAGTGAATATTCCATCTTAAATTCATATCAAATAGATGGGCTGATCCCTTATCCTAAGGAAATAATCGGAGTTAAAATAGCCTGATATGATAGGTGGACAAAGAATAATCCCAACTGCGTGACAAAATAAAAAGTGGGTCGACCTTATTCGAATGGAATAGCATACATCTCATACAATTCCCCCTGCAAAAATAAATCTTTTAGTAAGAGGAAATCACAAAATAGTCATGGATTATTCCAAGCTTTGTAAGGACATCTTTGATTCAGACCCTAAGGTCAGATTTGCAGGAGTATGTGATGATTCAGGGGAAATAAAATATGGCGGCCAGAGGGATGGGATCCAAAATATACTTTCTCCTGAAGAAACACGGAAGTCTAACCTTCAGGCTTTAGCCAGATGGGGATTACGTAATTCACTATCCCCCAAAACTGGTAGAGGAAAGTACGCCATGGCAGAATACGAAAAAATAAAGCGTATTACAGTCCCATTGGGA
>Ga0075424_100003145_pt1 | contig 15353 bp, 16 predicted proteins | sample SoiMethybrSBSTD3_FD_75301 | JGI IMG/M metagenome (GOLD analysis project Ga0075424, IMG submission 75301) | Bulk soil microbial communities from a Populus tree surrounding site in Tennessee, USA - Soil MetaG P. TD hybrid SBSTD3 | ecosystem: Environmental > Terrestrial > Soil > Tree plantation... | reverse complement strand
AGCGGCTCGACGACGATCGCGGCGACTTCCTGCGCCGGCACGTTCCGCTCGAACAGCATGCGGATGTAGTCGAGCACCGCCTTGCCCTGGTCGCTGCCGGCGAAGAGCGGCCGGTAGCTGTTCGGGTAGGGGACGTGCGTGACGCCGGGCATGGACGGGAAGAAGCCCGCCTGCTGCGTGTACTTGCTGGACGTGAGAGCGAGCGAGCCCATCGTGCGGCCGTGGAAGCTGCCGAGGAAGGCGATGATCCGCTGGCGCTTCGTCACGTAGCGCGCGAGCTTCAGCGCGCCTTCGACCGACTCCGTGCCGGACTGACAGAAGAAGACCATGCCCGGCTCGGCGAGCGGCACGATGGCGGAGAGCCGCTCGGCGAGGGACGTCATCTCCTCGTGCCAGTAGTCGCTCGAGATGTGGATGAACTTGGCGGCCGCGTCCTGGATCGCCTTCACGACGCGCGGGTGCGCGTGGCCGGTCGCGCAGACCGCGATGCCGGCCGCGAAGTCGAGGAAGCGGTTGCCGTCGACGTCCCAGGCCTCCGTTCCCTTGCCGTGCGAGATCACGAAGGGGTAATCGCGCGGGTAGGAGGGCGAGGCGACCTTGCTGTCGCGCTCGATCATGGCGCGCGACTTCGGGCCCGGCAGCTCGGTCTTGATGTGCGGGTTCTTGACTGCGCCTGCGGCGCGGGCGGATGCGTTCATAGCGGAAGCCTCACTGGTTCACGGTGCGCGGCGGCAGTGCGGGCCTCGAGCGCGCGGAGCGCCGCGAGCTCGGGCGCCCCCGGCGCCGCGCAGGTCTCGAGTTCAGGCAGCACGGCGAGCGGCCAGCCGACGGCGGCGCGCGCTTCCCCTGCCGGGATTCCGGGATAGACCGCGGAAAGCGCGAATTCACCGGATTCGCCGTGCGGTTTCAAGATGCCGACGTCGGTGACGATCACGGAAGGGCCACGACCCCGCGCGCCGCTCTTCGCGCGGCCGGCGAAGTGCCCGCCGCTCGTCTGGAAGTCGAGCTGCTTCACGAAGCTGCGGGGCGTCGCCTTCATCACGATGAGGACATCGCGCGCGTGCGCCGCGATCTCGGTCGCGCCACCCGCACCCGGCAGGCGCGTCTTCGGCTTCTCGTAGCTGCCGATCACGGTGCTGTTCAGGTTCCCGAATCGGTCGATCTGCGCGGCGCCGAGGAAGCCGATGTCGATGCGCCCGGCCTGCAGGTAGTCGCTGAAAATGTCCGGCAGCGGGATCACGCAGGTCGCAGTCTCGGCCAGCTCGCCGTCGCCGATGGACAGCGGAAGCACGTTCGGCCGCGTGCCGATCGTTCCCGACTCGTAGATGAGGACGAGGTTCGGCGCGTGCGTCAGGCGGGCGAGATTGCAGGCCGCGCTCGGCAGTCCGATGCCGACGAAGCATACTTGCCCGTCACGCAGCAATCGCGCCGCCGCCACTGTCATCATCTCGTCGCGGGAATAGTCACTCATTCGCTCGCGTCCCGTCGCAGGGCACCGCGCGCACACGGCCGGTCGGGGACCCTCGCTCGCTCCGCCGGACCTTAGTCGCTCGCTCGGGGACCCGTCCGGCCTGTGCGCGCGCGAAGCGCTGCGGCTCGTCGGGTGCTCGCGAGGTGGCGGGGTGCTCGCGAGCAAACTCGTAAGTTCCGGCGGAGTTTGCGAGCGAGCAGCCCCGCCGGATCCCGCGCGCGCCTGATGCGTCATGTCGTATCACGCTGCCTCGCGAAGGCTGGCGAGGAACGCGCGGTGGTCGGCCGTGCCCCGGACGTGACGGTCGATCCACGCGGTGAACTGCCCGCGGTCGCGCGCAATCGCGTCCCATTTGAGGTAGAAATCATTGTCGCGCGCGTAATCGCCGTGCGCGTAAGACGGCCATGCGCCGCCCGGGCACACCGAGATCGCCGTCACCGTGAAGTGCGGCAGCACGATGTTGTTCATCGCTGGCGGCAACTCGTCGACGATTCTCTCCACGGTGACGAGGAGATTCTTCGCGGCGAGGCCCGCCTCGCGCGCGGCGCCCACGATGCCGTCGATCGCGACGTTGCCGCGCTTGTCGGCGCGCTGCGCGTGCAGGATCGTGACGTCTGGGTTGACCGCCGGCACCGTCGCGATCTCCTCGCCCGTGTAGGGGCAGATCACGTGCCGGATGCGCGAATTCTTCCCCGGCAGGTCGGTGCCGATATAGCCGCGCAGCATCCCGAAGGGCAACCGCGCCGCACCCGCGCGGTAGGCGACGGCCATGGCCGCATGGCTGTGCTCGTCGATCTCGAGCGGCCGCGGCCAGGCGTTCTCGACCGCGTCGCGCAGGCGATGCAGCGAGCCGACGCCCGGATTGCCGCCCCAGGAAAACGTCAGCTTGCGCGCGGCGCCGACGCCGATCAGCTGGTCGTAGATGAGGTCCGGCGTCATCCGGACGAGATGCAGCTCCTTGCGCCCCTGGCGGATCAGCTCGTGGCCGGCCGCGAACGGAATGAGGTGCGTGAAGCCCTCGAGCGCGAGGCAGGCGCCGTCGGCGACGTGCTTCGTGATCGCATCCGAGAGCGAAAGGAACTCCGCCATTCAGTCCACCACGGTCCGGGACTGCTCCCGCAGGTAGAGCGGGAGGTAATAGGCGGAGGCAATCGCCTTGCCCGACGAACCGGAACCTTTCCATCCGCCGAAGGGCTGGTAGCCCGGCCAGGCGCCGGTCGTCGCGCCCGCGCCGCGGTTCGCGTAGATGACGCCCGCCTGGATGCCGTCCTGGAACCACGGAATCTCGTCCTTCGATCCGTAGAAGCCGGCCGTGAGGCCCATGTCCGTGTCGTTCGCGAGGCGCATGGCATCCTCGCGGTCGCGATAGCGATGCACCATCAGGATCGGCAGGAACATCTCGTGCTTCCAGAGGGGATCGGAAAGCTCCGCTTCGGCGAGCACCGGCTCCACGTAGTAGCCGCGCGCGAACATGCCTTCCGAGGGCTGCTTGCCGCCGCGGCGGAATTTCGCGCCGCGGCCCTTCAGGTCCGCGACGTAACGCGCATACGACTCGTGCGCGCGCTTGTTGACGACGGGGCCGAGCCCGGTAGAGCGCTCGGCGGGATCACCGATCTTGATCTTGTCGATCTCCTTCTCGATCTTGCCGAGGAGCGCATCGGCGACCTTCTCGTGCACGTAGAGTCGCGAGAGCGCCGAGCATTTCTGCCCGCCCATGCCGTAGGCCGAGCGTGCGATGCCCGCGGCGGCGCGGTCGAGGTCGGCGTTCTCCGTGACGATTGTCGGGTTCTTGCCGCCCATCTCGGCGATGTAGGGCCGCGGGTACGCGCCCTTCGCGATCTCGCCCATGATCGCGCGGCCGACCGCGACCGATCCCGTGAACGTGATGCCGGCGACGCGTGCGTCCTTCACGAGCTGCTCGCCGATTTCGGCACCCGGACCGTTGACGTAGTTGAAGACGCCCGGGGGCAGCCCGGCGTCACGGATGCAGTCGGCGAGCAGCCTTCCCGCCCAGGGCGTATCGGTGGCGCACTTCAGCACGACGGTGTTGCCGGTGACGAGCGCCGCGGCGACGGGGCCCGCCGCGAGCGCAATCGGGAAGTTGAACGGCGCGATCACGGCCCAGACGCCATAGGGGCGCATCACGCTTTTATTGCGCGAGACGAAGACGTTCGACGGGTCGTTCGGAAGATCGAACTCGTAGCCCTTGTGCACTTCGAAGTCTTCCGCGTAGACGTTGAAGAAGTCCACGCACTCCTGCGCTTCGCCGAGTGCTTCGAGCCGGTTCTTGCCGACCTCGATGACGAGCGCCGCCGCGATCTCGTAGACGCGCTCCTCGAGGATGTTGGCGACCTTGCGCATGAGCGCGACGCGCTTCGCCATGCCGGCGTCGCGCCATCCGGCGGACGCGCGCTGCGCGGCCGCGATGGCCGAGTCGACTTCCTTCGCGTTCGCGTGTGGAAAGCGGCCGATGCTGATCTTGCTGTCGATCGGGCTCAGCCGCTCTTCCGTCGCGGCGGCGGCCACGTCCTTGCCGTCGATGAACAGCGGGTGCGTCTGGCCGAGCCGGCCGCGGACCTTGGCGAGCGCCTTTTCGAAGCGCTCGTGCATCTCCTCGGGCGGGTTGAACATCGTGGCGTAGGTCAGGCGAAAGCTCATGAGGCGCGCTCCAGGGACGCAGGAAAGAAACGTGCGAGCAGGCGATCGAGCAGGCCGAGCGCCGAGGCCAGCTCGGACTCGGCGATGACGAGCGGCGGCGCGAGGATCAGGAGGTTCCCGCGCGAGCCGAAGGAGACGCCTGCCTCGCGCGCGGCGGCGAGCAGCGCCTTCATCGCCTCGCTCTGTACGGGCCAGGGGGCGATCGGCGATTTCGTCGCGCGGTCGGAGACGAGCTCGACGACGGCGAAAAGTCCCTTGCCGCCGCGCACGTCGCCGATCACGGCATGGCGGGCCGCGAGCTTCTGCAATTCGGAGAACATGCCGGCGCCAAGCCTGCGCGAGCGCTCGATCAGCTTCTCGTCGCGGTAGGCATCGATCGCCGCGACGCCGGCGGCGCATGACAGGGGATGGCCACAGTACGTCAGGCCGCCGTAGAACATCTCGCGTTCGATCGTCGCGTACACGTCGGCGGAAAGGAGGACCGCGCCGAGCGGAGCGGCGGCGCCAGTCAGTCCCTTGGCCATCGTCATGAGGTCGGGCCGATTCTCCGCGCCATAACGTTGCCAGGCGAACCAGTCGCCGCACCGGCCGAAACCACTCATGACCTCGTCTGCAATGAGGAACACGCCGCGCTCGCGCGTGACGCGCCGGAGCTCCGGCCAGAAGTTGTCCGGCGGGACGATGCCGTTACTGCCTGCGTCCACTTCCATCAGCACCGCGGCGACGCGGGCCGCATCTTCGCGGTCGATGGCCTCGGCGACGGCGCCCGCCGCACGGCGGCCGCAGTCTTCAGGCGTCGAGGTGCCCCACGGGCAGCGGTAAGCGTAGGGCGGCGGCACGTGGCGCACGCCCCAGGCCTGGGCATCCACCTGGTGCGCGGTGCGCGAATCGCCCGACAGCGCCATCGGCATGTAGGTCGCGCCGTGATAGGAGCGGTCGCGCGTGACGATGATTCCTCTTGATTTCTTCGATGCGTGGCGGGCGATCCGCACCGCGTTTTCGTTCGCGTCGCCCCCGCCGAGCGTGAAGAAGACGCGCCCGCCCTCGAAGCCGGATACCTCGAGCAGGCGTTCGGCGAGCACGCGTCGGGACTCGGCGCCCCAGGCCGCGGTCACGAACGCAAGCTTGTCCGCCTGCGCCTTGATCGCGGCAACGACCTTCGGGTGCTGGTGGCCGAGGTTGCTGCATTCGACGAGGCTCGACATGTCGAGGAGCTCGCGGCCGTCCTCGAGGAGAAGCTTCGCGCCGCGGCCGCCGACGACCGTCGGGGCGTTCCAGTCCCCCGGCACGCACCAACTGTGCAGCACAAAATCCCGCTCGTTGGGCATCCGGACATTCTCTCACGGTTGCATTGGCCGGGGGCGGGCGGGAGGATGAGGCCCATGAAAATCCGGCACCTGCGCGCGGCACTTGCGACGTTCCTTGTTTGCGCTGGACCCGTCGTGAGCGCGAATCCCGCGACTCCCGAATCCGTCCACGAGCCGATCGCGGTCGTGGATGCCTTCCAGGCCGCGCTCGTCGCCGGCGACATCGCGCGCGCCGCGGGTTATCTCGACCCGAACGTCGTGATCCTGGAGAGCGGTGGCGCGGAATGGTCCGCGCAGGAATATCTCGACGAACACGCGAAGGCCGACGCCGAGTTCCTGAAAGCCGTGAATGTGACGCCCGGCGAGCGCAGCGCACGCGTCGAAGGCGACCTCGCCTGGGTCGCGAGCCTGTCACGCATCGAGATGCAGAAGGAAGGAAAGCCCGTCGTCGTCGACAGCGCGGAGACGATGCTGCTGCGCCGTGAGACCGGCGGCTGGAAGATCGTGCACATCCACTGGTCCTCGCGGGCCAGGCGCTAGCCCGCGCGGACGATCTCAGTCGTCGTGGTGGTGTTCGCCGCCTTCGTGCGAGTGGCCCTCCGCGCGGCCGTTCGCGACGAGCAAGTCGTATTCCGCGCGCGAGAGGCCCGGCAGCTTCTGCACGAAGGCCGTCATCGCCCAGATGCTCCGGTCGTCGTGCGTGACGCCCCAGGCGGGCATCGCGGTCATCTTGATGCCGTGCTTGATGATCCAGAAATCGTGCTCGGGCGTCCGGTGATCGCCGGGCGCGGCGAGCTTCGGCGGCTTGGGGTTGAGCCCCGCACGAAGCTCGTTCTCTTCCTTGCCGGGCGCGAGGTGGCACTCGACGCACATCTCGTCGTAATGCTCGGCTCCCATCGCCAGCCGCGAGGGGTCGTCGAGCGCAGGCGGCGTCCCGACGTCGCCTGACTGCCGCTCAATCGAGCGCTCACGCGCCGCCTCGATGAAGTTGCCGGTGACACCCCAATGCGGGTCGTCGGCAGCGATGTCATAGAAGCCCGCGTACACCAGTGTCGCCACGAGGGCGCCGAGAAAGCCGAGCACGGCAAATATTGCAATCAGCGCTTTCATGGGGATTCCCGATGGTTGGTTTTGATTCGGGGCTAAACTCTTGTCCCGGGTCCGGACGATAGACTGCTCGCGGCGACGCTGCGAGTCGATAGGGCAGGGACCCACGCCGTGTAAGAGCTTGAGGGACCACCGGTGCGGCTGCATTTACAGGTCGAAGGCGCACAGGCGCACGATTTCCTCGGACGGGCGCATGCCGAGAACGAACGGCGCACCTGGCTCGTCGTAGCGCTCACGTCGGTCATGATGGTGGCGGAGATCGCGGGCGGCACGATCTACGGGTCGATGGCGCTGGTCGCGGACGGGTGGCACATGCTGACGCATGCCGGCGCGCTCGCGATCTCGGGATTCGCCTATCGCTACGCGCGCCGTCACGTGGATGACGTCCGGTTCTCGTTCGGCACCGGCAAGCTCGGCGAGCTGGGCGGCTACTCGAGCGCGCTGATCCTCGGGATCATTGCGCTCCTCATCGGCTACGAATCGCTGCGGCGCCTCGTCAATCCGGTCGCGATCCGGTTCGACGAGGCGATCCTGATCGCGGTGATCGGGCTCGCCGTGAACCTCGTGAGCGCGTGGATCCTGCGCGAGCGGCATGACCATTCGCATCCGCACGCGCACGACGAGGGACACGCGCATCATCACCACGACTACAACCTGCGCTCGGCCTACCTGCACGTGATCGCGGATGCGCTGACGTCGGTGCTGGCCATCGCGGCGCTGAGCGCGGGCCTCTTCTACGGCTGGACGCGCATGGATCCCGCGATGGGCATCGTCGGGGCGCTCGTCATCGCGCGCTGGGCCATGCAGCTCATGCGATCGTCTGGAGCAGTGCTGCTGGACCGGGCGGCGGATCCGTCGCTGGCCGAAGAGATCAGGAGACGCCTCGAAACGGGAACGGATCGGCTGACGGACCTGCACGTGTGGCGAGTGGGGCCGGGCCACGTCGCGGTGATCGCGTCGGTGTCGAGCGCAGGTCCGCAGTCGCCGGAGACCTACAAGGCGAAGCTTGCCGGGCTCCCGGGCCTGTCGCACATTACGATCGAGGTCCAGGGCCGGCCATCGTCGTGAAATTTCCGAAATACCTTGCGCTGCTGGCGACCGCTGCATTCATGCACGGCTGCGGCGAGCGTGCGCCGCCCGGCGCAACGGTGCTGACGGCGAGCCTGCTCTACGTGGCGCCGGACCAGCCACCAGTCGATGACGCCGCAATCCTCATCGTGGGCGGCAAGATCGAAGCCGTGGCCCCTGCGGAAAAGATCGCGATGCGCGGCGCGAAGCACCTTGCCTCATGCGACGGCGGCACGGTGACGGCCGGCTTCCAGAACAGTCACGTGCATTTCATCGAGGGCAAGTTCGAGGGCGCGAAGGACAAGCCCGCGGCTGATCTCGTGAAGGCGTTGGACGCGATGCTGAATCGCTACGGATTCACGACCGTCGTCGACACAGGCTCAGACCTCGCCAACACCGCAGCGATCCGCAGGCGCATCGAGAGCGGCGAGGTGGCGGGACCTCGCATCCTGACCGCCGGCTACCCGATCTTCCCGAAGGACGGAATCCCGATCTATCTCCGCGATGCGCCGCCGGAGCTCAAGGCGATGTTCCGGCAGCCCGGCTCGGTCGAGGAGGCGCTCGAGGACGTCCAGCAAAACCTCGACGGCGGCGCGGACGCAACGAAGCTTTTCCTGATGACGCCACAGGGCGGCGGCCGGTATGCCTTCATGCAGCCGGACATCGCGCGTGCCGCCTCGGACGAGACGCACCGGCGAGACAAGCTCGTCATCGCGCACCCGTCGGACATCGAGGGAATCAACCTCGCGATCGAGTCTGGCGTCGACATCCTCGCGCACACGACCCTCGGCGAGGGCAAGACTGCCTGGGACGACGCCCTGATCGAGCAGATGCTCGCGGGCAACATGTCCGTGGTGCCGACGCTCCAGCTTTTCGGCTACGAGATGAAGCGCGAGAACACGGATCCGCGGATCGCAGGCCTTGCGGTCGACGACCTGGTGGGGCAGGTGCGCGCCTATTCGAAGGCGGGCGGGCAGATCCTCTTCGGCACCGACGTCGGGTACATGACCGACTACGACCCGAAGGAGGAATACCGGCTGATGGCGCGAGCGCTCACGCCCATGCAGATCCTCGCCTCGCTCACGGTCGCGCCGGCCGTACGATGGAAGGAGGGTGCGCGGCGCGGGCGGGTCGCGAAGGGCCAGGACGCCGACCTCGTCGTGCTCGAGGGCGATCCCGCCGAGGACGCCGCGAACTTCTCGAAGGTCCGCTGCACGATCCGCGGCGGACGGCTGATCTTTTCCTCGAAGGATGGCAAGGCAAAACCATGAACATCGCATCGCGCGGGCCGGCGCTCATCGCCTCGACTTTCTGGCTGTTCATCGCGCAGCCTGTGTGGGCGGCCGGGGAAGACGCCGAAACCGCGAGCCTCATCGCCGAACTCGGCCTGCACGAATCGACCATCGCGATGCGCGACCGGCCTGGCTGGGCGCCGCCTAAGAAGGTCGTGCTGATGGGGGCGGACGCGGCGCGGGTCGCCTGGATGCAGGCAGCGGCGCCGCACGTGAAGCTCGTCGCCCCGACCGAAAAAGCGGATATCGTTCGCGAGGCCGCCGACGCGGATGCCGTGATCGGCGAGTGCGTGCCCGAGGTGATCCAGGCAGGAGCGAAGATCCGCTGGGTCCAGCGCATGTACGCGGGTGTCGAACGCTGCCTCGCGATCCCGGCCTTCGCGGAGCGCAGCATCGTCCTCACCAACATGCAGAAGGTGGCCGGCTCGGTGATGGCCGAGCACGTGATGGCCTTCATGTTCGGTCTTGCCCGCGGGTTTGCCTCCTACGTCCCCCTGCAGGCGAAGGGCGAATGGAACCAGGACGCAGTTCCCGAGAGCCGCATGTGGGAAGTGAAAGGACGGACGATGCTCGTCATCGGCCTCGGAGGAATCGGGACCGAGGTCGCCAAGCGTGCGAACGCGCTCGGCATGACGGTGCTCGCCATCCGCAATTCCGGCACCGAGGGCCCGCCGTTCGTTTCGCAGGTCGGGTTGACGAAGGACCTGCACGCATTCGCCGCCCGTTCCGACGTGATCGTGGACACTCTCCCGATGACGCCGGACACGAAAGGGCTGATCAACAAGGCGTTCTTCGACCAGGCGAAGCGTGGCGCGCTTTTCATCAATGTCGGCCGTGGCGGGACGGTCGTCACGGCGGACCTCGTTGCGGCGTTGAAGGACGGCCGCCTCGACGGCGCGGGCCTCGACGTGACGGATCCCGAGCCGCTGCCGCCGGACCATCCGCTCTGGCACGCGCCGAACGTGCTGATCACGCCCCACGTCTCGGCGGCGCTCGAGGGCAACGAGACGCCGCGCTGGATTCTCGCGAAGGAGAACCTTCGCCGCTACGTCGCCGGCGACAAGCTGCTGTCGGAAGTCGACGTCCAGAAAGGCTACTGATGTCGAATCGCACGATCCAGCTCGACGACCGGACGTATGACTACCTGATCGCGCATTCGCTGCGCGAGGCGCCGGTGCTCCTGAAGCTCCGGGCCGAGACCGCCTCGCACCCGAAGGTCAACATGCAGATCGCGCCCGAGCAGGGCCAGTTCATGCAGATGCTGGTGCGCCTCACCGGCGCGCGCCGCGCGATCGAGGTCGGCGTGTTCACCGGTTATTCGAGCCTCGCGGTGATGCTCGCGATGCCGAAGGACGGCCGCCTGCTCGCGCTCGACGTGAGCCCCGTTTACACGTCGGTCGCGCGCCGTCACTGGCAGGAGGCGGGCGTTGCGGACAGAGTCGAGCTCGTGATCGCTCCCGCGAAGGAGACGCTGGATGCGCGACTCGCCGCCGGCGAGGCCGGGCAGTACGACTTTGCGTTCATCGACGCGGACAAGACGGGATACCTCGACTACTACGAGCGCCTGCTGAAGCTCCTGCGGCCGGGCGGCCTCATCGTCGTCGACAACACGCTCTGGCACGGCGCGGTCGCGGACCCGGCGGACCGCGAGGCCGATACGGTGGCGCTCCGCGAATTCAACGACGCACTTCACAGGGACGAGCGCGTGGACGTCGCGCTCCTGCCCGTCGGCGACGGGCTGACGCTCGCGAGGATCCGTGAACGCGGTTGATTTCGCGCAAGGCCTGCGGCGTATGATCGGCCCATGAGCCTTCGCGATAACGTCGAGGCCATCCTGCCGGAGTGGGAGCGCTGGTATCCCAGCCTCTTCGATGCGGCCGCGGACCTCGGCGTCATTCGCCCGCGCGTGTGCTCGCCGTCCTCGCTGCTGCTGTCGCGCCGCCACGCCGCCGTCTACGATGAGGCCGTGCAGGCTTTCCGCGAGCGCTGGAACGCAGTTGAGCCCGAGGGGTCTGATTGATAGTCCGAGGCCATTGAGGCGTGACGGTGTTTGGCAGAATTCCGGACCGTATTGCGCTGGCCGTCGTGGTGGCGATCCACCTGATGGCACTCGGTTACGTGAGCCTGGCCTCCGCGAGCGAAAGCTGTCAGTTTTCCATGGGAATCGGACATGGCGACGGCAAGTCTCCCGCCGGATCCCCGGATTGCCCTTGCTGTGATGGCGATTCCGCCGCCGCAGCCGGATGTATGAGCCTGTGCGCGCCGGCGGCCCTGTCCGGGGCGCTGCCTCGAACCGCGCCTGGCCACACGAAGGTCGTGGCGAACCCGAGCGAGTTACGCGTACCCGCAAGCCGGGATTACCAGCCGCCTCATCCTCCGCCGATCGTCTGACCGTTCGCACTCCTCGCGCAGGCCCCGGCCTGCGGAACGGCTCACGTATCGCTGACGGAGGAAGTCTCAATGAAGTATCTGCATCGGCAAGCGTGCCGAGCGTTCCTGTTCATGGCTGTCGTCACGCCATTCGTAGCCGACGGCAAGCCGATTGCCTACGCGCATGGCACGACGGTGATGGCGGAGTATGGAGCCGGAACCATGGCCGAGGCGCAGGTCTTCTATGCGCCGCGCTACAACATGTCTTTCGGCGCAGGGCATTTGACGCTCGACAGCGATATCGACGAGCGCAGTCGCGACATCACTTACGCGCGTTTCAATTACCTCGTGAGGCGCTGGAACCTCGAATCTGCACAGGGAAACATCTTTGCCTGGGGCGGGCTGGGGAACGGGCAAACGGACACCGGCGCAGAAGGATCGACCTGGAATGCCGGCGCTCAGGGGGACTATGAAACGCGTCGGCTCTACGCATCGATCAAAACAGACTTGTTTGACTCCTCGGAATTTTCCCACCGCATCGACACCTTGCAGCTCGGCGTCGCACCGTACAAGCACGAATACGCGACGCTCGCGACCTGGTTTGTGGTGCAGGGGCGCCAGTACACCGGAGGCATCCACTCCGGCACCGAATGGGCGCTGCTGCTGCGCCTATTCAAGCGTGGTGCCTGGTTCGAGGCAGGCCCGACGCTCGACGGCAAACTCCAGGCCATGTTCATGGTCAATTTCTGACGGAGAGTGAAATGCGAATCCACATGTTTCTGGCTGCGTCGCTGCTAAGTGCCGCGGCCCATGCTGAAACGATCGAAATGAAAGTGAACGGTCTCGTATGCGGCTTCTGCGCACAGGGCATCGAGAAGACACTGCGCAGGGATCCGGCGACGGCCGACGTCATCGTCAGCCTGGAGCACCGGCTCGTCGCAGTGTCGCTGAAGGAAGGCCAGGATATTCCGGATGACGTGCTGCGCAAGCAACTGACCGCGTCTGGCTATGACGTCAAGGAAATCGCGCGGACGTCCACGCCGATCGCGGAAATTCGGGCACGTATCGCAGGGAAGAGCCAGTGACCGACCCGCATGCGAGAAACGCCGGGGTCGCGCTGACCGCGTTGGTGGCGAGCACGACGACGCTGGTCTGCTGTGTGCTGCCGGCGCTTCTGGTCTCGCTCGGCGCCGGCGCCGCGGTGGTCGGGCTGGTGACCGCGGTACCGCAGCTCGTTTGGCTCAGCGAGCACAAGGCCCTCGTTTTCGGGGGTGCGGCCCTCATTGTCATGATGAGTGGCATCGCGCTTTGGCGCGCAAGGACGCTGCCGTGCCCGGCCGAGCCTGAGCTTGCGCGGAGCTGCATGCGCCTGCGGCGATTGAGTGCTGTCGTGTTCGCCGTAGCTGTCGCTTTCCTCCTGCTGGGATCAGGCTTCGCGTTTCTAGGCTGATCGCTCGAACAGCGGCAGGCAGGCTAGGTGGGCAAGGCTTCCCACTGCGGAATCGCGTCCGTGATCTCGAACCACGGCGCCTTGTTGCCGACGAAGATATGGCTGAGGACCGCCATGCCGGGCGCGGTATCGAGGCTGCCGCAGGGCACGACGACTTTGCCGGTCGAGGCGACGACGCGCGGCACCGGGCTGCCGCAATGCCGGCAGAAGTCCTGGCCGAAGCGCACGGCCTCGGGAAGCTTGTAGCTCGTGATGTCGTTTTCGCCGGAAAGCCAGGTGAGCTGCTCGCGCTGGAAGAAAGAGTTCGTCGCATGCGCGGCGCCTCGCGCGCGCCGGCAGCGCGAGCAGTGGCAGTTGTGCACGCGCTCCGGCCTGCCCGTGAATTCGAAGGCGATCGTGCCGCAGAGGCAGTGGCCCTGAACGACATCCGGATTGTCCGGCGGATCGTCGAGCTCGACGGTCCTGCCGTTATCGAAGGCCGGCGGGAAGTCGTCGTAGCGCGGCAGCGCGTCGGTGATCGGAAACCACGCGGGAACCGAGGCGGCATACATATGATACGAAGGGCGGATCCCGGGATCCTCCTCGAGGTTGCCCGCCGGAACGAAGACAATCTCCGGCCAGTCCGGCAGCACGGTCGGCGCGACGGCGCCGCAGGTCCGGCAGAACGGCCGCAGCCCGCGCTCTGATGAAGGGTAGATCGCGATCTGGTCCTGGCCGGCGAGCCAGGTGAACTCGCTCGTGCGCGCGTTCGCAAAGGTCGCGAACATGGCGCCATGGTGCCGTCGGCACATCGAGCAATGACAGTGCTCCATCGTGTCGATCGGGCCCGCTTCGAAACGCACCGCACCGCACAGGCAGCTGCCGCGATTCATGGCGGCAGTGTGCATCAATCGGCGCGACTTGGCAGGACGTGCAACGCCCGGGCGCGCCCGCGCGTCGATCCGCCGCTTTGCGGCACCGCCGCGAAGTGCGGCCGATAGCATGGCGCGTGCGATTCACCGGAGACACGCCATGCCTGCCGAACTCGCATTGAAGCGCCGCCTTCGTACTGCTGCCGCATGCCTCTTCTTTGCCGCGCTCGGGGCGAGCGCCGCGATGCCTCCTGGCGACCCGTTCGAGCTCGAATGGCGCGAGCTCGCGCCGGGCGTCTGGGCGGGCGTGCGGCCGATGTCCTGGCGCCAGCCGGTCGTCGGCTCGACGCTCGTCGTCATCGGGAATACCGGCGTGCTGGCCTTCGATCCAGCTGGATTCGCGCTGCAGGGCGAGCGGCTTGTGCAGAAGGTCGGCGAGTTGACGGACCTGCCGATCACGCACCTGGCCGTCAGCCACTGGCACGATGACCATCACCTCGGCATCTCCAAGGTGCTCGAGAAATTCCCGAAGGCCGAGCTGATCGAACAGGAGTTCACGGCGCGCGCCGTCGTGAGCCCGCTGATGGGCGACATCGATGGCCCGAGCGACGAGGAGCTGAAGGCGCAGCGCGACGGCATGCAGAAGGCGCTCGATACAGGGAAACGTTCCGACGGCTCGCCGGTCACCGAGGCCGCACGCGAATACTACGCCGACGTCCTGAAGCACGGCGACTTCGTCGTGGCCGACATGCGCCGGGCGAAGGTGAGCATGCCGACCGCCACGGTGAAGGACCGTCGCGTCATCGACCTCGGCGGCCGAAGCGTCGAGCTCCGCCACATCGCGCCCGGCAACACGAAAGGCGACCTCTTCCTGTGGGTGCCCGAGGAGCGGATCCTCGCGACCGGCGACATCGTCGTGCGACCAACGCCCTACGGTTTCGGCAGCTATCCGCGGACCTGGGCCGGAGTCCTGCGGGACCTGAAGGCCCTGGACCCGCGCATCATCGTGCCCGGCCATGGCGAGATTCTGACCGACACGGCGTACCTCGACCTCCTGGCCGAGACGATGGAACTCGTCGTGAAGCAGGTCGACTCGATGGCGGCGGAGGGGAAGAGCCTCGACGAAATCCGCGCCGCCTTCGACTGGTCGCCGGTCGAAGCCCGCTTCACCGGGGGCGACGCCATGAAGGCCCGCCTCTTCGAGCTCTGGTTCAAGACGCCGATCGTCGAAGCCGAATACAATGAGGCGACCGGCAAGGGCAACGAATCCCTCGAAGCGCCGGAGAGCTGAAACCAGGGAACCGGATGTACACACTCTATTACTCGCCCGGCAGTGCGAGCCTCTGCGTGCACTGGATGCTTATCGAGCTGGGCGAGCCGCACGAGCTCGTGAAAGTGGATATCGAGGGCGGCGAGAACCGGCAGCCCGACTACCTCAAGCTGAATCCCGGCGGCGTCGTGCCGACGCTGCTCGTGGACGGCGCGCCCCTCGGCGAGTCGGCGGGGCTCTGCATGATCCTCGCGGAGCGCCATCCGGAAGCGGGCTTCGCCCCGGCCGCCGGCCACGCCCAGCGCGCCGCCTATGTCAGCTGGCTTTTCTTCCTCTCGAACACGCTGCAAACCGCCTACCACGACTGGTTCTATCCGGACCAGCCCGCGGGGCAGGCCTGCATCGACCCCGTCAAGGCGCACGCGCGGACGCGCATCGAGTCCAGTCTCGAACGCGTCGACCGCCAGTTGGCGAAGTCGGGTGCCTACCTGGTCGGCGACCGCGTCACG
>Ga0075424_100003142_pt1 | contig 15362 bp, 13 predicted proteins | sample SoiMethybrSBSTD3_FD_75301 | JGI IMG/M metagenome (GOLD analysis project Ga0075424, IMG submission 75301) | Bulk soil microbial communities from a Populus tree surrounding site in Tennessee, USA - Soil MetaG P. TD hybrid SBSTD3 | ecosystem: Environmental > Terrestrial > Soil > Tree plantation... | reverse complement strand
GCTTCGCGTTCCAACATTTTGCAACTCGTACTGCGACGAGGGCTGATTCTGGCGTCGATCGGAACTGCGCTGGGAGCATTGGCTTCAATATTCGTCGGCAATTTGATTCAAGATGTCCTGTATGAGGTCAAGCCGCTGGATGGATCAGTATTCCTAAGTGTGACGGCAGTGCTGTTGTTGGTATCGACCGCGGCCGCGCTTATCCCCGCTGTTAGAGCGGCAAGCGTGGATCCGATGCGGACGCTACGCGAGCAGTGAGGATCGTGGGAATACGGATTTCAATTTCGTAGGTTGCGGGGTCTTACTTCGCGCTGTTCGAGTTTGTGAACAGCACGGCGTCGCTCTGGCGAGAGCCATGGGAAATTGCGACATATTTTCCGTCCGCCGAAAACGCACAGGCCCATAGTTTGCCTGAGGTGAAATAGGTCAGCTGTTTCTGAGGGCCAGCTCCAAGCACCGGCCGGGACCGTAGGTTGGCAACGCCGCTGCGGAGGTCGGGATAGGCGACAGATCGATTGTCCGGCATCCAGCACAGCGTGCTCACGCTTAAATCGAAAGTCGGCGGCACGGATATTTCTCCTTCGAGTTTTCCAGTTTCAGCCGAGAACACCGCACCACCAACCGATCCGTCCTTCATTGGCGTAGCAAACAGCAGATGCTTTCCGTCTAATGACAGAAACGGCGGACTGATGGCTACGCGATCAGAGAAGCGGGCCGGTATACCGCCAGAAAATGGGACCTTGAAGACGTACGAACTCCCGTCTGCCTGCTGCCCCCAAAAAAAGATCGTCTCACCTTCTGCTGCGCATGTCGGTATGAATCCTGTCGTAGTGTTCGGGATCTGAGTGACATTCCCGCTCCGTGCGTCAAGTTTCCACAAGCTACGCCCACCCGTGTCGCTGTAGTACACGATTGCGCGGCCGTTATCACAGACAGTCGGGAAACCGTGGAACGTGCTATCAAACCCGGCGGAGCCCTTTTCAAGCATGGGCCTGTAGAGATCCGCCGCGTCGACCCGGTGCACGGCGGGCCAGCGGTTGAGGCCGTCTCCGATATATGCCGAAACTCCCTTTTCACGCGCCAGATTGATCAGAGTGGGAACGAAGCCGTGATCGCCCGCGCCATGCACTGACGGTGGAAGGCGCACCATCGCGACATTCACGCCACGCGATATAAGCGCACGCGCAGCTTCTTCCGATTTACGCGGGAAGTTGGGATTCGGCGTATCGTCTTCGACTGCGATCGGGCCCTGTCGTTGGGCGAGCAATGTTCCGGAAGTGACGATCAACCGCCGGTCAGAGCCCGCGAGCGCGGCGCCGAGTGTGTCGATGGCGCGCTTGTCCGCCTCGGCGGCGGCAGCATAGTTGTTGAAGTCGTGGGTAAATGCCGCGTGGATCATGCCATCCGCACGAGCGGCTCCGCGCTTCACAGGCTCTCGAGATCTTCGAGTGAACCGCGCTGCACTTCTGCGCCCGCGGCTGTAAGCGACTTGGCGGCATTGTCCGAGCGAGCGAGGCCAATCACCTGATGGCCGGCGTCGATCAACTCTCGAACGATGGCGGAACCGATGAAACCTGTTGCACCTGTAACGAAGACACGCATGTGATTACTCCTTTCTATTCCCAGCAATTGAATCTAGTGTGGCGAGCACTTCGGGGAGAATCTGGAATGTCGCAGCCTGAAGGTTTTCGCGAAGATGCTTCACCGAAGAGGTCCCCGGAATGAGCAGCATGTTGGGCGAGCGCTGGAGAAGCCAGGCGAGCGCAAGCTGCATTGGCGTTGCTTGAAGCGATGCAGCAGCTGCATTGAGCTCAGATGACTGCAACGGAGTAAAGCCTCCCAGCGGGAAAAATGGAACATAAGCTACACCCTGAACTGCGAGGTCATCGATGAGCGCGTCATCTTTCCTTTGCGCGACGTTGTAGAAATTCTGGACGCAAACTATCTCGGTAATGCTTTGAGCCTCGGCGAATTGTTTGGTACTAACGTTGCTCACACCGATGTGGCGGATGAGTCCCTGACGCTTGAGTTCCGCGAGTACGGTCAGAGGTTCCTCAATCGAGCCCTCAGTCGGTTCTGTGAATCCGCCAACGCGAAGATTGACGACATCGAGAGCGTCAAGGCCGAGGTTCCTTAGATTGTCGTGAGCGCCGTCGATCAGCTCCTGGCGGGATAGAGCAGGAATCCAGGATTTGTCGGCTCCGCGGCGAGCGCCCAGTTTGGTGACGATCACCAGACCCTTCGGATACGGATGGAGTGCTCGCTTAATAATTTGATTGGTCACATGCGGGCCGTAATAGTCGCTGGTGTCGATGTGATTGACTCCGAACTCCACAGCTTCGCGGAGAACGGCAATGGCGGCGTCAACGTCGCGTGGGGGTCCAAAAACACTTTCGCCTGCAAGTTGCATTGCGCCATAGCCCATGCGGTCAACGGTCAGTGATGTGCCGGGCAGTGTGAAGCGACCGGCAAGATCAGTTTGTGTGATCATTTCGGCTCTGCTTTTCTCGTTCGTCGTTCTTTTGTTTATCGTGCGCATTTCCCTCTTGCTAGAATATTGGATGAAGGATCCTTCAGGTTTGGAGTTCGCATTATGCCGGCAGCCACATTAACTGCGTTTGAGCCAAGAAAGACGCCCCTTCAAGCAAGGGCGGAGGTCACTGTCGATTCAATTTGTGAGGCAACTATTCAGGTTTTGCTCAGCCACGGAGCAGAGCGGCTAACCACTACCCGCGTCGCAGACCGGGCTGGAGTTTCCGTCGGAACGCTCTATCAGTACTATCCCAACAAGCGGTCTCTTCTGTATGCCGTGATGGAAGAGCACCTCGATCGAGTTGCCACGGCGGTCGAGTCCGCCTGTGAGCGGGCGTGCCACAAGCCGCTCGCTGAAATGATCAAGCAAGTGGTAGAGGTCTTCGTGGACACCAAAATGGACCGCGCCGATATCTCCGTGGCGCTCTACAAATGTCGCGCCGGACATCGGCGGGCCCGAACTGGTGAAAAAAATGGGCCAGCGAATGCGGAAGGCTGTAGAGGCAATGCTTCAGACGGCTCCCGACACGGACTCGCGGCCTGAGGGATTCGCCATTGACACCATGCTTGCAGCCATGTCAGGCGTGATGCGATCCATCCTGGAAGCCCGACCGTCCCCAGCCATGGCACGGAAAATACGCGAACAGCTGGTGCTCATGTGTCAGTCATACATCGGGGCCGCAACCGGTCGGCTTGATTGAGATTTGGACTTGACGAACTAGCGGGCAGCCTCCGTAAACCGGGTTATCTCCGGCGTATCTCCATCTTGTTACATTTCTTCCAGGCCGGAATCAAATTTCCTCAGGTGGTGTTCTAATCGCTATGGGACACTCCAACGCAAATTCATCCGATGGCTTGACTGAGCTGTTTTCACCCTTTAGGCTGCCTACCAAGGTAACTTTTGGCACCGTCGCAACGGCCGCAATTAGTACAACGAAAAGAGGTTTACGCCGCATCAGACAAAGTGCGGCCGGAAAAGGCAACTTGACCGACGCGAGACGACTACAGGGCGAAAAGCTCACAGAAGCAGAGGCAATTGAGCGGGCGAAGCAGGGGGATGCAGAGGCTTTTCAGTTCCTCTACAACCTGCATAAGCGGCGTGTCTACTCGCTCTGCTTGCGAATGACCGGCAATACCGCCTCCGCTGAAGACCTGACTCAGGAGGCTTTTCTGCAGTTGTTTCGCAAAATCGGTACCTTTCGCGGCGAGTCCGCCTTTTCCACCTGGTTGCACAGGATGTCGGTAAATGTGGTCCTGATGCAACTCCGGAAGAAGAACCTTCCACTGGTCCCGATCGACGAGACCATGGAAGGCGACGAGGAAAGCAGCGTACGGAAGGAGCCGGGAGCGCCGGATGAGCGGCTCTCTGGCTCAATTGACCGGCTGCAACTGCAAAGAGCGGTTGACGAGCTACCACCTGGTTATCGTACGATCTTTGTACTTCATGATGTAGAGGGCTACGAGCACAACGAGATTGCGGTTATCGTCGGGTGCTCGATCGGAAACAGCAAGTCACAGCTGCATAAAGCGCGCATCAAGATGCGAGAGCTCCTCCGAGCAGGTAGAGCCGTAAAGGCCGGACAAAGATGAGGAGCCAGACGGAGCGATATCTTGACCGCCGCTTGGCGCGAGAATCGCGTCGTTGTCGGGGAGAGAGGCTGTCATGACCTGCGGTGAGTTCGAACACGTTCTGCCGGAGTATCTCGAGGGCTCCCACAGCCCAGAGCAGCAGGCGCATTTGAAGTCGTGCGCCGCGTGTTCGGATCTTTTAGCTGACCTGAATTGCATTTCCTCGCAAGCTGCCCTGCTTCGCGGAACTGACGAACCCAGCCCCAGAGTTTGGAATTCTATTGAAGCGCAGCTGCGGCGCGAGGGACTGATTCATGACCCTGTGATCGCGCGGCCTTCGTGGCATGAGATATTCCAACGCTGGCGGGGCGCATGGCTGATTCCCGCGGCTGCCGCGCTGATCATCGCGGGAGCTAAGCTTTATCATCCGGTTCATATTGGGGACCGCGAAGCGGTGGTGCGACCGCCGGTGTCCACTCCTGCGAAGCCGGAAGCAAAAGTTTCCGCCGTGGATGCGGCTATCATGAGCACGGTAGCAGCGCGTCCGCCGGCGCAACGAGCGTCGTATCAGGTCGATCTTGATCACGCGAACGCTTATATTCGCGACCTGGAACAATCGGTGCGCAACGATCCAAGCGATGTTTATAGTCAGCAATTACTGATCAATGCGTACGAACAGAAACAGATGCTTTACGACCTGGCGGTGGACCGCGGAATGGGCGAGCAATGAGACTGGGGAGTGAGTCTATGAGCGCCGGCAAATGCGCAGCGGGAGCGGTGGCGGTGGTGGTGCTTGCGGGTGTGGCGTTCGGCGCGGGCCCGGTGCGGAAAGAGCTGCACTATAAGGTCGGCAAGCACTCCATGATTTCGCTGAATAATCAATACGGCGCGATCAGAGTTAAGGCAGGAGTTCCGCATCAGATTGCGGTGACTGCGCTTCTCCATTCTGACAAAGTTGAAGTGGATGAGAGCCGGAGCGGGAACCGAATCAACCTGGTGTCGCATGTGCTGCCGGGATCGGACCAGGCCAGCGCGTCGGTGGACTACGAAATGACGGTACCGCCGGATGCGAGCCTGACCGTACATTCCGGAGATGGGTTGATCCATGTTGAGAATATTCATGGCGACCTGATGATGGAAGGCAATAACGCGCCAATCGAGGTGGTAGGGTGCGGCGACGGACATATTCATATTCGCACGCTCGACGGTAAGGTCAGCCTGACGAATGTCCATAATGGGCATATTGAAGTCGGTTCGATGGGCGGCGACGTGGTTTTGAGCGGGGTTGACGGCCCGTTCGTAAAGGTGAACTCGAACAGCGGGAAGATCCAGTACGACGGCGACTTCGCCGATTCGGGGATTTATGATTTCTCAAGCTACACGGGAAACATCGAAGCCCTGGCCCCTCCGACGGCTTCCATTGACGTTCTCGCACGGTCGAACAACGGCCTGGTGCAGAGCGACTTTTCGCTCGAACCCAAGCACACTCCTTTTGCGGCCAAGGTGGGCAGTGCCTTCGCAGGCACCCTGGGCAAGGCTGCTTCCTCGGTAAACCTGTTCTCCTTCAGTGGTAAAATCCACCTCAAGAAACGCCAAAATTAGCCTCGATTCGCAACAGACTGGACGTTCCGATGGTCTCGGAAGAGACCGTGTAGGGGTTGTCGTCCTTGTCGGTTTCATGGGTGCCGGAAAAACGACTGTTGGGCAGGAATTGGCACGGCGGCTGAACTGGCGTTTTTATGATCTGGATGACCTGATCCAGGCGACTGAAGGTACGACCATCGAGCAGATTTTTCAGCAACGTGGGGAAATCGCCTTCCGGCAAGTGGAACGCCGCATCTTAGCCTCGGCGCTGGCGAATAAGAGTTCGCGTCAAGTGTTGGCGCTGGGTGGAGGCGCGTTTGTGGACCCGGAGAACCAGACCTTGCTCCGATCGGCAGGTGTTCCGGCGGTTTTCCTGGATGCGCCGGTGGAGGAGCTTTTCGCGCGTTCGGATCAGCCGGGCGTTGTGCGGCCGCTACGGCGGGATCGCGATCATTTTTGTGCGTTATACGAGCAGAGACGGCCGGAATATGCGAGAGCGGCGGTTTGCGTGCAGACTTCAGGTAAGGAGATTGCAGTCATCGCCGCAGAGGTCATTGAAGCATTGAAATTAAAGCCGGGAGAAGGGGAGTGAATACTTTTCGGCACTTTGGGCGTTGCCTGATGGCGGTGAGCGCAATCGCTATTTTCGCTAGTTTTGCGGTGGCGAAGGACAAAGACTCAACCGAGAAGACAGTCGATTCGGGATCGTTCGGCGTATTCAACGGAGAGCACCGGCTGGCTACAGAAACGTTCACCATTGCACAAGGGCCACAGGGGAGTATCGTGAGTTCGGAATTCAAGTCGGAACAGGGGGAGCAGAAGGCGCAACAATCTTCCCGGCTAGAATTGACGCCCTCAGTCGAACTGCGCGAGTACACCTGGAAGGAATTGCTTCCAGAAAAGAACCAGGTTACGGTCACACCGAATGAAACTTTCCTGATTGAACATTTCACCGCCGGCGAGAAGCAGCACGATCAAAACTTTCTGCTTCCTCCCTCGACCACGATTCTCGACGATTATTCGTTCATCCAACGCGAAGTCCTGGCGTGGAAGTACCTCCACGCCGCGTGCAAGACTGAAAAAGGGAATTTGGGCTGTCCAAAGGGCCAGAAGTTGCAATTCGGGACGTTGAATCCGCATGAGCGCAGTTCGATGGCGGTGAGCATTGAGTTTGGCGGAGTCGAAAAGGTCACGATTCGGGGGAAAGAACAGGCCCTCAGCAGATTCACCTTGCACGCCGAAACCGGAGACTGGGCATACTGGCTGGATGACCAACTGAAACTGGTTCGATTGCAGAGTGATGGCGGGATGGAAGTGGTGAGAGACTGAGCTTCGGCTCTTGGCTCTGGCTACCGCGGGCAAACTTTTTGAGGTAGAGAATTAAGGCTGATTCATGTCACTGCTTGATGGCCGTACGACGCGGGTCCTGTTTACGGCCGCAGTATTTGCGGTTGCGATTGGCTTTCTTTACGTGGCGCGCCGCACACTGGTTGCATTTCTATTTGCAGTGTTTTTTGCGTACCTGGTGGACCCCGCAGTTTCGCGGGTTGAGAAGTGGACCAAGGGCAGGGCCAGCGCGATTGGAATCATTTACGTTCTGATTGTTCTGTTCCTGGGAACATTCTTCTTTCTTGTGGGCCCGAAAATCGGCCATGACACGCAGCGGCTCACTCAATCCCTCCCTTCCCTTCTGGAGCGAGTTACCAGCGGAGAACTGGCTGAACAGATCGGGGCGCAGCACGGACTGAGTGAGGCGACGCGCCACCAGTTGGGCAGTTTTCTGGCTTCGCACCGCGACGATCTACTGCGACTGGCCGGACGCGCGGGCTCTCGGGTTGCCGAATTGGCTCAGCAGTCCTGGCTGTTGGTCGTAGTCCCGATTCTTGCCGGTTTTTTTCTCAAAGATGGGCGCTCGTTCAGCCATGTTGCGCTCTCGTTTGTTCACACCAAACCGCAGCGCGAATTCCTGCAAGGCGTGATTGCCGACATGAATCAAATGCTCGCCGATTTTATTCGAGCGCAACTCACGTTAGCGGCTTTTTCCTGGATCGCGTATGCCACATTTCTCGGGCTCATCGTCCGCGTTCCCTACGCGCTCATGCTTGGGACTGCCGGGGGAATTCTGGAATTCATTCCCGTGGTCGGGCCGCTGGTCGCAGCGATTCTGATTTTTGGCGTAGCGCTGCTCACGGGATCGCATTGGCTGGCAGTGCTGATCTTTTTAGGCGCATGGCGAATCCTGCAGGACTACGTCGTCTCACCACGAGTGATGGGCGCAAATATGGAACTGCATCCACTGGCCGCGATCTTCGGAGTGCTGGCCGGCGCTGAGATTGCAGGGGTCCTCGGCGTGTATCTCTCGATTCCCGTGATGGCCAGCCTGCGAATTGTTTGGCGGCGCTGGAGGATGTACGCGGAAAAGCGGCGCTTCGGGCCGCTGAACGAATATTCGTTTCTGGCAGAAACGACGCCGAGAAAATGAGTTACACGTAAGGGCAACGGTTCGTCTCGCGGGCGATTCCAAGGACTTCGACGAATCCAAAAAAACTGTGAGCAGTGAGCGGCGAGCTTTGAGCAAACCTTGGGCTCAATGTTCAGCGTGTTAATGCTATGTCAGTTTACAAACTTTCACAATTGTGGCAGCCTCTCGCGCTTGAACGAAAGTAGAGTTTTGTGTTAGAAAGAATCCCTGTGCTGCTGGTTTGCGTACGCGGCACGTTTTGCAACTGGGGCTACTCAGTTCGGGCGGGACGCATCACATATGCGATCCGCCATCGCAAATTCCGGCGCCTCCGGAACTCCCTTGAAGTGGTTCCGCCGGTGTAAGACATCGAACCTCCTAGCCATTTTGGAGTTTCGGATGCAGTTATCCAGATCGCGCGAAATGGTCGGGAGTTCATGCCGGCTGCTGCGCAGCGCTTCCTTAAAACATTTCCACAACATCCTGAGACGTAGCGGAGCTACGCCTCCACAGTCACGTTTGATTTAGAGCCGGAGGAAGAAATGGCGACGAATCTTGTCCAAATTGAAAATGATGCCGAAATCAAGGCCCGCCTGGAAGCCGAGCGCGCGCGGCTGCGCAAAATTGCCGGCCTCGACCAGCCCACGCATTTTCATCGCCCGATAGAGCGGCCGTTCACCGCCGATCAGCGGGCGCACACGACGATTCTGTTCGGCGGATTTACGTGGAAACACGAAGACCTGATTCGCGCAGTGTTCCAGGGCTGCGGGTACAAATGCGAGAAGCTTCCGGTGCCAGATGTCGCGGGGTTCCAGATCGGCAAAGAGTATGGCAATAACGGCCAGTGCAACCCGACTTATTTCACGGTCGGCAATCTAGTGCAGTATTTGCAGTTCCTGGAGAAAGAAGGATTGTCGCGGCAGAAGATTCTGGATGACTACGTCTTCTTTACTGCGGGATCGTGCGGTCCTTGCCGCTTCGGCATGTATGAAGCCGAGTATCGGTTTGCGCTGAAGAATGCGGGTTTCGATGGCTTCCGCGTATTGCTGTTCAAGGACAGCGACGGAATCAAGGCCGCCTCGGGCGAGCCTGGGCTGAAGTTCACGATTGATTTCGGCTTTGGCATGCTGAATGCGTTGCACCTCGGTGACGTGATCAACGACCTTATTTATCAGATTCGTCCGTATGAAGTGAACAAGGGCGAGACCGACCGCGTGTTCCACGAGATGGTGGAAGGCCTTTGCGAGGACCTGCGCAACCGCAAGGCTTTCGAAATCGAACGCGACGGCCCCGAGTGGCTGAAGCCGAAGGTCAAGAGCAACAAGATTCTCCGCAATACGTTCAACGTGTTTGGCAAATGGCACGAGCACATGTGGGGCAAGGATTATCTGGCTGCGCTCGAGCACGCTCGGGAAAAAATGAACGCGATCGAACTTGACCGTACGCGCGTGAAGCCCACAGTAAAGATCACCGGCGAATTCTGGGCGCAGACAACCGAAGGCGACGGCAACTTCCACATGTTCGAATTCCTGGAGCGTGAAGGCTCACAGGTGCTGGTTGAGCCGATTGCGACGTGGGTGGCGTACCTCCTGTATCAGGCCAAGGCGCACGCGAAGGCGAAGTGGCCGGTGAACAAGCCGCACAAGAATCCCGAGTGGCATGAGTTTAAGAAGCAGTTTGCGAACTACATCGGATTGCGGAAGAAGTTGTGGGGAATCGGCGTCGGGCAGAAGATGTGGAATTTCTTCTATCACCGCACGGCGGAAAAGATGGGAGGAATTACGCACCATCTCGCCCCGCAGCAGGAACTCGCCGTGTTGGCAGCGCCGTTCTACAACCAACTTGCCCGTGGCGGCGAAGGCCACCTCGAAGTTGGCAAGAACATTTATTACACCGTGCACAAGCTGGCTCATATGGTGCTGGCGCTGAAGCCGTTCGGCTGCATGCCGTCAACGCAGTCGGATGGAGCGCAATCGGCGGTCATCAACAAATTCAAAGACATGATTTTCCTGCCGATCGAAACTTCGGGCGAAGGCGAAGTCAATGCGCACAGCCGTGTGCAGATGGCGCTCGGCGAAGCCAAGGTCAAGGCCAAGACCGAGTTCGAGCAGTGCCTGACGTCAACCGGCAAGAGCATGGCGGAAATCCGCGAGTACATTGATGAGCATCCGGAGCTGAAGCGTCCGTTCTATCACGTGCCGCATCGGGAAGGAGTAGCCGGCACGGCGGCGCAATTCATTCTCCATGTGAGCGACCGGATCGATAAGGACACGCAGTTCCGCAAGCGGTCGAGAGTAAGCGTAGGCGAGGCGGCGCCGGCGATGTCGGGAGATTAAGAGCCTTTAATCGCAAAGGACGCAAAGAACGGCCGCAAAGTTCACGAAGGTTTTCTTCGTGGACTATGCGAGGCCTTCGCGATCTTTGCGGTTTAAGATTTTGACTTTTGCGAGGAGTGATGCACGATCACAGCCATAAAGGTCCGGCGCTGATTCAGATTTCAGGGATCGAATCCCAGCCCACGATCCAACAGATCAAGCACGAGCAGAAGCCGCATGACCATGTGACGAAGTTCCTCGTCGGCCTGGATGTTGGCTCGACTACCGTGAAAGCAGTGGCGGTGGATGCGGCCACAGATCAGGTCTTATGGCAGGACTATCAGCGGCACGAGACCAAGCAGCCGGAAAAGACGCTGGAGTTCCTGAAGCGGATGGAAGCCGATACCGGCATCAATCGCCACAACACGCGCATTTTCCTGACTGGCTCGGGTGGTGGTGGAATCGCTGAGCAGATCGGCGCGAAGTTTGTGCAGGAAGTAACTGCAGTCTCTCTCGCGGTTGAGAAGCTTCATCCGGAAGTGTATTCGGTTATCGAGCTTGGCGGGCAGGATGCGAAGATCATCGTGTTCAAAGACGACGAGGAAAGCGGACGTAAGAAGAAAATTCCTTCGATGAACGACAAGTGCGCCGGCGGCACGGGCGCGGTGATTGACAAGATCAATGCCAAATTGAAAATTCCAACGGTGGAACTGGGGAATCAGGGATACCACGGAGTCAAGCTGCACAAAGTCGCGGGCAAATGCGGGGTGTTTGCAGAAACTGATATCAATGGCCTGCAGAAGGTCGGAACGCCGCCGAACGAGTTGATGGCCTCCTTGTTCGAAGCCATTGTTCTGCAGAACCTGAGTGTCCTGACACGCGGGCACACACTTCGTCCGCACGTTCTGTTGCTCGGTGGGCCAAATAGTTTTATCCGCGGCATGAAAGAAGCCTGGCAGGCGAACATTCCTCGCATGTGGCAGGAGCGCAAAGTCCAGATTCCAGAGGGCGCGAAGCCAGAGGATCTGATTAAGGTTCCAGACAATGCGCAGTATTTCGCGGCGCTTGGTTCGATCGAGTTTGGCAAGAGCGAGGACGACTGCATCGGTTGCTACCGCGGATATGACCAGCTCGTCCACTACATTGAGTACGGACGCCAGGAGGAGAAGGCCAAGTCCGGCGGTAAGGGACTCGTGGAGAAGCCAGACGAGCTTGATGTCTTCAAAGAAGCCTACAAGCGAAAGAAGTTCACGCCTGCAGTTTTCCAGAAAGGCAGCACGGTCGGCGGATTTGTTGGAATTGATGGTGGCTCGACTTCTACGAAAGCCGTCTTGCTGAGCGAGAACGGCGACATTCTTTGCAAGTCGTATCAGCTCTCAAACGGCAATCCGATTCAGGACACGATTGAGATGTTCGAGAGCCTGCGCGGGCAAGTGGAAGCGCAGGGCGCGAAGATGGAAGTGCAGGGCGTTGCGACCACGGGTTATGCGAAGGACATCCTGAAAGACGTTTTGAACGCTGATGTGGCGTTGGTTGAGACGGTCGCGCACACGGAATCGGCGCTCAAGTTCTATGAAGATCCACACGTGATCGTGGATGTTGGCGGGCAGGACATCAAGATCATCATCCTGCATCAGGGCCGGGTGAAAGACTTCAAGCTGAACACGCAGTGCTCGGCGGGCAATGGATACTTCCTGCAATCCACCGCTGAGGGCTTCGGCATTGATGTGAACAAATATGCTGACCTGGCCTTCTCCGCTAAGGCGATGCCGGTGTTCGGATACGGCTGCGCGGTCTTCATGCAGTCGGACATTGTGAATTTCCAGCGCCAGGGCTGGCAGGCGCAGGAGATTCTGGCGGGCCTGGCGGCTGTGCTTCCGAAGAATGTTTTCTTATACGTCGCGAGCATTCCGAATTTGGCAGCTTTAGGGACCCGGTTCGTGCTGCAAGGCGGAACGCAGAACAATCTCGCGGTCGTGAAGGCAGAAGTAGATTTCATCCGCAACAGCTTTCGAGCTGCGGGTAAGAGTCCCGAAATCATCGTGCATGAGCATTGCGGAGAGTCAGGCGCAATCGGAGCGGCGCAGGAGGCATTGCGGTTGTGGCGCAAGGGCCAGCAGACCACGTTTATCGGACTCGACGCTGTGCGCAAAATTCAATATCGCACTACGCGCAACGAGGCCACGCGGTGCTATTTCTGCAAGAACAATTGCCTGCGCACATTTATTGATGTCCGGACCGAACCGGCGAAAGAGCTGATTCCGATCCAAAAGATCACCAAGGTCCCGCTCATGCTCGGCGAGCAGCGGCTGATTATTTCCACCTGCGAGAAGGGGCAGGTGGAAGATGTAAACGACATGAAGGACATCAAGGCCGGACTCGACAAGATTCGCGATCAGTATCCGAATTTCGTGGATTACGCGTCGAAAGAAGTGTTCCGGCCTACGAATGCGAAGAACGTTGCCGATTCGCTGCCGACCGCCGGCTTCCTCGGTCGCTGGAGCAAGGAGACTAAGGAACGGCGCGCGCTGATGGAAAGCCGAGCAAAGATTCGCATTGGCATTCCACGCGTGCTGAACATCTACACCTACGCGCCGCTGTTCAATGCCTACTTCGAGAGCCTGGGCGTGCAGCCGGAGAACATCATTTATTCCGATTACACCAGCGGGGATCTTTATCGTGCCGGCGCTAGCCGTGGGGCGATCGATCCGTGTTTCCCGGCGAAGATTGGGATTTCGCACGTTTATAACCTGATTCAGGGGAAGCACAAGAAGAAGCCGCTCAACGTGATCTTCTTCCCGATGTACGACGTGCTGCATTCGCCACTAGTGAATCTGCAAGGCACGAATGCGTGCCCGACGGTGACCGCGACGCCGGAGACGGTGAAAGCAGCGTTTACCAAAGAGAATGATGTATTTGGCGAGAACAACATCAAGTACATCGATCCGGTGCTGAACTTTGCCGATCGCAAGCTGTTTGCGTTCCAGATGCTGACCGTGTTCCAGTCAGTGCTCGGTTTGTCTGACGAAGAGAACGATCGCGCCGTGGCAGCCGGATACGAGGCCTTAAAGGCTTACGAGTCCAGCATTCGTCGTCGAGCACGCGAAGTGCTTGACCAGCTCGAGCGCGAGGACCGCATCGGCATTGTCATGCTTGGGCGGCCTTATCACCACGATCCGGGATTGAATCACGAAATTCTCGATGAGTTCCAGAAGCTTGGCTATCCAATCTTCTCGCAGAATACGCTGCCAATTGACGAAGACCTGCTCGAGCGTTTGTTCGGCGAGGAGGTTCGCGCGGGAGTGATCAGCAGCCCGCTGGATATTAACGATGCGTGGAAGAATTCGTATTCCTGCAGCACCAACCACAAGGTTTGGGCGGCGAAGTTTACGGCGCGGCATCCCAACCTGGTTGCGCTTGAAATCTCCAGCTTCAAGTGCGGCCACGATGCCCCCATTTACGGCGTGATCGAAGGCATCATCGAGAATTCGGGCACACCGTATTTCTGCTTTAAGGATCTCGACGAGAACAAGCCCACCGGCTCAATCAGGATTCGCGTAGAGACGATTGACTATTTCCTGCGCCGCTACCGCGACGAAGTCATTCGCAAGCGAAAAGCCTCGCAGGACATCGACCGCCAGCTCGCAGAACTCGAAGCGCAGTTGCGGAAAGAGCGCGGGTTGACTTCGGATTCAGGTGAGGTGCCAGCGTTCTTGAACACCGAAGCCGAGCGCGAGCTACAAGAGATGGCAGGGGATTAAGTCAGGAGCTGATGTATGACATCCGCATCGAAGAAGTTTCCGGCTGAACGTCCTCGGCCGGGCCAGCCCCCATCCAAGATTCTCGTTGATGGCGGAGACGCGGATGAGACAAGGCGCGTCAAGACGTTGCTGGGCTTTGTCGATGGTCAGACCACCAATCCCTCACTCATTGCGAAAAACCCCGAAGTCAAACGGCTTGTGAGCTCCGGCCACAGGCTGACGGAACAAGAAGAAGCGGCGGAGTACAGGAAAATCGTTCAAGAGATTTCTCCGCTGGTTGGTGATGCCGGCGTATCTATCGAGGTGTTCGCGGACCTGGATACGAGTGCTGAGCAGATGTTGAAGCAGGGCCGCGAAATGTTCGCATGGATACCGAATGCCTACGTCAAGTACCCATGCACATCCGAAGGCCTGAAAGCGGCACACCGCTCCGTTTTGGAAGGGATTCGTGTAAACATAACGTTGTGTTTTTCGCAGCAACAGGCTGCGGCGGTTTACGCTGCGACAAAGGGGTCGCAAGCGCCTGTCTATGTCTCGCCATTCGTCGGACGGCTTGATGATATCGGCCAAAACGGAGTTGATCTCGTCAAGAACATCAAGCGCATGTACGCGGATGGCGACGGGCACGTCCACGTTTTAGCCGCAAGCATTCGCAGTTCCCAGCACTTGCTGTACTCATTTCAGGTCGGTGCGGAGCTTGTGACGGTCCCAGCTACAGTTCTGGAGCGGTGGGTAAGCGAAGGGATGCCGCTGCCTGACGAACAGTTTAGCTACAAGCCGGTCGGCGTCGAAATTCCTTACGAAAAGCTCGACCTCGAGCAGTCATGGGAACAGTTCAACATTGATCATGAGTTGACCAGAAAAGGCATCCAGAAATTTGTGTCAGATTACCGGTCCACTCTTCTGAAAGCGTCATGACCCACTGCCGCCCGCTTTCCGTGCGGGCGGCCTGGGATGACAATCGGGATGGACTTATGCGGCGGCGGACTTTGATTCGTTGCCGGCGTTCCCTGAGTTCTTCGACGTACCCCAATCCTCAAAGCTCTGTGCTCCGCCCCTGGCTCGGTTCTTCACCAGGTTGGTCCAAATGAATTTGATTACCCGGGCGTCGTTGTAGCAATAGGCGAGATTGTGGTTCAG
>Ga0075424_100003139_pt1 | contig 15366 bp, 8 predicted proteins | sample SoiMethybrSBSTD3_FD_75301 | JGI IMG/M metagenome (GOLD analysis project Ga0075424, IMG submission 75301) | Bulk soil microbial communities from a Populus tree surrounding site in Tennessee, USA - Soil MetaG P. TD hybrid SBSTD3 | ecosystem: Environmental > Terrestrial > Soil > Tree plantation... | reverse complement strand
ACCGCACGGTAAGACCCATCGTGCGCGGCGCTATCGTCCCTGCCGCCAGGCCGTCGCCGCTTGCGACGTACTTCCCGGTATTGGCATTGCTGTTCTGCGAGTTGTTCGTCCCGGTGAAGGTGAACGACGCGTTCATGTTCGTGAACTGCACCTCGTTGAACACGTTGAACGCCTGCAGCTGCAGCTTGATTCCGCTGTTCTTCCGTCCCATCAGGTTGACCGGGAACCGCCGGGCCAGCGTGATGTCCCATTCGTGCCAGGTGGGGTTCCGCAGGATGCCGACGCCGCTGTTTCCGAAGTTTCCAACGGTCGCGCTCAAGGGCTGGGGCATCGCAAACGCCGCGACGTTGAAGTGCACCTGATCCGCGAATGGCAGGTTCCGGTTTGCGGCGATCTGTTCAGGCGTCAGCGTGTACGGATCGCCGACGATCTGACATCGGCGGGTGTCGTTGCTCGAGTAGAACCCATCCGTCAGCGAGGGGTTCGTGTTGGCAATGCCGGCGTTGTTTGATTGACAGACCGGCGTGATGGGCGCGCCGCTCAGCAGCCTCGTCACCCCCGATACCTGCCAGTCCATCAACAGCTGCTTGACAATCGGCATCGAGAAGAACGTCGGAATGTTGTAGCTGTAATTGACGACCAGATTGTGTCTGCGGTTCTCGTTGGTCGGCCCCCAGTACCGGGCCTTGATCGCCGATTTGCCGCCGATCTCGTCTGTGTACGGATCGTAGCCGGTGTATCCGTTGCCGGACGCGTACGTGTATGAAAAGTTCGTCTGCAGCCCTTTCGACAACCGTCGCGCGACGTTCAGCTGCAAGGCGTTGTAGTCGAGCGACATGGCGTACAGCTTCGGCACGTACTGGCTGACCGATCCCATGCCCGGGAACTTGCCGTAGACCTGTCGCAGCGAGTTCGCGTTGACGGGCGCGTTGTTCACCAGGTTGTTGGGGTTGCCATACACGTACAGCGGAAGCCGGTTGACATCGACCGTCCTGCCTCCGTCGTACTGGAAATTGCCGACGTAGGCAATTTCCGCGACGGTGTTGAAACCGATGTCACGCTGGAATGCCACGTTTGCGTTGTAAGACTTGGCGAGCGGCTCCTTGAATCCCGCGACGTTCACGTTGACGGGCGACTGGACGAGCTGCACGGTGCTCGATCCGCTGGCGACGGCTGCAATGTCGTCGAACGTCGCCCAGCGAATCTGATTGCTGCACGAAACCGGACAGCCACCGGCAAATGCATACGTGGTCGTTCCGGTCGAACGCGGGAAGTTGTAGAAGATTCCCGCCGACGCGCGAATGGCCGTCTTGCCGTCGCCGGTGACATTCCAGGCAAAGCCGAGTCGCGGCGCGGCGACCAGATAGGGGAACTTGAAATAGGTCCCCTCTTTCGCGCCGGGAATGCCGTCCGTTGAGACACCGTTGATCTGGTTGCCCGAGCCGGGGACGATGTTGCCGTTGTACGCGGACGGGAAGAACACACCCGGGTTGGCCGGATCGATCGTCTTCTGATTCCCGGTCGCGCACGTCTGGTCGCCGGGAACGCCGGTGATGCAGACGAGGCGATAGACCCGCGCCGCGCGGCTCGCGCTCCATTGATCGATGAAGAAACCGGTGTGGTTGTTGTTGACTTCGTAGTCAGATCCGCTGTGCTGCAGCCGCAGGCCGTAATCGAACGTCAGGCGCGGGGTCGCCCGCCAGTTGTCCTGGATGTAGATGTCGTTCTGCCAGTGGCGCACCGCCTTGTCGACGCGCGCGGTCAGCTCGGTGTAGGTGCTGAACGCGCCAAGCAGCATGTTCGCGTAGCCGTTGCCGGTGTTCAGCGGATTGTTCGCGTCGTTGCCGAAGTTGTAGTTGCCCGCGTAGTCGGCGGAGCCGGGCTCGGTTTTGTGGTTGAACTCCAGCGCGACGCCCATCTTGATGTTGTGGCGCCCCTTCGTCATCGACAGATCGTCGGCCCAGGCGGCGCGGGCGCTCATGTTGAGCCGCGGCAGGGGAAGATTGCCGTTGGCGGTGAAATAGCCTGCCAGATTCGAACGATTGCCACCGCTCGTGGCGAATCTCGGCGCGTACGGCCACTCGTCCACCTGCGGGCCTCCGAACGCTGACAGGTGCGGAGGATCGCTGAAGTCGCCAAACGGCAGGAGTCGCGGCGGATTGATACCGAGATTGGCGGCGTAGAGCTTCGTGTAATCGAAGTCCGAGCCCACGCGATTTTCCGGACCTGCCCTGAAGCCCCACCGGTTGTGCGTGTACCCGAAGTTCATTTCGTTCACGATCGTCGGCCTGAGCACCTGCGTCAGCGTGGACGACACGAGAATTCCCGGGGTGTTGTTGTTGACGTGCCCGGTGCCCGGCGTGAAGTTGTTGTAGCTCCAGGTGTCGTCGCGGTCTTTCAGGATCTTGAAGCTCTGACGCGTCTTGCTCGTGTACAGCTGATCGATCCGGATGACGTTGTTCGTGCGGCCGTGTTCGGGAGTCGTATCGAAGGCGGAATTCGACGTCCATTCCTGTCCCGGCTGCAGATTCAGCACGCCGTTCGGGAGCGGAAGCAGGTTCAGCATCCTCTGCCCCAGCGCACTGATGCGATCCGGCGGGATGATGTTTCCCGGGAACTGCACGCCGGTCCTCGGGTCGATGATCGGCTGAATCGATCCGTTGGTCACGCGCGTCTGTGAAAAGTCGCCAGTCCGTTCCAGCGCCGTCGGCAGATTCGACCGCACTGTCGTCGTCGGCCTCTTGTCGTTGGTGTACTCCTGCGATACGAAGAAGAAGGTCTTCCTGGTGGCTTTCCGGCTGTCCATCAACCCGGGGATCACGAGTGGTCCGCCGAAACCGTAGCCGCCGATATTGACGTCGTACAGCGGCTTCTGCTGCTGGTTGACCGTGCGGAAATAGTCCTTCGCGTTGAACCGGTCGCGGCGGCCGTTGTACCACGCCGAGCCCTTGAACGTGTTCGTGCCCGACTTCGTGACCACGTTGATGAGGCCGCCGTTATTCCGTCCGTTCTCCGCCGTGTAGCCATTCGCGATGACCTGGATTTCCTGCACCGCATCGACGTTCAGATTCACGAACGCTGTGCCGCACCCGCCTTCGTCGACGATGTTGATGCCGTCGACGCGGACGTCCTTGTTCTGGGAGGGCGCGCCATTGATCGTGATCTGCGTGGCGGATGTCCACGACGAGTAGTCGCGATTGAGGTTCGTGTCCTGGACACCGGGCAGCACGGCCAGCAGGTTGTAGATGTCCCGCCCCTTCATCTGAATGTTCTTCAGGTCGTCGCCGGTGACGGTCTTGCGCCGGGCGCTGTCCGCGACCTGGACGGGGGTGACTTCTGATGTGACCGAGACGGTTTCCGTGAGGTTGCCGACCTGCAGCGTCAGCTTGCCGAGATCGCGGATTTCCGCGCTCGAGAGATTGATCTCTTCGACCGTGACCGGCCGGAAGCTCGCGAGTTCGATTTTGAGTGTGTAGCGGCCTGGATTGAGGGCCGCGATCCGGAAGAGTCCGGTTTCATTCGAGACCGTCGTGCGAACGGCGGTGGTTTCCGCTTCGGTTGCGGTGACCGTCGCGCCCGGGACAGCGGAGCCCGAGCTGTCCACGACGGTGCCCGTCAATGTTCCGGTGCCTTGCGCGAATGCGCTGGACGTTGCTGAAAGACAAATCAATGCGAAGACGAGCGGGAGGGACCACACACACCGAACGCTGTTCATATCCGGCTCCTTCCACGTGCAGGTTGCCGCAAAATCAGCGAAAATCGGCCGGAAAGTACCATGAAACGCGAGCTGGAACAAGGACTATCGCTGCTTCTCGTGCTGCTGCTGTCCACACTCACCGCCGCGCAATCGACTGATCCCGGCGCGCGGAGTCGGGCCGCGGCGGCGATGAAGCGTGCCGAGGGCTATGCCGCATCCGGGCGGCCGATGGACGCGGTTGACGAACTGCGAAATGCCGCGACGCTGGCGCCCAGGCTGCCGAGTGTGTGGTACGCGCTCGGCCAGGCGTACAACGGCATCAAACAAGATGCGCTGGCCACATTCAGCGGTGAATCCGAGGATGCGTCGTGGCGGCAGCTGCTGAGCGCCGATGCGCTGATGGCGAAAGGGCACTGGATCGATGCCTTTACGCTTTACCGGGCTTCGCTCGAGCGTCTGCCGTCGATGATCAGCATCCACGATTCGATCGCGCGAATCTACGAGCTGACGGGGCATGCCGCCTGGGCGGCCCGCGAGCGGACCCTGGTGCGACCGTCGCCTGCCGACTGTGGGGTGCGGCCCGCGCTTTGCGCTTTCCGCACCGGAAGCTACCGATCGGCGCTCGCCGCTGCCCTGGCGGAATCGGACTCCGAAGCGCGCTACTGGCGTGCGCGCGCAGCCAATGAGCTCGCCCTCGCCGCGTTCAAACGGCTCGACGCGTTGCCCGATTCCGTCGAGCGGCGCGCCGTGCGCGCGACGGTCGCCGAGAGCGAAGAACGCTATACCGACGCCGTCGCGGAGTTGAAGGGTGCGCTGAAGTTCGCACCCGGCGAGCCGGCGCTGATATACCAGCTTGCCCTGGCCTATTACTCCGCGCGCGATTACGAGCTCGCCATCACGACGTCATCAGGGCTGCTTCAGGCGCATCCGGATGACGTGCGGCTGCTCCGGTTGAAAGGACTCGCGCTCCTGCAGCTCCGGCGACCCGAAGATGCCGTGCCGATCCTGCAGCGCGCGATCGAGCGGGATCCGTCCGATCGGGATGCGCGGCTCGCGCTCGGTCGAGCGTACGTTCAGGTCCGTGATTTTGCCGCGGCCGTTCCGTTGATTGAGCCGGAGCTCGCCGCGGACGCCGATGGCAGCCTGCACGTCCAGCTGGCGCGCGCGTACAGCGGCCTCGGACAGAAGGACAAGGCGGCGGAGCTGCTCGCGCAGTCCGACGAGCTCCAGCGTGCGGCGCGAGATCGTGCCACGCGCGCGGCCGCGCGGACGATCACGCCACCCCAGCGCTGAGACGAGCCCACGGCTTCGCGCGAAGAAGCGAAGCATCTTCGTGTCTTTGTGCTTACCGCCGTCAGCCCGTCCGGCGTTTGAGCGAAGGCCGCAGTTATTTCTCTCTGACCTCGACTACCTGGTTCGGCTTCACGTCGTCGACAGTCTGTCGCGCTCCCGAAGGCCACTGGATCTCGATTCGAACCGGGGCGCTCGCATTGCCCAATCCAAAGTGCAGTCCGGCATAAGACGACGAGGCGTATCCCATCGCCGTCGTCATCGTGCGGACCTGGTTGCCCACACGGACGCGTGCGCCGATGCCGTCGCGATTGCTCTTCGCGCCGACCAGATGAACGATGACCCAGCGGTTGTCCGGCGCACTCTCGTTCTCCCAGAGCTCGGCGGAGGTGCCCAGTGTGAGGACCACGAAATCGAGCCGGCCGTCGCCGTTGAAATCCGCGACTCCGCATCCACGATGGGCCGCAACCGCAGCCGCCAGCCCGGACGACTGAGATGCCTCGGTGAATCGTCCGCGGCTGTCGTTGATGAACAGGCTGCTGCTCTGCTCGAACGCGATCGCTTCGAAGGCACCGATGCGATTGTTCACATGCGAATTCGCGGTGAAGATGTCCTTCCAGCCGTCGTTGTCGACGTCGGCCACGACCGAGCACCATCCCGACGACTTCGCGGTCAACCGCGCCAGCCCGCTCGATTGCGTCTCCTCGACGAAGGCGCCTCGCCCGTCGTTGCGAAACAGCGGAAATGTCTCGCCGGAGAGGGCCGTGAAATGGATGTCCTCCCAGCCGTCGTTGTCGTAGTCCTGGAAATCGGTGCCCATGCTCGAGATCGGCCGGCCTGCATCGGTGACCGATACGCCTGCCAGGAGCGCGGTCTCGGTAAACGTTCCATCCCCGTTGTTGCGGAACAGAAAGTTCGGAACCGTGTCGTTGGTCACGAAGATGTCGACGTCGCCGTCATGATCGAAATCCGCGAAGGCGACGCTCATGCCCTTGCCAAGGTGCGACAGCAGGCCGGCCCGCGCGGAGACATCCTCGAACGTGCCGTCGCCGCGATTCCGGTACAGCCGATCCGGCAAACCGTCGAAGACGGTCGGATTGCAGTAGATCTGAATGCCTCGCGCGTCGTCCCCGCACGATCGATTCGTCTCTGGCGACCACTTCACGTAGTTGACGACGAAGAGATCGAGGCGCCCGTCGTTGTCGTAGTCGAGCCAGCCGCCGCCGACGCCCCATTCGCCGCTCGCAATCCCGGCGCGCTTCGTCACATCCGCGAAGCGACCGTTCCCGAGATTACGCAGCAGCTGATTCTGCCGCGCTCCCGCCACGAACAGATCGACATGGCCATCGTTGTCGTAGTCGGCCGCGGCGGCGCCCATGGCATATCCGACGCCGCGCACGCCGGCAGTCTCGGTCACATCCGTAAAATGCATCACGCCATCGTTGCGATACAGACGGTTCCAGTACGCGGCCGACGTTTTCTCGAGCGAGGGTGTCTCCGCGCTGTTGGTAAAGAAAATGTCCGGGCGGCCATCGTCGTTGTAGTCGAAGACAGCGACACCCCCCGGCGCGCTCTCGACGAAGTATTTGCCGACGGTCGGCGAAGAACGGTGGACGAAACGCAGCCCGGCGGCAGCGGCAACGTTGCGCAGGTGAATGTCCCGGCTCTGTGTCGGCACGAACGCACCGACCGCGGCAAGCATCGCGGTTGCTAGAGCCACGACGGCAAGTGTGAGACGATACCGCGACTCACCGTCCATGTCTGGTCTCTGGGAGAGCGCTATGAAGGCTCATTTCCACGGTTTCGATCGTTTCGTGGCCGGGTTTGTTTTTGTCGCGGCAGCGATTATTGTGCTTTCCGTGCCCGACACAAAGTCGCAGACGCCTGCGGAGCCACGTCAGATTCCCGCGCGGAGCGTGCCCGTGCCGACCACCGTCAGCCCTGAGATGCAGGCGCTTGTCGGAGGGCCCCTGAGCGCGAACTGGAACGTCGCGCCGAAGACTGTCGAAGAGTGGAGAACGTTGTCCGCACCGTCTGCGGGCCGGGGCGCGGCGCTGCGCGAGCGACTCCGCGTCAAGACCGAATCGCTGACGGTCAACGGAGTCAATGCCTTCATGGTGACTCCCGAAGTCATCTCGCCCGAGAACCGGAACAGACTCCTCGTTCATGTTCACGGCGGCTGCTACGTGCTGCAGGGCGGCGAGGCAGGAACCACCGAAGCGATTTACATGGCCGGTTTCGGGCATTTCAAAGTGCTGTCGGTCGACTATCGCCGGCCGCCCGACGCTCCGTATCCCGCCGCGCTCGACGACGTGGTTGCGGTGTGGAAGGGAGCGCTGAAGATGGCCGACGCGAGCCACATGGCGGTGTTCGGCACGTCGGCGGGCGGGGCGCTCACACTCTCGATGGTTCTGCGGGTGAAGCAGGAACGATTGCCGCTGCCTGCCGCCATCGCGCCCGGCACGCCGATGTCCGACCTGACCGGCACCGGCGACACCTTCCAGACGAACTTCATGATCGACAACGTTCTGGTCGGCGAGGGCCGCTGCGATGCGATGGCGCGGCTCTATGCCAACGGACATGACTTGAAGGATCCGATGCTGTCGCCCGTCTACGGGGACATGCACGGCTTTCCGCCGGCGATCCTGACGACCGGCACGCGCGATCTTCTGCTCAGCAACACCGTCCGCGTGCATCGCAAGCTGCGTCAGGCGGGCGTCGAGGCGGAGCTGCATGTCTATGAAGGGCAGTCGCACGCCCAGTACATGCGCGATGCCAATGCGCCGGAAACGAAAGAGGCATTCGAGGAGATCGCGCGGTTCTTCGATAAACACCTGGCAAAGTGACACGCTCTTCGACTCACTGCGAAGCGCCAGGGCCTCCGGCGTACATCCTGCTCGTCGAGATCCGCACGAGAACGTGCAGAAGATCTACGACGTGTTGATCGCGAATATCTGACGGCGGTCCGGCTCGGTCTACTATTTTTTCGTCTTGTCCGCCACCGCGGCCTGCCAGTACGCCTGCTGGCCGATATACGACCTGGTATCCGGCATGTTGGCCAGAATGACCCGCCGCATTTCCAGGATGTCGTTCTTCCCTTCGTGCTCGTAAAGCGCCTTGCCGTCTGGCGCAATGACCATCGTGAAGGGGGATCCCAGTTTCCATCGGGTCCCCCACGCCGCCTGCAGAGCGCTCGCGTCCGCGGACGCGAATTGTTTGTTGGGGCTCGACGCGTACTGCTTTCGGAGAAACTCCATGACCGCGGGCGCCTCGCCCGGAGGATTCGTCGAAACCGTCACGAAGTCAAAACTGCGAAGGCGGTACATCCGATAGGTCGTTTCGAGATCGACGAACTGGCTGGTGCACGCGGTGCACCCGGTTGACCAGAAGCTCACCAACAGTACCTTGCCCGTTTCGTTCGCACGGAGTTTCTTCAGATCGTCGGCACCGACCATGTCCACGGTCACCGGTTCCGACTGGATCTTTGCCCACTCCTCTTCCACGCCGGTGGCCTTCGACATCCATTTCGTGGTGCAGCCGAAGGCGTGCGTCTCCGCCACGGGAACACGACGTCCCGTCAGCAGCGCGTCAATCGCGTTGCGCGCATCCTGCGACTTGACGAGCGCTTCGCGCTGATTGTCGTCGATGCGCCCCTGATAGCGCAGCTTCCGGTCCTGGTCGAACAGAAAGATGTGAGGCGTCGCCACCACGCCGAACTTGATCGAGACGCCCTGCGTCTCGCCGTCGTAGAGATACGGCCATTCGATATGCCGGAACGCGGTTCGAATCTTCATCTCGGCCAGCGAGTCGGTGACATCCGTGTAGCCGAGCTCATTCAATCGAATCGATTTCGGGTTGTTGGGATTGATGGCGACAAACGCGACGCCTTTGCCGCGATAGTCGCGGTACAGCTTTTCGATGCGGCTTTCGTACAGCTGCGACACAGGACAGTGGTTGCACTCGAACACGACAGCCAGGAGCTTGGCGCCCGAATACTCGCTCAGTTTGTGAATCTTGCCGTCCACGCCGGGCAAAGCAAAATCGGGCGCCGGCGATCCGATCCCCAGAATCGGGTGCTCCAGGTTTGGCTGGATGCCACGTCCTTGTGCGGGAGCCTGACCCTGAAGCGTACCCTGTTGCCATGCGACAGTGAGCATGGCGGCGATGATGGTCAGGAACATCGAAACAGATTCGCGACGGCGAGTCGGGGTTTTCATGCAGTCTCTTCCTCGGTCAGTGTTCTGACCAGTAGGCTTGCTGCCCAGGGTGCGCCGGGTCATCCGGAAGATTTGCCAGAATGGCTCGCCGGAGCTTCAAGCTGTCCAATTCTCCAAGTTCCTGAAACACGATGTCGCCGTTCGGTGCGATGAGGACGGTGAACGGCACCGCCGACGGCATCAACGGATCGAACGCGGCCTGCAGGCCAAACGTGTCCGGCGTGGCAAATTGCAGATTCGGGCCAGACGCGTGATGCTTCCGCAAGAACTCCAACACCACGCCCTTCTCTTCGGGATCGTTGGCCGAGACGGACACGAAATCGAAGCTCCGTCCGCGGTACATGCGGTAGGTCGCCTCGAGCTCGGGAAATTCGGTGACGCACGGTCCGCACCACGTCGCCCAGAAATTCACCAGCAGCAACTTGTTGCTTCCGTTCCTGCGCAGCTTCTTCAGGCGGTCCGCGTCGGCCATCTCCAGCGTGACCGGCTCCGCGGCAATCTTTGCCATCTCCTGTTCGTGGACTGACGGCTTCGATAGCCGCGCGATCGGGCAGCCGTTGACGGTCGTGCGCGCGACGGGAACCGGCTGACCGGCCAGCAGTGCGTCGATCGCGTTGCGCGCGTCGCGGGTCTTGACGAGTGACTCGCTCTGGTTGTCGTCGATGCGCCCCTGGTACCGCAGTCTGCGCTGGCGATCGAACACAAAGATGTGAGGCGTGGCGATGGCTCCAACGGCTGTCGACAGCGCCTGCGTTTCGCCGTCGTACAAATACGGGTACTCGAAGTGCCGATGTGTCGCCCGCGCTTTCATCTCGGCGAGAGAATCACCCACGTCCGAGTAGGCAAGGTCGCTCGGACGAAACGTGCTCGGATTATCCGGGCTGATGGCGACGAGCGCGATCCCCTTTTCGCGATAGTCCTCGTAGAGCTTCTTGATCCGGCTTTCGTACAGTTGTGAGGCCGGGCAGTGGTTGCATGTGAAAACGAGCACCAGAATCGGCGCGTTCGAGTACTCGGCGAGCGTATGGGTCCGGCCATCAACGCCGGGCAGCGTGAAATCGGGCGCGGGCGAGCCGATCGCAAGCGTCGGTTGCGCATCGACGCCGCACGCGGCGAGCAAAAGCGCGCAGAGTGGCAGGCCCTTCCACATACGCGAAACGCCGAGCATCGGTGGAGGATAGCATCCTTGCTGACGACGGCGAGGGCGGAGGGAACTAACGCTTGCCAACTGAACCGCGTTGGACGATGCTGATGCACCATTCGGAAGGATTCAGACATGAGATCTCTCGTCGTCATGACAGTGCTTGGAGCTTCGCTCTGCACGGCGCCGCTTGCCAGCGCGCAGTCTCGCGGTGATTGGAAACCGCTCTTCAACGGCAAGGATCTGACCGGCTGGACGGTCCTCGCAGGCGGACGCGGCGGCGGACGCGCGGGCGCAGCGAATCCCGCCGCTCCCGCTCAACCTCCAGCGGCACCACCCGTCACGCCGTCGACCAATCCCGAAGAACGGGGTTGGAAAGTCGAGAACGGCGTCATCACGAGCGCCCCGCCTGCCACGGGCCAGCGGGGTGGCAGTCTGGCGACGCTCGACAAATTCAAGGACGTCGAGCTCGAGTTCGACTTCATGCTGGCCGAGGCAGGCACCAAGTGCACGCCGAAACTTGGCGACAACCAGGCGAATCTCAGCGAAGACAAGACGTGCACGTTCAACAGCGGCGTTTACTTTCGCACCGGCTATCAGCTCAATCTCGGACGCCGCGAAGCGGGCGAGTACATCGGGATCGTCGTACATCGCACGGTGCCCGACGCGATCCGCGGAAACGTCGACTGGCTGTCTACAGGGGATTGCGGCGCGAAGAACAACGTGTATCTACAGGATTGCGACCAGTTCCCGATGATCCGCAAGCAGGGGGACTGGAACCACGTCCGGCTCATGTTCAAGGGGACGCATCTGCAGGTCTGGCTGAACAACAAGCAGATCGTCGACGTGATCGATGACCCGACGGATCCCGCGGAGGCGAGCTGGAAAGAGGCCGCGCCGATCTGGTTCCAATGGCCGCCGGCTGGAGAGTCCGGAGGATTCGCCGGCACCGTCAAGTACAAGAACATCCGCGCACGGGAGCTGTGAGAACGAAGCAGCGCGCCGCTCACCAGAGGAGACGTTTCATGACTGCGATTTCGAGACGCGAGTTTTTCAGGAAGACCGCCACGAATGCCGCGGTCGCAGGGTTTGTCGCCGCGGGCGGGGCGAGGCTTCGCGCCAACCCGCTCGGACTTCCCATCGGGAGCCAGACCTATCCGCATCGGGCGCGAATTCAGTCCGGGGAGTTTGCGGCGCTGCTGAAGGACATGAAGGCGCTCGGCATCGAGGTGATCGAGCTGTGCTCGCCGAGCTACGCGGAGTTTGCCAGCCTCGCCGACGGGAAGGCGACGCGCAAGGTTCTCGACGACAACGGCATGAAGTGCGTCAGCGCGCATTTCGGGATGAACGTCCTCCGCAGCAAGCAGCCGGAAATGATCCAGTGGGCGAAGGACATCGGCATGACGCAGATGGCCACCGCCAGCCTTGGCGGCAAAGTGACGAATGGGATGACCACGCTGGACGAGGTGAAGCGGGCGGCCGACGAATACAACAAGATCGGTGCTGAGGCGAAGAAAGCCGGTCTTCAGCAGGCGCTGCACAACGAAGGCTTCGAGCTCTCGAGGCTCGAAGACGGCAGGCTGACCTACCCCGTCTTGATGGAGTATCTGGATCCGGACCTGGTCAAGATGCAGTTCCAGATGTCCTCGATGCGAACGATTGGGGATCCGATCATGTACTTCACGAATCATCCCGGCCGATTCATTTCGGCGCACCTGCAGGGTGTGGACACCACTCAGGGGATGGTCGCGTCTCGCGCCGGCATTCCACCGGTGAAGCCCACCCCGGAGGAAGCCGCGGCGGCCGCAGCCGGACAGGGTCGAGGCCGTGGAGGCCGCGGTCAGGGAGGCGGCGCTGTCGGTCTGGCCGTGGGCGAGGACACAGTGGACTGGCCGAAGGTCTTTGCGGCGGCGAAGACCGGAGGCATCAAGAATTATTTCGTCGAGCAGACCTGGGATCTGACGGTCAAGAGCGTCGAATACCTGAAGACGTTGAACGTGTGATCGCGTTTCGCTATTTCGACGGAACGGCGCCAGGGAATACGTACGCGTAGAGCATCGAGATGATCCCCATCACGATCATCAGCGCGATGCTGTGCTTGATCGTGAATCGGAACAGCCGGCTCTCGTCCACGGAGGGCAGGTTGGTCGCCGCGACTGCCACGGCGATGCTCTGAAGCGAGATCATCTTCCCCACCACTCCTGCGGCTGAATTCACCGATGCCGTCAGGACAGGGTTGATCGACAGCGCGTTGGCGGTCACGACCTGGAGATTGCCGAAGAGCGCGTTGGCCGACGTGTCGCTCCCCGTCAGAAATACACCGAGCCATCCGAGCGTGGCGCTGAAGAATGGGAATGCCGAGCCGCTCGTCGCGAGCGCCAGACCCAGCGTGGACGTCATGCCGGAGTAGTTCATGAGATACGCGAGGCCGAGCATGCACGAGATCGTCGCGATGGGGACGGCCAGCTGCTTGAACGTCGCCTTGTACGTGTTCGCGAACTGACGCGGCGTGACTCGCAGGATCAGCGCCGAGGCCACGGCGGCCAGAAAGCAGGCCGTGCCAGCCGCGCTGAGCCAGTTCAGTTCGTAGATGGCGGCGTATGGCGCCGGCCGCGCCGTCACCGGCGGAACGCGAATGATCGCGTTGTGCAACCCCGGCACGAGCAGGCCATTCAACACGCTCGCACTCCTCGGCAGAAATGCCGGGAGCAAACCATCGGTCCACCTGTTGATGGACGCTTTCACGGCCGGCGCACCCCACACCAGCACGAACGCCACCAGCATGATGTACGGCAGCCACGCGGCTGCGAGCTCCGCGGCGCCGTGCCGCTTCGGAACGGCGGTAACTGGAACGTCTTCTTCGAGCCGCAGAATCGTTCTCGGTGTCCACAACTTCAGCACGAGGACCATCACGGCGATGCAGGTCAGCGAGCTCGCGATGTCGGTCAGCTCGGGCCCCCAGTAATTCGACACATAGAACTGCATGCCCGCAAAGGATGCTCCGCACGCGACGATCGCCGGAAGGACTTCGAGCGCGCGTTTCGGGCCCGTCATCACCACGATGAGGTATCCGGGAATGAAGACCGACACCATCGCGCACAGGCGGCCGACCATTGCACTCAATGCCGGAAGCGGCAGACCGGTAATGTTCGCCAGCGTCACTACGGGGATGCCCAGCGATCCGAACGCAACCGGCGTCGTGTTGCCAAGCAGACAAAGCGCGGCCGCATAGAAGGGAGAAAAGCCGAGACCGGCCAACATCGCGCCGGATACGGCGACCGGCGCGCCGAATCCTGCCGCGCCTTCGATGAACGCGCCAAACGAGAAGGCGATGAACATCGCCTGCAGCCGCCGATCGTTGGTCAGCCCGCCGACCGAGTCTTTGATGATCTCGAACTTGCCGGTATCGACAGCGAGGCGGTACAGAAGGATCGAACTGAAGCAAATCCACGAGATCGGAAATATCCCGAACGCCGCCCCGTACAGTGTCGAGGCCGCGGCCAGCCGCACGGGCATGCGATACGCAATCAGGGCGACGAGCAGCGCCGAAAGAAGCGCGCCCGACGCGGCCAGCCACGTCGGCTTCCGCTTGACGCCGAGCATGAAGAACAGCACCGCGACGGGAATCGCCGCGACGAGAGCCGACAATCCCAGACTTCCGGCGACCGGTGCGTAAGTGTGCTGCCACATAGCGCGAGCCGCCAGTTATATCCCGTACCCAGTCTTGCAACTCAATCCGTCCACGAATAATCTACGGGCGCCGTACGAAGCGGGACCGGAAAACAGCCAGGGACACACACATGCCATCTGCACGTCATCACGTTCGATTGCGGATCTGGTTTCCGTTAATCACCGCAGTCTTGATCGCCGGCATTGGCGTGGGCGTGGCAATTGCCGCCCGCAGCAACAAGTGGTGGTGGGACAACCTCGCCGGGCCGGACAGCTCGAATTTCGTCGGCTCCGATCAAATCAGGAAATCGAACGTCAGCCAGCTCGAGATCGCGTGGTTCTACCCATACGCCACGATCGGATTCAACCCGATTGTCGTCGACGACGTGATGTACATGTTGGGGCGCGGCAGCTCGCTGATTGCGCTCGATGCGACGACGGGCAAGGAGCTCTGGATCCACGAAGGCCTCGCCGGCATCGTCAGCCGGGGTGTGAACTACTGGCAGAGCGAGGACGGGAAGGACAAGCGCCTGTTGTTTTCGATCAACAGCTTCCTTCAAGAGATCGACGCCCGTACCGGTAAATCAATCCTGACGTTCGGCGAGAACGGGACCGTGGATCTGCGCTACGGCCTCCCGCGGGCCGAGCAGTATGCCGGAAGAATCCAGTCGAACAGCCCGGGGAAGATCTGGAAGAACCTGCTGATCCTTGGATCGGCCCCCGGTGAGGCGTTCGTCAACCCGCCCGGTGACATCCGCGCGTACGACGTCATCACCGGAGAGAAGAAATGGCAGTTCCATACCGTCCCGCTCCCGGGCGAATTCGGCTACGACACGTGGCCGAAGGAGGCGTACAAGTACGTCGGCGGCGCGAACAACTGGGGCTCGATGTCGGTCGACAACGAGCGCGGCATCGTGTACATCCCGACGGGAGGCGCGAACTACGATTTCTACGGCGCGGATCGCCTCGGCCAGAATCTGTTCGCCGATTGCATTCTGGCGCTCGACGCGCGAACGGGAAAACGGCTCTGGCACTTCCAGACCGTGCATCACGATCTGTGGGACTTCGACAATGTGTCGGCGCCGCAGCTCGTGACCGTGCGGCACAACGGCCGCCGCGTCGACGTCGTCGCTCACGCCGGAAAGACCGGTTTTCTCTATGTGCTCGATCGCGTTACGGGCAAGCCGATCTGGCCGATCGAAGAACGTCCCGTCCCCAAGAGCGACATGCCGGGCGAGCGCGCGTGGCCGACGCAGCCGTTTCCCACGAAGCCTGCCCCATTCGTCCGTCAAAGCTTCAGCGTCGATGACGTAAACCCGTGGCTGGCGACGCCGGAACAATACCAGGCGATG
>Ga0075424_100003137_pt1 | contig 15369 bp, 16 predicted proteins | sample SoiMethybrSBSTD3_FD_75301 | JGI IMG/M metagenome (GOLD analysis project Ga0075424, IMG submission 75301) | Bulk soil microbial communities from a Populus tree surrounding site in Tennessee, USA - Soil MetaG P. TD hybrid SBSTD3 | ecosystem: Environmental > Terrestrial > Soil > Tree plantation... | reverse complement strand
GCCACGTCGCTGACGTCCACCAGGCCGTTGTCGTAGAGGTGCGCCCAGTTGTGCAGCAGGTGGAAGATGTCGGAGCCGCTCTGCGACTGGATGGCCGCGGTGATGCGCGGCTGCAGATCGTTGGCGTTGATGAACTCGAACTGGACCTCGGCGCCGAGCGCCTTGGAGGCCTCGCCCGCCTGCTTCTTCAGCTCCACGTCGCAGGCGGGGATGAAGTCGACCCAGCGCGTGACGAGCAGCTTCGTGCCCTGCGCGAAGGCAGGGGCCCGATGAGCGGCCAGGATCCCGGCGATACCTGTCAGCTTCAGGAACGAGCGACGTTCCATCGGGCCCCTCCCTCCGGCGTTGACGGCGTTAGCCCTCGTAGATCTTCTTCAGCTCACCCTCGGCCCACTTGACGGCGTCCTCGGCCTTCATGCCCTGCACGGCCTTGGCGTACATGTCGGTGATGATGTACTTGGTGAACGCTTCGGTGGCCTTGGCCGTCGACGGGCCGGCGTAGCCGAACAGCCGCGTGTTGCGCGCGGCCGTGCGGAACATCTTGAGCGGCTCGTCGAGCTTGCCCCACATCGGCTCGTTCTCCCACTTGTGGGTGGCGCCGACGGAGTAGCCTTCCTGCGTGTTGAACCACTTGCCGTAGTTCTCGTTCTTGTGCACCCAGGTCAGCAGGTCCTTCGCGAGCTTCTGATTCTTGCTGTACTTCATGATCGCGTGCGACTGGTTCAGGAAGAGCAGGAAGCCGCCGGCGGGACCGGCCGGCAGCGGCGCGTGATCGATGTCCTGCCAGAGCGGCTCGCCCTTGTCGTCCTTGATCTTGTCCTTCTGCCGCTTGGCCACGATGTAGATCGAGGCACCGTTGAGCGTGGCGCTGACCTCACCGGCGTGGAACGCGCGGTTGTTGTTGGTGTCGTCCCACGCGAGGCCGCCCTCGTCGTAGGCTTCCTTCCACGCCGCCTGCATGAACTTGACGGCGTCCACCGTGCCCTTGGAGTTGAGCACGACCTTCTTGCCGGACTTGTCGGTCTCGGCGCCGCCGTAGGCCCACGTGAGCGGGTACGTGAAGGTGGGCGCGTCGCCGAAGGTGTGGCCGAGCGTCTGGCCGAGCGGCTTGCCCTTCTTCTTCAGCGCGGCGCCGGCCTTGCGCAGCTCCTCGAAGGTCTTCGGGAACTTGTCGAAGCCGACTTCCTTGAGCCACGACTTCCGGTAGGCGATGGCGTTGCCGACGATCGAGTGCGGCACCGACAGCCACTTGCCGTTGACCTCGCACGACGGCGCCCACACCTCGTAGAAGCCGCCCTCGGCCTTGCCGAGCGCGCTGGCCACGTCGCTGACGTCGATGACGGCGTTCTGGTACAGATGCGCCCAGTTGTACTGGAAGTTGAAGATATCCGCGCCCGAGCCCGACTGGATGGCCGCGGTGATGCGGGGCTGCAGGTCGTTGGCGTTGATCGTCTCCAGCGTGACCTCGGCGCCGAGCGCCTTGGACGCCTCCGGCATCTGGCGCTTCAGCTCGACGTCGGATTCCGGGATGAAGTCGACCCAGCGCACCCAGTGGAGCTTCGTTCCCTGTGCATACGCCGGCGCCTGGCGCGCGGCCAGGATGCCCTCGATCCCGGTCGCGGCCACGGCAGCCGTGGCGCCCGAGACCTTGAGGAATTGCCGACGGTTCAGTTCCTTCACGTCCATTCGATCCTCCTTGATCGGTGATCCCCTCGACCAGTCAGACGAGGCGTTGGTGCGGGCTAAACGTCCGAGAAAAGTGACGAAGTTCTACCACCCTGAGGAATGGGTGTCAACGGCGTTCGGTTCCCGAAACCGTTGATTGCGGCTCAGCGCGCGGGGACGGCCACGGGCAGCGTCCGGGGAGCCCGGAAGGTCAGCGCCAGCACGACCGCGGCAGCGCCGATGGCAAACGATCCGGTATAGAGCCAGGTGTAGGAGCCGAGGCGATCGTAGAGCACGCCACCGGCGAAGGAGCCCAGGCCCATCCCGAGGGTGGAGATCAGGAAGACCGCGCCATAGGCCGCGCCCATGACCTTTTCCCCGAAATACTCGCGCGTGACCAGCGCGTAGAGCGGCATGACGCCCCCGTAGGCGACGCCGAAGACGACCGCCAGGGCATAGAAGGGTCCGATCTCACGGACATACAGGTAGAGCACGATCATTGCCGCCTGCAGCGCCAGCCCGCTCAGCAGGGTCTTCTTGGCGCCGAAGCGGTCAGCGAGCAGCCCCCCGCCCAGCCGGCCGGCGATGGACGACAGGCCCGACACGCCGAGTGCCGTCGCCGCGGCCATGGGTCCGATGCCCTGGTCAGTGGCGTGGGTGACCATGTGGAAGATCGGCCCCGAGTGGGCCGCGCAGCAGGCGAAGTGGGTGAGCGCGATGGCCCAGAACTGCGGTGTGGCCAGCACCTGCTGGGGGCTGTAGTCCCGGCCCGTGCGTGCGGCGGCGCCGCCCATGGCGGCCGCGCCCACGTCCCCGGGCTGCTCGCGGATCAGCAGGGCGACCGGCACGACCACCACCCACGCCAGGTCGCCGATGACGAGCAGTGCCACGCGCCAGTCCCACGCGGTGATCAGCGCGCGGGCCAGGGGTGCGATGGCCAGGATCCCGACGCCGATGCCCGACGACACGAGGCCGACCGCCAGCCCGCGGCGCGCGGTGAACCACTTGGTCGCGGTCGAGGTGAGCGGCGCGTAGAACGCGCCGACGGCGAAGCCCACCATGACGCCGAAGGTGAGGTTGAGCTGCCAGAGCGCTTGCACCTGGCTCGAGAGCACGAGGCCCAGCCCCAGCAGCAGGCCGCCGGCGACGGCGACCGCGCGCGTGCCGATGCGGTCGGACAGCGTGCCCCACACGAACGAGCCGAGCCCCATGGCGATCCAGTTGAGCAGCGCGACCGATGAGATCGCGCCGCGGCTCCAGCCCATCGATTCGGCCATCGGCTTGAGGAAGACGCCCAGCGAGAACAGCGAGCCCATGCCGACGCACACGATGGCGGCCGAGGCAGCGACGACGATCCAGCCGTAGAACACGCGCGAGGCCACAGCACAGGTACGATAGCATGCTCGCATGAGGCAGCTCTTCTGGCCCGGCGTGACCGCCCTCGTCGTCACCGTCAGCGCGCTGCTTTTCCGCGCCGCGCTCGTGCGCGCGCTCCGCCAGTGGCTGGGGCCGACCAACGCGCTGCATGTCCTGCTGGCTGCCGTGCGCTTCCCGTCGATGCTCTGGTGCATCGTCTTCGGGCTCTTCGTCGCGATCCAGACTGTAGACCCGGCGCTGCTGCCGCCGCGCATGGCGGCGCAGCTCAACCTCATGCTGGAGGCGGCGGTCATCCTGTCGGCGACGTTCACGGTCGCCGGCGTGCTCGGCGCGCTGGTGGCGGCGGCCGGCGAGCGGCGCGCGCTCGGCGTCGGCGTCACCGGGCTGGCGCGCGCCGCGGTGCGCGTGTTCGTGCTCGTCATCGGCGGGCTGATCCTGCTCGACGTGCTCGGCGTGAAGATCACGCCGCTGCTCACGGCGCTCGGCGTGGGCGGCCTCGCCGTGGCCCTCGCGCTGCAGGATTCGCTCTCGAACCTGTTCGCGGGCGTGCACTTGCTGGCCGACCGCCCGATCCGCGTGGGCGACTACGTGAAGATCGCGGAGAGCATCGAGGGGTACGTGCTGGACGTGGGCTGGCGCTCCACGCGTGTGCGCACGCTCGGCAACAACGTGGTGATCGTGCCCAACAAGCGCGTGGCCGAGTCGATCATCGTCAACTACGACATGCCCGAGCGGCGCCTGGGGCTGGCGGTGCCGGTGAGCGTCGCCTACGGCAGCGACCCCGAGCGCGTGGAGGCCGTGCTGGTCGACGAGGCGAAGAAGGCGGCGGCGGAGCTCACGGGCCTGCTGGCCGATCCGCCGCCGTCCGTGCGCCTGATTCCCGGCTTCGGGCTCTACGGCCTGGACTTCACGCTCTCCTGCCAGGTGGCAAGCTTCGTGGACCAGTACGCGGTCCAGCACGAGCTCCGCAAGCGCGTCCTGCATCGCCTGCACGCCGAGGGTATCGCGCTGCCCTATCCGATCGAGAGCGAGCGCAAGGAATCGTCCTAGTGGGATGGGGGGCCTCGAAGGGCCCCCCAAGTCCCCCACACGTTCGGAGCGCCCCGGGGAACCCGGGACGCTCCTCTAAATCGTTACGACGGCTGCGCGGGCGTGGTGGTCCGCTTCATGTGGCCGTGACGGCGCGGGCCGTGGTCCATCATCTTGGCGTAGGCCTCGCGCTGCTCGGGCGAGAGGATCGGCCCGATCTGCGTGAGCGTGTTCACGCGCGCCTGCACGGTCTGGTTGAGCAGGGTCTGAACTTCGGTCTGCTTGGCGGTCAGGGTGCGCGAATCAGCACCGGAGAGCGCCAGCCGGCGTAGCTCGCCCTGGGCCTGGCGGAGCGTCTGCCAGTTCTGCTTCTGGTTGGCGAAATCCTTCGCCTGGATCTCGCGGATCTGCTGCGACTGCACGTCGGTCAGGCCGAGCTTCTTCTGCAGCCACGCGCCCCGCTGGTGCTGCTGCTGCTCCTGCGGCGCGGCAGGCGGATCGGCGGCATAGGCGCCGGCGGCCACGAGAACCACGGCCATCGCGCCCAGCACGGCACTCTTAAATGAGGGCATTCTCATCGAAGCGTTCCTCCATCTGAGCCGGCGTCTCTCTGCCGGACTCGCCAGGTAGGACGCGCCCCGGGGGCGGCGTATTTACGGGCTCAGAGGAGGCCACGGCGCTCTCGCACGAGGGCCAGGACGCCGAGGCCGATCGCCATGCTGACGGCCAGCGCGAGCCAGGGGCCGCGGTAGCCGCCGGCGTGCTGCACGAGCCAGCCGAAGACCACCGGCCCCAGCATGACGCCGGCCGAGGAGACCGCCAGGCCGAGGCCCACGGCGGTGGCGGCGGCGCCCGGGCCGGCGAGCTCGGCCATCAGCGTGTGCTGCACGCCGTTCCAGCCGATGCCGGCGAAGCCGAACAGCAGCGCGAGCGTGCCCAGCCAGACCGCCGAGGTGTCCGCGCCGGTGAAGGCGATGGCGACCGAGCAGAGCGCCGACGTGCAGCCGGCGATCGCCAGCGGCGTGCGCCGCCGGCCCGCGAACACACGATCGGACAGCATGCCGAAGGCCACGCGACCGAGCACGCCGCCGCCCTGGGCGAGGGCGAGATAGCGGCTGGCCGCGAGCAGCGAGAGGCCGACCACGCCCTGCAGGTAGAGCGCCAGGAACGCCATCCACACGGTCTGCATCGCCGCGAACACGGCGGTGGCCGCGGCGACGAGCCAGAGATCGCGCGTGCGCAGCACCGAGCGCAGCGCGCCGCGCGCGGTCGTGGCCCGGCGCGCCGCCACCTCGTCGGGCGGGTCGCGATAGATCGCGGCGGACGCGATCGCGCAGGCGCCGATGGCCAGTGCGCTGGCGGCGATGGCGCCGCGCCACCCGAGCGTCAGCGCGAGCGCGGGTAGCGTGACCGCGCCGAGCATGCCGCCGAAGGGCAGGCCGACCTGCTTGAGACCCACGACCGTGGCGCGCTGGCGCGGCGGGAACCACGACATCGCCGCCGTGGTTGACGTGGGGTTGAGCGCGCCGTAGCCCACGCCGGCGACGATCATCAGCGCGACGAACACGCCGTACGTCGGCGCCACGCTGGCCGCCAGCAGGCCGACCGCGATGATGGCCTGGCCGAGCACGAGCGTGCGCGCGGTCCCCCAGCGGTCGGCCAGCATGCCGCCGAACAGCGACATCGTCACCGGCCCGATGTAGTACGCGGAGAGGAACGAGCCGGCCTGCGCGAGGGTGAGGCCCAGGTCGTCGCGGATGAGCGAGGCGATGGCGGGGATGCCGAGCGGACCGATGTTGGCGACCGTCTGGGCCAGGACGATCAGCGCCAGGATCACCCAGCGCATCAGCGGCGCTCGGTCAGGCGCGCCTCGGCGGCGCGCAGGTCCTCCTCGGTATCGACGCCGATCGTGGTCTCGGCCGTCTCCATCACGGTGATCGAAATGCCATGCTCCAGGAAGCGCAGCTGCTCCAGGCCCTCGGTGCGCTCGAGCACGCTGGGCGGCAGGCGGTGGAAGGCGTCGAGCGCGGCGCGCGTGTACGCGTAGAGGCCGACGTGCTTGTAGCGCACGGCACCGCGGTTATCCCGGTCGTACGGGATGCCGTACTTCGAGAAGTAGAGCGCGCGGCCGTCGGCGCCGAACACGACCTTGTTGACCTGGCGCGCGTCGATCTCCTCCGGTGTGGCGCGGATGCAGAGCGTGCTCACCCGCGTGCTGCCGTCACGGCGAAACGGCTCGACCAGCTTTGCGATGTGGCCGGCGGTGACGAACGGCTCGTCGCCCTGGATGTTGACGTAGACGTCGGCGGCGCGCCCCTGCGCCACCTCCCACACGCGATCGGTGCCCGACGGATGCTCGGGCGAGGTGAGCACGGCCGGGATGCCGAGACCACGGCAGGCGTCCATGACCTCGGCGGCGTCGGTCGCCACTACCACGTCGCCGAGATCGGGCGCTTTCCGCGCAGCGTCGTAGACCCACGCGACCAGCGGCCGGCCGGCCAGGAGCCGCAGCACCTTGCGCGGCAGACGCGTGGACGCCAGCCGCGCGGGGATCACCCCGAGGACGCTCAGCGCCACGGGCTCATCGAGGAGCGCCACGGCTTCGCCGGGGCGCTCCGAGCGTTTGGGGGTGTGGGGGCCGTTTCGGGGCTCCCACTACGGGAAAGACCGCAGCGTGCGCAGGAGGGCGGCGCGATCGGCCCCCGGCGGCGCGAAGGGCACGATCACGGGCTGGGTGAGGCCCGAGGCCGCGAACTCGGCGATGCGCGCGCGGCAGAACGCCTCGGTGCCGACCACGCCGAGCCCGTCGAGCATCCGCGGCGAGACCTTCTTGACCGCACCGCTGCGGTCACCCGCGCTCCAGGCGGCGCCGACCTGCGCGACCTCGTCCGGATAGCCGGCGGTGCGGAAGAAGGACGCGTAGACGTCCACGGTCGCGTAGCCGGTGATGTCGCGGGCCAGCGTCTCGCGCGCGGCGGCGGCATCATCGGTGACGCACGTGCGCACGAACGAGGCAATCTCGAAGCCCTCGAGCGTACGGTTGGCCTTGCGCGCGCCGGTCTTCAGGTGCTCGATCGAGGCCGGCACCGCCTCGGGTGGGATCCAGTTGAGCAGGACGCCGTCGGCGATCTCGCCGGCCAGCTCCAGCATTTCCGGCCCGAGCGCGGCCAGGTAGACGCGCACCGGCTCCTTCGGAGGCGGGCTCGTCAGACGGAAGCCCTTCACGCGGTAATGCTGGCCCTCGTGGACGACGCGCTCACCGCTGGCGACCTTGCGCACGATCTCCACCGCCTCGCGGATCTGGGCCAGTGACGGCGTGAAGCTCAGCCCGTGCCACTGCTCCACGATCGTCTTGCTGGAGAGTCCGAGGCCGAGCGCGAAGCGTCCGGGCGCCAGGTGGTTGAGCGACGCCGTCGCCATCCCCAGGATCACCGGGGTGCGCGTCTGCACGGGCAGCACGCCGTTGGCCACGTGGAGCTTCTCGGTGTGGGTCGCCACCACGGTCGACATCACGATGGCGTCGTAGCCCGACACCTCGCCGAGCCAGGCGGTGTGATAGCCGCGCGCCTCCGCCTCGCGAGCGGCGGCGATGAAGTCGGCAAGCGGAGCGGACGTGAAGCCCGCGAGGACGATCCCAAGGCGCATGGTTCCGGAGTATAGCGCGGGGCTGCGGTACTCTATGGGCCATGCTCGACGGCAAGACCGGCATCGTGCTCGGCGTGGCCAACAAGCGCTCGATCGCGTGGGCCATCGCCCAGGCGCTGGCGGGCGCGGGAATGAAGCTGGCGTTCACCTACCAGGGCGAGCGGCTGAAGGAGAACGTGGAGGAGCTCGCCGCGACACTGCCGGGCGCCCCGCTCTATCCGTGCGACGTCGGCGCCGACGCCGACGTCACGACCGTGTTCGAGAGCGTGGAGCGCGACTTCGGCCGGCTCGACACCGTCGTCCACTCCGTCGCCTACGCGCGCAAGGAAGACCTCGAGGGCGATTTCCTGTCGACCGAGCGCGAGGGCTTTCGGGTGGCGCACGACGTGTCCGCCTACTCCCTGGTGGCGGTGACCCGGGCCGCCGCGCCGCTGATGGAGCGCGGCGGCGGCGGCTCGGTGATCGCCATGACCTACTACGGTGCCGAGAAGGTCGCCGCCGGCTACAACGTGATGGGGGTGGCCAAGGCCTCGCTGGAGGCCTCGGTGCGCTATCTCGCGGCCGACCTCGGCCCGAAGAACATTCGCGTGAACGCGATCTCCGCGGGGCCGGTCAACACGCTGGCCGCACGCGGCATCCGCGGGTTCACCGGCATGCTCAAGCACCACGCCGAGAAGGCACCGCTGCGCCGCAACGTCGAGCTGCGCGAGGTGGGCGACACCGCGCTCTTCCTGGCCTCGCCGATGGCCTCCGGCATCACCGGCGAGGTGATCCACGTCGACTGCGGCTACTTCGTCATGGGCGTCTGACGGTCGCCGCGTGCTGACGACGACTCGACGCTCGCTCATCGTGGGGACCGCGCTGACCCTGGCCGGCGCCTGGCCGGCTCGCGCGCAGGAGCGACGCCCGCGCCGCGTGGTGCTCTATGCGACGAGTGATCTCCTCAAGCTGGTGCTCGAGGCCTTGCGTGAGCGTGGGTGGGTCGAGGACCGCACGCTCGCATTCGAGTGGCGCCGCGCGGGCGAAGAGCAGACGGAGGCGCGCCTCCGTGAGGACGTGGCACGCGGCCCGATCGACGTGATCGTCGTGGCCGGCGCCAACCGTCTCCGCGCCGCGATGCGGGTCGCACCCGCGATCCCCATCGTGGCCCTCGACCTCGAGTCCGATCCGGTCAAGAGCGGGTTTGTGAAAAGCCTTGGACGCCCGGGCGGGCTGGTCACCGGCATCTGGATGGATCTGCCGGAGATCGCGGGCAAGCAGCTGCAATTCACGCGCGACATCCTGCCGGACGTCGAGCGCGTCGGGATCGTGTGGGATGATCGCGTCGGCGGCCCGCAGCTCGCCGAGGCGCAAGCCGCCGCGCGGGCCGCGCGCATCACGCTCGTTCAGCACGCCATCCGCCGGGAAGACGACGCCGAGCCGGCGATGAAGGCGCTCGCGGCCGAGCGAGTGCAAGCCGTCGTGCTGCTCACGGCGCCGGTCGTCTTCCAGGCGAGCCGCCGGCTGGCGGACCTGGCGCGGCAGCATCGGTGGCCGTCGATCAGTCCCTTTTCCACGTTCCCCGCCGACGGGGGGCTGCTCGGCTACGGACCGGACTTCCCCGCCATGTGGCGCCAGCTCGCCGGCTACGTCGACCGCGTGCTGCGAGGCGCCAGCGCGGGAGATCTCCCGGTCGAGCGCCCCTCGAAGTTCACGTTCGTGCTCAATCTGAGGACAGCGCGAGAGATCGGGATCACGATTCCGCGGGTGCTCCTGGCGCGCGCCGACGAGGTGATCCAGTGAGCGCCGGCACACCGGTCGAGCCGATCCGCGCGCCACGGGGATCCGCGCGGTCGTGCAAGGGCTGGCCGCAGGAGGCCGCCCTCCGGATGCTGATGAACAACCTCGACCCCGACGTGGCCGAGCGCTGGCAAGACCTCGTGGTCTACGGGGGCTCCGGCAAGGCGGCGCGGAACTGGGAGGCGTATCACCGGATCGTGGCCACGCTACGGCGGCTCGAGGGCGACGAGACGCTGCTGGTGCAGTCGGGCAAGCCCGTGGGGGTCTTCCGCACGCACGCCGATGCGCCGCGCGTGCTCATCGCCAACTCGCTGCTGGTGCCCGAGTGGGGCGACTGGGCGCACTTCCGCAAGTACGAGGCAATGGGTCTCACGATGTATGGCCAGATGACGGCCGGGTCGTGGATCTACATCGGCACCCAGGGCATCCTGCAGGGCACCTACGAGACGTTCGGCGCCTGTGCGCGCACGCACTTCGGCGGCACGCTGGCCGGCCGACTCGTGCTGTCGGCCGGCCTCGGCGGCATGGGCGGCGCGCAGCCACTGGCCGTGACGCTCAACGGCGGGGTCGGGCTCTTCGTGGAGATCGATCGCGAGCGCATCGAGCGGCGCCTGCGCCTGCAGTATGTCGATCGCATGACCGACTCGCTCGACGAGGCGCTCGCCTGGGCCGAGCAGGCGCGGCGCGCGGGCGCGCCGCTGTCGATCGCGCTCCACGGCAACGCCGCCGAGGTGCATCCCGAGCTCGCGCGCCGCGGCGTGCGTTTCGACGCGGTGACGGACCAGACCTCGGCACACGACATGATCAACGGCTACATTCCCGCGGGAATGTCGGTGGCCGAGGCCACGGCGCTCCGCGCGCGCGACCCGAAGGATTATCTGAGGCGCGCATACGAGTCGATCGCCGTGCAGATGCGCGCGATGCTCGACTTCCAGCGCTCGGGCGCGATCCTGTTCGACTACGGCAACAACTTCCGCCGCGAGGCGGAGAACGCCGGCGTGTCGGACTTCGCGTATCCCGGCTTCGTCCCCGCGTTCATCCGGCCGCTCTTCTGCGAAGGGCAGGGGCCGTTTCGCTGGGTGGCGCTCTCCGGCGATCCGGCGGACATCTTCGCCACGGATCAGGCGCTGCTGGAGGCCTTCGCCGACAACGAGCACCTCGTGCGCTGGCTCACGCTGGCCGGCGAGCGCGTGCGCTTCCAGGGCTTGCCCGCGCGCATCTGCTGGCTCGGCTACGGCGATCGCGCGAAGGCCGGGAGGATCTTCAACGACCTCGTGGCGTCGGGCCGCGTGAAGGCGCCCATCGTCATCGGGCGCGATCACCTCGACGCGGGCTCGGTGGCCTCGCCCAACCGCGAGACGGAATCGATGCGCGACGGCTCCGACGCCATCGCCGACTGGCCGGTCCTGAACGCGCTGCTCAACACCGCGAGCGGCGCGACGTGGGTCAGCGTGCACCACGGCGGCGGCGTGGGCATCGGCTACTCGCTGCACGCCGGCATGGTCGTGGTGGCCGACGGCACGCCGGACGCCGCGCGGCGCCTCGAGCGGGTGCTGACGACGGATCCGGGCACCGGCATCATGCGCCACGCGGACGCCGGCTATCCCGAGGCGCTCGAGGCCGCGAAGCGCCATCACCTGGATTTGCCGGGCGTCACCACGTGAAGGTACGGCGCCTGCACGCCGACGAGGCGTCCCTGCTCAAGGATCTGCGCCTGCGCGCGCTGGCCGACGCGCCCACGGCCTTCGCGCACACGCACGCCGAGATCAGTGCCAAGCCCGGGACGTACTGGGACGAGATGACGGCGTCGCTGACCACCCGCCACGTCATGTTCGTGGCCGAGTCCGACGGACGCGCGGTCGGCATGGCGTTCGGGATCCGGCAGCGCGAGCACCCCGACGTGCCCCACGTGGGCGGCATGTGGGTCGATCCCGCGGCGCGCGGCGGCGGCGCGGGACGTGCGCTGACGACCGCGGTCGTCGACTGGGCGCGCGAGAACCGCTTCCAGCGAATCGGACTCTGGGTCACGGAGGGCAACGGCCCGGCCACGAGGCTCTACACGGCCATGGGTTTCACGCCGACCGGGCGCCGCGCCGCGCACCCGTTCGATCCCCAGCTCGGCATCATCGAGATGGAGCGCGTGCTCTCGCCATGACCGTCGCGCTCGACGGCGGCTCGCTGACTCTGGACGATGTCGAGGGTGTCGCGCGTCAGCGCCGGCCGGTGACGCTGGCGCCCGCCGCCGTGGAGCGGCTGCGGGCCGGGCGCGCCTTCGTCGATCGCCTCGCCGCCGGGGCGGAGCCGATCTACGGCATCACCACCGGCGTGGGCAAGCTGAAGGACGTCGTCATCCCGCCGGCAGAGCGCGCGGCGCTGCAGCGCAACCTCGTGCTCAGCCACGCCGCCGGTGTGGGCGCGCCTCTCGGCGAGCCGGAGACGCGCGCGATGCTCTTGCTGCTGGCGGCCTCGCTCGCGCGCGGCGCCTCCGGTGTGCGCCCGCTCGTCGTCGAGACGCTGGTCGCGTGTCTCGACCGCGGCGTGCATCCGGTGGTGCCCGAGCAGGGGTCGGTCGGCTCCTCGGGCGATCTCGCGCCGCTCGCCCACGTGGCCGCGTGCCTCATCGGCGAGGGCGAGGCGTGGCGGGACGGCCGCCGCGTGCCGGCCGCCGATGCGCTGCGGGCCGCCGGCGTGACGCCGCTGGCGCTCGAGACCAAGGAAGGCCTCGCGCTGCTCAACGGCACGCACCTGATGGCCGGGCTCGGGGCGCTGGCGGTCCTCGACGCCGGGCGCCTGGCCCGGCTGGCCGACGTCGCCGGCGCGATGTCGCTCGAGGCCCTGATGGGCACCAATGCGGCTTTCGACGCGCGCATCCACGCGCTGCGCCCGCATCCGGGCCAGCAGACGGTCGCCGCGAATCTCCGCGCGCTCACGGCGGACAGCGGCGTGATCGAGTCTCACCGCGACTGCACCCGAGTGCAGGACGCCTACAGCCTGCGGTGCATGCCGCAAGTGCACGGCTCGGCGCGCGAGGCCATCGGCTTCGCGCGCGCCATCATCGAGCGGGAGCTGGGGGCCGTCTCCGACAACCCGGTGGTCTTTCCCGCCGATGGCGCCGTGCTGAGCGGCGGGAACTTCCACGGCGAGGTGCTCGGCCTGGCGCTCGACACGCTGGCCATCGGCCTCGCGCAGCTCGCCGGCATCAGCGAGCGCCGCTGTGACCGGCTGGTGAATCCGCTGACGAACGAGGGACTGCCGCCCTTCCTGGCCCACGGCGGCGGCGTGAACTCGGGCTACATGATCGCGCAGTACACCGCGGCCGCGCTCGTCGCCGAGCTGAAGACGCTCACGCACCCGGCGTCCGTCGATTCCATTCCCACGTCGGGCCTGCAGGAGGACTACAACGCCATGGGGGCGGGGGCCGCGCTCAAGGTGCGGCGCGCCGTGGCCCTCGCGCGCCAGGTGCTGGCCATCGAGCTGCTGCTGGCCGCGCAGGCGCTCGACCTGCGCGCGCCGCTCGTGCCGGGGCGGGGCAGCCGCGCGGCGCGTGACGCCGTGCGCCGGCGCATCGCGCCGCTGGCGGACGACCGGTATCTCAAGCCCGATCTCGACGCGGCGCTCGCGCTGGCCGAGGACGGCAGCGTGGTGGCTGCCGCCGAAGCGGCCGCCGGAACGCTCGGGTGAGCCGCCTGGAGCGCCAGGTGCTGTGGCAGGCGTGGACGGGCCCCGGCCTGGAGTCGCTGCGGGTGAGCGTGGACGAGGGCGGCGTGCGCGCGGAGAGCGTGGCCATCGGGGTCAGCGGCGGGCGCGCGTACACCGTCCGCTATGCGCTGCATTGCGACACCGGGTGGCGCGTGCGGACGCTGGAGGCGTGGACGCTCGGTGAGGGCGGTGCGAGCCTCGCGCTCTCCAGCGATGGCACCGGACGCTGGGCTGGCCCCGACGGCCGCCATCGGACATCGCTCGACGGGTGTTTCGACGTGGATTTGCCGTCGACCGTGTTCACCAACACGCTGCCCGTCCGCCGTCTCGCCATCGTACCGGGCTGGAGCGAGGAGCTGAGCGTCGTGTACATCGCCGTGCCCGAGCTGACCGTCTCGGTTGCGCGCCAGCGGTACACCTGCCTCACGTGGGGGCCGGACGGAGGCCGTTACCGCTTCGAGAGCCCCGGCACCGAGTTCTCCGCGGAGCTCACGCTCGACGGCGACGGCCTCGTCGTGGACTATCCCCGCATCGCGCGCCGCGTCTGGTCACGCTAGGCGGCGCGCTCGCGGTCCTGCCCCTCGCGCGTCTCGCCGTCCCACGGAATGATCGACAGGTCGCCGTTGCGCTCGAGCACCGCGAACTTGATCTGGTCGAGCCGCTCGAGGCCTTGCGCGCGTCGGGCGGCGGTCAGGACATCCTCGACGTCGACGCCGCTACGGGCCAGGCGGTCGCGCAGCGGCCGCCCGCGCTCGACGAGCACCAGCGGGGCGCCTTCCAGCCACAGCTCGAGCCGGGGGAACCGGCGCTTGACGAGGCCGAGACCGAAGTCGATCAGGATCAGCGTGAGCACCAGGACGACGGCGCTGGTGACCGAGTAGCTGGTGCCGACCATCCCGTTCTGGATGGCCTCGCTGATGATCAGCAACAGGATGAAGTCGAACGTGGTGATCTGGCTGAGCGACCGCTTCCCCGTGATGCGGAAGAGCACCAGCAGGATTCCGTAGATGGCGGCGGCGCGGAGGACGGTCTCCATGGTCCCTCAGGGGTAGACGAGATGGCGGAAGGTGAGCGTCGCGGCCGTGCCGGCGCGCTCCAGGCCGACGCGGGCGCGGATGACGCCGATCCGCTCCGGCTGCAGCCCGATGCTCAGCGTGAACGCGTTCGTCGCGTCGGCCACCGCGAAGACGAAGACCACCCTGTCGGCGGCCGACTCGCTCCGGAGGGGCGCCGGCACCATCGTCTCGATCCGAACGTCATCCAGATAGGCGCGGTCGAGCGACAGCCGGACCTCGCGGCCGGGCGGCACGGCGGACGGCGCCACGTGAATCGCCATCTTCTCGGGGGACTGGTAGCGGGAGAAGCGCGGGAAGTCGACGCGCAGGACGCCGGGGGCGGCGGCCACGCCGCGGCTCAGCGGGCCCGAGCCGAGCAGCCCGCTCACGGCGACGCCGAGGAGGAGGACCAGCGCCCACGTCCCGATGCGCTCGACGCGCCACGAGCGGCGCACGAAATCGACGTGCTCCTCGAGCTGCAGGCCGCGCGGACGAGGGGCTTCCACCATGGGGCTCGGGTGCAACGGCTGTGCCGCCGTGCGGGGGGATTTAGCGCTTGAGCGAGACGGCCGCGAGATCGCGTGGTGACGTCGTGACGATGGCGGGCTCGCCGGGGCGGCCCTTCGTCATGCGGCAATGCCCCTCGAAGAGGACGCCTTCCTCGACCACGATCACCGGGGCCTCGACATCGCCGAACACGCGGGCGGTGCCGCGCAGCTCGACGCGCTCGGTAGCCAGGATGTTGCCGGTGACCTCGCCGTTCACCAGCACCACGCCGGCGCGCACGGTGGCGTTGACGACGCCCTTGTCACCGATGATGAGCGTGTCGTTGGAGGAGATCTCGCCGGTGAACTTGCCGTTCAGCATGACGGTGCCGGCGAACGTGTATTTCCCTTCGATCTCGGACGCCTCGTCGATGTACGCGCTGAGATCGCTCCCCTTGGGGGCGGCGGCGGGCTTGCCGTGTTTCTTCCAGAGCATCAGCAGGGCCCCAGCGTCGGCTTACCTCTGGACCGTCTGGCCGGCGCGCTTGTCGTCGACGAGATAGACCGGACGCTGGCTGGAGCCGTCCGCGTCCTCGTGGATCTTGGCGACGTTGCCGTTGAAGAAGCCGCCCTTG
>Ga0075424_100003134_pt1 | contig 15371 bp, 11 predicted proteins | sample SoiMethybrSBSTD3_FD_75301 | JGI IMG/M metagenome (GOLD analysis project Ga0075424, IMG submission 75301) | Bulk soil microbial communities from a Populus tree surrounding site in Tennessee, USA - Soil MetaG P. TD hybrid SBSTD3 | ecosystem: Environmental > Terrestrial > Soil > Tree plantation... | reverse complement strand
CTCGTAATTCCTGATGAACGCATGCGGACGTGGCCCACGACACTTGCGCACATATGCCTGTGGCCTTTGGCTTCGTTACTTTTTCTGGTCAACGCATTAGCGGCAACGGCATCGCGGCGCATCAAATGGCGGGGCATCACGTACGAATTGAAATCGCCGACTGAAACTGTCATTCTTCGGCGCGACACCCAATGAAAAGAACGACGATTATTTGCCTGTTAATTCTCATAGCGGCTTTCGCTTTGTTAATGCCCGCCGCAGCGCAAAAACCGAAGTCTGCGGATCCACTTACACAGATGGTTGCGACCGAGCGCGCGTTTTCGCGTATGTCGGAAGAGAAGGGAACTCGCGAAGCGTTCGCTGCCTTCATCGCCGATGACGGCATCCTGTTTCGTCCGCACGCGGTCAAGGGAAAGCAATGGATGCAGGAACATCCGCTGCCACCATCGACAACGCGGCCGTTGCTAACCTGGCAGCCAATTTACGCGTTCATGTCCCGCAGCGGGGACCTGGGTTACACGACTGGCCCGTGGCAATATAAAAACGACATCAAAGACGCCAAACCGTCTGCGTTCGGAAACTTCATGACGATTTGGAAGAAACAACCGGACGGCAACTGGCGGTTCGTGCTCGACCTTGGCATTTCCAATCCTGAGCCAAAGACGATTTTGCCGCCTGCGTTTCCTCATCAACCTACCGCGAATTTTAAACCAATTGATGTTGACCAGGCCCGCAGTGCGTTGCTGAACGAAGAGCATGAATTTTCCAAAGCCTCGGCGGATCTCGGCGCTGCTGAAGCTTTTCTTCTGAAAGCTGACGTAACCGTGCGCGTGTATCGCGAAAGCCAGATGCCGTTTGTCGGGCGAACCTCCGGCGCGAAAGCAATGTATCCAGCGTCAACGGTTTGGACTTGGACGCCCGCATTCGCAGATGTTTCGCGCGCGGGCGATTTGGCGTATAGCTACGGGACCTACGAACTACGAGACAAGAAGACTGGCGCGGTCACGGAAGGCGGAAACTATGCGCGCGTCTGGAAAAAGTTTGCAGGGATTTGGCGAGTAGTTATCGATGTCGTGAATCCGGTGCCGTCGGGGTAGTAGCCCGTGAGGGAGGGCGCAGTTTTTAGAATTCCTGTTGGCAATGTCGAACAAAGCAGTCCAGCTCGTGCAACTCATCCGTTCGACGAAGCGCGAAAAGCGCCTCGGCACGGTCATCCTGTTTGTCACCTCCCGCTGCAATTCTCTGTGTCGCACCTGCTTTTACCATGCAGAACTGAATCAGCCGGGCGACCTGACCTTCGATCAAATTGAGAAGGTCTCGCGCACCATGCCGCCGATAACGGATCTTTGGCTTTCCGGCGGCGAGCCGACGCTGCGCCACGATGCTTCACGGATCGTCGACCTGTTTGTCAGGAACAACGGTGTGCGCCGTCTGATCATTCCGACGAATGGGCTCGTCAAAGAACGAGTCTGCGCAATTGTCGATGCCGCGCTGCGTTCACATCCCTCTTTGCATCTTTATCTGAACGTTGCGCTGGATGGTTACGGTGAAACTCATGATCGAATTCGCGGTGTGCCCGGTCATTGGCAGAAGACGCTCGACTGCATCGAATCGCTTTATCCATTGAAAGAGAACTATGGCGACAGGTTTCGTTTGAACGTGAACACGGTAGTCTGCGCGGACAACTACGCGGAGATCGAACGACTCGCCGAGTTCATGTGGAGCAACTTCAAGCTTGATGGCCAGTACTTCAACATAGTACGTGGAGATACTCCGGTCGGTGACGAGATCAAACAAGTGCCGGCGGAAGTTCTCCCGCCTATGTATTCATACATTTCGCAACTGACGAAACGCTATGGCGATCGAATGTTCGTGAATGATGACGCGACCACGCGTCTCGCCAAGAACATCGCGTACGTCGGCACGATTACAACTCACTATCGAACTCAGCATCGGAATTTTGTGAAGTCCTCGGCGTGGCCGTTCGCGTGCACCGCCGGTGAGACAATCGCCGTCATCGATTACAACGGCGACGTGCGCGCGTGCGAGCTGCGCGAGAAGTTTGCGTCGTTGAAGAGTTATGACTATGACTTCGGCGCGCTTTGGTCGGCGCAGGAACGACAAGCGGAAGTAAAGGCGATCGACGGCGGCCAGCCCTGCTGGTGCACGCATGTCTGCTTCATTCACGATTCAATGCGTCACTCGGCGCGAGGCCTGCTGTTTGAGGGCCCAAAGAACTATGTGACGCGCCAAACATGGTGAACAAATGGCCGGTGAAGATCCTCAGGATACGAATCGAAAAGCCGGCATCGCGTACTCGGCCGCTTTTTCCCTATTCGGCGCCGTCGTCGCCGGGCTGCTGTTGGGGTGGTTGCTCGATCGTTGGCTCGGCACCAAGCCGTGGCTGCTGGTTGCGGGAGTAACCCTGGGTTCTGTCGCCGGTTTTTACGAGTTTATTCGCGCCACTTCACGGCTTTCCTAACCTCAAAGCGCTCGGGCAAAATGACTTGAAAATCAACGGTAAATTCTTCTCAGCCAATCTGCAACGGTCTTCGTCTAAAGTATTGACCTGATGGCGGCTGCTCGCTATAGTCACTTGAACCAGGGTTTCAGTCGCCCGGTGGCCCCTCCACCAAGTGTTAAGACAAATTGGCCAGCCTCATTGTCGATTCGTAATCTGTTTTGACGAGAGAGCATCCCCATATGAGACATCGTGCTTCCTGTTTGCGACGGCCTTTCGCAGCGGTCGTGTGCGCAACGCTTTTGTTACTTCTCGGTCTGAATGGATCAGCCTCGGCGGCAAATCAAAAGAGTCCGGTGTTGTACAGCGTGTCGGCGGCGTCGACGCGCGCAATCGCGCTCGAGTCCGTATCGCTGATGAGCGAGCCGTTTTCGCTGAGCATGGAAGGGAACTTCAACTCCTCGGATCCACGCACACGGATTAGTTTATTCGGCACCGACTTTCAATTGCTTCAGGGTGAGGGCGCTAACGCACTGTCTGCGGACGCCCAGGATGCGGCGGGAAACTTTTATTCGCTGAAAGTCGAATCAGTTGGCGCCGTCCCAAATTTCCCCGGTGTTTACATGGTGGTGGTGCGGCTCAACGATTCGATGCCGAGCAATCCTGGCGACGTGCTGGTGCGTTTGAACCTGCACGGCATGGCGAGCAATCGCGTCCGAATTGGGATCGGTTCAATCGGCGGCGGACCGGCTGATGATCCCGGGGCGACAGGAACGCCCGCGCCAGCCACGCCACCCGCTGCCCCGACGCTTTTGACGCTCGCGCAGTTTCAGGCTCAATACAACGACCCTGCATTCCCCGGCGACGCAGATATTGTGCGTTTTCTGGAACAGGCTTCGTGGGGACCGAAAGGCGACGCGTCCGATTTCAACCGCGTCCGCCAAATCGGCATGAAGCCATTCATCGACGAGCAGTTCAATACGTCGCCGCTGTTCATCGACAACGCAGCGACTCCTCCGTTGTTCTCGAACTATCCAGCGACGCAGCTTTGGCCATTGAACGTGCCCACGAACCCACCGTGCGACACCACATGTTTGCGGGATAACTACTCGCCTTATCCCTTGCAAAAGCAGTTCATGGTGAACGCTCTGACTGGACAGGATCAGTTGCGCCAGCGCGTGGCTTTCGCGCTGCACGAGATGATCGTCACGTCGAGCAAGGACTTGAATTTTTACGAAACCAGTTGGTATGCGCCGTATCTTCAGACAATCGATCGCGACGCGTTTACTAATTTCCGCACGCTGCTTTTCGACATTACCCTGAACCCGGCGATGGGGCGTTACCTCGACATGGCGGGGAATTCGCGGGTTGCGCCCAATGAGAACTATGCGCGCGAGTTGATGCAGCTCTTCTCCATCGGCACGGACATGCTGAATCCCGATGGCACACCGATTCTTGATGCGAACGGCAATCGCGTTCCGACGTACGGCCAGACCGAGATTACAAATTTTGCTCGTGTGTTTACCGGTTGGGTAATTCCTTCGAAGAACATCACCCTTAACGGTGTGCCAAATGTAAGTGTTCTCGATTACATCACGCCGATGACGTTTAGCAACAACACCGGCGCTAACGGTCCGTTCGATATTGGGGCGAAGACGTTACTCAATGGCCAGCAGCTGGCAGCCTGTTCGAACTGCACCGGCAATGCGGCGAATATGGCAGCGTACAAGACCGCGGAACTGAATGCGGCCATCGACAACCTCTTCAACCATCAGAACACCGGACCCTACCTTTGCACGCAGTTAATTCACCATTTGGTGGTGAGCAATCCATCACCCGCTTATGTCGGCCGTTGTGCCGCCACGTTCGCGAACAATGGCTCGGGCGTGCGGGGAGACATGAAGGCGATCATCACTGAGATCCTTCTCGATCCTGAAGCGCGTGGCGACTCAAAGTCAGATCCGAATTACGGCAAGCTCCGTGAGCCGGTTCAGTTCATGGCGAACCTGCTGCGCGGATTCAACGCGACGAGTGATGGCGTTCTGGTGGCGAATTCGTTTTTCCTTAGTCCCAACGTCAGCAGCCTGAGCACGCCACTCGGTCAGGATGTCTTCAGCCCGCCGACGGTGTTCAGTTATTTCCCGGCTGACTTTGGATTGCCGGGCACGAGTCTGTTTGCTCCGGAGTTCGGCATTCTCGATACGTCGAGCACTTATCAACGCGCGAACCTGGTAAACACCTTGTTCATTGCTAATAACGGCGCAGGTGCGGGCAATGGACTGCCCGTGAGTTCGCCCAATCGGCCGTCGGGCACCCAGATGAACTATTCGGCGTATCAGGCCATGGCGGCGAATTGCACCGGCGTCGGAAGTTGCCAGTTGGTTGACACGCTTAACGCGAACTTAATGCACGGCACGATGTCGTCGTCGATGCGCACGAGCATCATAAACGCGGTCACAGGCATCAGCAGCGGCGATCCCGCGGGCCGTACACGCACGGCAATTTATCTGGTGACCACTTCGTCCCAGTACCAGGTGCAGAGGTAGCAGATGAAACGATCACGAAGAGAATTTCTCCGCGACTCCGCGTGCGGTTTGACCGCGGCGGCCATGGTCAGCAGTCTTGAACGGCTTTCGCTCCTGAACGCGATGGTGCCGACACCGATCGCCAACGATTACAAGGCACTGGTTTGTGTGTTCCTGAGCGGCGGTTCGGACTGCAACAACATGCTGATTGATATCAATCAGTTCAGTTCTTACGCAGCGGTACGCGGCAACGACTCCACTTCGCCAAACCTGGGACTGACCCAGTCTGTGTTAGTTCCGATTAGTCCGGTAAGCGGCGGCTCGTTTGGTGTGCACCCGAACCTTGCGCCTGAAGTGGCAAATTCGGGGGCAGCCCCGGGGTTATTTGGCCCGACTGGCCCATGGCAGGACGGCAAGCTTGCCATGCTTTGCAACTACGGTTCTTTGTTGCAGCCAACCACGAAAGCCCAATATCAGAGCAACGTGAATGGAGCGTTTCGGCCGTATCAATTGTTTTCGCACTCCGATCAGGTCAATCAACAAATGACCTCGATTTGCAAGACTACGGGTCAGACCGGTTGGGCCGGACGTGTTGCAGATGCAACCGCCGCGCTGAACGGCGTTACGGTCTTGCCGATGAGCGTTTCTGTGGCCGGCACTAATTTGTTCGAGACAGGTGTGACTTCGCGCCAATTGGCAATCGGCACCGGCACGCTTTCCAGCGTCTTGAATTTGAATTGGAACGGGCCTTCCTCCGCGAATCCATTTACGAGCGGCAGCGCTTATCGCCAGGTGTTGGGCTTCGACTCGAATCTGGTTCTGATAAAAGGAGCAAGCGACACCACCAACCAGGCGCTGACCGCAGATCAAACTCTGAACCAACCCGACCCCACGATTCCGACCCCGCCGAATACGACGGCTTTTCCGGCCACCGGGATCGGCAATCAACTGAAACAAGTCGCCAAGCTCATCAAGATTAAAGACACGCTGGGCATGAAGCGTCAGATCTTTTTCTGTTCGCTGGGTGGCTATGACACGCACACCAATCAGACTTCGGCGACTCCGACTGTGCCGAATGGCGCCGGCGGCCAGGGCAATCTGCTTACGCAATTGAGTCAGGCGATGCGCGCGTTCTATGACGAGATGAACGCGCAGGGAAATGGCAGCAACGTGACGCTGTTCACGATTTCCGATTTTGGCCGCACCTTTCAGGCTTCGGGTACCGGCGCGGGAACGGTGGGAACAGATCACGCATGGGGGAGTCATGGGTTCATCATGGGGGGCGCAGTGCTGGGCCGCACGCTCTACGGAACATATCCCACACTCGCGCTCAATAGTCCGGACGACGACGGTGGTAATCGCGGACGTTGGATACCGACCACTTCAATCGATCAGTATGGTGCGACCCTGGCGCGGTGGTACGGTTTGGATCCGGCGCTGCTGACAACTGTGTTCCCCAATTTGAATAAGTTCGCAACGCAGAATCTTGGGTTTCTTGGTTGATGCGTAAGCTGCTGTGGCGGGCACCGGCCCACCGCGATCTCCTCGACGATGGTCGAGCATCATTGCAGGTGCTCGATCATCGTCGAACTGTTTCTGGTAAGCTTTTGAGTAAGGGCATGAAGTCGATTCGAGAAATCATCGTCGTGTCGCTTGCACTGTCAGCCGGCGCCTGGCTGATGTCTGCGAGTCCGAACCTCCCATCGACTCGCACCTCTGCTGCCCGTACGACCCGTGCTTCAGAACCGTCGTCGAACAAATCTCCGGTTTCGACAACGGATTTCATCGCCCGGCTACCACTCAGTTTTGAGCAGAATGTTGGCCAGGCAGAACGAAGTGTGGAATTCATTTCGCGGCAAGGTGCTGCCGATCTTTTGCTGGCACGCACAGCAGCGATAGCTCACTTTCCCGACAGGGGCGTTCGCTTGCGAATGAGATTCGCCGGCGCTAATCCTGACGTGGAGATTCGCGGAGCTGACCCACTGCCCGGCCATCAGAATTATTTGCTGGGCAATAATCCGGCGCACTGGCTGACGAATGTGCAGACATTTCGGAAAGTTGTCTACGAAGGAATTTATCCGGGGACAAACCTGGTCTTCTATGGCACCAGCGGTGAGCTTGAATATGATTTCGAACTTGCGCCAGGAGCCGATCCCAAAGCGATTCGAATCTCGTTCGACGACGATGTGCAGTTGCGCTTGCGGCCGGACGGCGCGCTCGCCATTTCGTTCAATGGGCATGAGGTGACGCAGCGCAAGCCGGTCCTCTATCAGGAAGTCGTCGGTAAGCGTCGTTTAGTTGAGGGCGGATACGTCCTGCATGGCAAACACTCGGTTAGCTTTGCCGTTGACGAGTACGATCCGGCACGACCACTGGTAATCGATCCAACACTCGTATTCTCAACTTATCTCGGTGGCGCCGGAGACGACTCCGGCAGCAGCATTGTTCGTGACGCCTCTGGGAATATCTATATCGCCGGCAGTACGACGTCAACTAACTTTCCAAACGTTGGCGCTGCCTTTACATCGCATAAAGGCCTCACCGACATGTTCGTGACCAAGATCGATCCGAACGGCACGAGCATCATCTATTCAACGTACATCGGCGGCAGCGGCATCGATCGCGCCAGTGGCCTTACGGTCGATCCGGATGGAAACGCGTATGTGGTTGGCCGCGTTGGCGATACTTCGACAGACTTTCCCACGACGGCTGGTTCACTCGCCACGACTTATCGCGGCGGCGATTTCGATGGCGTGGTCTTCAAACTGAACGCCGCGGGAAATGCGTTGGCGTATTCAACTTTTCTTGGCGGTGAAGATAACGATTCTGCCGAGGGGATCGCGATCGATTCATCGCGGAACGCGTACGTAGTTGGCGGCACGCGCTCGAATGGATTTCCCGTAACCGCCAGCGCATTCCAGAGTTTTCGCACCGGCGACACTGACGCTTACTTCACAAAGCTGAATGCGGCCGGCAGTGCCGTTCTCTATTCGACACTGCTTGGCGGCACCAGCACCGATCGCAGCAGCGGCGTCGTGGTTGACAGTTCGGGCAATGCGTACGTCGCCGGCTACAGTGGCTCGCCTGATTTTCCGACACAGAATGCTTTTCAAGTTTTCTCTGGCGGCAGCTTCGACGCGTTCATCGCGAAATTCGATCCGAGTGCGAACGGCGCAGCGTCGCTTCTGTTTTCGACGTACCTCGGCGGCATTGCCGACGACAAGGCATATGGCATCGCGCTCGACAGCGCGGGTGCGAACATCTATGTCGCCGGTCAAAGTTCGTCGAACAATTTGCCGTTGCTGAATCCGGCGCAGCCCACCTTCGGCGGGACCTACGACGCCTTCGTCGCGCGGTTGGGCAGCACCGGAACCAAGATTTACACAACGTATCTCGGTGGCAGTGGTGACGATCGCGCGACCGGTGTTGCCGTCAATGCGGCCGGCGAAGCTTACGTCACTGGTTTTACTTCATCGACAAATTTTCCGACAGTCAGTCCGCTGCAAATCGCGAACGGTGGTGGCTTTGATGCGTTTTTGACAAAGCTCAACCCAAGCGGTTCAGTGTTTCTCTACTCGACTTATCTTGGCGGTAGCAGCAACGAAAACAACGCAAGCACCATTACCTGGACGAATCCCATTGCAGTTGATGCGTCGAACAATGCATACCTCACCGGCTACACGGCTTCGACGAACTTTCCGACGGCGTCAGCTCTGCAATCGTCATCCGCGGGCAGTCAGGATGTTTTTCTGGTGAAGATCTCCGACACTTCGCCCGCCGCCGACTTCTCGATTTCCGTATCACCTGCGTCGCGCACGGTTAGTCCCGGCGGCTCGACCACCTACACCGTCACGGCAACTCCGCAAGGTGGTTTTACGGGCACAATTTCTTTGGCAGTGAGCGGTTTCTCGACGGATTCGACGAGCAGTTTCAGTCCCGCGGCGATTGTCATTAACGATGCGTCGGCAAAATCTTCCACGTTGACGGTAAACACAATCGGAGCGACGCCGCCCGGCACTTACGGCGTCAGCCTAAACGCCACCAGCGGGAATCTTCAGCACACTGGCTCGACGCAACTGATTGTCTCGGGTTCAGCGAGCGCAAATCTAACCATCTCGAAAACAGCTTCACCGAATCCCGCGACTGCGCTCGCAAATCTGACGTATCGCCTGACGGTAATAAACAACGGGCCCTCTCCGGCGACCAACGTGACAGTGACCGACAATCTGCCGGCGGGCGTCAACTTTGTCTCAGCCGTACCGAGTCAGGGCACGTGCAGCGGGACGGCGACGATAACCTGCAACGCCGGTTCGGCGAACAACGGCGGGAGGGTCATCGTCAATATCACGGTCACGCCGCAGGCCGCCGGACAACTGACAAACTCCGCAAGTGTCACGGCGACTGAGCCTGACACTGACACGAATAACAACTCGGCCACAATTCAAACTACCGTGAACACGGCTTCGTCGGGTCCCTCGATGTTCGACCCAAATCTTTCCGTGAAGACGGTGGTCAGCGGACTTTCTCAACCGACCTGCATGGCCTTCATCGGTGACAACGATTTCTTTGTGCTCGAGAAGAACACCGGCAAAGTTCAACGCGTAGTCAACGGCGTCATCCAGGGCGCAGTTCTCGATCTTCCGGTGAACAGCGCTTCGGAACGCGGGCTTTTGGGAATTGCTTTGCATCCGAATTTTGCAAGCAACGGCTTCGTTTATTTGTACTGGACGGAAAGCAGCACCGGCGGCGACTCCACAAATCTCGCGGACGTCTTTCAACCGCTGTCGAATCGCGTCGATCGATACATCTGGAACAAGACATCGCTCGTCTTCGATCGGAATCTCATTAAGCTGCGCGCGTATCAGGCGGATCCGAATCAGCCGCTGCGCGGTAACCACAACGGAGGAATCTTGCGCTTTGGTCCCGACGGCAAGCTTTACATTCTGATGGGCGACAACGGCCGTCGTGGTCTGCTTCAGAATTTGCCGTGCGGGCCAACGGCCACTTGTCCCGGTCCAACCGTGCAGGACGATCAGTTCGGCGGCCCTGAACCCGACAACGCTCACCTCACCGGATTTATCCTGCGCCTCAATGATGACGGCACGACGCCGACTGACAATCCCTTCTACAACACCGTGTCGATTCTTTCACCCGAGGCCGCGGCGAACATTCGTAAGATCTATGCCTACGGAGTTCGTAATGGATTTGGCCTCGCGTTCGATCCATACACTGGCAATCTCTGGGATCAGGAAAACGGCGACGATGCGTTTGATGAGATGAATCGCGTGACCGCGGGATCGAACAACGGCTGGGTGCAAATGATGGGACCGAGCAGCCGCGTCAGCCAGTTCAAGCAGATCGAGACCACCTATGGCTCAGGTGACTTGCAGCAACAGCGCTGGTCGCCCACGAACATCGCCGACACCGAGAGCGCGGCGCTCAGTCGTCTTTACATGCTGCCGGGCGCTCACTACAACGATCCGGAGTTCAGTTGGAAGTACGCTATTCCGGCGTCGCCGCTCGGTTTTGTGAACGGCCGCGGCCTCGGTCCGCAATACGAGGGCGACATGTTTGTCGGAGCGGCGCGCACATTCCTGTACGGCGGTTTCCTGTTCCGCTTTAAACTCGGTTCGACCCGCCTTCACTTCGATTTCAACGATAATCCGCTACTCATCGATCGCGTCGCGGACAACCTGGACAAGTTCGATGTAACTGAGAGTGAATCGCTGCTGATTGGACAAAACTTTGGCATCACAACTGACATCCAAACCGGACCGAACGGCGATCTATTCGTTGTCTCAAACACGAACAGCGCCGTTTACGAAATCTCAGGCAAGCAGCCAACGCTGTTCACGGCGACGCTAACGGGCGCGCAAGAGACGCCGCCCAACAACTCGACTGGCGCCGGAACGGCAACACTGCTCTTGAGCCCGGACGAACAAACGGCTCGCGTTTCTTTAAATTTCTCGGGTCTATCCACCGTCCAAACCGGAGCACACATTCACGGCCCGGCCGGTCCGGGCGTCAGCGCGCCTATCCTGTCTCCATTACCAAATGGCCAACTAAGCGACGTGGTGATCGCGCTAACTGCGACTGACGTTCAGGACCTGAAAAATGGGTTGCTCTACATCAACGTGCATACCAGCAATTTCCCGAATGGTGAGATTCGCGGCCAGTTTGGCTCTGCCGGCAGCGCAAGCAGTGTCCAATTCAATTCGACCACTGTGACCGTCGCGGAACGGGCAGGCGCAGCGACAATCACTGTCACACGGCTGGGAAACTCGACTGGCTCAGCGGCGGTGAATTACGCCACGAGCAACGGCACCGCCACGGCACCGTCAGATTACATCGCGTCCAACGGCACACTGACATTCGCTGCCGGCGAAACGGTGAAGACATTCACCATCCCCATCAATGACGATTTGTTCGTTGAGGGCAACGAAACCATTAACGTGTCGTTGACGAATCCAAGCGGCGGGAATTTTTTGGGCAGCCCCAACACTGCGACGGTCACGATCGTCGACAACGACACCACCACAAGTTCGCCAGCCCAATTGAGTCTCGATGCATCAGGTCCGGATATGAACCAACTGGCGGCGTTGGAATCGATTTTGTTCCTGCGCGATCCGTTCCCACGTCACAGAGTGGAGCAATGGTTGAGTTTAGGGCCGGATCAGAATACCCGAGTGGTGATTTTCGCTGCGAATGTAAGCCTGAATTCAGGAGAGACTGCGTCTGCGGTCGTACTGAATCTCACCGATGCTAACAGTCAGACTTTCGATATTCCCGCCGAAGACGTGCGCGTCGTGCGCGACTCTGAACTGGCTCAAATCACTTTTCGATTGCCTGACGCTGTCGCCACAGGTCAATGCAGCGTCAAAGTGAAGCTTCACAATTTTACGAGCAACACCGGCGTGTTTCGCATCGCGCCTTGAGGCGATGCTTCCCTTCATTTCACCGTTTGCCCGCTCACAAGCTCCTTCAAAATCGTGTCGTCTGGATCGATTTTGATGTCGAGCGGAGCTTTGCCGACGCGGACTTGCGCGGTTGCGAGTCTGCCTTTGGGTTGAAGTGTGAGGCGTTTTGTATTGCCTTCGCTGGTGATCGTGACGGGTATCGGATCGAGAAACGGAAGGCCCGTTTGCGTTTGTCTGATTACGATCGTGACGAGGTTGGCGCCGTTTCTCTGTTTGGCGGTTTGCGATGACCACTCGTAAACGGGATGGCCGGCACCGTAAATCCAGCGCGTGAAGAATTCGCGAAGATTTGTCTTGGATTCTCGCTCAAGCGCGGCGCGCAAGTCTTCGGTAGTCGCGTTGCCTTCGCGATGTTCGTTGTAGTAAGCGCGCAGCCCCCGAAAGAATGCGTCATCTCCCAGCCGCATGCGGAGCATGTGCAGCACCCACGCGCCTTTCTCATAATTATTTTCGTTCAAAAGCTTCATCAAATCCGTTGTTTGTGTGTCATGGATCGGCGCGTTTCGCTGTTTTTCATACGCGAAATATTTTTGCGCATCGTCGTGCATGTACGCGCGAAACGCTTCTTCGCCGTCGTATTTTTGAATGAAGAGAGCTGCGAAATAGGTGGCGAAGCCTTCGCTTAACCACAGGTCCGCCCATGTTGCTTCCGTCACTGAATCGCCGAACCATTGATGCGCAATCTCGTGCGCGACCACGCTTTCGATGCGCGACGGAATTCCGAAGTGCGTGCTCATTTTCTCTCGTCCGCGCGGGTCGAACACATTGCTGGCGAAAACGATCGCGCTCGAATTCTCCATGCCGCCGAACTGCGTGGCGCCGACAATCAACGCGAGCTTTTCATACGGATAGGGCGCGATCGTCTCGTTGAAAAATGCCAGTGACGGCGCGGCCGCAGCGAAGCCTTTGGGTGCGTATTCCCGATCGCGCTGCGCCACATTGAACATGAGATTCGTTACCGACTTGTCGGGCGAGTTGATAATTGCTCCCTGATTCGCGGTGATGATCATGCAATAGGGCGGAATGGCCTTCGCTTCATCGAACTTCCAGTGCGAAGTCGCGGCGTTGCCCGTCAGCGTTGTGAACTTTCCATTCGCGATTACTTCGTATCGTTGCGGCGCGGAAACAGTGAACGACACAGTCGCTTTGGCGGAAGGATGATCGAGTGACGGTATCCAATAGTGGACGCGGTTTGGCCAGTTGTCTCCGGTCGCTGATGCATTGCCGTCACGATCTTTCGCGAAGACCATGCCGTCTTTCGGGTGACCGTGATAAGTAATCGTCACATCGAGCTTTTGGCCACGATTCGCCGCTTGTGGCAGAAGGACATTCAACTCATCTGCCGTTCTTTCCGTGCGCACAGCCTTGCCATCTACGGTTACCGAATCGATCGGCATGTCACCAAAATCAAGATCAATTGTTGTGAGTCTCTCTGCGAGCACTTCGACCGTGATTTGCGCGCGCGCAGATTTGAATTCGGTAAGTTGATCGTCGAAAGCGATGTCGATGTCGTAGTGGAGAGGCCGCCACGTCGTTACTGTCCGCTCGACCCGCTGCGCGAATGAAGGCGCGACCGCGAATAAAATAAACGCAACGATCAGCAGGGTGCGTGCTTTGTGTTTCATTTCTATCTGAGACCGAGCATTAACAGCGCCGATCGATCGAAGACTTGGCCACCGCCGCGTTTCCAGTCTTCATACATCGCGAGTTCTTGATCTGTCACGGGCCGATTGCCGATTCGCGCCGCGGGCGTTCGTTCAAACGCGCGCTCAGTCAATGCCATATGTTTCTTTCGAATATGTAGAGAGTCGGGAATGGTGAGCGCATGTTCGGCAGACTCGATGTCGCCAAAGAGTTCTTCGTAGGCCGACAGATGCCAGACCGTCTTGCCGTCCAGTGGCTCGACCGCAATTACGCGTAACAAGCCGTAGCCGCTTTCGAGCTGAAAGATCAAATCGTCGCCTGGCGCGAACTGCTCGCTCATCGATGTAAAGTTAGCAGTAACCTCTTCTGGCGACAATTGATTGAAAATAGCGGAGTCGAATTCTAGAATGCCGGAACGCACTTGAATTCCAAACGCGACTATTACGAGATTCTCGGCGCGCGGCAAGATGCCTCGGCGCGCGAGATCGAACGTCTGTACAAGCGTCACGCGCGCATGCGTCACCCCGATCGAGGCGGGGCCGAAGACGATATGAAGGCGCTAAACGAGGCCTACAGCGTCCTGCACGATGCGAACGCGCGCCGCGCATATGACGACTCGCGTCGCAAGCCGAGAGATGTTCAGCGGGCAGTTCAGTCAAAGCCGGCGGCACCTGAGGTTGGCTTCTACGGCCAGTTGCTGAGCGCGTTGTTGGCAATCTCTCTCGGATTGATGTTGTTGCTGCTCGTCCGATTCAACGGGCTATGGTTTTTGTGGCCGATGTCGATCCTCGCGCTCGGCGTCATCGTATTTGGAATCATGTTGTTGCATTCGGCGATGCAGAACGCGCGCAGATTGCTGCCGGCAACCCATCCCGTGCGTCGCTTCACGGCGATTCAGGAAATCGCATTCTGGATCGTAGTGATCGGTGGCGGTGTCGGGCTCTATCTTCTCATGGCCTCAGTTTAGAAAATGATTACCGGACTCGATCGGCTGTTTCTTGAAGTGAACAATCTCGAAGAGTCGCTCGGGTTCTATCGCGACATCCTGGGATTCGAGGTTGAATCACACACGCCTGATGCAGAACCACCGATCGCGTCCATGAGATCCGGTTCGCTGCGAATCAGTCTGGTTCAACAACTGGAGACGATGCTGAAACGCGGACGCGGCGTTCATTTCGTGCTCGGTGTGACCGACGTCGATGAGTTCTATCAGCGGTTACGAGCGCGTCAGATCAGTGTCGCCGAGCCACGCGACGAAGGGTGGGGCGGCCGTTTCGTCAGCTTGCAAGACCCCGACAGTTACCGGTACTTTTTCGTGACCTGGAAATGAGAAAGTCTTTGAGACCAACGCGGAGATTCAAAATGAGCTACCAACACGTTGAGAATTTACTGATTAGGTATAGAGGCCAGGCTGTCGACATTAAAACCATTTCTGGCGGGGTTTACGAAGGCACCGTTAACGACGTCACGAACGACTATGTGGCGTTGAAAGTTCGCGACTCCGCGGGGGGCGACGACATCGTTTTTGTCCTCTTGCACGCAGTGGAATCAGTGTCGCCAAAACGCGCCGGTTAGCATCAGTGAGGCTGAAGTGATCCACAACGATATTTTTTGTGAAATATTTGTGGTTTCAGTTGCATCCCTTAGTTGACTTGTGCATAATCTCGTCTGCGCCCGCCTCCCCGGTGGGCGAAGTGGTCGCGTGGGGTGAGGACACGTGGCCTTAGGGTGGGGCTTGTGGGAGGGCCCCGCCCGCTTTTATTT
>Ga0075424_100003132_pt1 | contig 15374 bp, 14 predicted proteins | sample SoiMethybrSBSTD3_FD_75301 | JGI IMG/M metagenome (GOLD analysis project Ga0075424, IMG submission 75301) | Bulk soil microbial communities from a Populus tree surrounding site in Tennessee, USA - Soil MetaG P. TD hybrid SBSTD3 | ecosystem: Environmental > Terrestrial > Soil > Tree plantation... | reverse complement strand
ACGCTGGCGCACATCAGGCGCCCGTACGACATCCGACTGCTGGTCGTCCCGGCCACGACAGTCGCCGCCGACGACTATCTCTCCGCCGAGAAGCTTGCGCCCGTCGTGAGCCTGTTCACCGTTCGCAACGCCGACGAGGGCATGGCCGTGTGTCACGCGTTGCTCGACGTCGAAGGCAAGGGGCACTCCGCGATCATTCATACCTCCGACGACCGCCTCATCAGGCGTTTCGCAACGTCGATGCCCGCCAGCCGCATCCTGGTGAACTCGCCGGCGACACAAGGCCTGATGGGACTGACGACCGGCCTGGTTCCGTCGCTTACGTTGGGGTGCGGATCGTGGGGCGGCACATCCACCACCAACAGCATCACGTACAGAGACCTGCTGAACATCAAGCGGGTCGCCTATTACAAGACGGAGCAGGACAGCGATGAGTGCCGCAAGCTATGTCCAAGGCGCGCGCGTGCAACCGCTGATCGGCGCCACCATCGGCCTGATGTTCGATGCGATCGCCGAGGCGCATCCCGAGCGTGAAGCGCTCGTTGTGCCGCATCAGCACGTGCGCTGGACGTATACGGAGCTGTAACGACGGGTCGATGCGATCGCCCTCGGCTGATGCGCCTCGGGCTCGAGCCAGGCGACCGATTGGGCATCTCCTTGACGCCCATTGAGAACAGTGCAGGCCGGATCGTCGCCGGCGTGACCTCGCGGTACGTGCGCGTCGAGTGATTGCGTGAAGGCGCAGAAGAAAGCGCCGGTGTCGACATCAGAGATCGGATTGCTTGAGTCGTTCGATTACCGTTGCCAACAGTCCGCGCTCGATGTCATTGCCTTTGAGCCCTTCCTTCACGGCTAGCTGGTTCCAATCCACGACCTTCGTTGCTCTCAGCTTGCTGACCAGCGTCGCATCCATAGTCGTCCAGTCGCTGTATTCGAACCCCCTCCACGTACTGGCTGCTTTGCCGCCTGACTTAGCTTTCACTTTCGCCGCGTCTTTCAGTTGCCTATCGAGCTCGGCGGAGAGTTTTCCGGTCGCGGATTGGCTGGCACCACGCGTAGGCGCCGTGTTGTTGCCCGGTCGCGGCAGGCTGAACGGAATCGTTGACGCTCCGTATGGTGTCGCGCCCGAAGATGCCGTCGGTCTCGGCGTAGTCGGCAGGATCATCGGCTCGTGCACGACCGGTTCGGACGTCAGCGTCGTCGGCGCCCGAACTGGCGATGCCGACGAACTCGTGTGCGGCAGCTCGGGCTGCGGATGCGTCGGTTGCGGAGGCGGCAGCGTGATCGTCTCGTGTTCGACTTCGACGTCGACCTCGGACTCCGCCATTGCCGTGACGTGTCGCGGGGGCCCGAAGATCATGACCTTCAGACGCTGGGCGGTCGCCGACGAGCACATGCTGTAGTACGGCGTATGGCCCGCCTCCGTACCGAACAGCACCTTGATCGCATTGCGAAGCCCCGCCTTGCTGTACGAATACACGCCGAAGTTCGGGTCGAACAAATAGAAAGATCCCTGGTCGTCAGGCGAGTGTTTGCGCTGCCAGACGGCGACGGCATGTCCCGTGGTGCCGCTGTTGAACCCGAGGTAGCTTACGCATCCGCCCGCGATCAGCGAACCGAACAATTCGTTCAACCACTGGGAAGCGGACGCGTAGGTGGACATCTTGCTCCCAATTAGTTCCAGCTGGGAAAAGTGCTTGCTGCTCGCCTCACGTCCCGCCTCCCTGCGCGACTTGTCGAAGAAGACGTCCATCCGCGCGGTCTCCTTCTTGAACTCTGTCGGGTCGAGGTGGCTGACGGTTTCGCTTTCTTTATACCAACTCAATGAATTCGACAGAGCATAGGCATCAGCCTGCACCTGGACGTTCTGGCGCGACCTCGCAGCACTCGCCTCGGTGGAGCGCTTGGTGTCTTTCGAGTCGAACGTTCGTCGGCCGCTCTTCAGGTTCGCGTACTGATAAGTCAGGTAACGCTCGTCGCGTTCGGGGCGGCTCAGTAGCACGCGCCGAATCCAATCGAGGCACACGCCGGCACAATACCCGCCGCCGAGCCCCTGGGCTCGATAGTTGCTCTTATCAATCGGCGAACGCCCAACCGGGACGGCGTATTTGGTGCGGAATTCTCCCTGAGAGAATTCGCCGACGGCACTGCCGAATCCCTTCAGAAGGTCGGGTACCTTGTCCTTGTCGGATCCATTGTCCATGCTGTAGTTCGGCATGGCCTTCCTCCATCGCCGATATATTAGTTGAGCCGGCAACACGTGGCGGAGGCTAGTCGAAATTCCTATGAAGCGCCATTTCTCCAGGTATTTAGGACAACAGGGGATGCATTCCCCTCTGCTAAGCTACAGCGCATGAAATCAGCACTCACTGCCGCATTCGTCCTCACCGCGTGTGTTTCGTTCGCCCAGGGGCCAGGGCGCAATGCCGACCTGGTCAGGACGACGCTGCCGCTCGAAGGCGCGCCGAAAGCGATCGCGGGCCCATACAAAGTCATGTCGGAGCCCGCCGTCGGCTCGCCGGGCCACGTCATCTTCCGTCCGGAGGATCTCGGCAAATTCCCCGGCAAGGACAAGCTGCCGGTGATGGCATGGGGCGACGGCGGCTGCGCCATCAACAGCGCGCGCTACTCGGGTTTTTTCACGACGATCGCGTCGCACGGCTTCCTGGTGATCGGCAATGTGCCGGAGCCGGGCGCTGCGCAACGGCAGCAGAACGCCGACGATCTGCGCAAAGCGATCGCGTGGGCGGAGAAAGAAAACGCGCGCGATGGCTCGCCGCTCAAAGGCAAAGTCGATCTCGAGCACGTCGCCGTGATGGGACAGTCGTGCGGAGGATTTCTTTCGATCACGCTTGGCTCGGACCCGCGCGTCAAGACGATCGGCGTATTCAACTCCGGCGTGCAGCTCAACAGGCCGGAGTCGAACGCGGACGCGCTGCAGAAGGTCCACGGTCCCGTGCTGCTGATCAACGGTGCCGAACGCGACTTCCTCACGCCAGCCTCACTCACGACGTTCGAGCTGCTCAAGAACGTGCCGGCGTTCTACGGTGCCCGCCACGGCGCGGGCCACACCGCGACCGTGGATCACCCGGGCGGCGGCGAATATGCGAACGTCGCGTCGAACTGGCTGCTCTGGCAGTTCAAGAACGACAAGAAGGCGGCGGCGATGTTCGTCGGCGACACATGCGAGCTCTGCACGAACAGCAACTGGGACGTTCGCGCGAAAGGATACAAGGACGCGCGTAATGAAGGTCCGTCGGGGACGTTCGATCGCGGCAGCAGTCAGCAGGCGTGGCAGAACGCCAACTACAAATCGGCGCTCTCGCAGTGCAAGACCCCCCCGCAGCCGTTCGCGATTCCGAGTGCGGGAGACGCGGCGACTGCCACCGCTGCTCCGCCTGAGCCGGTGCTTCCGCCGACGACGTCGATTCCCGGAGTACTCGAGGCGGTACAGAGCTGGAAGGTCGTCTGGTCGTGGCAAGGCAACAACGTCGACGGCCCCATCGCCGGCGAGAACGGCACGCTGTTGTTCGCGAACAACGACGCGGGCGACGTCATCCAGTTCGATCCGGCGACCGGCCTTGCGAAGATCGTCTACGGCAACGTCAATACCGCGGGCGCCGTCTCGCGCAGCAAGAACGGCGCGCTGTTTGTCGCCGCACGCGGACTCGGAGGCGGCATCGAGCAGCTCGAGCCGCATCGCCGGATGCTCGCGAACGCGTTCAACGGCGAGCCGCTCGAATGCATCGGCGGCGTGATCAACGATCTCACGGCAGACGCCAACGGCGGCGTGTACTTCTCCGTCACCGGCGCGAGAAACAGCGGCGTCTTCTACGCCAGCCCGAAGGGCGTCGTCTCCCAGTACGGGAAGGACGTGCCGCTCGCCAACGGCATCATCCTCAGCCCCGACGAGAAGACGCTGTATGCGACCAACGGCGCGATCGTCTACGCGTTCGACGTGAACCCCGATGGGTCACTGACGAACCAGCGTGAGTTTGGCAAGCTGCAGGGTGGCGAGGGCGGCGACGGATCTGCGGTCGATCAGCAGGGACGGTTGTACGTGGCGACGGGCAAATCGGTGGATGTGTTCGCGGCCGACAGCAAGTTCCTCGGCACGATCCCCGGTCCGCAGGGTCTGCACGGCACGTTCTTCGGCGGCAAGGATCGGAAGACGCTCTACGGCATCGTCTTCTACGGCACGTGGGGAACACCGAGCGCGCGAAACGCGATCATCGCGATTCCGACCATCGCGCAGGGTTTTACCGGCCGTGCCAAATAGCACAGATCGCAGAGCGCGGATCGCTGGCGTGTTGCTGCTCGCCACGACGCTGCTGCCGCGCCTCGCCATCGCCGACGTGAAGATGATCGGCGGGCTGTCATTCGCAGTGCCGGACGGCTGGCAGTACGAGACCAGCGCGCCCGACCGTGCCGACATGGCCTGGCGGAACAGTAACGGCGCCTACCTGATCATCCTTCTGACGGCGCAGCAGCCGAGCAGCGGCGATGCCGATAGGGACTTTGCGCTCGCGTGGCGCACGCTGGTTGAGACCGATCCTCGCCTGGCACTTCCGTCGCCGATCTACGACGTTCGCGGATCGGTCGGCTATGCCGCGAAGTGGTCGGGCGGCCCCGTCGCCAAGCGCACCAAGGAAGTCGCCCTCTACGTCCTGCGGCCCGGCGCGGGGACATTCGTGCCGGTGGTGGTCGTCGGTCCCAACCGCGCCGTGCTCGACGCCCTCGACGAGACGGTGCGGATGGTCATCGGCAGCGTCCGTATCGCTCCGCTTCGCGCGGCGCCGATCAAGACGACGATCGGCGTCGGGGATTTGGTCGGCGACTGGAAGACCGGAAACGCGAGTGTCGTCTCGTACGTGAATGGCAGTACCGGCGCCTATGCCGGTACGTCGGTGACTTTTGCCGGAGACTACTACTCAATCGCAGACGACGGCCGGTATAGCTACCGCTTCCAGGGTCTGTCCGGCGGAAGCGTGGTCCGCGCCGCCGCGGCGGGAACCGTCGAGTTCAGCGGCGGATTTGTCGTGTTCCACGAGCGGCCGGGCGACAAGCTCACACGCTACCGCTTCGTGTCCTACGAGCAGGGCCTCACCGGCGCCACGCTGATGACGCTGCTTCCGGAAGCGTACCCGGTCACGGGTGGCAACATCGCGCTCTATGCGGCGCGGTTTGTCCGCGAGGCGCCCGCGAAATAGCGACGTCACCGACGACACCCCGCGACGCTCTGCTGGTGTGGGTGTCAGGGAGTGATGCCTAGCGTGCCGGCCAGCCTCTCGCGGTAGGTGCGACTCATCAAGAGCCTGCTGCCGTCGATCAACATCACGTCGCAATCACCGTTGCTTCGGGCGATGAGCGATTTCACGCGATCGATCCGCACGATCACAGAACGGTGAATGCGTGCGAATTCGGCAGGGTCGAGCCGTTCTCCGATGTCGGCCAGCTGGCCTCGCATGAGATGAACGGTCTTGCCGACGTGGATGCAGAGATAGTGGCCGGCGATGTCGATGTAGTCGACGAGGCGAGTATCGACGATGTCGGTGCGTTGCTTTTCCTTGATCGCCAGGCGTCTGAGATAGTCGCGCGGCCGATCGGCAGCGCCGTGGCGCAGACGAAGCTGCTCGCGCGCTCGATTGAGAGCGCGGGCGAACCGCTCTCGGCTGAACGGCTTTGCCAGGTAGTCGCCCGCGCTCACGTCGAACGCTTCCAGCGCCTTCTCGCCATGGGCCGTCAGAAAGATCGCGATGGGTCTGGTTGCGGGCGGCAGACGCCGAACGATCTCGAAGCCATCGAAGTCCGGCAGTGCCACATCCAGGAACGCGATGTCCGGAGCCTCGCGCACAAGGAGACTGACCGCGTCCGATCCGTTGGCGGCCTCGCCCACCAGCTCGATGTCGGGTTCATCGGCAAGATAGCGAGCGACTCGCTCGCGCGCAAGTGTCATGTCATCCACGATCACCGCGCGAATGCGACCTCTCATGGCAACGACTCACGATACGGGAATTCCACCACCACGATTGCCTGCTGCGCGACGCACTCCAACCGCAGCTGCGCGGTCTCGCCGTAGAGGACTCGCAGTCGTTCCCGCAGGTTCCCGAGCCCGATGCCGGTTCCCGGCGAGCTGAGATGGCCCAGCGGCACGTCGTTGCCGACGACCACGCGAAGGCGATCGCGCACACGACTGGCGGCAAGCGACAGACACCCGCCTCCGGTCATCTTCCCGACGCCGTGAACGATGGCATTCTCGACCAGCGGCTGCAACAGCATGGTTGGCACAGCCGCATCCCACGTCGACGGCTCGAGCGAGAGTTCGAAGGATATCTGGCCCGGCATGATCATGCTGTACAGGTCGAGGTACCCTTGAACGAAGCCGACCTCATCTCGTAATGGAATCTCCTGCGGTCGTGGCTCGAGCGACAGACGCAGCAGTTCGCTCAAGTGACTCAGAGCACGATCGGCGAGCGCTGGATCGCGATATCCGATCGCCGAAATGGCGTTCAACGCATTGAACAGAAAGTGTGGGTTCAATTGTGCTTCGAGGGCGCGCAACTCGGCACGAGCGAGCAACCGCTCACGCGTCCGGTAGCGATCGAAGTACGCCAGCGCCTGTCCAATCCCCGCCACGGCGATATACGTCGGAACGGCGTAGAACCCCGCGATGGCGATCGAGACGGCGGTCGTTGGAGTGGATCGCCGTTGCCGTGACAGAACAAAAAGCCCCGTCAGTAACTCACCGCCGCTCGTGATCAACAGCAGCAGAAGGACGCCCGCGGCGGCCTGCACCATGAGATGGCGCACGATGTGATGCTCGGCAACGGGAAAGCGCCTCGCCAACCGCAGAATGATCGGCGTGCCGATCATCCACGGGATGAAGTTCAGAAGGTTCAACTTGAACATCGCAACCATGGACGGTCGCCAGCCCGATGCGTGCTCGACGAGGTAAGTCGCCGGGGTCCAGGCCAGAACAACCAGCATCCACGCACCAACGACGACGGCTGCAAACGAGAGTCGATTCCGGAGCACGCACCTCTTTAGACGTGAATCGTGGGGTCTGTCAACGCGCCGGTCAGCATCGAAGATGACCTGCCGCCCGTCGCCGCGCCCACGATCCGTATTCAGCTGTATGCGTCCGCACGACTCGCGACGCCCATCGCACTGGTCGCGCCAAATCTGGCGCCGTTGCGCTAACGCACAAGCAGAAGATTTCGTCTCACCGTCATGTCAATTCGATTCGCGCTCGCCTGCCTTCTCTTGGTGTTTGCCACCTCATTGCTTCCCGCCCAGTCCGCGGTCAATGGCGCCTACGTCATTCGCAACGTCCGAGTATTCAACGGCGACACCGTGGCTGAGGGGCAGACTGTGGTCATCAACGAAGGTCAGATCGCTGCCGTGGGGACCACGGTGACGGTACCGGCCGGAGCTCAGGAAATCGCGGGAGAAGGACGCACGCTGATGCCGGGCCTGATGGATGCGCACATCCATCTGCCCATCTTCCCGACCACCGGGGCTTCCGAGGCGCTGCAGCAATCGTTGGCGTTCGGCGTGACGACGTCGATTCTCATGGGGGCTGCCCCCAACCAATTCGTCGCCAGGATCAAGGGACTCGAAGAAACCGACTCGCCGGGCATCTCCGCCATCGTCAACGCCGGAATCTACGCGACGGCGCCAGGTGGCCACCCGACGCAGGGTGGCCTCTCGATCCCGACGCTGACCGCACCAGGCGAGGCCGACGCCTTCGTGGCGGCACGATTGGCCGAAGGTTCCGATTTTCTCAAGATCATCGTCGACGACCTGAGCTGGATGGGGCCGAAGGTGCCAACGCTCGACAACGCGACTGTTGCGGCGCTGGTCACCGCCGCGCACGCTCGTGGACGGATTGCGGTCGCCCACATTGGCGACGAACGCTCCGCGCGAGCCGCCGTCGCAGCCGGCGTCGACGGCCTGGCGCACCTCTTCGTCGGATCCACGGGCTCGCCCGACTTCGGACAATTCGCCGCCCAACACCGTGTCTTCGTCATCCCGACGTTGTCGGTCCTCTACGCGACCTGCGGAAGGCCCGATGGTCCGGGCTTCCTGACCGAGGCAGAGACCATGAAGCAGGTGACGCCTCGGTTCCGGAGCATGCTGGAGATACCGAGCCGACCATCGGACATACGGTGTGAAGCGGCGCCGCAAGCGGTGAGGCAACTCGTCGCGGCCGGTGTACCGCTGCTGGCGGGCACCGACGCTCCAGCACCGGGAACCACGTACGGGGCGTCGCTGCACAAGGAGCTCGAACACCTCGTCGCCGCAGGCATGACGCCGACGGCGGCACTCGTCGCCGCGACGTCGGCCACGGCCATGGCTTTTCGGATGACCGATCGCGGGCGAATCAGGGCCGGGATGCGGGCCGACGTGGTCCTGGTGGATGGCGATCCGTCCCAACGGATTCGCGACACGCGGAACATCGTCGCGGTCTGGAAGCGAGGCGTGCGGGTTCAGCGCGCGTTCTGACGTTTACTTCACGGACGCCAGTCCCTCCGCGCACGAGAACTCGCGCAACTCGTCGTTCGGCGCCGACACCTTCCGATACGTACGAACCGAGGTGAAGGGTTCGACCAGCGCTTTCGGATCCATGGACGTGATCCGATCCTCGAGTATGCCAGGCGACGTGAACCGGATGCGCTCGCGCACCGTGAACTGATCGCTGTGCGGCGAGAACGTGTCGAACAACCCGTCCTCGCGTATGGCCACGGTGTCGACGACGAGCGTGTCCCCTTCCCAATGCCCGGTGGAATAGCCGGCGAACGTGGGATCGTCGAGGACTTTCTGCGACGGCTTGCGGCCGTCGAGAAAGATCCGGCGATACACGTCGTTCAGCTCGCCGTACATGGTGATCTTGTCCTTCGTGTGCTGAAGCTCCATGCCGTAGGTCATCGACATCATGTTGGGCATGCCGCCAGAGAGACATCTGACGTTGGGATCGAATTCAGGCGATCCGGCCATGCGCGACTTGCGAATGACTTCCCATTTGGCCAGGTACTCAGGTGTCAGCTTCGGTGCGTTGTCCGGCCGGCCCGCACGTCCATCGAGCACCAGGACCGGTCGCGGCGGCGGCACGTCCCCGCCGCGAGTTGCCGCGGCCGGCGGAGGCACCGCGGCCTGACCTCCTCTTGTCTGGCCGCCTCTTGCCTGGCCAAACGGATCGATCGGCGAGTACACGCCGGTGAAGTCTGGCGGGGGGGTCGCTTGCGCGCGAAGCGATGCCGTCGAGACGAACAGCAGGCACAGGAGCGCCGAAGAAAACACAGCGACGGTCTTCGACATGATGTTGTCCCTCATCGGTGATTACTGAGCCGCCGGCGGAGCCTGCGCTCCGACCACGGTGCCGTCAGCGCGCCTGACGCGCGTGAGGAGGCCGGTGCGGGTGCCGTCCTTCGCCGGACTGAAATCCACGGTAATCGTCTCGCCGACTTTGAGGATGGTCCTCGACCAGCCGGCGCGCACCAATTGGCCGGGTGTACGGCCCTCGATCTCCCACTGCACTTTGCCGCCGTTGCCGTCGTCGACCGACAGAAAGATCCACACGTGCGGGTTCGTCCACTTCCATTCCTTGACCGTGCCTGTGAGCACCATCACCTTGTCGCCGTCGAACGCCGAGTTGCTGTGGTGCGCGAGGACGGACGTCGCCGCCAGCAGCACCGCGATGACACACGAACCGATTTTCATATGTGATCCTCCGCGATGGCGACGTGACATTAACACTCTTCGCACGGCCGCGCTTGAAGATCAGGGCACGGCCCATTAGCCTGCGGATCAACGAACCCGGATGAAACAGAAGGAGGCTATTGATGTCGACGGCCGCGCAGGCGCACAGGCCAACAACCGGTTACGCGCCGGTCAATGGCCTCAAGATCTATTACGAGATCCACGGCAGCGGCAGCGGCGAACCTGTGGTGTTGCTGCACGGTTCGTTCATGACGATCACGAACAACTGGAGCGGTTGGATCGGCGAGCTCTCGAAAGCCCGCACAGTCATCGCCGTCGAACTGCAGGGCCACGGACGCACGGCCGACATCAATCGCGATTTCAGTTACGACAGTCTCGCCGACGACATTGCCGCGATGCTCGAGTACCTCACGATCACGCAGGCCGATTTGCTCGGTTACAGCATGGGCGGCGGCGTCGCGATGCAGGCCGCCATTCGCCATCCTGAAAAGGTGCGCAAGGTTGTCAGTATTTCAGCCGCGTTCCGCCACGACGGCTTGGTCAAGGAGGCGCTCGATGCGTTCCCGACACTGACGGCCGACGCGTTCAAAGGCTCGCCGATCGAGACCGAATACAAGAAGCTCAGTCCGACGCCCCACGAGTTTCCGAACTTCGTCACGCGCGTCGTCGCGATGGCTTTGAAGCCGTACGATTTCGGCGCGGGCAAGCTTGCGGGCACACCAGCCCCGTTTCTTTTCATACATGGCGATGCCGACGGCGTCCGGCTGGACCACATCGCTGACATGTTTCGCCTCAAGGGCGGTGAGATTCACGGCGACCTGCGGCCTCGCGCGGAATCCAGACTGGCCGTTCTCCCGAACGCGACACATGTCACGCTGATGCAACACGGCAACGCCATCATCCCCATGGTCAACGATTTCCTCGAGGCCACATCGCAGAAACAATAAAGCTCGGATGCTATTTGACCCTCAAGGCCATCGTCGGCTCGATCGCGGTCGTTGTCACGTCGTTGTTCCCGTTGAACCGCGAGTGTGTCAAGGAGCGGACGTGCCGTTGAAGTCACAGCGCGCCAGGAGAGCGGCAAAGCGTGGATCCGATCGGTACGGATCCCATTTGGGATCGACCGGCAGGTAGATGAGATGCACGTCGTGCACGTCGAACGCTCGATTGAGCCATTCGAAGACCGCATCACGGTCACCGAGGCCAGCGTGGACGAGCGCCTGAGCGAAGGGCGGCACGTAGCGCGTTCGTGACAGCATGTCCAGCGCGGTCAGCACGTCGCGCGCTTTGTCACGATGACCAGTTCTGCCAAGAACGTAGCCGCTCAGCGCAAGGGTTTTGCTGTTGTCACCTGAGAAGCGCGCCGCGATCGCGAATGCGTCCAACGCCCGCTCGGGCTGACCGGATTGCTCGTACGCCTGCCCACGCATGAAGTGGCCAATCCAGAACTCGTGATCCAACGCGATGGCCTGGCTGGCATGGTCGAGGGCGGCCTGATAGTCGCGCGCCTGAAACGCAATCTGTGACGACAGGGCATAGGTCATCGCATTCTGAGGATCGAGCTCGCGCGCGCGACGCATCTCTGTCAGTGCCTCGCTGTGCCGCCCCGATTGCGAGAGTGCATGGCCCAGCGAGAGGTGTGCCCACGCATACCGTGGATCGAGATCGATCGCCCGCCGGAATGCCGTCTCCGCTGCAGGCCAGTCCCATTCGAGTGCCCAGTTCAGATATCCAAGTGCGTACTGCGCCTCGGCGAGATTCGGATTGGCGCGGACGGCTCGCCGTGCAGCGTCTCGCGCGCGAGATCTCACCTCGAGCGGAGCGATGTCGCTGTTAATCGGGCTCGCGGACTCCGCGGCAGCCAGCGCAGCCCAGGCCAGCGCGTACTCAGGATCGAGGCTCGTCGCCCGTTGGTAATGCTCGATAGCCTGCTTGGTCGTTGCCGGCGTGCGTTGGTTCGCGAAGGTGAGGCCGCGAAGATAGTGATCGTATGCCGCGGCCACTCGTGGCTCTCGCCGTGCCAGTGCTTCGAACCGTTCCGGAGAGAGACGGAACCGGATCTGTTCCGCGATTGCCGCGCCCAACTCCTGCTGCAAACCGAGCATGCTCGTCAGCTCGCGGTTGTACGCCTGCGACCACACCTGGACCTGATCGCGCGCACGAATCAGTCTGACCGTGATGCGGACGCGGCCGCTCTCGGTGCGAACGGAGCTCTCCAGAAGGTAATCGGCACCAAGCTCGCGCCCGATCTCGGCGAGGGGCTTGGCCGAACGCTTGGAGATCATGGCCGACGTTCGACTCACGACGCCCAGCCGGTCGGGATCGACCTGACCGAGCCACACGGTGATCTCCTCGGTCAAGCCATCGGCCAGGTAGGCGCGATCTGGATCGCCACCGAGGCTCTCGAACGGCAGAATCGCCACGGTCACACGAGACGGCTGCGCCTCGCGCCTCAGCAAGGTCCATGTGCTGATGCCGATCGCGATCGCCACGACGAGTACTCCGATCGCGATGCGTCGTTGCGTCGCGGGCTTTGATGGCACCGGAATGCGAGCAGGCGGTTCGGGCGGAGCGCTCGGCGTTTTTTCAGAGGCCGCCTCCTGCAACGGTTGGGACGGCCGGGCCGGTGTGGTCGAGGGTGCGGCGGCCATGACTTGAACCGGTGCAATGAACCGATACCCCTTTCCCGAGACGGTCTCGATAAACACGGACTCGTCGGGTGAGTCGCGCAGGGCGCGGCGGATCTTGCGAACGGCCGTGTGCACGCCGGTGTCGACGTCGACGAAGACGTCCTTGCCCCACAGCCGGTCGACGATGTCATCCCGAGAGACCAGTTCGCCACGCCGCTCGACGAGCATGATCAACAGGTCCATCGGCTGCCGCTCGAGCCGAATCGCACGGCCACTTCCGCGCAATTCGTATCCCGCCACGTCCAGCTCAAAGTCGCCGAAGCGAAGCGTCTCCCGTGGGTTGGACTTCAACATCAGGAAATCAACAGGATTTCTCCAGCCGTCCGCCATGGTCAACCGGTCCGACGCGGGCAAGCATAGCGGCTCGTACAGGAGGGAACGACATGACACGGAACATTTGCAAGTCTGACAACGCTCGCGCCCTTGCGGTCCTGGTTCTCACGGTCGCGCTGCTCGCAGCTTCGAGCGGCACGGCAGGGGCTCAATCAGGGGACTCAACGTCTCGCCCGAGTCTGGTCGGGACGTGGACGGTGCAGGTGACGCTTCGCAACTGCACAACCAACGCGCCGCTCGGTCCTCCGTTCAACTCACTCGTCACATTTCATCACGATGGAACGCTCAGCGAAAGCGCCGGCAGTCTGGCCTTCGCCCCGGGTCAGCGCAGTCCGGGACACGGAACGTGGACTCGGCAGGGCGGGCACACCTACGGGCAAGACATGATCGCGATGGTCCTCTTCGACACCGAACCGAATCTGCCCGGGACACCAACCTTCGATCCGGCCAAGCCTGTGTCTCCCGGCTTCTTCGCCGGCTGGCTGACGGTTGCCCACATCGTCCGATTCACGGATGCCGATCACATCGCGTCAGCCGGGACCAATGCTTTCTACAAAGCCAACGGGGACCTTTACAGGAGCGGCTGTTCGACGGCCACCGGTCAGCGCTTCGAGTAGACGAGTGCTAGTTTTGGAACCCAAACGACGCCTTTACTTTCGAGGGGAAGCGCCGGTTCTGAATCACCACGGGGGTCGCATGCGCATCGCACGAACAAGTGTCGCCGTTGTCCTGTCACTCGCCTGTTCGCTCAATTCGTACGCATCCGACTTCTATGCGCTTGCCGCACCGCTCGGGGGCGAGGCCCGTCTGGCGTTCATGGACGTCGTGGTGGACCCGAGGTTTCTCGAGCCGGTCGACGTGCTCTTCACGGTCTTTGCACAGGACGGCACTCCGCTGGCCGAGTTCACCGTTCCAACCGACGCGAACGGGTTCGCGAGTTCGCGCAGCGCGTCCGGCGCTGCGCGAAATCTCTTTCGTCTGACTGGCGGCGCACCCGTACTCGTGCGCGCGCGCGTACCGAACGGCGCGGGCACGTATATCCCGCTCCCCGCGTGAGGCGTCGTCACCGGCGATGGCAATCGAAAGGACCCGACCGATGGTGAAACGCGTTGTCAGCCAGTTCCTTGTGTTGGTCGTCGTGATCGTGGTCGGCCTGCACGTGCGGCCTCACGCCCAGGTGACATCACCAGGCCAAGTGGACCCGACGTTCAACCCTGGAGCCGTCGACTTCGCCTTCGGCGGGGGCCCCGGCATCCAGTCAGTCCTCCAACAGCCGGATGGAAGAATCCTGATCGGTGGCGCCATCACTTCCGTGCAAGGAGCCACTCGCAACGGGATCGCGCGCCTCAACGCCGATGGCTCGCTCGACACGACGTTCGTCCCGCCATTTCCGATCGCCGCACAGATTCCGTTCGTCCGGAACATGCTGCTGTATCCCGACGGAAGGATCTTGATCTCGGGACAAGGACTGAATGTCAACGACATCGGATACTCGGTCGCCCGCCTCAATGCTGATGGCTCGCTCGATCCGACGTTCACGCTGCAACCGATGGCGGTCAGCCGCGGCGTCGAAGGGCTCGCGCTCCTGGCCGACGGCAGGATTCTGATCGGCGGCGACTTCTCCAATATCGGGCCGGCCACCATTCGGACGATCGCCCGCCTCAATGCCGATGGCACGCTCGATTCGACGTTTGGTGTGGTTGCAGACGGCTACGGCGGACGCGTTGTCTCCATCGTCGTGCAGCCGGACGGAGAGATCCTCGCGGGCGGCGACCTCGTCGTGACAATCGGCGCGACCAATTACAGCAATCTCGTGCGTTTCCACCCGAATGGCGCGGTCGATCCGACGTTTCATCCAGTCTTCAACTCCCCTGCGGTTGTTCGAACGATCCAGTTGCGTCCCGATGGGTCCATGTACGTCGGCGGCCAATTCGCCACGATCGACAACATCGCGCTTGGCTCGGTCGCACGTCTCACCGCGGCGGGAGCGGTCGATACGTCATGGGTGGGACCCGCCTCGCCGCAGGATGTGCGTGCGCTGTTACTGCAGCCGGACGGCAAGCTGCTGATCACCGGGAACATCATCCTGCCACCAGGCGTCGGTGATCGGCGCGCCATCGCACGATTGGATCCGAGTGGCTCGTTCGATTCGTTCTACACCGGCGATGTCAGCGGTCTCGGGCCTGGCGGCATCGGCGATGCACTCGCCTTGCAAGCCGACGGCAAGGTGCTCGTCGGCGGCGAGTTCTTCATGGTGGCGGGGTTCGACCGCCAGAAGATCGTGCGCTTGTTCAACGACCCGGCCAATGGTCCACCCGTTGCCGTCGATGATGTCGCAACGGCGAGCGAAGACAACGCCATCGCGATCAACGTCCTCGCGAACGACACCGATCCGGATAGCGACACGCTGACGATCAATAGTGTGACCGCTGCGGCACATGGGTCGGCCGTGCCGAGTGGGGGCTCCGTGATCTACACACCGAACGCGAACTACTTCGGACTCGACACGTTTACCTACACCGTGAACGACGGCCACGGTGGGACGGACACGGCGACAGTCACCGTGACGATCCTGCCCGTGAACGATCCGCCGATTGCCAACAATCAATTAGTGGTCACGAACGAAGAGAC
>Ga0075424_100003131_pt1 | contig 15377 bp, 14 predicted proteins | sample SoiMethybrSBSTD3_FD_75301 | JGI IMG/M metagenome (GOLD analysis project Ga0075424, IMG submission 75301) | Bulk soil microbial communities from a Populus tree surrounding site in Tennessee, USA - Soil MetaG P. TD hybrid SBSTD3 | ecosystem: Environmental > Terrestrial > Soil > Tree plantation... | reverse complement strand
TGGGTTGAAACGCTTCACGAGTGGGTCACCACGGTCGATCACAAACGTCTGGGGATTCTCTACGTCCTCTCCTCTTTGTTGTTTCTGGCGATCGGCGGAGTTGAGGCCCTTATCATTCGCATCCAGTTGATACATTCGCATAACGACTTTGTTTCCCCCCAAGTGTTCAACCGCATGTTCACCATGCATGGGACGACCATGATTTTCTTTGTGGCCATGCCCATCCTGTTTGGATTCGCCAACTATCTGGTTCCGTTGATGATTGGCGCCCGTGACATGGCATTCCCGCGCCTGAATGCCTTCAGTTTCTGGCTGTCGTTTTTCGGTGGCTTACTTCTCTATTTCAGCTTTCTCGGAGGAAGTGGCTTATACGGCGCAGGAAATGCACCCGATGTCGGCTGGTGGGCGTATGCACCCTTAGGCGCGCGAGCATTCTCTCCAGGCCATAGTTCGGATTATTGGACTCTCGCGCTTCTGGTCTCCGGGTTTGGAAGCATTGGAACGGCCATCAACATAATTGCCACAGTTCTTTGCATGCGATGCCCTGGCATGAAGCTCAGCCGCATGCCGCTACTGGCGTGGCTCAACCTTGTCATGGCTGGAATGGTTCTGATTGCTATCACTCCGTTATCCGCCGCGCAAATTATGCTGCTGATCGATCGGTACCTGGGTGGCCATTTCTTCGATACTCAGGCTGGCGGATCGGCTGTGCTCTGGATGCACTTCTTTTGGATCTTCGGTCATCCGGAGGTTTACGTTCTTGTCATTCCTGCGTTTGCTTTCTTGTCAGAAATCATTCCGGTCTTTTCACGCAAACCTATTTTTGGATATCCCGTCATGGTTGCGGCGACAGTCGCCATCGGTCTCGTGAGCACGAGCGTCTGGGCGCACCACATGTTTACGGTCGGAATGAATTCCTACGCCAACAGCTTCTTTGCGATCACGACCATGGCCGTTGGAATTCCCACCGGAATTAAGATCTTTAACTGGATCGGCACAATGTGGGGAGGAAGAATTCAGTTCAAGGTACCCATGCTGTTCTGCATTGCCTTTCTATTTCAGTTTTTAATCGCCGGCCTCACCGGCATTATGCAAGCGGCGGTCCCTTTCGATTGGCAGCTCAGTCTTTCCTATTTCGTCGTGGCGCACTTTCATTACGTAATCGTTGGCGGAATTTTGTTCGCGCTCTTCGGCGCGTTCTATTACTGGTATCCGAAAATGACTGGCCGAATGCTGAGTGAGCACCTCGGCATATGGCATTTCTGGCTTTTCTTTGTCGGGTTTCACCTGACCTTCGACGTTATGCACATTCCGGGACTGCTCGGTATGCCACGCCGGATCTATACCTACGAGCCCGGGCGCGGCTGGGACACCTTAAACCTGATCGTCACAATCGGTGCATTTATCCAGGCGATTGCGATCCTTGTCTTTATAGCCAACCTGATCATCTCGTATTTCAAAGGAGCGGAGGCGGGCAACGACCCGTGGGATGCATGGACCCTGGAATGGTCAACCAGTTCACCGCCGCCGGCCTACAACTTTGCGACCGTTCCAACAGTTGCGAGCCGCCGTCCGCTGTGGGACTTGAAACATCCGGAAGATCCGGACAGCCAGTATGAGTGAAGGCAGAAAGCAATGAGCGCAGCAGCAATATCAGTTGATGAAATCCAGCCCTCGTGGAGCCTTCCGTACCGCGGCAAGGTCGCGATGGCCGGTCTCATCATTGCCGAGTCAGCGATCTTTACGATTTTTGTCGTCGCCTACCTCTTTTATATAGGCAAGAGCCTGACCGGACCCACTCCGCGCGAAGTACTCGAAACTCCGATTTTCTTTACGATCTGCCTGCTCTCCAGCAGCCTGACCATTCACTATGCTGGGAAATTCCTCCAAAAGGGCGAACGCGGCGGATTCCTAAGTTTGTGGTCCTTCACGATTCTGCTGGGTGGTCTGTTTCTTTTCGGGACCGGACAGGAATGGCACCGGTTGATCTACGTGCACGGGTTGACGATCTCCACCAACCTCTTCGGGACAACCTATTACTCGCTCGTCGGTCTGCACGCATTCCACGTCACGGCAGGAATGATCATGCTCGTCATGGTCGCGATCTTCGCGTTTGCCGGCCGGATCGGAAGGGAACAATCCCATCGTGTCGAAGTGCTTTCCTTGTACTGGCATTTTGTCGATGTGGTTTGGGTCGTCGTTTTTACGGTCGTTTACGTGCTGGGACGCTGAGAGAAGAAAAAATGGCAACATTGCCGATTACTGAGGAAGTAAGCGAAAGCCGCGGCACTCCACGCGAGATCGATGTACCCGCGCCAACTGCCTGGCCGCTTGTGCTGGCTTTTGGATGCGCTTTATTATTCGCAGGCCTCGTCACCAGCATGTCTGTGAGCTTCCTGGGCGCTCTCCTTTCTCTAGCGGGATGCATTGGGTGGTTTCGCGAAGTTTTCCCACGCGAGCATGAAGAGCCTGTGCCGGTAATTCCCGAACACATTCGCATAACTACTGAACGGCGAGCCGTTGAGCGGGTTCCCGTAGCGGATTACCAGCGTGCATGGCTCCCTGTCCACACCTATCCAGTGTCGGCGGGTGTGAAGGGGGGACTTGCAGGAAGCGTAGCGATGGCTGTTCTGGCCTGTGCATATGGCGTGTTGAAAGCTGGAAGCATTTGGTATCCGATCAATCTTCTTGCGGCCGCTGTCTATGCCCAGTCGCTGAAACTCGGGCCCGCACAGCTGTATTCCTTTCATGCGGACAGTTTCGCGATTGCCCTCGGGCTTCACGCTCTCGTGTCGACGCTGGTGGGATTGCTCTACGGCGCGATGCTCCCCATGTTTCCGCGCAGACCGATTGTTCTTGGAGGACTCATCGCTCCCGTGCTGTGGTCGGCGCTGATTTACACGGTCCTCGGATTGCTCAATCCAATGCTTGAGAGCCGCATCGACTGGTACTGGTTCGTGGCGTCCCAGGTTGGTTTTGGAATCGTGGCGGGGTTGGTGGTTGTGCGTCAATCTCGAATGCTGACACGGGAGAACCTGCCCTTCGCGATGCGAGCTGGAGTTGAAGCTCCAGGAACGATTTCGCCACATGGAGACGAACGGCCGTGAGCTCATTTCAATATCTATGCATGTCTGTGACTCTCGGGATCATGTTGCTGCTCTCAGGTTGCAGCAACTCGCCTGGTCGCCCAAGTAGGGACCCGGAAGTCCAGGTTCCTAGCGAGATCAGCGACTTCAACACCCTCTACACGGAAAATTGCGCGGGATGTCATGGTGTGGAGGGTCGAGGAGGTGCGGCGATCGCACTCGCCGATCCGGTGTATCTGGCGATCGCGGATGAGGGCGCGATGCGAAAAATCATCGCTAATGGCGTCCGAGGAACTTCCATGCCGGCATTTGCACAAAGTGCCGGCGGAATGATGACCTACAAACAGATCGATGTGATCACTAGCCAAATTCGGTCACGTTGGAGCCGGCCAGAAATTCTCGACGGCGCTAATCCGCCTTCTTACGCGGCGAAGGCTTCGGGAGATGTTCAGCGCGGTGAAGCCTCCTACAGAACTTATTGTTCATCATGCCATGGTTCACAGGGGCAGGGTGGACCAAAAGGCAGCGCCATCACGAATGATTCATTTCTGGCGCTGGTGAGCGATCAGGGGCTGCGAACGATTGTGATCACTGGTCGTCCCGAGTTGAAAGCGCCGGACTGGCGAGGAAACGTGCCCGGCAAGCCTATGTCAGACCAGGAAATCACCGACATAGTTGCATGGCTGGCGTCTCACCGGGTGCAGAGTCCCGGCCAACCTTATTCCGTCGCCAATAACGCGCAACATTAGGAGTCACGACAATGGCCACCAAACCCGCACTTGCCCCGGCGCCCGATGCAACGATGTCTCGGCGCGGGTTCTTCATGAAGTTGGGAGTCTTATTCAATGGTCTTGCTGCGAGCGTTCTGGCAGTACCGATTGTGGGATATCTTTTCTCCTCGATCACTCGCGGTCGTGCCAACGGTTACCTTTCTTGGGTTCATCTTGGGAAAGTCAGTGAATTCCCTGAAGGCGAAACGCGGCTGGCTACATTTCAGAATCCGTACGTCATGCCGACCGATGGCAAGACGGCTGACACGGCCTGCTGGGTACGGCGCATCGCCGGAGAACAATTCCAGGTCTTTGCCGTCAACTGTGCGCATCTAGGTTGCCCTGTCCGCTGGTTTCCGCAATCCGGCCTCTTCATGTGTCCCTGCCATGGCGGAGCGTATTACCGGGATGGCTCTCGTGCTTCCGGCCCGCCGGAACGCGGCCTTTTTGAATATCCATACAAAGTTGAGAACGGACTGGTCACCATCCAGGCTGGGGAACTACCTACACCGGGAGCAGCAATCGCCGAGCTCACAGGAGAAAAGCCGCCATGCGCATCATGATCGGAAGAATTGGCGACTGGTTCGACCGTCGCTTGCAGCTTGCGGCGCCAGTTCGCGCAATGGCCGAACATCCCGTGCCTCGGAATACGGCGAGCTGGTGGTACGTGTTTGGCAGCGCCGCGTTGACGGTCTTCGTGCTGCAGATTGTGACGGGAATTCTGCTCGCGCTGGTTTATGTGCCTTCGGGCGCGGAAGCCTGGAGCAGCCTACAAGCACTCAACCACGACGTCACTCTCGGCTGGTTCATGCGCGCCATGCATGGCTGGGGCTCGAATTTCATGGTCGCGATTGTTCTGATTCACATGGTTCAGGTATTTCTCTTTGGAGCGCACAAGTTTCCCCGCGAACTTACCTGGATCATTGGCGTCTTTCTGTTGCTGATGACATTGGGCATGGCATTCAGCGGGCAGGTACTGCGCTTCGATCAAGATGCATATTGGGGGCTCGGTATTGGGGCATCCATTGCGAGTCGCGTTCCCATTCTCGGTCCGGCGATCGTGAAGTTGATGCTAGGAGGACCGATCATCGCGGGTGCGACTTTATCGCGATTCTTCGCCCTGCATGTGTTCGTAATTCCGGGACTACTGATCGGCTTCGTGTGCCTCCATCTATTGATGGTGTTGAAGCTGGGTATTAACGAATGGCCGATGCCGGGACGCGTTGTGAAACGAGCGACTTACGAGGCTGAGTATCATGCTCTGACTAGCAAAGAAGGCGCGCCCTTTGTTCCCTACGCCGTCTGGAAAGACATGTTCTTTGCGGCATTCATTATCCTAGCGGTCGCCGCCTGCGCGCTATATTTCGGTCCGTTTGGGCCAACCGGCACGCCGGATCCGACGATCATACAAACGGTTCCGAAGCCAGATTATTTTTTCTTGTGGCTCTATGCTTTGCTGTCACTCCTTCCGCCGTCTCTCGAGACACCAGCACTTCTGATCGGACCCGTGGTGGTCATTGGCGCTCTGCTGCTTCTTCCGTTTCTTTCCGGTGAAGGTGAAAAGAGTTGGAAGCGCCGCCCGATTGCGGTTTTGACGGTCCTACTGATCGCGATCACACTCGGCACGTTCACACATCTCGCAGGATACACGCCGTGGAGTCCGCACATGAATGCCTGGAGTGGTGATCCCGTGCCGCAACAATACATCCATGACACGACCGCGCTTGAGCGGCAGGGCGCTCTCGTCTTTCAAGTGAAGCAGTGCCGGAATTGCCACTCACTTGGAGAAAGTGGTGGACAACGAGGACCCGCCCTCGACAACGTGGCAATGCGGCTCACGCAAGACCAGCTCATTCGCCAGGTGATTCAAGGCGGCGGCAACATGCCCGCGTATGGAAAGAACTTGAGTCCCGCGGAGACCACGGCGCTGGTCGCCTTTCTTGAGACTCTGCATCCAAAGGGGCAAGCGCCCGCGCGCGACGCTTCACGCGATGTGGCCCTCAGCGATGAGAACCAACCTGGTGTGAAACCGTAGGAGAACGCTCCCATGCCGCACCTACATCACGCCGCGCTGGGATTGTCCCGAACAGTGTTTCTCACTCTGACTCTCATTTTCACGGCTTTGGTTTACCTGCGGGGATGGTTATCTCTTCGTTCCAATTTATTGAGAGGCGCTTCGGCTTGGCGCGCCGTCAGTTTTCTGCTTGGAGTGTTCTTGATCTGGGTCGCGATGGCATCCCCAATCGCTGCGCTGGACCATCAGTTACTCACCGTCCACATGCTGCAACATCTGTTGCTCATGACGCTTGCTCCGCCACTGATCTGGCTAGGCGCGCCCGTCCGTCCCCTATTGCACGGTTTGCCGCATGCATTTGTGGAGAGTCTGCTTCCATTGTGGCAGTCACAGGAGCCGAGATTTACGGAGGTGATGGGAAGACCCAAATTAGCCTGGCTCGCGGCCTGCGCCGCCTTGATTGGATGGCACATCCCGACATTCTTCGCGCTAGGAATGCAATCAGCAGGATGGCATCTGTTCGAGCACCTGTCCTTTTTAGCGACCGGCCTTCTGTTCTGGTGGCCGGTCATTCAGCCTTCAGCGGGGTCTTCTCGACAAGATTTCTCGATGATCTTGTACCTCTTTCTTGCCACGTTGCCATGCGACATCCTCTCGGGAATTCTTGTTTTTTCCGACCGTGTGGCTTACCCAATCTACTTCTCGTCATCACACCCGCTGGGACTTTCCCCTCTCGTAGATCAGCAGTGTGCCGCTGCATTGATGTGGACATGCGTCACAATCGTTTACTTTGTGGCCGGGGCGATCCTGACCATGCGGCTTCTGTCGCCTCGGGTTCATCCTCAGGTCGACATAATGCAACGAACATCGCGTGGAACGGGCATTGACCGCAGAGTTTCGCAGAGCCTGGAGGCTGTTTAAACGTGGCGAGTGAACCTATTCTCAGGGCATTCGAGCTGCCAGTCGTGCAACGCAGTCAGTTTTGGGATTCAAAGATCTGGCTCGACTATTTGGCACTTACCAAGCCGGAAGTGAATTTTCTGATCGTGATTACGACCTTTGCCGGCTTTTACCTGGGTTGTCCCTCGGGGGATTTTCCATTCCTGCGATCGATGAATGCGGTGTTGGGGACGTTACTCGTGGCCAGCGGTACCGGCACCCTGAATCAATACCTCGAGCGCCGCTTCGACGCACAAATGCGCAGGACATCCCGCCGCCCGCTGGCTGCCGGCCGGCTTAATCCTTCGGCGGTTCTGTGGTTTGGTATTGCATTATCGGTTCTCGGAACTGTCTACCTCGCCGCTGCCGTCAATCTCCTTGCGAGCCTGCTGGCGCTGGGCACGCTGTTCTCTTATTTGTTCTTTTACACCCCATTAAAAAGGAAGTCTCCGCTCTGTACTCTGGTCGGAGCTGTTCCGGGGGCGATGCCGCCGCTGATTGGCTGGGCTGCATCCTCGGGCCAGCTCAACTTTGGGGCATGGATACTCTACTCCGTGTTGTTCCTCTGGCAGTTCCCGCACTTCATGTCGATTGCTTGGATGTACCGCGAAGACTATGCTCGTGCTGGCTATTTGGTTTTGCCGTATGACGAGCGGGCAAGGTCCCGTCTTGTGAATTGGCAAGCCCTCTTGCCGCTCCTCCTCTTGCTGCCCGTCAGTTTGTTGCCGGCCATCAGCAGCAAGGCCAGCCCCGCATACTACATTGGAGCCGTGCTTCTATGCAGCGGGTTTTTGTACTATGGAGCACGGTTCGCCCTTCGAAAATCCAACCCTTCAGCGCGAAAGCTTCTATCGGCGTCGATCATTTACCTTCCGTTGCTATTCATGCTGATGATCGTTCTCAGAAAGTAGCATTTGGAGAAAAATGTTCAGCGATCATGGCATCGACGGGCAGCTTCGCTGGATCATTGCCAAGGAAAATCCACCCTCGATAGCACACGTTTGCCTTGCTGCGATTGCTGCCTTGGTGTCTTACCTGATTGCCGCTCTGTTCCGCTTACCAGAAGCCTACTGGGCGCCGATGTCCACGCTGATCGTGATGCAGCTCACTTTCAGCGCTGCACTGCCGGTTGCGGTTCAATACGTCGCAGGAACAGCAGCCGGCGCAGCTGTTGGGGCCGCAACCGATGCCTACGTCCCCGGAAGTGTGTGGGGGTTCGCAGCCGCGGTCCTCTTCATCGGCTTTTTGTGCGTTGCACTTCGTGTGGAGAGAAGTTCGTTTCGATACGCAAGCATTACTCTCGTGATCGTGATGCTCGTGCCTCGATCTACAGTGCCCGGTTAGTCGCGCTTCATCGATTTATCGAGGTGTCGATCGGCATTGCGGTAGGCCTTGCGCTCTTCGCGATTTGGCAAAGGCTTACTCTCAGACTTTCGGTGAAGACAAGAGAAGTTTCGTCGTTGAGCTGATGCATCTTCTTGCGAGTCGCCTGCGTTGATGACGAACGTTTATTTCCAGGTTTCTCCATATACAACGCACGATAACCAGTGAATGATTTGCTTCTGTGCGCCCCATCGAAACCGGATTCCATGAAATGGAAAAGAGACCGGCATGACCGGCGGGACGCACCACGCGCGGCCTGCCTTCAAAGCTGGTGCACCTTCGCGTGTGTCAGGCTGCACCTCTGGCTGCCTCGCCAACTGGCTTGCTCACCGGCGCGGAAGCATGATGATTGACGATGAGCCGAGAGCCTCTTTGGCCGGTGAGAAAGGTCCACATCCACTGAAGAAAGACGCTCAGGCGGAGGCCGGATGTGGCTAGGAACTGGAGGTGAACGAAGGCCCAAATCAACCAGGCCCCCAAACCGCTCGTTTGGACTTTTCCGCTTTGCAGCACAGCGAAACCCTTGCCTACCACCGCCATGTTGCCCTTGTCGAAGTAGCGGAACGCAGCCGGCTGTTTGCCGCCGGTTATACGGTTGTGAATGAGTCTTCCAGCATAACGTCCTTGCTGCATGGCCACCTGCGCCACGCCGGGAAGCGGCTTGCCGTCTTGCTCGAATGCCGCGGTGTCGCCAACCACAAAGATTTCCGGATATCCGGGTACAGTCAGATCTTTTTGAATGCGCACCCTCCCGGCGCGGTCTGTCTCCACCTTCAGCCACTTGCCTGCGGGAGAGGGCGCCACACCGGCGGTCCAGATCACGGTCTTGCTAGCGATGCGCTCACCCGCGACCATCACACCGTCGGCGTCGATCTGATCCACCCCATGTTCGAGGCGGATCTCGACGCCCAGGTTCTCGAGTCGTTGCTTCGCAGCCTGAGAGAGATGCGCGGAGAAAGTTCCAAGAACGCGGGGAGACATATCGACCAGCACAATTCGAGCCGAGGCAGGGTCGATGCGACGAAAGTTTGACTTCAGCGTCGTGTGAACTAGCACCGCAAGCGCACCGGCCATCTCGACGCCCGTAGGGCCTGCGCCCACGAGAACAAAGGTTAGGAGGTCCCGATGGCGGCTCGGGTCTTCTTCCGCCTCGGCAAGCTCAAAGGCTTGCAGGATCTTGTTGCGAGTTGCGACCGCGTCGGCAAGGCTCTTCAGTCCTGGCGCGAACTCTTCAAATTCGTTCCGGCCGAAGTAACTGTGACTGGCGCCCGTCGCCATGATCAGATAGTCATAAGCGATGGGCACGTTCTTCCGGTCGGCGTCACTGACGATGACGCACTTCTGATCCTTGTCCACTCCTGTAACCTCACCCAGGATCACCGTGGTGTTCTTCTGGTTTCGGAGAATCCCCCGGATCGGAAAGCCAATCTGATTGGGGGCAAGAACCGAGGTGGCCACTTGATAGAGCAGGGGCTGAAACAAGTGGTGATTCGTGCGATCGATCAGGGTGATTTCTGCAGGTGACTTCTTGAGAGCCTTGGCGGCGGCCAGTCCCGCAAAACCACCGCCGAGTATCACAATTCGTGGCTGAGCCATTTACTCCTCGATTTTCATCAGTCCCTTTCGTCGAGCACTGACGGATGAGAACAATGCAACCGGGTCGCCGTCCGGAAAGTGCTGAAAGGAAAAGAAAGGAAGCACTGGATTTACGGCTGGTGTTTAGCAGATGACAAACGATAAGCAAGGGGCAAAGGGGTGTGACGCTAGCGCCATTTAAATCCATCACTTCTGCATTTTGCCGATGCAAGGGACCAAGGCTTCGTGACAGTTCAAATGATGCAGCCCCAAATCTCAGTCATATACCCTCTGATCACCGTCTTTAAGGCCTACCCTTTACGCTGTCGGTTAGCCGTCACCCGAGCCCAAGCCGTCGTTGGAGTAACCACAAAAGCCAGGCTGACCTATCACGCTATTTCGGCCCTGCAATTGCGTTCGTATTTGAGCTAGGCGTGTGCAAAAGCATGAATGAGGGGAGTTTCAAGAAATTTTTAAGACGCCGATCTCGGTGGTATTTGATCATGCCGGGGCCAAACTCCAGCTAGTTCTCATACTGGTGATGTTCAATGGAATCGCCATTTCAGCGAGTGCGCAGAGAACAGTAGACAAGCGAGATTCTGAAGTACGGCCGGTTGCACATGCGACGATGTCGCCCAGTTCGTCAGGGGATTCCTCTCAATCGGAGACGGCCGACTTCAAACTCTCATATTCCGTGCGTCAAGTGGGGCGCTTGACCGGACTCCCACCTAACACGATTTTTCACTTGTGCTGGAATTTCAATTTCTTCTTGATGCTGGGGGTGATCATCTGGAAAGGTGGGCCACTACTGAAAGACGCCTTGCAATCACGCTCGAGATCGATCCGACGTGCGATAGAAGAGGCACAGCAACTCGCCGAGGACGCCGCGAAAAGGCTGGCAGAGGTAGAAAAGCGATGGGCACAGCTCGACACCGAGATCGCAGTCATACAAGAGCACGCCGAAACACAAATGAATAGCGAGGAGCAGATTCTCAGGGCAAGGACGGCCGGAGATATTTGCCGCATCATGGAATATTCACAATCCGAAATCGACAGGGCAGCGCAGCGCGCCCGTCATGAGCTGAAGGCATTTGCGGCAGATCTGTCCGTCTCTCTCGCCCGTGAGTCAATACAGATCAATAAGAGAACGGATGAGGAATTGGTCAAGGGCTTCATCGACGGACTGGGACACCAAGAATTTGCTCAAACGACCGCGCAATCTCCAGCGCAAGGCAATCGCGAACTTGCAGCGAGAATGTAGAGACCATACACAGGTCAAAACTGTGGTTGACCGCAGAGCACTTGCCCAACAGATGCGGCATTGTGTGCCGCAGGGCGTACGGTACTCTTCTAGTCGGTATGTGCCCAAAACAGGCTTTTCGCTACGTCAACCGAAGTGCTTCGTCGTGCGCCTAGGAGGGGTGTACTCGATTGTGCTTTCCCAGGCTCCTGCCCCCCAGTTCATGCCGCGAAGTATGGATGCTACCTTCGTCTAATAGAATTCCCCTTCTCCCTTGTGGCCTAATCAGGGCCCGAAAGACCAGTGGCAATGCCGACTGAGAGAATGGCGCGTGAGGTCAACAGTGCGCGTCCTCGATAAACACCCAAAGGGCTTCGCACATCGGGATATTGATAGCGTCGACGCAGACCCCTCAACAGGCGCGCTGGCTCTTGGTCATACAAGGGAACTGCGCGCACCGGACGCAATCAAAACCTGTTATTGAGGGAATGTTTGCAAGGTTCATGACTCATCGACGATGACAACCGGCTTAAGGAGCTCATTCGTGCTTCTCTCAGGAGCTACACTGCGTCTTCTTTCCGCAAAATTATTGATATGTGGGGCACTGGTGGTGTGTCATGCGCAAACCTATTCGACTTCCGTTTCAAGCGCATCCGGTCAGGGCGTGCCCGCAATAGCCGCGAACCCTTTTTCCGGTAGCGTGCCCGCCAAGCTCGTATCCGGGCGCATGCCGCTGTCGTTGCAAGACGCCATTAAACTTGGCCTGAAGCATAATTTGGGACTGCTGCTGTCGAGTGCCGACACTCGTGCTGCCCGCGGGCAGCGCTGGCAGGTACTCAGCTCGTTGTTGCCGCAAGTGACCGCAGCTCCATACGTGGCGGAATCAAAGGTCAACCTCGCTCAGGTTGGATTGGGTAACGCTGCCGCAAATGTTTTCCACATTTCTCCGGCAGTCGGGCCTTTCTCTTATTTCGACGCGCGGGCAAGCGTGACCCAGACACTTTTTGATTGGAAGTCCATCAGCTCAGCTCGCGCTGCGGGGGCGAGCGTTAAGTCCGCAGACTACACACGACTGGATGCGAACGATCTCGTGGTCTTGGCGGTCGGGTACGTTTACTTTCAAGCTGTGGCCGACGAAGCCCGGATTGCGACTAATGAAGCCCAGGTCGGGACGGCACAGACACTCTTTAACCAGGCAACGGATCAGGTCAACGCTGGCACGGCCCCCGACATCGATGCTCTTCGGACGAAGGTTGAATTACAAACCCGGCAGCAACAGCTGATCCAGGCAAAAAACGACTTCGCGATTCAGAAGATCACAGTGGCGCGGGTAATCGGTTTGCCACCTGGCCAGGATTTCGAACTCACCGATAAATCGGCATATCAAGCATTGGAAAATGTAACCATTGACGAGATTTTAACTCGTGCATACGCCTCGCGTTCGGATTACCGGGCGGCAATCGCAGACGTGCGTGCGGAGGAACTTTCGCGAAAAGCGGCAGTCGCAGGTTATTTTCCGTCGCTTTCTTTCGCTGCGGATTACGGGACTGGAGGCGCTCATCCGTCGGACGCGACGCGCGTTTACGACATACGTGGAACGCTTTCGATCCCCCTCTTTACTGGCAACAGAGTTCACGGTGACATCCAGGAAGCCGATGCGCGACTTGAACAGGCCCGCGAGCGGCTTGACAACCTGCGGGCGCAAATCGAGGCCGATGTGCGGACGGCGGTGCTCAATCTGCAGTCGTCCGCTGAGCAGGTGAGCGTTGCGCGCAGCAACATCGATTTAGCCGATCAAACCTTGATGCAATCTCGGGACCGCTTCACGGCGGGTGTTACCGACACAGTCGAGGTCGTCCAATCACAAGAGGCGGTTGCCAGCGCGCACGAACAATACATTTCCAGTTTGTACAAGTACAACTTCGCGAAAATTTCGCTCATCCGCGCCTTGGGTGCTGGCGAACAGGGCGTTAAGCAATATTTTCCAGGAAAATAGACATGGCTGACGAAAACGCATCTTCTTCGCATCCCGAGACTGGGGCTTCGGTATATTCCGAGCTTCCGCCGGAGAAGAAGTATTCACCGGCGGATCGCCGTAGGCGGCGCAGGAACCTCATCATTCTGGTTGCCTCGGTGGTAGTCGTGGTCGGGGGCCTGTTCTTGTGGCGTTACTTGAGCAGCTATGAATCGACTGATGACGCCCAGGCGGACGTGCATCTCTATCCAGTCAGCGCACGTGTTTCGGGTTACGTGATCCGTGTCAACGTGAATGACAATCAGTGGGTTAACAAAGGTGACGTCCTAGTCGAGATCGATCCGACCGATTACCAGGTTGCGCTGGCGCAAGCACAGGCAAATCTGGCAAATGTGGAAGCGACCGCGCGATCTCTCAACATCACCGTGCCCATCACGTCCGTAAACACCGTGAGCCAATTGCAGTTCACTGCTTCGGGAATCGAGGATGCGCGTGCTGCCGTCAGCGCAGCAGAGAAGCAACTTGCCGCCGCACATCAACAGGTGGAAGCGGCCCAAGCTAACGATGTGAAGGCCCAGGACGATCTGCGCCGATACAAATTACTGGTCGATAAACGCGAAGTGTCACAGCAAATCTATGACCAGGCGATTGCCTCGTCCAAGTCCAGCATCGCAAATGTCGCTGCCACTCAGGCTAGTGAATCCGCGGCACAGCAGTTCGTTCAACAGGCACAGAGCCGGTTAGCACAAGCCACCGCCAATCACACGTATGCACAAACTGGTCCACAACAGGTGTCGTCCACCAAGGCACGGGTACAGGCCGCAATTGCCGATGTCAAGCAAAAGAGAGCGCAAGTCCAACAGGCGGAATTGAACCTGCAATATACAAAGATCATTGCTCCGGTCAGCGGGGCGGTAAACAAGACGGTCGTCGTCGGCTTGAACGTTGAAACGGGGCAGCAGTTGCTCACGGTGGTTCCTCTCGATGAGGTCTGGGTCACAGCCAATTTCAAGGAAACACAACTCAAGCACATGCAGGTCGGCCAGAAAGTTGACATTCACGTTGATTCGAGCGGCAGGACATTGCGCGGCCATGTTGACAGTATTGCCGGTGCTACGGGGCCGCTGTTCAGCTTGCTTCCGCCCGAAAATGCTACCGGCAACTACGTAAAGATTGTGCAGCGCGTGCCTGTAAAAATTGTTCTCGAGCCGGGCGAAAATCGAGACCGAAGGCTTCGGCCCGGCATGAACGTTGTTCCAGATGTAAGCCTCAGATGACCACCGCAGCGCTCACACTCGATCAGGATGTCTGGCGGCCTCGCTACAACCCCTGGCTGATTGCGGTTGTGGTCGCGCTTGCCGCGTTCATGGAAGTCCTTGACACGAGCATTGCTAACGTCGCTCTTCCATACATGGCGGGAAACCTGGGGGCCAGCAATGACCAGAGCACTTGGGTGTTGACCTCGTACCTGGTTTCGAACGCCATCATTCTTCCGATGACAGGATGGCTTGCCGGAGCGATCGGGCGCAAGCGATTCTTCATGAGTTGCCTCGCCATCTTCACCGTTAGTTCACTGCTATGCGGGTTCGCCCCCAGTCTAGGCTTTCTTCTTCTCTTCCGAGTTATGCAGGGGGCGGGCGGCGGCGGGTTGCAACCCATGGCTCAGGCGATCCTCGCAGACACATTCCCGCCTGAAAAACGTGGTCTCGCATTTGCGGCATACGGAATTACCGCAATTATGGCGCCGACGATCGGCCCGACTTTGGGTGGGTGGATCACGTTCAACTACTCCTGGCGCTGGATTTTTTTTATCAATCTCCCCGTCGGCATCATGGCGTGGTTTCTTGTGCGGCGTTTCGTCGAGGATCCTCCATATTTGCAACGACTGAAGGGCGCCGGAGTCAAGCTCGACTATGTTGGCATTGCTCTTTTGACCGTCGGAGTAGGCGCTTTGCAGATCCTCCTCGACAAAGGTCAGGAAGACGATTGGTTGGGATCGCGCTTCATCACCAGTCTCGTCATCATTTCGGCGGTATGCCTCATCTCGCTTGTCGTCTGGGAGTGGTTTGAGAAGGCGCCCATTATTGACGTGCGAATGTTCAAGAACTTCAATTTCGCAAGCGCAAGTCTTATGTTGTTCATGTTGGGAATCCTGCTGTTCAGCAGCCTCGTTCTGATGCCCCAGTATCTCCAGACACTTCTGGGCTACACCTCCGAGCTTGCCGGTTTAGCGCTTTCTGCCGGAGGTCTTGTCTTACTGATAGAAACGCCTATCACGGGCCAACTCACAACGAAAATTCAAGCGCGTCGCATAATTGCCTTCGGCTGGCTGGCACTGTCGCTGGCAATGTTTTATTCGACAAAAAGAATCGACCTACAAATGAGTTTCGGTGCT
>Ga0075424_100003129_pt1 | contig 15385 bp, 14 predicted proteins | sample SoiMethybrSBSTD3_FD_75301 | JGI IMG/M metagenome (GOLD analysis project Ga0075424, IMG submission 75301) | Bulk soil microbial communities from a Populus tree surrounding site in Tennessee, USA - Soil MetaG P. TD hybrid SBSTD3 | ecosystem: Environmental > Terrestrial > Soil > Tree plantation... | reverse complement strand
GCGGCGCGGCTGCCCTGGGTGCCGTCGTGGCTGGTGTAGCGGAACCTGATCCGTAGGCGGTCGCGGGCGGCGGTCGCGATGACGGTCAGGACTGCGGGGTCGACCGGCGGTCCCGCGCCGGGCAGCGGCAGGGTGACCGAGTGCAGCGCGCTGACCCGGTGGCGCAGCCGGGATGGGAGCACCTGTTCCAGCTTGGCCAGCGCGCGGACCGAGGCTTCCTCTATGCCGGTGAGCGTGCCCCCGGCCGCTGTGCGCAGGCCCACCGCGACCGCGACGGCTTCGTCGTCATCGAGCAGCAGCGGGGGCAGCGCCGCGCCCGCGCCCAGCCGGTACCCGCCGCCGGGGCCCATGCCCGCGTGGATCGGGTAGTCGAGGTCGCGGAGCTTGTCGACGTCGCGGCGGAGGGTGCGCGTGCTGATCCCGAGCCGGCCGGCGAGGTCCGCGCCGGACCACTCGCGGCGGGTCTGCAGCAGGGTCAGCAGCCGGAGCAGGCGGGCCGAGGTCTCTTTCATACCAGAAGCCTACCGCAGTGTAGGACAGGATATGACCGCTACTGTCGATAGCATCGCGGTCAGCCGTAACCCCGACCGTGAGGAGGTCCCATGTACGAGACGATCAGGTCGTTCCGTCTCGACGTCCCCCAAGCCGACCTGGACGACCTGCGCGAGCGGCTGGCCCGCACCCGCTGGCCGGACGAGCTGCCCGGCACCGGCTGGGAGGCCGGGGTGCCACTGGGCTACCTGAAGGACCTGGTCGCCTACTGGCACACCAGTTACGACTGGCGTGCCCATGAGGCGCGGCTGAACGAGTTCCCCCAGTTCACCACCGTCATCGACGGCCAGAACGTGCACTTCCTGCACGTCCGCTCGCCCGAGCCGGGCGCGCTGCCGCTGGTCATCACCCACGGCTGGCCCGGCTCGGTCGTGGAGTTCATGAAGATCATCGGCCCGCTGACCGATCCCGCCGGCCATGGCGGCGATCCCGCCGACGCCTTCCACGTCGTGGCGCCCTCGCTGCCTGGTTTTGGCTTCTCCAGCCCGCTCGCCGGCCCGGGCTGGGACACCCGCCGGGTCGCCCGCGCCTGGGCAGAGCTGATGCACCGCCTCGGCTACCACCGCTACGGCGCCCAGGGCGGGGACACCGGCTCGGTCGTCTCCCCCGAGCTGGGCCGCATCGACCCCGATCATGTCATCGGTGTGCACGTCAACAACCTGGGCACCTTCCCCTCGGGCGACCCGGCCGAGCTGGCCGACCTCGCCGAGGCCGACCAGGCCCGCCTCGCGCTCCTGTCGAAATGGGGCCATGACATGAGCGGGTATGCCATCGTCCAGTCAACCCGGCCGCAGACAATTTCCTACGCGCTCACCGATTCACCCGCCGGCCAGCTCGCCTGGATCGTCGAGAAGTTCAAGGAATGGACCGACCCGCGTGCCAGCCTGCCCGAGGACGCCGTCGACCGCGACCTGATCCTCACCAACGTATCGGTGTACTGGCTGACCGGCACCGCCGGCTCAGCGGCCCGCATCTACTACGAAGGTGCCCGCACCTGGGGCCAGGCCCAGCCACGGTCATCGGCACCGACCGCGGTGGCGGTGTTCCCCGGTGACACCACCATCCGGCCCCTGGCCGACCGCGACCACAACGTGGTGCACTGGGCCGAGTTCAGCCGCGGCGGCCACTTCGCCGCCATGGAAGCACCCGACCTCCTGGTCGGCGACGTGCGGGAATTCTTCCGCCAGGTCCGCTGACGCCCCCGGAACACGGCAGGGCATGCGCAGCACCGGGAAATGACCTCACCTACTCCCTTGACGGCCAGCTCACCGCGGCGAGTCCGCAGCCGCTGGTTGTCTACCCGGAGCCGCTCCACCTGGGCGGTGAGCCGTACGACCCTTGCTCGTCGCTCAGGGATGGTTCTTGGACCGTTATGCCGGCCGTGACCAGGAGGGAGACGACCAGGGAGCCAGGCAACGACGCCGGTCAGTCCGAGGTCCTCCCTATCGACAAACCCTTGTGGCGCTTCTACCGAAGGTATGGCTGAGGAGGATCGGCCATGCCCACACACCCAGGATCACAACCGTCACCCGGCCGCGTCGGCGACCACGCGATCGTGCTCGGCGCCAGCATGGCGGGACTGCTGGCCGCCCGCGTGCTCGCCGACGCCTACGCGCAGGTGACGATCATCGACCGCGACCAGCTCCCCCCGGCCGGCACCCACCGGCGCGGCGTCCCCCACGGCCGGCACCTGCACGCGCTGCTGGCGCGCGGCCAGCAAGCCCTGGAGGAGCTGTTCCCCGGCCTCACCGATGAGCTGGTCGCCCAGGGGGTGCCGGCCGGGGACGTGCTGGGCAACGGCCGCTGCTACCTCAATGGCCACCGGCTCCGCCAGACCCACACCGGGCTGGTCGCCCTGTGCGCTAGCCGGCCCTTCCTGGAGGGTCACGTGCGTGGCCGGGTGGGGGCGCTGCCCAACGTGGGGTTCCTGGACGCCTGCGACATCCTCATGCTGGCCACCACGCCCGGCGGTGGCCGCATCACCGGGGCGCGGGTGCGCCGCCGGGCCGACGGCGGCGCCGAGGAGGCGCTCGACGCCGACCTGGTGGTGGACGCCACCGGGCGGGGCTCACGCACCCCGGTGTGGCTGGAGGCCCTCGGCTACTCGCGGCCACCGACCGAGCAGATACGTGTCGGGTTGGGCTACGCCACCCGAACCTACCATCTACCACCCGATGCCCTCGGTGAGGATCTGGGGGTCTTGCACGGCACCACGCCCGAGCATCCTCGCGGCGGCGCGTTGCTGCGGCTGGAGGGTGGCCGGTGGATGGTGACGCTGGCCGGCATGCTGGGCGACTACCCCCCCACCGACCCCGACGGCTTCCTGGCCTTCGCCCGGTCGCTGCGGTTCCCCGACATCTACCAGGCGATCCGGGACGGCGAGCCGCTGGACGACCCGGTCGGCTTCCGCTTCCCGGCCAGCGTGCGTCACCGGTACGAGCGGCTGCCACGGTTCCCTGACGGGTTACTGGTGGTGGGCGACGCGGTGTGCAGCTTCAACCCCATCTATGGGCAAGGCATGACCGTGGCCGCGCTGGAGGCATTGGCGCTGCGCCGGCACCTGCGGCGCGGTGTGGTCCCGCAGCCGCGCCGCTGGTTCCGCGACCCGGCCCGGGTGGTGGACCTGGCGTGGGACATCGCGGTCGGCGGTGACCTGGTCTTCCCCGGCGTCCAAGGCCGCCGCACCGCCAAGGTCCGGCTGGTCAACGCCTACCTTGGCCGGCTGCACGCCGCCGCCGCCCACGACGCCGACCTTGCCAGCGCCTTCATGTGCGTCGCCGGCCTGGTCGCGCCACCCCGGTCGCTGCTGCGGCCCGGCGTGGCCGTTCGCGTGCTGCGGGCAAGCCTCGCTCCGGCGGCAGGCACCCGTGCGCGGTTCTGGGGGGTTCTATTTCAGCCTGGCATCCTGCTGTGGGGCGGTGACCGGGGCCCGGGCGCCGCCGACCGCGACTCGGGTCGGTGAGGGGCCGACGAAGCGGGCGGGGTTCGCAGAGCCGAAGAGGAACGGTCGCGTCTGGGCCGCTCGGAGGCACCCAGCCGAAGGCGCTCTACGCTCCTGGCCTTCACCCGCTACCGGTCAGATCCTGGTGGTCAAGCGCCGAGCCGGCAGGGAGCGACTGGCCTGCAACTGCTCCCCCCGGTGCACCGGTCGCACCGCGAACCAGCAGCCAGGCGAAGGCGACACCGCCGCTCCAGATCAGGAGATTGCCGATCTGGCTCAGCAGCACCTGGGAGGAGATGATCTCGGCCAGCACCAGCAGCACCCCGGCCAGCAGGACCACCGCCGGCCAGCGCAGCGGCCCCGAACCGACGATCAGGGGCACGGCGAACACGGCCGCACCCACGAAGAAGGCCAGCGCCACCGGAAGCATCGGAGCTGCGATTGGCCCGGAGAACATCGTGCCCAGCAAGTCCTCGGTCGCCGCCGCACTGCCAGCACCAAGCCGCCCGGCCAGCATCTCGGCGACGAAGATGGCCGCGGTCCCGCCGACCCCGATCACCGTGAGCACGCGTGCGGTGTAGCCGACCCGCGGCCTGCTCGCCGCGGCCAGGCCGGTGAGGGTCAACAGACCCGGGACGAACACGACCAGGCCGATGAACAGCAGCAGGTGGGCCAGGTACCAGCGGGTCGCCTGGTCCACGATGATCGCGGCCTGGCCACTGACGTCCGAGGTCTCGTTTGGATGGAGCAGGTCGCCGATGGTCATGACCAGCGGCCCGACGGCCAGGCTGGCCGCCCCGATCACGGTCTGGTAGCCGCGCCCCTTCAGGTTGGTCGACCTGTCCATGACTGCCTCCCGATGGTGACCAGACGGATGCCCGCCCCGCTCATGACACTACGACTGGGCGCGGGCCGCGTCGGCTGAGCTACCCATTCGGGGCAAGGCTGCGATCGGGAGAATCACCCATTCGTGGTGGTCCCACAGCCCGGGTGGGAGCGGCCCTCGGCCGCCCAGCCCGGTCGTCGCACGACGAGACCACGCGCACGTGCGTCAGGCCGCGAGGCACAAACCGGCGCGCAGTCACACAGCACGAGCCAGCGGTACGGGGTAGGGGACGCATATGCCGAGAGGCCAGGGATGTGCTCAGTTACCGCCATGCGACCGGCCCACCATCGAGCAGTACCCGATGCTCCGCACATCCTCCTAGGTTGCTCGCGCATGCGGTCCCCAGTCCGGCAGGCTGTCGGCGAGGCCGCGCGTGACCTGGAACCGGCCGCTTCCGTCCGCGTTTACGGTGTACATGTTGGACTGGGTTCCGTTGGCGGTCACGCCCGTGAAGATGATCTTGGTCCCGTCTGGCGACCAGCCCGGGTCGAAGCAGGAGATCGACCTTGGATTCGCCAGCGCCCCGCCGCATGACGGCGCGATTGGGAGCTGGTGCAGCCCGCTGCCGTCCGCATTGACGACCCAGATCGCACGATGGTGGTCGGGGGCGGAGCGGGCGACGAGCAGGATCTTGTTCCCACTCGGCGACCAGCTGCCGGCGAAGAAACCGAACTCGAGGATCAGGCCTGGCGTAGGCAGCTCCAAGAGGCCGCTTCCGTCAGTCTTGGTCGCGAAGAGGCCCACCCGACCTGTCGGGTCCTGGCGGACGAACACCAGGCGCTTTCCGTCGGGTGAGTAGTCGCCTGGCGTGTCAGCCCCGCCTGGGTTCGTCGTGATCCGCCTGAGGCCGCCTCCGTCGGAGGTGCGGATGGAATAGATGCCATTGCGCCTCGGATCGGTGATGCCGTAGCTCTCGCAGGCAAGCCGCTGAGCATCTGGGGACCAGAGCCCGCAGTGGACTTCGAGGGTGGGGTCTGGAGGCGCGAGCTCGCGGAAGGTACCGGTGTCAGCGTCGACGATGTGAGCGGCCATGCCGTCATCGCAGCAGAAGATTGAGACCTTCCTGCCATCCGGCGACCAGTGGGGGAATTCGGCGCCACGGGCGAATAGCCGCTTCAGGTGGCTTCCGTCAGGATTCATCGTGTAGATCGCCGTGCCGCCCAGCTTGCGGTCGATGCGCTGAAACACGATCTGGCCGTTCGGACCGGGCACCTTCGCCGGGGCAGGCGACGCCGGGATCGCCAGGCCGGCACATACGACAGTGACCATGAGCCACTTCAACCGATGCCTCATGTGATGCTCCTCCCAGTTGGCTGGGTCGACGGCTGCCTCAGCTGAGAAGCTTCAGCCCGTCTGCAGGCCGGAACATCCGAGGTGGCTTCAGGATGTGGTTGCGGCTGGCCACAGTGTGTGCCCGGGTGGCATGTGGGACGATCAGCCCCTATGCGTCCGACCGTGCTGATCGTCGACGACCATGCGGCGTTTCGGACCTCGGCCCGGGCATTGCTCCAGGCCGAGGGCTTCGACGTCATCGGTGAGGCGACCGACGGGGCAGAGGCCGTGGAGGCGGTCGTCGCCTTGCGGCCTGAGATCGTCCTGCTCGACATCCAGCTGCCGGATCTCGACGGCCTCACGGTCGCCGAGCAGCTCGCCGCGGCACCAGATCCCCCCGCGGTGGTGCTGATCTCCAGCCGTGATGCGGCCGCCTATGGGCCCCGCCTCCAAGCGACCTCTGCACGCGGGTTCATCCCCAAGAGCGGGCTGTCGGGGGAGGCGCTCGCCGCCTTGACCGGCTGAGGGCGATGGTGCGGCGGCTCGGGCCGGTCGGGATAGCCGGTGCTGCCCTCGGCCTGACCGCCGAATGGGTCGGGTTCGGCTGGGGCGATCCGCGGCACTGGATTCCCGATCTGGCCGTCGGCTGGACCTTCATCGGCTGCGGGCTGGTCGCCTGGGATCGGCGGCCGGAGAGCCGGACCGGCCCGCTGATGGCGGCGACCGGCTTCACCTGGTTCTTTGGGAACTTCGCCGGTGTCGGAGTGGCGGCGGTGGCCTGGGTGGCGGCGCACGCGGTGTATCTGCATCGCGGTCCCCTGGTGCAGCTGGTACTCGCCTACCCGTCCGGGCGGCCGGGGTCGCGGCTCGTCCGGGGAGCCGTCGGGGTCGGCTACGCCGCGGCGGTCATCACGCCAATCTGGCGAAGTGCGGGCGCCACCATCGTGCTGGCCGGGCTCCTGGTGGCTGTCTCCGCCCGCGGCTATGTCGGGGCGGTCGGCCCAGCCCGACGGGCGCGTCTGATCGCGTTGCAGGCCGCCGCATGGCTCAGCCTGGTGCTTGCGGGAACCGCGGCGGCTCGGCTGCTGCTGCCACCGGGCGATGTCAGCGGTCTGGCGCTGCTCGTGTATGCGGTGTCGCTGTGCGTTCTTGCCGGCGGTCTGCTGGCGGGTCTCCTGGACGCCCCATGGCAGCGGACGGCCATCGCCGACCTGGTGGTCGAGCTCGGTGAGGCCCGCTCCGGGACGCTCCGTGGCGAACTCTCACGGGCGCTCGGCGACCCTTCCCTCGAGATCGGCTACTGGCTGCCCGAGCGGGCGGTGTTCATCGACGCCGAGGGCCGTACGCTCTCCCTGCCCACGCCCGGCTCGGGGCGCTCGGTGACGGCCGTGGAGCGCCAGGGCCAGCCGGTCGCCGCCCTCGTCCACGACCCGGCGGTGCTGGAGGACCCAGGCCTGCTGGAGGCGGTGGCATCCGCGGCGCAGCTCGCGGCCTCCAACGCCCGACTCCGGGCCGAGGTGCAGGCTCGGCTCGTGGAGCTTGCGGCGTCGCGTCGTCGGATCCTGGCGGCACGCGACGAGGAACGCCGGCGGCTGGAGCGGCGCCTGCACGAGGGGGTGGAGCGGCGGCTCGGGGAGCTGGCGGACATGCTCGACCGCGGCCGACGCTCGGCCTCCGGCAAGCGTGCGAGGGACCAGATCGCCCGCGCCGAGGAGCAGCTTGCGCGAACCCTGGAGGAGTTGCGCCGGCTCGCCCAGGGGCTTCATCCGCGCGTGCTGTCCGAGCATGGACTGGAGGGCGCGCTGGAGGCACTGGCCAGGGACCTCTCTCTCCCGGTCCAGATCAAGGTCGCGGGCGACCAGGTGCCCGATCGGGTCGCGGTGGCCGCCTACTTCGTCTGTGCCGAGGCCCTGACCAACGTCGCCAAGCACGCCGCCGCCGCCCACGTCGCGGTTGCCGTGACGTCCAGCGCAGGCTGGGTCCGAGTGGAGATCGAGGACGACGGTGTCGGCGGGGCCGATCCGGCGCGCGGATCGGGCCTGCGGGGGCTCCTCGACCGGGTCGAGACCTTCGGTGGGACCCTTCAGGTGGAAAGCACTCCCGGGCATGGGACGTGCCTGGCCGCCGAGATCCCCCTCGGCGGCCAGGCACGGTGAGCTCACGCTGCGCGTGTCAGCCGATCTTCGTCCAGGCCTTGTAGGAGCACTCGAAGGCGTCACCCTTGTCCATGGGCGGCACCGGCGTGAGGTGGAGGTTGCCCGCACCGTCCGCTGAGAAAGTGAAGGTCATGCTGTAGCCGTACTCGGGGGTGTCGAATGTGATCCGGTCACCGGTGACCGAGTAGGTGGCACCCTGGCCGAAGCAGCCGCCGTCTACCTTTCCATCCCGCAGCCTGACCGTTGTGACATGCGGGAACTCATCGGGTTCCGGGTCCTCCACCTTGAGCGCGTCCTCCTTGGTGAGTAGGTAGCGGTAGGTGCCGTTCAGGCCGGCGGGCGCCGTCCCCGCGCTTGCGGCCACTTGCCGGGGCGCCGTGCCGGTGCAGCCGGCCGGGATGGCCAGCGGCGCCCCAGCCGGTGTGGACTGCTTCAGCGCCTTGATCTGTCGGATGAACGCCTTCGTCTGGGGGTCCTGGTCGAGGCTGGCATAGACGGGGGCGAAGGCACTGCGCAACGATGCCAGCTCGGCCTGGGAGGCGTCGGCGAAGCGAGCGCCCGACTGGCAGGTGTTCCTGAGGCTCTGGGCATCACGGTCGGCGATGGCGGTGGAGCGTCCTGCGGTGTCCCGGGCCGCCTGCTGGAGCCACCCTCGCTGCTGCCCCGTCAGCCCGGCGAGGCGGCCCGGATTGGCAAGGAGGACGTCCATCTGCGGCCACAGGTTGACGTTCGCGGTCACGTACGGGGCGCCATGCGTCAGGACGTTGCGCTCGTAGAGGGGGAGGCTCAGCTCGAACCCTCCGAGCTTGCCGGCAGCGAGCGCCTCGTTGCGGGAGCGTCCGAAGACTTCCATCGGGGTAGCGCCGAGGGCCTGGATCGCCTGAATGTGACCATGTGACTTGACGGTGCCGAAGGTGATCCCGCGCCAGTCCGCCGCGCCGCGCACGGGTTGCTTGACGGCGACCGGCTTGCGGAGGCCATCGCCCAAGACCCCCAGGCCGCGCACGCCGATCCTGTTCAAGCCGTGCAGCATCTGGGCGGGCATGTCGCTGGCGAGGACGGCCTGCTGGAGGGCATAGCTGTCGATCAGCATCGGCGCCTGCAGCGCCTGGAAGCTGGTGACGCCCATCGTGTCGAAGACCCGTGCTCCCGCCCAGCCCAGGTCGGCCTTGCCCGTGGCCACCGCCCCTACGACCTGCTGCTCGGCGTCGTCGGCGAAGCCGCCCCATTCGTCGACGACCTCGATACGAACGTTGCCGCCAGAGCGCTCCTTGACCCGCGACACGAACTGCTCGATCACGGGGGCGCTCTGCAGGTCGCCGTAGCCGTTGGCCATCCGCAGCACGACCGGCTCACCCGCGCCGCCGGCCTTGTCACCGCCAGCCCCGTCGCTGCTGCAGCCCCCCGCCACCAGCGCCGCGATCACGGCAAGGGCAACGGTCACGAGCCTGGTCCGGTGCTCCATCCGTTGCATGGTCCCACTCCTCTCGTCGAGGGTCGAGGGGCACGCTAGGGGCTTGGGATGCCGCGCACATCGTGGCCCGCCGCAGTCTTGGACTGTGGCCAGCACGGACTGCACGCCGGGCGTGGCATGCCACAATCGCGCGATGACGGGTGTCCCAATCCGACGTGGGGACCTGGCGCGGCTGGCCGCCGGGCTGGTCGCGCTCGCCGTCGGCTTCGGCGCCCTCGCCATCGCGCAGGGGCCGGGCACGTCAACCACCTACGCCGGACACTCCAGCCTGACCGCCACGCTCACCGTCGCAGCCGGGCTGGCGCTCGTCGGGGCCGGCCTGGTCACCGCCTTCGATCGGCGGACGGCGCGGATCGGCGACCTGGCCGTGCTCGCCGGCCTGGTCTGGTTCGCATCCGTCTGGGTCGGCTGGGACAAGGGGCCACCGCTGACGCGGAGCCTCGCCATGCTCGCCGCCGGGTTCACCTTCCCGCTCCTGCTGCACCTGGCGCTTGCCTACCCGAGCGGGCGACTGCGCGGGGCGGTCGCCCGGGCTCTGGTGTGGGTCGTCTACCTGGAAACCGCGATCGCCACGCTCGGCCGAGCGCTGCTCCGGGACCCCTTCTTCGACCCCAACTGCTGGGCCAACTGCACCGACAACGTATTCCTGGTGCGCTCGCTCCCGCGTCTGGCACGGGGGATCGAGGTTGCGGACCGCTGGCTCACCGCGGCGGCCGCGGCCGCGCTGGTGATGGTCCTGGGGTGGCGGCTGCTGCGGGACTCCTGGCCGGCTCGCCGCGCGCTGCTGCCGGTCGCCCTGCCGGCGATCCTCCTGGCGGTCACGGTCATCGCCCATGCCATCGCGCTGCAGCGCACGCCCCTGGAGGATCCGTCCGACCCGGTGTTTGGCGCGATCTTCCTTATCGGGTGCGTCGGGGTGCTCCTGCTCGCCGCGGGGCTGGTGTGGGCGGCGATCCGCACCCGGGTCCAGCGCCGCGCCGTGGCCCGGATCGCGACCAGCTTGGGACAGGCCCCCCCACCCGGGTCCCTGCAGGCCGCACTCGCCCGGGCCGTCGGTGATCCCAAGCTCCAGATCACCTACTGGCTGCCGGACGCCGAGCACTTCGTGGACGCCATCGGCCGGCCGGTCGCCGATCCGGTCGCCGCCCCCGGCCGCGCAGTCACCACCCTGGTCCGCGACGGCCGCCGGATCGCCGTCGTCTCCCACACCGCAGCGCTCCCCGACCTGGAGCGAGAGCTCGGCGCCGGCGTTCGGCTCGCGCTGGAAAACGAGCGGTTGCAGGCCCAGGCGCTCGCCCAACTCGACCAGCTGCGCGCCTCCCGCGTCCGCATCGTCGAGGCCGGCGACAGCGAACGCCGCCGGCTCGAACGCGACCTGCACGATGGCGCCCAGCAGCAACTCCTGGCCCTGTCCTACGATCTCCGGCTCGCCCACACCCAAGCCGGAGCCGACGGCGACGCGCCCACCGGGTCGCTGCTCATCGAGGCGATCGATCAGGCGCAGGCCGGTCTCGGCGAGCTTCGGGACCTCGCCCATGGGATCTACCCCGCGATCCTCGGCGAGGCAGGGCTTACGCCGGCCCTGGCCAGCCTGGCCGATGCGGCACCCCTCCCGGTCCAGATCCACGACACGGTCGAGGGACGCCACCCGGCCGTGGTCGAGACCTGCGCCTACCTCCTGGTCGCCGAGGCCTTGGACGACGCCGCCGGCCGGGACGCCAGCCACGCCACCGTCAGCGTGATGAAGGACAGTGGACGGCTGGTGGTCACGGTGAAGGATGACGGCACCAACCGTACCGCCACGATGATCCAGCTCGCCGACCGGGTCGGCGCCCTGGACGGCCAGCTGGCGGTCGAACCGACGCGGCTGCGAGCGGAGCTCCCATGCGGGTAGCCGTCGCCGACGACACCATGCTCACCCGCGAGGGCATCGTGCACCTGCTGCGCGACGCCGGCATCGAGGTGGTCGCCGAGGCCGAGGACGCCCAGGGCCTGCTCCACCAGGTCCGCCTGACCCGCCCGGACGTGGCCCTGGTCGACATCCGCATGCCACCGACCCACACCGACGAGGGCCTGGTCGCCGCCCAGGCCATCCGGGCCGAGCATCCCCAGGTCGGCGTTCTGGTCCTGTCCCAGTACGTCGAGCCCACCTACGCCCTGCGCCTCATCCAGGAGCAACCCGAACGGGTCGGCTACCTGCTCAAGGAACGCGTCTTCGACATCGCCACCGTCGTGGACGCCCTACGCCGCATCGTGGACGGGGAGACGGTGATCGACCCCACGATCGTCTCGCGCCTGGTCGGACGACGCCGCCGGCAGGACCCTCTCGCCGGCCTCAGCGAGCGGGAACGACAGGTGCTCGGGCTGGTCGCCGAGGGCATGTCCAACCGCGCCATCGCCACCCGGCTGTACGTCACCGAACGCACCGTCGAGGCCCACGTCACCCAGATATTCCAGAAGCTCCGCCTCCCCGAGTCGCCCGACCAGCACCGCCGCGTGCTGGCAGTCCTGGCCTTCCTCCGCGCCTGACAAGACCATCCAACGCGACCACCTCAACGGCCAGGCGGCGATAGTCGCGGCGCGCCAAGACCGCATCAGCCGATCAGCAGCACGAGCTTCCCGTGCACCTGACCGTCCTCGCCGACGCGGTGCGCCTCGGCGATCTCGGCGAGCGGGAAGCTCCGCACGACCGGGAGCGAGAAACGCCCGGCCTCGATCAGTTCGCCGAGATCGCCGAGGGCGTGGACCGCGCGGCCGGAGTCCCCGCGGCTGAACCTCACCCCGTGCTCCTGCGCGCCAGCGAAGTCGGCGATCGTCACGACCTGCTCCGGGCCGCCCGCGAGCTCGATAAGCTCGGGCAGCACGCCGCTCCCGGCGACGTCGAGCGCCACCTCGACGCCGTCGGGCGCGAGCGCGCGGACCCGCTCGACGAGGCCCTCGCCGTAGGCGACGGGCTCGGCCCCCAGTGCGCGAAGGTACTCGTGGTTTGCCGGACTGGCGGTGCCGATCACGCGCGCGCCGCGCACCACCGCGAGCTGCACCGCGGCGCTGCCAACGCTTCCGGAGGCGCCGTTGATGAGCAGCGTGGTCCCGCTGCTGACGCCGAGCTGGTCAAGCGCGCGCGTGGCCGTCTCGATGGCCGCCGGCAGCGCGGCCGCGCCGGGGAAGTCAAGCGACGGCGGGATCGGCACATAGTCGGACAGCACCGCCAGCTCGGCCTGGGCCGCCCCCTCGGCGGAGAAGCCGAACACGCGATCGCCGACGGCCACGTCGGCAACGCCCTCGCCGAGCTCGTCGACGACGCCCGCCGCCTCGTGGCCCATGCTCTGGGGGAGCTCCCCATCCATCAGGCCCTGGCGCTTCTTCCAGTCGCTCGGGTTGACCCCGGCCGCGCGCACCGCAATCCGGACCTGGCCGGGGCCCGGATGCGGATCGGGGAGCTCCACGATCTCGAGGACCTCCGGACCCCCGAACTGGCTGAAGCGGGCAGCCTTCACCATTGGCTCCGATCTCGACCCCGGCATGTCGCGCTGGCTGCGCGCTCGACAGTGAATCCTGTTCCTTCCGCTACCAAGACCATAGGTCATGGACGCTGTTCTTCTTCACAACGCATATGGAAGCTGGAAGGATCGTGGGCGAGGTCGCGCGAGGCGTCGAGGGCGTCAGGGCGCCAGCCGGAACGGCGGGTACTCGTCGGTGACCAGCGCGAACGCATACCCGAAGACGCGGTTGTCCCAGCGGAGGACGCCCTGGACGAAGTCGAAGGCGCCGCGCGGGTAGCGCCCGGTGAACAGGATCGCGAACCAGACGAAGACCACCACGAAGAACGCGGCCACGTTCAGGAAGAACAGCACGACGTAGTGCGGGAACGCCAGCAGCCATTTGACCAGCGGCAGGAACCGGTTCAGCTGCCCAGGGACGTCCGGGTAGTCGTAGTCGAGGCGGACCGACTGGTGGTCGTCGCTGGCCGGGTAACGGTCGTCCATCAGCGCCAGGTAGACGCCCACCCGGTTGCTGAACCGCTGCAGCTCAAGGTTCCAGTCGAACCACCAGCGCGGGTACTTCTGGCGGAACAGGATCATCAGCAACGGCCCGAAGAACAGCACGCCGCCCGCCCCGGCCACGACCTTGGTCGTCCCGTTGCTCGTCGAGTACTGCCAGGTCGAACCCGAGACAGTGCCGAGCACGATCAGGATCGGGATGGCGTAGAAGATGCGCAGCAGGGTGCTGGTCCGGTCCAGGTCCCGGTCGGGGTAGTCCACCGAGAACCGCACCGGGTACACAGGTGGTTGCTGCACGGCTTGCTCCTTCCAGTCGGCTGCCAGGCCCACGAATTCTGCACCGCGCCCGCCGACGGATGACAGGCCCGCCTCCCATCGTGCTGCCTGGTTGAAACCACGCCGGCCGTTCGCCTGTGGTTCTCGTCACCTGTGGCGACCGCTCGTGCCCGTTGCACTTCACCACCCACCGATATGGCGGGCCCCATCACTCCGGGCTCATCCGGTGGGCGACGATGCCTTGCCGCCCCTGCTGGGTCCGTGCCGCCTCCCTGGCCAGCTGATCGACCAGCTCGTTCATCGGGTCCCCCGAGTGGCCCCGCACCCAACAGAACCTGATGCCACGTTGCCGCACGATCTCGATGAGCGGCTCCCATAAGTCTCGATTGGCGACAGGCGTCTTGTGACTGTTGGTCCAATTGTTCTGCAGCCAGCCTTCCCACCAGCGATCCCGGAAGCAGTTGATGACGTACGTCGAGTCGCTCACCATCTCGAGCGGGCCGTCGAGGGCCTTGGCTGCTTCGAGCACGGCCGTAATCTCCATCCGTTGGTTCGTCGTCCACGCCGTCGCACCCCGGGCGTACGGGCCCCGCGGCACAGCCCACGCCCAGCCGCCCGGCCCAGGGTTCCCTGTGCACGCGCCATCGGTGTAGACGACCGTCGCCGCTGGAACGGGCACGGGTTCCTGGTCCATTGCCACGTCTCCTTGGTCAGTCGCGGGGCGGTACCCCGTGTCCCTTATGGAGCAAACGCTCACGCCGATCGTAGCCGCGATCGCTACGGCTGCTTCGGCGATCCGAACCCTGGGCGGGGGCATCCCTTGACGTGCGGGGGGGCCGAGGATCCGCCGCGACTGGGCAGGCAGGACTCCTCGGGTTGGTGAGGTCCTGGGATCAGGAGGCTTGGCGATGCCGGCCAAGATCGAAGACCTCATCCTGATCCGAAAATCCACGTCAGCAGGCGTGCGGCAGCATCCGGGCGGAGCTCGGATCCGATCAGGGTGAGCCTGGTTGACCTGTGATGGACCGTGGTCAGGCGGCGGGTTCGAGGGTGACCTTGTAGCCGAGGGCCTCCAGCTGGCGGACATGGTTGCGTTTGGCGCGCTCGGCGTTGACGCGGCTGTCGTAGAAGCCGGCGCCCAGATCGTGGAAGCGAGCGGTCGGGTCGGCGAGCAGGTGCCAGACGATGACCAGGATGGACCGGCCGACCGCGACGATGGCCCGCTTGGCACCGCGGCGGCGGGCGGTGCGCCGGTAGCGGTCCCCGAGGAAGGTATCGGTCTTGCTGGCGGCGACGGCGGCCTCGCCGAGCACCCGAGCCAGCTACGGGTTGCCGTGCCCGGTCGATCCGTGGCCCTTGCGTTTGCCGGCCGACTCCTTGACGCCGGGAGCGAACTTGGCCCACGACACCAGCTGCCCAGCGGTCGGGAACCGGGTCATGTCCACGCCGAGCTCGGCGATCAGCAGCTGCGCAGCGAGCTGGCCGACCCCACAGATCTCATCCAACCGGTCGACGGCGCGGGTGAACGGGGCGATGAGCTCGGCAAGCTTGGCGTCGAGGTCGGCCAGGTCGGCGTCCAGCGCGTCCACTCGGGCCAGCATCTTGGCCAGCAGGAAGGCGTGCTGGTCGGTGAAGAACCCGGTGAACGCCTCGGCTAGGGGGAGGTTAGCCCTCGATAGCTGAGAACCTGTGCGAATAACGTCATGCGGCCAGGCTGAGCGCTGGGGTGGACAGTGGGGGTGCCTGTCGGGTCAGGCGCTTGACCATCAAGCGGACCATGGCCCACTGCACCCATGCCTGGTGGTGTTCGGGCTTGCGTTCGTAGTC
>Ga0075424_100003128_pt1 | contig 15387 bp, 13 predicted proteins | sample SoiMethybrSBSTD3_FD_75301 | JGI IMG/M metagenome (GOLD analysis project Ga0075424, IMG submission 75301) | Bulk soil microbial communities from a Populus tree surrounding site in Tennessee, USA - Soil MetaG P. TD hybrid SBSTD3 | ecosystem: Environmental > Terrestrial > Soil > Tree plantation... | reverse complement strand
CTGAAGGACGTCGACGAGCTCTACGTCGCCAAGGGCAAGAAGATCGTCCACCTCGACCTCAAGCGCGAGAAGCCGCCGCGCGCCGAGCTACTTGCGCTCTTGCTGGGGCCAACCGGCAATCTGCGCGCACCGACGCTGCGCAAAGGGCGCAAGCTGATCGTCGGCTTCGACGAAGCTACCTACAAGCGGCTCCTCGGCTGAAGCGCGTGCTGCGGCGTGCCGCTCGTGCTCGCGCGCCAGGGGGTGGGCTGGGGTGCTTCCCGCGACCTGCGCGCGTACGCTACGCGAGTTGACTCCACACGCTTGCGGAGCAAGTAACCGTACCTACACAGGTCGCGGGAAGCACCCCAGCCCACCCCCTGGCGCGCTACCCGCAGCGGTACATCGTTCAGCCGCGGACTTGGTTCAGCCGCGGGAGTTTTTGAAGGCGCGCTCGAAGCCGGGGAGGGCGCGGACGACGGTGTCGCGCTCGACGGTGAGTGAGATGCGGATGTGGCCGGGCATGCCGAAGCCGGAGCCCGGCACTGTGAGCACGCCTTCTTCGGCTAACAGGCGCACGAAGGCGACGTCGTCGGGGATTGGGGTCTTGGGGAACACGTAGAAGGCGCCCTGCGGCTTCACGCACTGGTAGCCGATGCGCGTGAGGCCTTCGTACATCAGGTCGCGCTTCTCGCGATAGGGCGCGACGTCGATCACCTGGTCGCCGACCTCGGCGACCACCCACTGCCAGAGCGCGGGCGCGTTCACGAAGCCGAGCACGCGGCTCGTGAACGTGCAGGCCTCGAAGAGCTCGGCGGCCTCCGGCAGGCGTGGCGAGAACGCGAGGTAGCCGATGCGCTCGCCTGGGATCGCGAGCGCCTTTGACCAGGACGTGGCGACGATCGAGCGCGTGACCAGCGGCGGCACCTCGGGCACCGCGACGTCGTCGAAGACGAGGGCGCGGTAGGGCTCGTCGCTGATCAGCACGATCGGCCGCGCCGTGCGCGCCAGCATCGCCTCGATCTCGACGAATGTCGTCTTGGGGTAGATGACGCCGCTCGGATTATTCGGCGAGTTCACGAGAATCGCGCGCGTGCGCGGCGTGATCGCTGTTTCGAGCTTCCCGACGTCGGGCGTGAGATCGGCCTTGGGCGGAACCACGATCAGCGTGCCGCCGTGATTCTCGGCGTAGAACGTGTATTCGGCGAAGAACGGCGCGACCGTGAGCACCTCGTCGCCCGGATCGAGCAGCGCCTTCAGCACGGTGTTCAGCGCCGCGCCGGCCCCCACGGTCATCAGCACGTGATTCGCGGTGTACGGAAGACCGGTCGACGCGCGAAGCCGCCCGGCGACCGCTTCGCGGACCTTCACGTGACCCGCGTTCGGCATGTAGGCGTGCAGATGCGGCGCCGTGCTCTCGAGCACGCGCCGGGCGGCGGCCAGCACGGCAGGCGGCGGCTCGATCTCCGGGTTGCCCAGCGTGAAGTCGAAGACCTTGTCGGCGCCGCGCTCCTGCTTGAGGCGCGCACCTTCCTCGAACATACGACGGATCCACGAGGCTTTCGACAGATTGTCGGTGACGGCGCGCGAGACGATCATGGCCTCACTCTACCCCAGCCAGCTTGAGCTCCGGGGCGCGATGGCAGCCGACCAGATGTCCCGGCGAGATCTCCTGGAAGGCCGGCGCCTGCGTCCGGCACACGTCGATCGCGTGAGGGCAGCGCGGATGGAAGTAGCAGCCGGACGGCGGCGCGGCGGGATTCGCCACCTCGCCCTGCAGCACGATGCGCTTCGTGCGCGTCCGCGGATCGGGCTCGGGCACCGCGGACAGGAGCGCCGCCGTGTACGGGTGCTTCGGCGAGGTGAAGAGCTCCTCGGTCTCGCCCAGCTCGACGATGCGCCCGACGTACATCACGGCGACGCGGTTGCTGATGTAGCGCACCACGCTCAGATCATGCGCCACGAACAGGTATGTCAACCGGAGCTGCTCTTGCAAATCGAACAGGAGGTTCAGGATCTGCGCCTGGACCGAGACGTCGAGGGCCGAGACCGGCTCGTCGGCGACGACCAGCCGGGGGTGCAGCGCCAGGGCTCGCGCGATCCCGATGCGCTGGCGCTCACCGCCACTGAACGCATGCGGGAAGCGCCGCATGTACTCGGGCCTGAGTCCGACCCGCCGCAGGAGATCGGCCACGCGTTCCTCTCGCTGGCGCCGGCTCTTCATGCCGTGGACCAGCAGCGGCTCGCCGACCAGATCGAGCAGGGTCATGCGCGGATTGAGCGACGTGAACGGGTCCTGGAAGATCATCTGCATCTCGCCCCGCAGCGCTCGCAGCTCGTTCTCGCGGAGCTTGGCGAGGTCGACCATCCGGCCGTCTCCGAGGCGCATCGAGATCTCGCCGCTGGTCGGATCGATGGCCCTCAGGATGCAGCGCGCCGTGGTCGTCTTACCGCAGCCGCTCTCCCCCACCAGGCCCAGGGTCTCGCCCTCGTCAATGTGGAAATCGATGCCATCCACCGCGCGGACCTGGCCGACCGTGCGCTTGAGAAAGCCTTTGCGGATCGGAAAGAGCTTCTGCAGGCCGGAGACCCGGAGCAGCGGGTGCGTCGCGACGCTCGGTCGTTCGATCGTGCTCATTCGTAGAGAAAGCAGCTCACGGTGTGACGGTCGCCGACGGTCCGCGGAGCCGGCGCCTGCGTGTCGCACCGGCCGGCCATGAAGTCGGGGCAGCGCGGATGAAAGGCGCAGCCGGTCGGGCGGTCGTACGGATGCGGCACCGAGCCCGCGATCGGCGTCAGCCGCTCGCGGCGCCGCGAGCGCATTCGCGGGATGGAGCGCAGGAGCGCCCGCGTGTAGGGATGCTTCGGCGAATGAAAGATCGCGTCGACCGGCGCCTGCTCGACCACGCGCCCGAGGTACATCACCGCCACGTCCGTCGCCATCTCGGCGATCACGCCCAGATCGTGCGTGATCAGCATGATGGCCATCCCATCCTCCCGCTGCAGCTGGCGCATCAGCTCCAGGATCTGGGTCTGCGTGGTCACGTCGAGCGCCGTCGTCGGCTCATCGGCGATCAGCAGCGTCGGGCCGCAGGAGAGCGCCATCGCGATCATGGCGCGCTGGCGCAGGCCGCCGCTCAGCTGATGCGCGAGCTGGTCCACGCGCTGATCGGGCGACGACACGCCGACCCGGCGCAGCATCTCGATCGCCTTCTCGCGCGCGCCACGCCGGTCAACGTCCTGGTGAAGCAGGATCGCCTCGATGATCTGGTTGCCGACGCTGTGCACCGGGCTGAACGACGACATCGGCTCCTGGAAGATCAGCGCGATCTCGGCGCCGCGGATCGATCGCATCTCGAGGCTGTTCGGCTCGAGCTTTGCCAGGTCGACGGCCTGGCTGCCCCCGCCGCCGTTCGCGCTCGGTCGGCGAAACCAGATCTCGCCCTCGACGATCCGACCCGGCCGGTCGACGATTCTCAGGATCGACCGCGCCGTCACGCTCTTGCCACACCCGCTCTCGCCCACGATCCCAAGCGTCGCCCCCAGCCCCATCTCGAGATTCACGCCGTCGACCGCCTTCACCGTCCCTTCGTCCTGGGCGAAATAGGTATGCAGGTTGCGAATAGATAGAAGCTGCCCGTTCGAAAGCGTCATGCGAGTCTATCGTCCATAGGGGTCAGCGGCGTCACGGAGACCGTCGCCCAGGAAGTTGAACGCCATGACGGCGATGATCACCGGAATCGCCGGGAGCATCAGCCACGGCGAGATCGCCACGGTCTGGACGTTCTGAGCCTGCTGTAGCAGCACGCCCCAGCTGATCGCGGGCGGGCGTAGACCCAAGCCCAGAAAGCTCAGCGCGGTTTCGCTGATGATCATCGCGGGCAGCGCGAGCGTCGTCGCCGCGATAATGTGGCTCATGAACGACGGCACCATGTGCACGAAGATCGTGCGCATCCGGGTGCAGCCGACCAGCCGGGCCGACACGACGAAGTCTTCCTCACGCAGGGCCAGGAACCGGCCGCGGATCACCCGCGCGAGCTCGGTCCAGCCGAGCAGCGAGATGATGATGGTGATGGCGAAGTAGACCTGCAGGATCGTCCAGTCGCGCGGCAGGGCCGCGGCCAGGCCCATCCAGAGCGGAATCGTCGGAATCGAGCGAAGGATCTCGATGACCCGCTGGATCACGGTGTCGGTCGCGCCTCCATAGAATCCCGACAGCCCGCCCAGCACGACGCCGAGGACGAGGCTCATGGTGACGCCCAGCAACCCGATCGTCAGCGAGATGCGCGTGCCGAACATCAGCCGCGACCACAGATCGCGGCCCTGCACGTCCGTGCCCAGGAGAAAGAGCGTCGTGGACGCGTCGCGTCCGGGGTCGACCCCGATCAGGTGCCGCGACATGGGGATCAGGCCGAGGAAGCGATACTCGAAGCCCTGAGCGAAGAATCGCACCGGGATCTTCTGGCTGGGATCGGGCCGGTAAACTCGCTTGAAGGTCAACGGGTCACGGGCGCCCTTGAAACCGTAGACGTGCGGGCTGAACCGCCCCTCGTCGAACCAGCGGACCGGCTGCGGCGGCATCAGGGAGCGCTGCGCCTCGGACGCCAGCGGGTCGGAGTACGCGAGGAAATCCGCGCCGAGCACCACCAGATAGAACCCGGCGACGACGATGCCGCTGGCCACGGCCAGGCGATGCTTCCTGAACCGCCACCACATGAGCTGCCACTGCGAGGCGACGAAGATGCGCTGCTTGTCCGCGGCGGACGCGCTCGGCACCGATCCGGCGTCGGCGGCGATGGCCATCACGTGTCCTCGAGCCGGATGCGCGGATCGATCCAGACGAGCAGGATGTCCGAGATCAAGGTGCCGATCACTGTCATCACGCCCAGGAGCAGCACGATGGTCCCGGCCAGGAACATGTCCTGCGAGATGAGCGCCTTGAGCAGCAGCGGACCGACGGTCGGCAGCCCCAGCACGAGCGAGACGATGATGCTGCCCGAGACGATGTACGGCAGCGTGTAGCCGATCGTGCTCGCGAACGGGTTGAGCGCCATGCGGACCGGATACTTCACGATCACCCGAGGCTCGGGCAGCCCCTTGGACCGCGCCGTCACCACGTACGGCTTGCGCAGCTCGTCCAGCAGATTGGCGCGCATGATGCGGATCTGCTGCGCCGTGCCGGCGAGACCGAGGATCAGTGCGGGGATCGGCAGGTGCTTGAGCAGGTCCCAGACGCGCGCCCAGCTCCACGGCGCGTCCTGGAGCTCCGGCGAGAAGAGTCCCCCGATGTGGGCATTGAACAAGGTGAAGCCCAGGTAGAGCAGGACGAGCGCCAGCAGGAAGTTCGGGACGGCCAGACCGATGAAGCCGATGAACGTCGCGAGGTAGTCACCTAGCGAGTACTGGCGCACCGCGGAGTAGATGCCGATCGGAAGCGCGAGTACCCACGTGAGGATCAGCGCGGACACGGCGACCACGACCGTGAGCCAGAGCCGCTCGCCGATCACCTCGGTGACCGGGCGCCGCCACTCCATCGAGAAGCCGAAGTTGCCCTCGGCGATCTGCTTCATCCACTTCCAGTACTGCACGTAGATCGGTTGACCGAGGCCGTACTGGATCCGGAGGTTCTGCGCCTCCTCGTCGGAGACGACGCTCCCCATCGCCGCCATTTGCGCGATGTAGGAGGAGACGTAGTCGCCGGGCGGCAGCTGGATGATAACGAAGGCGAGCATGGAGATCGCCCACACGGTGAAGACGGCGAGCAGCGCCCGACGGCCGATGTACGCCAGCATGGGAAAGGCCCGCCCGGCTCAGCGCCGCGCGGCGGTGAGCCGGGCGCGCGCGAGACCTAGTTCTTCCAGTAGAAGGTGGCCGGGCGCGAGATGCCCGGCGTCTTGCCGTCGGGGCTGTTGTACATGCGCGATGGGATGTTGCCCATGTTGTTCTTGACCACGCGTACGCCCATCGCGGCCGGACCCTGGCCGACCACGCCGATGATGAAGACCTCCTCGACCGCGATCTTCCAGACCTCCTTGCCGAGCTGGATCCGCTCCTTCTCCGGCACGCCGAACGCCTTCTTCCACTTGTCCATCAGCTCCTTCATCTTCGGCTCGGGCTCCTTGCCCTGTGAGCCGCCGGAGCGGAACCACTTCGCGTAGAGCGGCCCGGAGGTGGCGACGTCGTCAACCGTGAAGGGGAAGACGTGGGTCGGGAAGGTGAAGAGGTGCTCGCTGCCGTCGTTGTTCCAGGCGCTGAGCTGCATCTCGTTGGCCGCGGCGCGTTTGATGGCCAGGCTGCGCTCGACCTCCTGGACGTTCAGGTCGATGCCGATCTTCTTCCACTGCTCGCGGATCATCTCGGCGATCTGCGTGTACTGCACGAACTGACCGCCGAGCGTCGTGATCTCGATGCGCAGCCGGCCCTTGCCGTCGGCGCGCAGGCGATAGCCCTGCGCGTCCTTCTTGGCGAGCCCGATCTTGTCGAGCATCTCGTTGGCCTTCTTCAGATCGAGCGTAGCCCAGAGCTTCCGGTACTGCGGCCCGGGGTTGTACTTGTTGTTGTCGGCGGGCACGACGGACCCGGGATTGCCGGTGCCGAGCCAGAACGTCTCATTGATCTGGTCGCGATCGATGCCGAGCGACAGCGCGCGCCGAAAGTCGGCGGTGTTGAGCCACTTGCCGATCTCCGCGTCCGCGTCGTAGTTCAAGTTGAACTTGATGATCAGGTCACAGTAGTCGCCGGGGTCCAGGTAGACCTTGTAATTGCCCTTCTGCTGGTTCTCGAGGAAGACGGGCAGCTTGCCGAGGTCGACGTGCCTCGACGCGTAGTCGTACTCGCCGGCGATCGCGCGCAGGTTCAGCACTTCGAGGTTTTCGGCGAGCGTCAGCACGACCTTGTCCATGTAAGGGAGCTGGTTGCCGGCGGTGTCCACGAAGACGCTGTAGGGATTGCGCTCGAGTGTCCACGTCGACGTGTTGATCGGCGTGACCGTCTTCCACGGCGAGAGCACCGGGAGATCCGGGTTGAGCGCCCAGTCGTTCTTCGCGTGGAACATCCGGACCCAGCTGTCGAACTTCGCTTCCTTGGCCCGCTTGTCCAGCTCTTCCCCGTTGGTGTACTTCGGATGGAACTGCTTCAGGTAGTGCGCGGGCGCGAAGCCGCCCATGCCCCGGTAGGCCCCCCACTGACCGGCAAGGTCCGTGGACCCGGCGAGGACGTCGGGGAACATGAAGTAGGGCTCGGGGAACTTGAACCGCACCGTGATGGTATCGACCTTCTCGATCACGCCCTGCTTGCCGTTGATGGCCATGACCGCCGTCGGCGTCGGGACGAGGTCCTTGTTCCGATAGACGTCCTCGAACCAGAACACGAAGTCGTCCGCGGTGAACGGCTTTCCGTCGCTCCACTTCATGCCGCGACGGAGATTGACCAGCCACGTCTTGCCGCCGTCCTGCATCTCGAGACCCTTCGCGAGGTTCGGCACGGCTTTGTCGCCCGTGTAGTCCCAGAACATGAGATGGTCCGGGCCCGAGCAGCAGCGGTAGCCGTTCCAGAAATCGGCTGGGCCGGTAAAGCCGGCGCGCAGTGCGCCCCCGTACTTACCGATCTCCTTCAGCGGCTTGATCACCAGCGGGTCCTGACCGATGCGCTCGGCGACCGGCGGCAGCTTGCCCTGCTTGACCAGCTCCGCGAGCTGGGGCGCTTCCTTGAAGGCCTTGGGAAGCTTCGCCCCGTCGGTCACGACCTCCGGGCCCTCGATCTTGCCGATCAGGCTCTTGCCGGTGCTCTGGGCGATGGCGGCGACGGCGACCACACCGGTGAGCGCCCCTGCCGCGAGGGCGACCGCCAGCTTGAAGCGGAAGGTGCGAGTCTTCATTTTGAGCGCTCCCCTTTCCAGCATGCGATCTCGAGTCGCGCCCGGCGTGCCGTGCGCCCGCCTGGGGCGGGGCCGATTATCGTGATATTCCCGTAGCAAGTCCAGACCGGTCGATTTGTGCCATGATTCCTGGCGATATGAGCTCTCAACCGACCGGGGACACCCGGCCACGCATGGCGATACGCCGGCTCGGCAGCGGCCCCGACCTCGTGCTCTTTCACGGGGGCATGGGCTCGTGGCGCCACTGGACTCGCAACATCGACGCGCTCGCGGCCCGCTTCACGGTGCACGCGCTCGACCATCCGTCGTACGGCGACTCGGCGACGGTGGCGCGCGAGACGACGGGGCCGGCCTATCTGGACCTCGTGCATCGGCTGTTCGTGGAGATGTTCTCGGGCGACGCGCCGCTGCGCCTGGGCGGCTTCTCGTTCGGCGGCGCGATCGCCGCGAACCTCGCCCGGCGGCTCGGGGCGCGCGTGACGCACCTCTGCCTGGTCTCGCCCGGCGGCTTTCCCTCACGCAAATTCGGCGAGCGGCCCATCCGGAGCTACAAGGAGGCGGGCAACGACGAGCGGCTCTTTCGCGAGATCTGTCGGCACAACCTGCTCGTGAACATGCTGGGCGACCCGGCCAGTGTCACCGAGGAAGCCGTCGACATCCAGGCCGACGGCGTGCGCCGCACGCGCTTCGACAGCCGCAAGGTGAGCGGTGGCGGAACCCTGCTCGGCGATCTCGCTCAGCTCACCTGCCGGATCCGCGTGCTGTGGGGCGAGCGCGACGACTCGCAGTTCCGTCCGGCCGATCTGCTGATCGGCGAGATGCGCGCGGCGGCCGGCGCGCTCGACGTGCACCGGATTCCCGCGGCCGGGCACTGGTCGGCCTACGAGAACGCCGCCGAGGTCAACCGCCGGATGCTGGAGTTCTTCTCGAGCTAGCGAGCGCCCGCCGGCGCGCTAGGCGGTCGCGAGAGCCCGGAGCTCGACGCTCTCGTCAGCGAGCCTCGCGGGATCGATCTTCGCGCGGCGGCGCACCATCTCGACCGCCGCCTTCAGCTCGCTCTCGCCCGTCGGGTCCTCGGGATCGCCGCCGCGATCGAACCCCATGGCGGCGCGCACGACGCCGTCCTTCAGGTAGAAGCCGAGGAACTTGCGGCTCTCCAGCCGGCCGCGGAAGACGACGCGGTCCCAGCTGGCTGCGAAGCCGACGTACTCGATGACGTGCTCGTACTGATCTGACCAGAACGTGTGGATGTAATCGTAGGGCTCGGTGCGGCCGAGCATCGAGCGAGCCGCGGCGCGTCCTTGCTGATAGCCATTGTTCCAATGCTCCACGCGCAGGCGGCCGAAGATCGGATGCTGGTGATTGGTCACGTCACCCGCCGCGAACACGTCCGGCAGCGACGTCCGGCATCGCTCGTCGACGAGCACGCCGTTGTCGACCTGGGCACCGGCCGCCGCCAGGAGCTCGACGTTGGGCACGATGCCGATGCCGGCGACGACCAGGTCGCAGTCGAAGGTGCGGCCCTTCTTGGTACGCACGCGCGCCACGCGGTCGGAGCCCTCGAGCGCCTCGACGGAATCCTCGCTGATGCGCTCGACGCCCTTCTCGGCGTGGATCCCGGCGAGCACCTGGCCGACCTCGTCGCCGAGCACACGCGCGAACGGCACGCGGGAGCTCTCGATCGCCACCACCTCGACGCCCACCTGACGCAGCGACGCCGAGACCTCTGAGCCGATGAAACTGAAGCCGATCACCACCGCGCGACGGCCCGGCGTCGCGGCCGCGCGGATGCGGTCGCAGTCCTGGACCGTCCGGAGCTGGAACACGCCGGGCAAGGTCGCGCCCGGCGCGGAGAAGGTCCGATTGCGCCCGCCCGTCGCGACCAGCAGCCGGTCGTAAGCCACGCGCTCGCCGCCTTCGAGCTCGACCACTTTGTCCGTGGGATTGATCGCCGTCGCGCGCACGCCGAGCTTGAGCTCGATGCGCTGCTCGACATAGTACGCGGCGGGCTTGACGAGCTGATCCGCGAAGCGGTCCTGGCCGCGCAGATAGCCTTTCGACAGCGGCGGCCGGTTGTAGGGCGGCTCGGTCTCGGCGCCGATGAGCACGATGTCGCCGTCGAAGCCTTCGTCGCGCAAGGTGACGGCGGCGGTGCCTCCGGCCAGCGAAGCGCCGACGATCACGATCGGCTGTCGTTTCATGACATCACCCTCCGCCGCGACAGAGGCGTCGCGCTCGAGCTCGCGAATCGTACACGCTCTCTAAAAGTATGCACCTCCCGCAAACCGAGGTTCGGATCCTCGTCGCCGACCGGGGCCACCCGACCCGAAGGTCCGCCGTGACGAGAGCCGCTGGACCGCCAGAAGCGAGAGTTCGCGCTGCTCACAGGTCGAGCGTATCTCGCCCACCTTCGCCTCGCGCGCCTTAGGAGAAGGCAGGCCCCTCCGCCTTCCTTGCCGGCCCAGTCGATCCTTGACTTGACCGCGCGCAGCGGCAATCATGGGCGCATGCTTCGCCAGCGCGGCATCGTCGCGGTCATTCTCGCGCTCCTGCTCGTCGGTCTGACGCCGCTCGCGTACGCCGAACCACCGGATCCCACCTGGATCGGCGGCTACTGGGATGATGACGACTTCGATACCGTCGTCGATTTCATCACCAACGCGTCGGCGGTGTCCGCCTCGCCGGTCGTCCACGACTTCGGACTTCTGGCGATATCCGACCAACGGGTCGAGCTGACGGAGTCGAGCGCCCGCTCGATTCTGCTCCAGACGCCCTCCGGTCCTCGCGCCCCGCCCGTACGCCTCTCAGCCGACAACTGATCCGCCAGTAACGGCAGGCCGACCGCCATCGCGGCCGGCGGCACGCGCCGCTGCGCGCGTCGCCACCCGAGCGGACGTCTGCCAACGATCCTCACCACGGCCTTGAGAGGACCAGCGTGCAATGTGTGGCATTGCCGGCTTCGTAACGACCGGCCTTCCGGCCGACGCGCGCGTCGTCGTGCGCCGCATGGTGACCGCGCTCCGCCATCGGGGCCCGGACGACCAGGACGAGTACGCCGATGGCCAGGCGGCGCTCGGCGCGTGTCGTCTCAGCATCGTGGACCTGCCCGGGGGCCGGCAGCCGATCGCGAACGAAACCGGGACCGTTCGAGCAGTCCTCAACGGTGAGATCTACAACTTTCGCGAGCTTCGGTCGCGGCTCGAGCGGCGCGGGCATCGATTCGCGACCCGATCGGACACCGAGGTCATCGTGCACGCCTACGAACAGGACGGCGAGGACTTCGTGAGCGACCTCGACGGGATGTTCGCGCTGGCGCTCTGGGATGGCCCACAACGCAAGCTCGTGCTGGCCCGGGACCGGATGGGCGAGAAGCCCCTGTACTACTACGACGGTCCGGGCGTGTTCGTGTTCGGCTCCGAGCTTCGAGCGCTGCTCGAGCATCCGCATGTGCCGCGCGTGCTCGATCTCCAGAGCCTCGTGCGGTACCTGTCGTTCGACGCGATTCCCGCGCCGCACTCGATTCTGAGCGGGATCGCGAAGCTCGAGCCCGCCCACACCTTGGTGATGTCGCCTGGCGGCAAGCCGCACACGACGCCGTACTGGAGCCTCTCGTTCTCGCCGGATCATTCCGTCGGTGAGCACCAATGGCACGATCGGCTCATCGGCCAGCTCGAGGCGTCCGTGCGCAGCCGGCTCGGCGGCGACGTCCCGATCGGGGTATTCGTCAGCGGGGGCATCGACTCCGGCGCGGTCGCCGCCTTCGCGGCGCGTCACGCGAGCTCCGTGCCGCTCCGAACCTTCGCCGTCGGCTTCGACGTCCCGAGCTACGACGAGCGGCGCTTTGCCCGCGTCGTCGCGGCGCACCTCGGTAGCGAGCACTCCGAGATCGTCTTTCCGGCGACCGAAGCCGAGTCCGCGATGGAGCGGGTGGGGAGCCTACTGGACGAGCCGCTGGCCGACCCCTCGTTCTTGCCGAAGTACGCCCTCGCTCGAGCCGCCCGCGGGTCCGTCAAGGTGGCGCTGAGCGGCGACGGTGGCGACGAGATCTTCTGCGGGTATCCGACCTTTCTCGCGGACACGCCGTCCCGATGGCTTCGGCCGCTGCTCACGCCATCGGCGCTGCGTCTGCTCGCCGGCCTGGTCGAGGAGCTGCCGTCGTCGTCGAGTTACGGGAGCTACGACTTTTTGCTGAAGCAGTTCGTGCGCGCGTTGCCCCATCCCCCGCCGATCCGTACCCAGCTGCTGCTCGGGGGCATCACCGGCTCCGAACAGGCCGGTCTGTTGTCGGCGGGCGTCCGGGATGCCCTCAAGGACTTCGATCCGTATGCGGAGCTCACGGCGGCGCTCGACCAGCACGAGATCCGGGATCCCATCGACCGCCTCATCTACCAGCATGCCCGGTTCTATCTGGCCGACCAGACCCTGGTCGCCATGGATCGAGCCAGCATGGCCGCGGGCCTCGAGGTACGCGCGCCGTTCCTCGACTCGGCGCTCGTCGAGCTCGCGGCGACGATTCCGAGCGGCCTGAAGGTCCGTCGATGGCGGACGAAGCACGTCCTCAAGCGCGCGCTCGCCGGGATCTTGCCGCGGCAGGTGATCCGGCGCCGAAAGCAAGGCCTCGGCGTTCCCATCGCGGCGTGGCTGCGCGGGCCGCTGCGCGACGTGATGGAGTCGCGATTGGCTGGGCTCGGTCGCCGCGGTCTCGTCGATGCGATGGCCGTGGCGCGGCTCGCGTCGGAGCACCGTCGCGGTCGATGCGACCATCGCCGGATCCTGTGGGCCGCGATGATGCTCGAGTCGTGGTGCGAACACTATCTGCCCCATGAGCGCTGGACCTAGCAACCGCTCGCCGCTCGCGGGGCTGGTGGCGTGCGCTGCGGTCGTCGCCGTCAGCGCGGCGCTCCTCGGCTTCGATCTGGGGGCGCGCGTGCTCGCCACGAACGACGAAGCGAGGTTCCCCGTGATGGCCCGCGACATCCTGGCGAAGGGCCACTGGCTCTTACCCGAGACGTCCGGCACGCCCATGCTCAACAAGCCGCCGCTGCACGCCTGGCTGATCGCGCTCGGAGCCTGGCCGACGGGAACCGTGTCGCAACGGGCCGCCGTGGTGCCGTCGTTCGTGGCGGCGCTGGGCGTTGTGGCGACGACGTGCTGGATCGCTCGGCGACTGTTCGGCGCCGGCGTCGACCTCACGGCGGGGTTGATAGTCGCGACGACGGCAGGCGTCTTCGCGATGGCGCGCTCGCCGGTGCCAGACATGACCCTGTCGTTCGGGATCGTGTCCGCGCTGGCGGCGTTCGTCGCCGCAGAGCTCGACGGACACCGTGAGGCGTGGCTCGCCTTCTACGGCCTCGTGGCAGTGGCGTGCTGGGCGAAGGGCCCGGCCGGTCTGCTACCGATCGCCATCGGCCTCGCCTACGAGGTGGCGACGTTCGGCGGTCGCGGCGTGGCCCGAATGCGGGTGGGAACGGGTGCCGCGATCGTCCTGGCGCTGGTCGCGCCCTGGTGGCTGATCGCCGCCAATGCCGGCCGGGAGCAGTTTTTCCAGGACGTGGTGCGCGCCGACTTGATGCAAGGCTACAACCCGATGCGCGCGCTGGCCTGGCGGCGCGTAGTCGGGCCCCTCGGCTCGGCCGCGAGCATCTTGTTTCCGTGGTCCCTCGCGCTCCCGTTCGCGGTTTTCTGGGTGGCTCGCCGGTGGAGAACGGAATCCGCGGCGGGTGAGCGGCTGGCGCTCGTCTGGGCGCTCACCGTCTTCATCGCCGTCGCCGCGTCGTCCCGGCAGCGGTGGCGGTACTACCTGCCGCTCTGCGTGCCCGGCGCACTCCTCACGGCGGCGTGGCTCGGGTCGCGTCGCATGGGGCTGGGGAAGGCCGCCCCCCTGGCGGCGTGCCTGGTGGCCGCCGCCATCCTGACGGTCGGCGAGGTCTATCTGACCGCCCGCGACAACCGTCGAATTGAATTCCAGTCGCTCGCGCGGGCTCTCGACCGAGCGCCGGCGCCGGTCTTTGCGCTCAAGGCCCCGGAGCTCGTCTTTTCGTTCTATCTCGACAGGCCCATCCCGGCGATCTCGAGCCTGGCCGAGCTTCCGGGAGTCGACGGTCCTGTCTATCTCATCGCCCGTGAGCCGCCGGCGGGCGATGCGTTCGACCAGGTCTCGGAGAGTGTCGTGAGGGGCCGGCGCTTCGTGCTGTGGGCCAAACGATGATCTTGCCGCCGTGCCGCCGGGCTCCGGAACCACGCGCCTGGACCGCCCGCGCGAAACGTCAAAGGGGATCTGCCGATGATCACTGCGCGACCGTACATGTCTCTGCTCGCAGCGTTCTCCCTGCTCATCGTCTCGGCAAGGGCACACGCGGACTGCGCGTGGGTATTATGGAACGATGAGCTACGGCTCGACTCTGCCGCCGGCATCGAATCGCGATCCTGGCACAGCATCGCGTCCGCATCGAAAAAGACGGAATGCGAGGCGCGGCTTCGAGAGGAGATAGGACGCGTGACGCGCCCCGACCATACGCCGAAGGACGTTCGGTTCAAGGTGATAGGCGACGCCGTGCAGGTGACGTACTACCGGCCCGACAAGCCGGACGAGAAGACCTCCAGGGTTCAGACCTTCCGCTACGTGTGCCTCCCCAGCACCATCGACCCGCGCGCGCCCCAGCCGAAATGACGGCCCCCGGCGGCCGGTCGGTGCTCGTCGCGCTTGCGTGCGCCGCGATCGTCGTTGTCGCGTCCGGGCCGGAGTCCGCGGAGCAGATGGTGCAGGTGGAGAGCTGGACGCGACAGCGCTTGAACAGCCGCGGCGTGCCGGAGACATGGCGCGCCTACGAAACGATCGGCGGTCATCCCGCGTACGATTTCACCATCGTCGAGGCGCGCGACGGCCGCGCGCTGCGCATGCGGAGCAACGGCGACCATTCGACCATCGCGAAGGAGCTCCAAGTCGATCTCAAGACCACGCCGTGGTTGGAATGGAGCTGGAAGGTCGTCGCCCTACCGGACCGTGCCGACATCCGACGCCGCGAGACGTCTGACGCGGCGGCCTCACATCTTCGTGATCTGGCCGCGTTGGCCGACCATGTTGCGCGCACGCCTCATCGGATATCTCTGGGACGAGCAGCTACCGGTGGGCAGCATTCACCAGAGTCGGAAGACGGGAACCGTGACCTTCATCGTCGTCCACTCCGGAAAGAAGGAGCTCGGCGCGTGGCTCACCGAGCGGCGCAACGTACGCGAGGACTACCTCATGGTCTATGGCGAGGAGCCGGAGAATCCGCCGGTGATCGCGCTATCGATCGACACGAACGACACGAAGTCATCTACGGAGACGTTCATCGGCCCAATCGACTTTCGAGGCGATACGCGCTGATTCACGTCGGTGGGCCAGCCGCGTCGCCGCCGGCGCCGCGCGATGCAGTCGCGGTCCAGCCGCCGCGGCTCCCATTTCTCGCCGCTGGGCATCGTGGCGGTCGGGTTGAGGCGAGCTCGAACTCGGAAAAGACAGCGGTCAGTCGTCGACGCCGCCGGAGATT
>Ga0075424_100003127_pt1 | contig 15395 bp, 14 predicted proteins | sample SoiMethybrSBSTD3_FD_75301 | JGI IMG/M metagenome (GOLD analysis project Ga0075424, IMG submission 75301) | Bulk soil microbial communities from a Populus tree surrounding site in Tennessee, USA - Soil MetaG P. TD hybrid SBSTD3 | ecosystem: Environmental > Terrestrial > Soil > Tree plantation... | reverse complement strand
ATCGACATCGGAGCGGACAGATCCTATGCAGGACGAACGCACCAACAACGGCATCGTTCGTGTCGCGGCGGTCGGCGATCTGCACTGCACCAAGACGTCGCACGGCGTGTTTCAACAGCTGTTCACGCAGGTCTCGAACACCGCGCAGGTGCTGCTGCTCGCCGGCGACCTCACCGACACCGGCCTGCCTGAAGAAGCGCGCGTGCTGGCACGCGAGCTGGCGGCCCTGCGCGTGCCGGGCTTCGCCGTACTCGGTAATCACGATCACGAATCGGGCCGGCAGCAAGAGATCATCGAGATCCTCACCGGCGCCGGCCTCACGGTGATGGACGGCGACACGGCGGAGGTGCTCGGCATCGGCATCGCCGGCGTGAAGGGATTTGCCGGCGGGTTCGGCCAGCGTGCACTGGGCTCGTGGGGAGAAGAGGTCATCAAGATCTTCGTCCGCGAAGCCGTGAACGAAGCGCTCAAGCTCGAGGCCGCGCTCGCGCGTCTGCAGACGGCGCAGCGCATCGTGCTGCTGCACTACTCGCCGATCATGCAAACGGTGGAAGGCGAGCCGCCCGAAGTGTTCCCATTCGTCGGATCCAGTCGTCTCGAAGAGCCGATCGGCCGCTTCCCGGTGTCGGCGGTGTTTCATGCGCACGCGCACCACGGCAAGCCCGAAGGCGTCACCAAGGATCACGTGCCGGTCTACAACGTGTCGATGCCGCTGCTCGCTCGCGCCTACCCCGATCAGGCGCGTTTCCGCTTGATCGATGTGCCGGTAGAACAGCCGGTCGAGGGGCACCGATGAACACCGCCAGCCTGGCGCGTCACCGCGAACCACTGACGACGTTCTACGTCGAAGCCCTCGACCTGCTCGGGTCGGGAGGCGTGCCGTTCCTCATCGGCGGTGCATTCGCGCAGTCGCGCTACACCAAGCGCTACCGCGAAACCAAAGATCTCGACATCATCGTCAGGCGAAGCGACATTCCGAATCTGCTGGCGCGTTTCGATAACGCGGGCTATCGCACCGAGCTGAAGTTCCCGCACTGGCTGGCGAAGATCCACAGTGGGCCGTACGTGCTCGACGTCGTGTACGGCTCGGGCAACGGCGTGCTCGACGTGGACGATGCCTGGTTCACATACGCGGTCGATGCGCAGGTTCTGAGCCGGCCGGTCAAGTTGTGCCCGGTTGAAGAACTTCTCTGGTCGAAGGCCTACATCCAGGAGCGCGAACGGTTCGACGGTGCCGATGTCCTGCACCTGCTCCACGCGAAGGCGTCAGTGCTGGATTGGAATCGATTGCTGGCGAGGTTTGGCGACCATTGGCCGGTGCTTCTGAGCCACTTGGTCCTCTTCTTCTTCGCCTATCCCGATCGGCGCGGCACGGTGCCTGCCGCCGTGATGGAAGATCTGATGGAGAGGATGAAACGCACCCGCACCGAACCGAACAACTCGCTGTGCTTCGGCACTCTGCTCTCGCGAAAGCAGTATCTCTTCGACATCACCCGCCTCGGGTATGTGGATGCGCGTCTGGAGCCTCATGGGGGCATGTCCCCCGAGGAACTGGAGATCTGGACCCGCGCCATCGACCGCGAATAACCCTCGAAAGTCCCCGTTCCACGGCTGAGGTTGGGATAGTATCCCGGTGCCCCAGCCCTCGGGAACATCGTCTGTCTGATTCTTGCGTTCTGCACGTTAGTACAGATCAGTGGGAGTACCTCAACACCGCGAAGGCTGGGACGCGGCCATGACGCTGGAAGACCGTCCGACGCACGTCGCCACGCTGGCCGACTCGACGTCCGGTTTGTCGCTGGCCGAACTTCGATCGTTTCTCGATCGGGAGTGTGCCGGCGATCCCAGCTTGCGGGCCGAAGTCGAGCGGCTGATCGTCGAGCGCGAAACCTTCGTCGATTCGCGTCGCCATGCGCCTGGATCATCGGCGTCGCTCGGTCACGGTGACGTCGTTGCCGATCGATACCGCATCATCCGGATGATCGGGCGCGGCGGCATGGGCGAGGTCTACGAGGCCGACGATCTCCTTCTGCAGGAACGCGTCGCGCTCAAGACGCTCCGCAGCGATCTCGCCGGCAACGCATCGCTGCTGCGGCGCTTTCAAGAAGAGATCCTGCTCGCGCGGCGCGTCACGCATCCCAACGTCTGCCGCATCTTCGAGGTTGGCACGCATACCCCCGCGGGTCGAGCGCCGATCCTGTTCTTCGCGATGGAGCTGCTCGAGGGCGATACGCTGGCCGCGCGGCTGCGTGCCGGCCGCCTGACGCGCGACGAAGCGTTTCCACTCGCGGTGCAGATGGCCGACGGTTTACAGGCGGCCCACGTCGCCAGCATCGTTCACGCCGATTTCAAGAGCGGCAACGTGCTGCTCGTGCGGCAACGCGGCAGCGACGGTTTCCGCGCCGTGATTACCGACTTCGGGCTGGCTCGCGTCGATCCGTCGCGCATTTCGGTGGACGAGACCCGGACGCTGGCGGAAATACGCCTGGCCGGAACGCTGGCGTACATGTCGCCGGAGCAGCTGGGTGGCGAGCGCATCACAGCAGCGTCCGACATCTATTCGTTTGGCGTCGTGCTCTTCGAGATGGCCACCGGCTCGCTGCCCTTCGACGATCGCGATCTGATCAAAGCGGCCATGCTCAAGGCGAGCGGCGAGCCGATTCCGGTTCGTCGAAAGGTGCCCGACATCGACCATCGATGGGAATCGGCGATCGAACGCTGTCTGCACAAAGACCCGGCTCGGCGCTTCGCATCGGCGGCGGCGCTGTCGACATGGTTCAGCGAGCGCCGCTGGTTCGACGTGTGGCGATGGACCACTCCTGAGTGGATGCGCGCGGCGGTGGCGTTGCTGGTGGTGCTGGCCACCGTCGTGGCGGGCGGGACGTGGTGGATGCGGCCGTACGCACCGGTTCCAGCCGCGCAATCCGCCTACGACAGAGGCATGAACGCCCTGCGCTCGATGACGTATGAGACGGCGCGGCAGGCGTTCGAGGGCGCGGTCGCGATGGATTCCAGGTTTGCACTTGCGTATGCCGGGCTCGCCCGCGCGTACGACGAGCTCGATTACACCGATCGCGCGAAGGACTCGATGCTGCGCGCACTCTTGGCGGCGCAGGACACGCGCTTGTCCGACGACGACGAGCGGCGGCTTCGTGCGACACAGTTCGCGGTCTCGCGCGACTACGCGCGCGCGGCGCCGCTCTTCGCCGAGATGGAGCGCGCCGCATCGGCCCGCGATCGCCCGGCGGCGGCACTCGAGGCGGGTTGGCTCGCACAGCAGATGGAAGATTCCGACGGTGCGCGAGCCGCGTTCGAGCGCGCGCTGACGTTCCAGCCGACGTATGCCGCCGCCAAGCTTCGACTGGGATTCCTGTTCGGACGTCAGGGCGGCAAGGATGATCTCGCGCTGGCTTCGTTCACCGAAGCCGAGCACCTCTATCGCGCCGCCAGCGACAACGAAGGCGTGACCGAGACGTTGCTCGAGCGCGCCAATCTGCTCAACCGGCGTAGCCGGGCCAGCGACGCGCTCCCGGTGATCGACGCTGCGCTCGCTCTGGCCCACACCGTCGGCAATCGCTATCAAGAGATCCGCCTGCAGTTTCTGCAAGGCGCCGCGTATCGCAATCTCGGAGAGGCGGCTCGCGCCACGGAGCAGGCGCGACTCGCCATCGAAGCGGCGGTCACGGAGAACATGGACAACCTTGCCACTGGCGGCCTGATCGATCTGGGCAACGTGTATCTGGCGAGCGGCAACTACGAAGTCGCCGAGCCGTACTTCAGGCGCGCCCTCGACACTGCGCGTCGCAGCAAGGTGCGCCGCATCGAGGCGCGCGCTCAGCTGTCGCTCGGATCGCTCTGCGAGCAGGACCATCGTCCCGAGGAAGCCAGGACGTTCGTCGAAGCCGGCCTGTCGTTCTACCAGCAAGCGGGATATCTGCGCGAATCGGTGCAGGCGGCCGTCCTGCTCGGCGGCGTGCTGCAGCAGCTCGGACAGAGCGATGACGGCGTTTCCACGTTGCGCAGCGCCTTGCCGGCTGCTGAACGGCTGCAGGATCGGCGCATCGAGGCGCAGCTCCGCGAGCGCATCGCCGACAACCTTCGCGATCGCGGCGATTGGATGGCGGCGCTGAGTGAATACGAGCGGGCGATCGAACTGTACGGCAGTCTCGAGCAAGCCGAGCTCGCGCGAGTGGCGGCGGCGCACGCGCAGTGGATCCTCGGGCGCCGCGACGAAGCCGAGCGAGCGCTGCTGCACGCCGCGCAGTTCGAGGCGACGCATCGCAGCGCGCGGCTGCTCGCTCTCATCCAGGCCGAGCGTGCGGAAATGGCGTACGGAGACGGCCGGCAGCTCGAAGCGCGCCGGCTGGCGTTGACGGCTCTGGAGTACTTCGCACCAAGAAATGTGTGGGAACGCACATGGCGTGCGAACGCGATTGCTGCGGCGACCTCAACCCTGCACCGCGACGTGCAGGCCCACTCGGCCGCCGCTCGCTCCGCGTTCGAGCAACTGCATGCGAGCTGGCCGAGCGCGTCGGTCGCTCGCTATCTGGCGCGAAGCGATACCACGAGGCTGTCGGATGTTTTACGGGTGGGCGAATCAGTGGGACAGTGAGGAGGCCGTATGGCAGATGCCGTGATCATTGACGATGGCGGGTCGACGAGAATCAAGCGTCAGTTGCCGGGCAACGGCGTTGGCGAGATGGACAGTCTGCTCGATGTAAACGATCTTGGCGCTGGCGTGCGCGGATCGACCCACGACGTCGTCGACGCGTTCGCGAACGTGTTGATCGTCTGTCAGGACAAGACGGGTCGGCCTTTCTCGCAGGCGGTGGTCCTGGCCGCCGGCACCACGATCGAGGTGTCGTCTGCCCTGAACCAGCGCGTGACCGCGGCCAGCGACGGCGCACGGTTGACGCTGACCGTGCTGAGCAACGTGTCCGATCCGATCGTCGAGGCCAAGCAGCACAAGAAGAAGCGGCGCTACGTCGTGTCGAACTCGGGCCCGATCGAGACGGTGGCGGTTGGAGGAGCTGTCGTCTACGACGTGCGGCCCGGCGGCACGATTCCGGTTGGCGCGGTGCGGCCGATCATTTACACGAGCGTGGTCTTTACCTAGCGCTCACAACGTGCGCGTCTGACCGCCGTCTGCATCGACGATCGATCCTTGACAGAACGCCGCTTGAGGAGACGCCAGGAACGCGACCAGCCTGGCGATCTCTTCAGGCGTGCCGAATCGCGCCACACCGAACGATTTCGCCATCTCGCGTTCCGCATTGGCCGGATCGACACCGTGTTCCGCGGCAAAGCTCTGAACGCGGGTCCGTAATCGGTCGGTGGCAATGCCGCCGGGGTTGACGGCATTGACCCGCACTCCGTCCTTCACGCCGCGATCGGCGAGCACCTTCGTGAGATTGAGGAGCGCCGCGTTCACCGCGCCGCCGATCGCAAACTCCGCCGATCCCGTGCGGCCGCCGATACCCACCACGTTCACGATCGCGCCGTGCGAAGCCTGCAAGTGCGGCCACGCGGCGCGCGAGCAGCGCATCGCGCCGAAGAACTTCAGGGCGAAGCCGTCGGCCCAGTCGGCATCGGGAAGCGTGAGGAAGTCGCCGCGCTTGGTGGCGCCGGCGTTGTTGACGAGCAGGTCGAGCCTGCCGAACCGCGCGATGGTCGCGTCGACGACAGCGCCTGGTGTGTCGGGCGCGGTGAGATCGACCGACTGAATGAGACAAGCATTGCCCATTGGCGTCGCGAGCGAGATCAGTTGATCGCGTGTGCGCGCGGCAAGGGTCACGCGCATGCCCTCGTCGAACAACTCTTGCGCAATCGCGCGGCCGATGCCCCGGCTCGCGCCGGTGACGATGGCGACCTTTCCGCGAAGCTGGAGATCCATGACGGTAGTGTAGGCCGGGCCTGGCTTTCAGGCCCGGCGTGATGCATCGAACCAGCAACGCTGATCGCGTTTGATCTCCTGCGTAATTCGACTCGTCAGTTACGCCGGGCCTAGAAGCCAGGCCCGGCCTACACTGCTTAGCGTCGAGAGAATGGGGCGGAGGCGTAGACGGCTTTGCCTCCCACCATGGTGAGCAACGACTCCGTTTCGCCAATGCGATCGACCGGCACGGTCATCACATCCTGCGACAGCACCGCGAGATCCGCGAGCTTGCCCACCTCGAGCGAGCCGCGCGTGTCGTCGTCATGTGAGAACCAGCTGCTGCCGAGCGTGTAGAGACGCAGCGCGTCGACGCGGCTGGGGATTTCTGCCGGGCCGCGCATCGCGGTGCCCGCAACCGTTTTGCCATCGAGCATCCACTGCAGCGCGGTAAACGGGTTATACGAAGCCACGCGATGTGCGTCGGTGCCCGCGCCGATCGCGATGCCCATCTTGCGCGCGGTTTCGATCGGCGGCGTTCGTGCCGCCGCCTCGCGACCCGCCTGCTGCAGCGTCTGATCGCCCCCGAAGTACATCGCGTCCTGCATCGTCCAGCCGACACCGAGCGCCTTCATGCGCTCGAGGCTCCGCACCGACGCGTCGTTGAGGTGCGCGATCGACCAGCGCAGCTTGGCGATTGGCACGGCCGCGTTGACGCGCTCGAAGATCGTCAGCAGTTGATCCACCGACGCATCGCGGTTCCAGTGCATCGTCAGCGTGATGCCGTGCTGTGCCGCCCACAGCGCGATCTGGTAATAGGCCTCTTTGTCGGCGTCGGTCGGCTTGTCGTTGTTGTTCATCGCGACCGTGATGCGTTCGCCGAGGCCGTTGAAGCGCAGCATGTCGTCGCCAAAGGCCATCGGCAACAGCGCGGTCAGCGCACGCAGCTCGTCGAACTCCTTGCCCGGCGTCTGTCCGTTGAGCGCGTAAGCCACGCGCACGGTCATCTGCTTGTCGCGCCACACCTTGAACAACGCTTGATAGTCGTCGGCCGTCAGGTTGTTCCCGCCCGGATCGACCACGCCGGTGATGCCGAGGCGATTCAACTCGCTGAAGAACGCCTTCGTTCCCTCGACCTGTTCGTCGAATGTCGGCCTCGGCAGCCGATCGAACAGCGCGACGATCGCGTTCTGCGCGCCGGTGACCGCACCGGTGAGCGCGCCGGCCGCGTCGCGCTCGAAGCGTCCGCCCGTCGGAAGATCGCTCTCGCTCGCCAGCTTGAGCGCCTTGTGTGCGGCCGGCGTCAGCATCGCCCACCCGTAGCCAAGCTGCACGTAGACCGGATTGTTCGGCGCCGCGGCAACGAGCTCCGCCTGCGTGGGCCGGCGATTTTCCTTGAACTGCTGCACGTTCCAGCCGCCGGCCACGATCAGCCAGGCGCCGGGCTTCATCGTGTGCGAGGCCTCGTTGATGCGGCCGAGCGCTTCCTTCAGCGTTCGCACGCCGATCCAGTTGACCTCGGTGCTGAAGCTGAGCGCGGCACGGATTGCGTGGAGATGAGAGTCGATCAGACCGGGAATGACGGTGCGCCCTTGCAGATCGATCACCCGCGACCGCGGGCCGGCAAGTTTCCGCATGTCCGCGGACGTCCCGAGCGCGGCGATGCGGCCATCGCGAATCGCGAGCCCTTCGCGGACCGACGACCGCGCGTCGACGGTAACGATCTTGCCGTTGACGAGGATGGTGTCGGGCGATTGCGCCTGTGCACGCGTTGCGCAAGCGACCATCACCACGAGCGCAGCAACGATCGGTCGAATCATGGAGATCGTAGGGGCCGCCTTCAGGCGGCCCGAGAAGGCCGGCTAAAGCCGGCCTCCACGTCGCGAATACGAGTGGTCACAAGTACTGCGGCGTCAGCTCGATCAACGTGCGCGGCTGCTCGGGCGCCGGCTTCGGCGGCGCAAAGTCGTCGGGCATGTCGCCGGTGTCGGGCCGCAGATACTGCCGCATCGACGGCTTGATTGTCGCCAGCAGCTCCTTGCGCGTCTTGATGCGCAGCGGCTTGCCGACGTAGATCTTGCCCATCTTCGCCATCAATGATTCGGGGAGCGCGCTGGCGAAATTGAACATCGGCCAGGTGAATCCCGGGCCATTCAGCTTGCGAAGCTTCCACGCCCACAGCACGATCGCGCCGACCCGCCACACCGTCGGCGCCCACCAGCTGGCGTTCCCGGGCCGCAGGTTCATCTTCCAGCACTTCATCATCAGCTGCCACTGCAGCGGCGTCAGCTCGCGCGTTTCGCTCACGCCCTTGCTCATCGCCATGCGCGTATCGTGGAGCGGCGTGAAGATCGACGGGATGAAGAACGCGAACAGCCCGCGGCGCTCGACTTCGTAAATCACGTCGAGCGTCGCTCTCACATCGTCGTCGGTCTCATTCGGGCTGCCGATGATCAAGGTCATCGCCGGGAACCAGTTGTTCTTGTTGAGCACTTCGAGCCCGCGGATCACGACGCTCTGCCATTCCTCGATCGGGAACGGCACCGCCTTGCTCGGCATGATCGCCTTGGCGCGCACGATCGACCCGGTTTCCAGCCCGATGAGCGGAACGAGCGCCTTCTTCTTCGGGTGGTTGCTCAGCACCGGAATGTGAATCGGGCTCTTCTCCATCACCGCATCGGTGATCTGTTCGATCATGATCGGATCGACCACGGCCGGCGCGATCGTCGCATGACTGAGGACGTGCTGTTCCACGCCCGGTGTGTTGACGACGCTGGTGTACAAATCAACCAGCGCCTCGCGGTTCGGGAAGTAAAACGGCGTCTTGGTGTGCACCTGGCCCCAGATGAACATGTCCTCCGTCGCCAGCGAGATCTGCTTGTTGCCGTCGCGCACGTTGGCACGCACGTGCCCAAGGATCTTGTCGCGCGGCAGATCGATCTGCGGGTTGAGATCGGGCACGCAGAACTGACACCGACGCCCGCAGCCGGTCGTCATCTCGACCACGCCGAACGTCGTCCGCTTGTCGGGAAACATGATGCCGTCGCGAGACTGCGGATGGTGGACATCGATCTTCTGCGGCAGGCGATCGCCGCGAATCGCGGCATCGAACAGCTCGAACACCTGATCCGACTCGCTACGGCCTTCGACGACGCAGTCGACGCCGAGCTCTTCCCAGGAGTTGGTCTGGCTGATCTGCCAACCGCCCGAGCCGCCGACCATTACCTGGAACAATGACCGATGCGGATTACCCTTCACCGCCGCAAACAGCTTGCGCGCATAGAACGCGTTGATCGGCTGCTTCGACGAGCCGAAGATCGAGGTGTAAACGCCAGCCGCGAACGTGACGCCCAGCGGATTGTGCGTGGAGATGGCAACGATGCGAGTGTTGGCCCCGATGAACTTGTCGACATCGTCGGGATAGCAGCAGACCATGTCGTCAGGGGAATAGCGGCGCAGCAGGGAGGCTTCGAGCACGCGGACGCCAGCCGGCATGTAGCGGGCCGTGCCGTCGTCGTTGTATTCGAGGTTGCGCCATTGCGGGTATTTCTTATTGAGAATGCCTTCGAGCCACATTGGCAGCGAAGCCATGCTCATTTGTATGAAGTATCCGGCGTGGTCGATGATCTCGGTCAGTGGCGCCGTGATGACGATAAGCTTGCCGCCACCGGTTGGTGCCGGCCGTTCAGTCCCCATTTCGTTCACGTGATCCCTCTGATGAGGCCCCGCTGGGGCGTAAGCTAGGCATTGTAACGGAAGCGAGGCGCTTGTGATGTCGACTCCGTGCAAACCGACACGCAACACCATGCGCAGACGGCAGTTAGGTCGCATCCTCCCTGCTCTCGTCGTGGCCGTCGTAGCGGTCGTAAATGGCCAGCAGCCACCCCCGAAACCCGGCGCGGTCCCCACCGACCGCTTCATCACGGTGCAAGGGTTGCGGCTGCACTATGTGGATTGGGGGAATGCCGGCGCTCCGCCGTTCATCATGGTGCACGGCATCGACCGGATCGCCCGCACGTTCGACCATGTCGCACCGCACTTCGCCTCGCGCTATCACGTGATTGCCGCCGATATGCGCGGTCACGGCGACTCCGGCTGGGATCCGGCCAGCCGCTACACCGTTGAAGATCACGTGGGCGACCTCACCGGTCTTGTTCGCGAGCTCGGACTGCGGAACATCACCCTTTGGGGCAATTCAACCGGCGGGCGCGTGGTGCAGGTGTTTGCGGGCATGCACCCAGAGCTCGTGGCGCACGTCATCTCGGAGGATGTGGGACCTGAGCGTCCGCGGCAAATCGCCGACAACTACAGCCGGCGCGTCGCACAAGAAGAAGCGGGCTGGGCATCGGAAGACGAGTTGCTGGCGCAGTTGCGGAAGTCGAACGCCGGGGCTGGCGATGCGGTGCTCGGGCCGTACGTGCGTTATGGAACGAAGCGGCGAGACGATGGACGAATCGTGTGGAAGCGCGATCCGAAATTGGTGCAGGGATTCGTCGCCACCGATCTCTGGCGATTCGTGAAGGAGATCAAAGCGCCGATTCTCTACGTGCTTGGCGGGCGCAGCACGATTGTTCCGCCGGATACGCAGGAGCAGCTGAAGAAGGCGCTGCCGCGAGTCACCATCGTGACCATGCCGGGGCTCGGGCACTATCCGAGCGACGAGAAACCCGAGGAGTTCGTGGCGATCGTGGACAGATTCCTGAACCAGTAGGCCTCAGGCCTTCTATTCATCGTCATTCGCGTCCGGTCCGACGATTCGCATCTGCATGCGACGCAGCTCGACGCTCGCGCGATGTCGATCGGACTCGAAGACCTTCAACTCGGTGACGGTATTCGGAAGTCGGCCGGCGTAGAGGCCGGTAAACGATCCGCCGGCTTCGTACGGCACCAGCGCCGGGATGCCGATCGCTTCGAGCGCCCCGCGCGCGAGCGACGCTTCGAACTCGGTCTCGAACACGGCGACGGTCACGAGCGCCTCGTCTCGCAAGGCCATCGTTCACTTCGCTCCGCGCGTGCCCGGCTGACGCACGAGATCGCGAATCACCTCGTCGTAGAACGGCTTGTCCTTGAGGCTCGCCCGTGAGGCCGGGAAGTAGGCCAGCGTGACGCTGACGACACCGGGGTTGAGCGCGGTCAACGACACGGCGCAACGCTCGCCCCCCGAGATGCGCGTGTTGTCAATCATCGGGAAATCGAAGAGGCCGACGTAGAAGTTCGTGTCGACCTCGCGCTTGCCTTCGAGATCGAGGTTGTTCTGCTTGCACTCGACGTCGGTGAGCGGCTGCGATACGTAGAGGTGTACTTGCACCTCGCGCCGCAGCGGATCGTAGCCGATCAGCTCGAGCTTGAATTGCCGGTATCGTCGCGATCGATCGGTGGCCTCCATCGACATGCACAAGCGTGCCGGACCTTCGCCGGGCTTCACGTTGACATCGGGAATCGCGCGCGAGCCGAACATGATGTGCGCCTGGAAGTCTTTGATCTTCTCGGGCAGCGCATCGCCCCGTTCGACCATGCCGACATCCGACAGCGCGGTGAGCTGGTGCTCGATGACCTGCAGCGCCACCGACTCGAGACGCGCCTGGAGCTCCATGTTCGGACCGGCCCCCTTTTCATCTTTCGGGATCCGGCGCTCGACGTCCTTGAAGAGCGGAGCGATGTCGAGCGACTCGTGAAAGTTGTAGGCCAGCAGCTCGAGGCTCAGGATCTGCTGCCGGATCTGTTCCTCGGGCGAGAGCTTCAAGGCGGCAGCATCCTTCGCCATGAACGCGTCCAAGATCGAATTGAACATGTCCTTGCGAAGGTTGCTGTCGGCCTCTTCGCGCCGGCCCATCATCTCGGCGTACAGCCGGACGTTGTTATCGATCTGCTGGCGCTCGTTGAGCGACGCGTTGAACCAGTAGCCGAGTACGAGCGTCACGAGCGGCAGGGCGAGCACCTTGACCAGCTCAATCCACGCCGGCGTCTTTCTGTCGGCTTTCTCGCTCTTCTCCTCGTGATCAACCGGCGGCGGCGTCACCGCCGGAACCTCGTCGTCGGTCATCGTTACCTGCGCTTCAACTCGAACTTGTCGCCCGACTTGACGAGCTCGAAGTTGAAGGCCGAGGGATTCGGTCCGGAGAAGATCATCGCCGACGCCTTGCCGTGGCTCGGCAGGCTGAGCGTGCACTGGCCCTGCTGCGGCACGTTGATGCGATACGAACCATCCGCGCCGGTGGTGCCGGTGGTCGCTGCATCACCGCACTGAATTTCGATGTTCGCCCCGCCGACACCTTTTCCGTCCATCACGATCGATCCGTAGACCTGCCCGGCGTACAGCGCCGCCGGTACGAGCAGCGCGGCAACGACGAAAAAGGCTTTGAGCAGTCGCATATCTATCCTCCAAGGATCTCCGGCAGAGCTTGAATCGGCACTTCTATTGTACGGGTTCCGCTTGGACACAGTCCTCACCAGAGACTGCCGACTGAAAGCGCCACAAAAAAGCCATAGAACACCGTCATCCCCACCAACGCCACCCTCCTCCACATCGGTGGGCGCACGTGTTCAGGGAGTAGACAGGTGTTGACGTAGAGCAGATGTGGAGCCGCGATGACGAACACCGCGCCCGCGACGTTGGCGCCGATCTTCAACAGCACGATCGGCTGCGCCAATCCCAGCGCGACGATGCCCCATGCGACGAGCGTCGCCAGCACCGTGTAGTACACCTTTCTGACATCGCCGCCTCTCCACGCACGCACGTTGCGGCTTCCGGTCCAGAGGATGTCGGTGATCGCGCGCACCATGCCCTCGAGGTTGTCGAGCTGCGTCTTGAACAGGATCCACGCGCCCAGGAAGGCGATGACGAGGCCGACGGCAGCGCCGGCTCTCGCGGTGACCGCGTTGGCGAGCGCGGCGCTGATCGCGAGACCCTGAATGTCGGTGCCGCGCGGCAGGAACGTGACGTAGAGCAGCGCTGGCAGCACCATCCCGAGGATCGCGCCGACGAAGAACACGCCCCATTGATCCATCGCGACGACGCGCCACCATCCGCGCCAGCGATCCATCGATTCACGGCTCTCGGCGAACGTGAATCCCGTGTGCGCGAGGTGGACCTTGGGACCTCCCGCCGCCGGAATGTAGCCCGCACGCTCGCCCATGCCGTAGCCGCGATCACGCGCCCAGTTCGACAACACGAGGTTCGTCACGCCTCCGGATCCGGAATAGGCCACCAGCGCGCCCAGCAGCACGAGATCGGCCCCTGCGGGAAAGAAATCGAACCGGGCGTTCGACAGATCGAATCCGCCGATGCCGGCGACCGCCGACATCCACACGCGTCCCGGCACGAACGCGAGCGCCAACACCAGGAACGTCGCCAGCGTCGTCGTGACGATCACCCAATTCAAGATCTCGAGCGTGTGCTCGATGCGGCGTCCGAGGCTCAGGATCACAACGACGACGAGCAGCGTCGCGACGCCGATCGCGTAAATCATTCCTGCGTCGGCCGCTCCCGCGAGCTGCTGCACGAAGAGAAAGAAGATCGCGGCGGCCGCGGTACCTGCCCATGCGGGCCACCCGACTTGGAGGAAATACAGGGCGGTGTACACCCACGCCCACAACGTGGATGACGGGCGCGTCCGCATGAAGCCGGAAAATACCGGCTCGCCTGTGGCGAGCGTGTAGCGAACGACCTCGGTATTGAAGATCGTCTGAAAGACGATGGCGACGGCGACGACCCACAACAGCGAGAACCCATGCTGCACGAATGCTGCGGGGCCGAGCAGGAACTCGCCGCTGCCGATGGACGCACCGAGGGCGATGATGCCGGGGCCGACGGTACGAAGCCATTGAAGGCCTCTCGGGCGCGGCGGCTCGGGCAGATCGGCAACCCGCCAGGGATCGAGGCCTGAACGGGACTCGCGGGGTGCGGTGGAATTCAACAGGCGGGCAATTATCTACGACTCGACGCTCGCCGTTGAACTAGAGTTGGCGTGGCGTGAGTTCAAGCCGTGCTGCTACTCTCGAACCTCGCACCAACGGCGCCGTCGTCCGGCGCGCGGCCGGCTACGTTGTCGCGGCATGTCTCGTTATTCTCGTCGCGCGATTTCTGATCACGGACGCTGTCCCGTTCCTCACCGACATCTCTTCGAGCAAATTCGGCCGCTACTGGCCCCGCCGCGCGTGGCTGTTGACTCACATCGCAGGAAGCGGACTCGCCCTCATCGCCGGCCTCTTCCAGCTCTGGTCAGGCCTGCGGCGGCGTTCGATGACCGTTCATCGATGGACTGGCCGAGTCTATGTTGTCGCGGTGCTCATTGGTGGCGTCGCCGCGTTCTACCTGGCGTCGCACGCGGGGCAGGGCCCCGCGTTCGCGATCAGCCTCAGCGCCCTGGGCGTCGCGTGGTGGACCACGACCGGGATGGCGTACATCGCGATTCGGCGCGGCCACATCGGCCAGCACAAAGAGTGGGTCATTCGGAGTTACGTGGTGACGTTCACGTTCGTGACTACGCGCACGCTCGCGGAGCTCGGCATCTTACCCAGCCTCGGGCACGACCCTTTCGCAACGTTAGTCTGGCTCTGCTGGAGCATCCCCCTTCTTGCGACGGAGGTCGTCCTTCAAGGTCGAAAGGTCCGAGTACTCTGATCGAGCATGCTCATCGAAATCGGACAGGTGGAGGCGATCTTCCGGTATCCCGTGAAGTCCATGGCCGGCGAACGACTCGAGGCCGCCGAACTGGGCTGGCACGGCCTCGATGGTGATAGACGCCTGGCAGTGCGGCGAATCAACGACCACAGCGGATTTCCGTGGCTGTCGGCAAGCAGGCTTCCCGAACTTATCCTGTTCACGCCGATCTGCCGTGAGGATGATGCGCGGGGAGGTCTTCCCACGCACGTTCGCACGCCGGATGGCGAAGAGATACCCATCTTCGGAGAGGACCTGGCCGCGGACATCGAACGTCGGCTCGGGGCTCCCGTGCAGATGATGCAGTTGAAACATGGCATCTTCGACGAGGCAACCATCTCCGTGATCGCCTCCGACACGGTGCGCGAGATCGGACGACTCTCCGAGCGTAGCCTGGACCTGCGACGATTCCGCCCCAACGTCGTCGTCCGTTTGGCGCGCTCAGTCCCCTTTCAGGAAGACGAGTGGGTCGGCAGTGCGCTCTCGTTCGGCGAAGGTGACGACGCTCCTGCCATCACGGTGACGATGCGCGACATTCGCTGCTCGATGGTGAACCTCGATCCCGACTCGGCAGGTTCGACGCCGGAAGTGTTGAAGACGATCGTACGGACCCACGACAACACCGCAGGAATCTACGGCACGGTCACTCGCATCGGCCGGCTCGCGGTCGGGCAGACCATATTCCTCCGCCCTCCGGCGTGATCAGAACCCCTTGCCGAGCCGCTCCTGTAGCTTGTCTCGATAGCCTCGACTAAGTGGCAACCGCGTCCCATTGCGCAGGACGACGACGTACTCGCCGTTGAACCAGGGCTGCAGTTCCTTGATGCGCTCGGTGTTGACGATGCGGGAGCGGTGGATGCG
>Ga0075424_100003125_pt1 | contig 15401 bp, 12 predicted proteins | sample SoiMethybrSBSTD3_FD_75301 | JGI IMG/M metagenome (GOLD analysis project Ga0075424, IMG submission 75301) | Bulk soil microbial communities from a Populus tree surrounding site in Tennessee, USA - Soil MetaG P. TD hybrid SBSTD3 | ecosystem: Environmental > Terrestrial > Soil > Tree plantation... | reverse complement strand
GGGGCAGACGCAAGTCTTCCGCGGCTTGGCCATGGACCGCATCTGGAAGCTCCGCGAGGGAGATCCCGAACCGGTCGCCGTCCCGGCGAAGGTCATCCGGCTGGCTCGGGACGAAGCGGGCTCGCACCCGCCCCATCATCATCGCTAGAGCGGCCCGCGGGGTAAGGCTCCCCCAGTCGGTCGAGAAAGACGTTGCGCGAAAGGGCGCAACGACCCGGATCCACCGGGGTCTCGGCAGCGTAGCCGACCTCCAGGAGAACGGCGATACCGATGTCCTCGTCATCCGCGGCGCCGATCGCCTCCTTGACGAGCTCCTCCTGCCAGCCGCTCATCATGCAGGTCGCGAGCCCCAGGCTCTCGGCCGCCAGCATGGCCTGAGTGGCGGCGATCATCGTGTCGCGGATGTTGAACTCCCGCATCTCTCCCCGGCGCTCCAGGTTCTCCTGCTGCTGCGGCGCACGCACGCGGACGTTGGCGGCGTACTCGGCGAGCCAGGCGCCGCGCGCCTCCGCCTGCGCGACCATGGGCTCGATCTCCTGCCGCCAGCCGCCGTTCGAGACGGCGAAGACGAGCGTGACCGGCGCTTCACCCACCTGGCGCTGGCTATAGCAGGCGCGCTGCAGGGCGGCGCGCCGCTCCTCGTCCGTCACCACCACGATCCGCCACGGCTGCAGGTTCCAGGAGGAAGGAGCCGCCACCGCCAGCTCCAGTAGCTCCCGCAGCAGCGCCGGCGGGATCGGATCGGGACGGAACCGGCGCACCGAACGGCGCCGGCGGATCGCGTCCGGCACGGAGAGGGGGCTCATACTCAGCGCACCGGATAGCGCACGATCGTCCGCATCTCCTCCAGCGCGGTCTGGCGGGGATCGGTGAGGCAGATCTCGTGGTGACGCCCGGCGATCTCGAGGCCGCGCTCGCCGGCGAAGCGGCGGATGGAGTCCATCGCGCGGTAGACCTCGCGGAACGGCCCGGTGTGGAGGATCTGGACGCAGCGTCCCTCCGTCAACGTTTCCAAAGCGACGTGCGCCGCGGCTCCGCGCTCCCGCGCCGCTGCGGCAACCTGGGCGGCGTCGACGAAGTCGGGCACCCTCACCACCAGCTTCCACTTCCACTCGCTGCGGGGCCGCGCCGCGAAGTCGATGCCCTCGACCTCGTCCGTCCACCAGATCGCTTCGACGCCGCCGACGGCGAAGCCCCGTCCCTGCTCCCGGCACGCCGCTGCGACGGCGTGGGCGGTCGCCATCACGGCATCGAGCGCGCCGTCGAACTCCTCACCGCCCGGCGACCCCTGTCCCGTGATCGCCAGGCAGAGCGCCGGCGAGGTCTCGACCAAGGTCGGCGCCGCGGTCGAGGCTTCGTACTCGGAGGCGTGTTGCTCGAAGGGAATCGTCATACAGCAGCCTCCCGGCCGAAATGGATAGTCGTCCACACGATCGTTTCTCTTATGATACGATTTCGGAAGATGATTTGTAAAGCTGAGCTCCGGCGAGCGCGGGCGCTCCTGGCGGTAGCCGTCGGCTTCTTCGCCGCAGCCCGTGTGGGAATGCCCGCGGCGGCCACCGCAGGCGAGACGGCCCTCGCCTTGACCGAGGGGACCAACATGGCCGTCGCCCTGTCGCCCGACGGCCGGACGCTGGCGATCGACCTGCTGGGCGCCCTCTGGACCCTGCCGGCGAGCGGCGGTGAAGCGCACCGTCTGACCGACGAGCTGGCGGACGCGCGCCAGCCGCACTGGTCCCCGGACGGCCAGCGGCTCGTCTTCCAGTCCTACCGCGACGGCAACTGGCATCTCTGGACGGTCACGGCCGACGGCGGCGATCTCCGGCAGCTCACCTTCGGCCCCTACGACGACCGCGAGCCGCACTGGTCGCCCGACGGCCGGCGGCTCGTCTTCTCTTCGGACCGCGCCGGCAGCTACGATCTCTGGCAGCTCAAGCTGGACGGGAGCGCCCTCGAGCAGCTCACCAGCGATCCCGGCGAGGAGTTCATGCCCGCCTGGTCGCCCGACGGCCGGGAGGTCGCCTACATCGCCGCCGGACCCCCGGCCGCCTGGGGCGATGCGGCGAGTCCCGCGCGCTCGAGCCTGCGGGTGTTGAGCGACGGCCGGCAGCGCCTCCTCGCCGAGCTGCCGGGAGCGGCCGCGTCCCCTTCGTGGAGCCCCGACGGCAAGACGATCCTGGTGAGCGCCGTGGGCGGCGGCGAGAGCCGCCTGCTGGAGATCGCGGCTACGGAAACGGCGGGCGGTCCGCTCGCGCTGCGCGTGATCTCTTCGCCGGGGGAGGACGTCTTTCCCTTCCGCGTGGCGTGGCGGTCGGCAGGCGACTTCTTCTACACCGCCGACGGCCACGTCAAGCGCCGCGCCGGCGACCTCGAGAAGCCCGAGGTCATTCCGCTCCGGGCTGCCGTGGCGCTCCACCGCACGCCTTACCCAACTCGGCGGCGGGACTTCGACGATCCTTCCCCCCAGCCGGCGCGCGGCATCCTGACTCCCGCCGTGTCGCCGGCCGGCGATCAGATCGCCTTTGTCGCACTGGGCGATCTGTGGCTGTTGCCGATCGGCGGCGAGCCCCGGCGGTTGACCCACGACGCCTTCGTGGAGATGGATCCCGCCTGGTCGCGCGACGGCCGCCGCCTCGCCTTCGCCTGCGACCGCGCCGGCACCATGGACATCTGGTATCGGGAGCTGGCGACCGGCGAGGAACGGCAGTTGACCGACCTTCCCGGCATGGAGAGCGCGCCGGCCTGGTCGCCGGACGGATCGCGCCTGGCGTTCCTCACCGGCGAAGGCGAGCTGCGGACGGTGGAGGTGGGCAGCGGCAAGACCAGCCGCCTCCAGCCGCCGCTCTTCATGCCCGGCCGGCCTTCCTGGTCGGCCGACGGCAAGACGATCGCGCTCTCGGTCCTGCAACCCTATTCCTCGCGCTTCCGGGAAGGGCGCAACGAGATCCTCCTGGTGCCCGCCGGCGGCGGCGAGACGCGCCACGTCAACCCGCTCCCCCACCGCTCGATCGGCACGCGGGGCAGCGACGGGCCGGTATGGTCTCCGGACGGCTCCAGCATGGCCTTCGCCTCCGAGGGCGCCGTGTGGATCGCGCAGGTGACCGCGCAAGGAGAGGTCGTTTCGGCCCACCGGGTGGCCGACGAGCTGGCGACCTCGCTGTCGTGGAGCGGCGACTCGCGCACCCTCTACTTCCAGACGGCGGCCGGCCTGAGGCGGGCCGTGCTCGACGTCGGCCGCGTCGAAGACGTGCCGCTGGCGCTCGACTGGCAACGCCGGCAGCCGCGGGGCGACCTGGTGATCCACGCCGGCCGGCTCTTCGACGGCCGCTCCGCGACGCCGCGGCTCGACGTCGACGTCGTCGTCCGCGGCCACCGCATCTTGGAGATCCTCCCCCATCGGCCGGAAGCGCATCGCGGCAAGCTCATCGACGCCTCCGGAGCGACGGTCCTCCCCGGCCTCATCGACATGCACACCCATCAGGATGGGCGCTTCGGCGAAGCCCTCGGCCGCATCTGGCTCGCCTACGGCGTGACCGCGGTGCGGGAGGCGGCGGGAGATCCCTACGAATCCCTCGAACGCAAGGAGGCCTACGCGTCGGGAGCGCGGCGCGGTCCGCGCATTTTCTTCACTGGTCCGAGCTTCGACGGCGGGCGGATATACTACGCCCGCGGTCTGGCCATGCAGGCCGGTCCGGTGATCGACGAGGAGATCGAGCGGGCGGGGCGCCTCGGCTACGACCTGATCAAGACGTATGTCCGGCTGCCGGACGTGCTGCAGAAGCGCGTCGTCGAAGCGGCCCACCGGCTGGGCATCCCGGTGACTTCGCACGAGCTGTATCCGGCGGTGGCCTTTGGCGCCGACGGCGTGGAGCACCTGTCGAGCGTCGATCGCCGCGGCTATCCGCTCAAGGCTTCGAGCCTCAACCGCAGCTATGAGGACGTCGTCCAACTGCTCGCGCGCAGCGGCCTGAACCTGACCCCGACCCTGGGGATTGCCGGCGGCTTCGACGTGGCCGTGGCGCGCGAGCCGTCGCTGCTGGAGGACCGCCGCTTCAAGACCCTCTTCCCGGAGTGGGTCGTGGGCAGCTCCAACGGCCGGATGGCGGCCGCCCGCCGCCACCTCAAGGCGCGCGAGGCCGCCCTCGCGCCGCTGCTGCGCACCCTGGCGGCGGTGGTGCGCGCCGGCGGCCGGGTGACCGCCGGCAGCGACTCTCCCTCCGTGCCCTACGGTCTCAGCCTGCTGACCGAGCTCGAAGGTTTCGTGGATGCCGGGTTGACCCCTGCCGAGGCGCTCGGCACGGCGACTCTCCACGCCGCCGAGAGCCTCGGCGTCGCCGCGGACCTGGGCACCGTCGAGCCGGGCAAGCTCGCCGACCTCCTGGTAGTGGACGGCGATCCGCTGCACGACATTCACGACCTGAGCCGGCTGCGTATAGTGATCCAGAACGGCGACGTCTACACTCTCGAGGAGCTGCTGCAGCCCGGTCGCTCGGTCCCCACCCCTTCAGAAAGGAGCACGCAGTGATCCAGAAGTCTGCCACTCCCGCCACCGAGCACATCAAAGACATCTCCGCCGTACGCGTCAACCCTTCTGACTGGGATGAGTACATCGAGTTCTACAACGGCATCCTGGGCATTCCGATCGAGGGCACGTGGGGCGACGAGAAGCACCGCGCCGCCAGCCTGCGCGCCGGCCATCTCAAGCTGGTGATCGCCGAGTCCCACCAGGCCGACGACGACCAGCAACTGCGGATCCACGAGACGAACCGGTTGGTGATGCACCTGGAAGTCGAGGACATCGAGGGCCTGCACGAGAAGCTCGTCGCCCGCGGCGCCAAGCCCTTGACGAAACCGGAGCGGCTCCACTGGGGGCCCATGGCCTTCGCGATCCTCGATCCCGGAGGCGCCGCGCTGGTCTTCCTGGAATGGAAAAAGGGCAAGCCCGGCGGAGTCTGGTAGGAGGATCGGCGGGTGGACGCTGGCGAGCAGACGGCGCGGCCGGGCGGCAGGCTGGCCGTCATCGTGCTCCACGCTTCCGACCTGGAGAGGTCGGCGAGCTTCTACCGGGACGTCGTCGGAGTGCCGCTCGTGGCGGGCGAGAACGAGCCCCGGAGCGATCCCTGGACCGGCGGCGCCCACGCCGAGATCTCCTGGTTCGAGGGTGCCTATCTTCACTTCGCGGTGGTGCCCGCCAACCCACCGCAGCGCCCCGTGACCACGGGCGTCCAGATCGGCTTCCGCACCGCCGATCTCGAAGCCGCCCACGGCCGGGCGGTGGCGGCGGGCGTCGCCGTGCTACACCCGCCGCGCCAGGAGCCCTGGGGCTGGACGGCGCGTTACCTCGACCCCGACGGCAACATCGTGGGCCTCGCCGGCGCCGTGCCCGAGGGATATCGCGAGCGCCAGCGCCGAGAGGCCACGTCTCAGAACGACCAGCCCACCAAAACGCTGCCCAGATAGTTGCGCTTCGGACTGGGATAGAAGTAGCCGCCGAAGCTGTCGTTGATGACGACGTAGTCGACGTATTCCTTGTCGAACGCGTTGTTCACGCCGGCCAGCAGCGAGACCCTGAGACTCTTCATCGCGCGCTCGTACGTCACGTGCAGGTTCGTCGACTGGAAGGAGTCGTTGACCACCTCGTTGGCGTCCTCGGCAAAGAACTCGTCGACGTATCGCCAATCGACGCCGGCGCCGAACCCGAGGGGATTCCGGTAGAGGAGCGAGAGGCTCAAGCGATGGGGCGGAATGCCCGGGATGTCGTTACCCGTGAAGTTGCCGGTGGCGTTGACGAACTTGTCGAAGGTGAAGTCCGAATAGGTGTAACCGAGCCGGAGGTCCAGGTCCTTGGTGATATCCGCTCCGACACCCACCTCCAAGCCGTTATGCGTGGTCCTTCCCGCGTTGTTGAAGGTGCCCTGCGGAAAGCCCGTGCCGGTCGGCAGGATCTCGTTTTCGATCTTCAGATGGAAGACGGCGAGGTCGAGGAACACCTTGTCATGGAGGCTGAAGCGCCCGCCCACCTCGTAGTTCTTCGATTCCTGGGGTTTGAGCCGGTGGTTGATGCCTCCGGCCCCGGTCTCGCCGCGGGTGATCTCCGAGCTCGTCGGCGGCTCGAAGCCGGTGCTCAGGTTGAGGTAGAGAGAGGCCTTCGGGTTGACTTGGTAGGTCGCGCCGAGCTGATAGGAGACGTCGTCGAAGCTGGTCTCGCCGGAGGTGTCGCCGCCGAAGGCCCGCAGCCGGTCTTCGACCTCGACCTTCAGCTTGGAATAGGACAGGCCGGCGCGCAGGCCGAGGCGCTCCGAGAGCCGGATCTCGTCGAGGAAGAAGAGGTTGTAGCTGTTGTTCGTGTCCTTTTCGTCGCGGAACTTCGACGTCCCGCGCACGCCGTTGTCGTTCTCGAAATCCACTCCATCTTCGTCGTCCTTCTGCACGTCGCCCCCGAAGCTCAGGGTGTGCTCCGCCGTTCCCGCGTGGCGCAGCAGCGCCAGCCTGGCGTTGCCCCCGAGCGAGTCCCGCTTGCCGGTCAGGAAGATGAAGGGCACCGGCACCTCGAAGTCGAGGGAGCGGCTGAACGCCGTGGCCGAGAACTGGTTGTCACTGCCCATCAGCTTGTCGTAGCTCGCCGCGTAGACCTCGCGCTCGAGATGCTGGCGAGCGTCGAACAGCTCGTAGAAGAACGACGCCTGATTGCGGTCCTGGGCCAGCTCGGCGGCGGTCAGCCCGCCGGGAAGGAGGACGTCTTCTCGCGTCTTGCGCGCGGTCAGGGTCAGGCTCTGGCTCTCACCCAGCGGGATGCCGAAACGGCCGTAGAGCCGCCGGTCGTCCAGGTTGCTGTGCTCGCGGTAGCCATCGAGGCTGGTGTCCGTGCCGTTGAAGAAGTAGCTCAGGGGATGGGTCGTCCCCGAGGCCTTCAACTGTGCTTTGCGGAAGCCGAAGCTGCCGCCCAGGTAGCGGGCATCGACCGTGGGCGTCACGGCGCTCTCCTCGGTCAACAGATTGACGACGCCGCTCGGGCTGGCGCCGTACTGCGCGGACATCGGGCCCTTGGCCACCTCGATGCGGCGCAGGGCCGTCAGGTCGAGGCCGCTGAGGTCCGGCGTCTCACCCGTGGCGTCGCCTTCGGGAACCCCGTCGACGAGGATGCGGATGCCGCGCGTCCCGAAGCCGGTCCGCTCGCCCCGGCCGCGGATCGAGATGCGCACCTGATCGGTGGCGTTCTGGGCTTCGGCCTTGACGCCGGGAATGTCGTTGAGCACCTCGTCCAGACCGACCATCTTGGTGTTCTTGATCGCCTCGCCGCTGGCGACTCCGACGCTCTGGCTGAGCTCGCGCAACGGCGTCGAGGTGCGGTTCGCCGTGACGACGATCTCGTCCGCGAACGAGGCCAGCGGCGCGAGGAGCAGCTCGACCGCGCCGGCCTCCGGCGACGGCACCGTGACCTGGACTGCGTGCTCCTGGAAGCCGACGGCGTTGACCTGCAGCTCGACCTTGCCATCCGGGAGGTCGGAGATCAGGAACTCGCCGGTCTCGGAAGACTGCGCCGACTTGCCGAGCGCCGGCACGGTGATCGTGGCATCCGCCACCGGGGTGCGGTCCCGCGCGGCGAGGACTTTTCCGGACACCGTGCCACCCGCCGCGGGCAGGGCGCAGCAGATCGGCATCAGCGAGAGCGTCAGGATCAAGGATCGCAGCAGAGTCTTGGATTTCGAGTACCTCACGTTCGTTCTCCCCCGGAAGTCATCGGTTCTATCGTTCAAGAGCGGCGGTCCAGCTCTCGGCCTCCGTCCAGGACCGCCGGTAAGGCGCCAGCCCGGCCGCGAGCAGGGCCGCCGAGGCCGCCATCACCGGCACTCCCAGCACGATGAGCGAGTACCGGACCGCGAGGTCGTTGTGGAAGACGTAGTCCGTGATCAACGCCACGGCCGTGGGTCCGAGGCCGCTGCTCAGCAGGTGCACGATCAGCAGGTAGACGGCCATGACCTGCGCGCGCATGGGGTTCGGCGTGATCGCCAGCAGCGCCGCCGAGGCCGCTCCCGTGGGAAAGCTCACCAGGAACGTGAAGGGGACCAGCACGATCATCGACGCCGTACCGTTGGGCATCAACGGATAGAGCACGAGGAAAGGGATCGCCGCGACCGCGGAGATCAGGCCGGCCTTCAGCTTGCCGTCGGTATGCCCCCGGCTGTCGAACCAATCGGCCAGCCGCCCGCCCGCCAGCACCCCGAGGCAGCCCATGACGATCAGCAACGGCCCATAGACCGCGCCCACCTGCGCCGGCGTCCAGCCGTAGGTGCGGATGAAGAAGGTCGGCAGCCAGGCGGCGAAGGCCAGGTTGTGCAGGGCGAAGAGCGAGAAGCCCAGGATGTGACAGCAGAAAGTCCGGCGGTTCGCCGCCATGAAGCGAAAGACCTCGCGCAGCGGCAGCGAGCCGGCCGGGATCAACACCCCGCGCGCCATCCGGCCGCCACCGTGGCGCCGCGGCTCGCGGACGGTGGACATCAGGAGGAGCACCAGAAGACCCGAGAGGCCGAGGATGGGGAAGACGGCCCGCCAGGGCCGCATCGGTCCGAGCAGCGGCACCTGCCAGTACTCGCGCGTCGAGACCGCCCCGACCAGGGCGCCGCCCAGCCAGATCGACAGTCCGGAACCCAGGAACATGCCGAACCCGAAGACGCTGATCGCCGTCGCCAGCCGCCGCTTGGGGAACGAGTCGGAGATCATCGACATGGCCGCCGGAGTCAAGGTCGCTTCCCCGATCCCCAGCCCGAGCCGCGCGACGAAGAACTGGGAGAAGCGCCGCACCAGGCCGCAAAAGACGGTCATCAGGCTCCACAGCGCGATACCCGTCGCGATGATCGTCCGGCGGCTCTTCGAGTCGGCGAGCCGGCCGATGGGATACGCCAGCACGGCGAAGAACACCGCGACGGTGAAGCCCATGAGCAGGCTGATCTGGGTGTCGCTGATCCCCAGATCCCGGCGCACCGGGTCTACCAGCATGCTGAGGATGGAGCCGTCGATCGTCGACGAGAGCGAAGCCAGGGTGAGCACGCCGGCCGCGTACCAGGCCCGAGCGGCGGAGGGATAGGCCTCAGCCGTCCCCGTCTCCGGCAAGGACGCCACGATCTCTACTACCGACGGTTCGGCCATCTCGGAATCCCCTCGCCACCCGCCTGCGGCGGAGTCGTCGGGAGCGCACCGGGGCACTATCTCCCCTGCGGGCGAGATCACCCAAAGGTATGCTCAAGTCAGAAAACTCGGCTTGTGATCCTATATCGGATGCAGCGAACCGTCAAGAACGCTCAACGTTTACGAACCTGGTTTTCGATCGGCCGGACGGTTCGTAGATAGTCATAGATCGCGCCTAGATCCGCTTCGCTCATGCCGGCAAGAGAGAACCACGGCATGACCGTGTTCGCGTGCGGATCGATGGGAGCCGCCACGGCGGCGACGTTCGAGAACGCCTTGAACATCGCGATGAACTCTTCCCGGGTGCGCGATCCCATGCCGGTGGCGTGAGGAGTCAGGTTGGAGGCTCGCACCGTGCCGAAGGGGCCTTTGAACTCATGGCCGCCGGAGAACGCCAGCTCCGGGATCGGCTCCTGCCGGCGGTCGACGGGCGTGTGGCAGGACCTGCAGCCCGCGACGTCGGCCAGATAGCGGCCGTAAGCGATCCTGTCCCCGGGATCGGGCGCCGCCACCGGACCGTTCAAAGGCTGCGGCAGGCGCGTGATGAAGAAGCTCGCCGGAAAGGAGACGCGGGTCTCCGGCACTGCGTTGCGCACCGCGGGAATGCTGCGCAGGTAGGCCACCACCGCGCGCGCATCCTCGTCCGAGAGATAGCGGTACTCCAGATACGGCATCCGCGGGTACAGCGCGTTGCCGTCGCGATCCACCCCCTCGCGCAAGGCCCGCAGGATCTCGCCGTCGCTCCAGCGGCCGATGCCCGTCTCGGGGTCGGGCGTGATGTTCGGCGAGCAGATGGTGCCGGGGAAGCCGTCCTCGCGGGTGAAGCAGTGTCCGCCCGCGCCCGGCGGCCCGACGGTCGGGCCGCCGTACCGGCTCCAGTCGCGGCGGGAGTGGCAGTCGAAGCAGCTCAGCACGTGGACCGCCAGATACCGGCCGCGCTCCAGCCGCGCGGGGGTCGGCTCGATCCTCTCCGGCGACGGCGGGCGCAGAGCGGGCCGCGCTGCACGCATAGAGCCGACGGCCGCCGCCAGCCCGGCGGCGAGCAGGACGGCACCCGCCAGCAGCGTTTTGCCGGGGGCTCTCATGCGCTCGCCTCGGCGAGACGGATGGGGAGCTTGCGGATCCGCTCGCCGGTGAGCGCGAAGAGCGCGTTGGCCACCGCCGGCGCGATGGGCGGGAGCCCCGGCTCGCCGACGCCGGAAGGAGGAGCGTCGCTCTTCACCAGGTGGACCTCAATGGCGGGCATGCGGTCCAGCCGCAGCACGGGATAGTCGTGGAAGTTGCTCTGCTGGACGCGTCCCTTCTCCACGGTGACCTCGCCGTAGAGGGCCGCCGACAGCCCGAAGACGATGGCGCCCTCCATCTGCGCCACGACGTTCCACGGATTGATGGCGAGGCCGCAGTCGACGGCGCAGACGACCCGGCGCACGCGCACCTCGCCGCCGGCGTCGAGGGAGACTTCCGCGACCTCGGCGACGTAGCTCTCGAACGCCTTGCGCACCGCGATGCCCCGCGCCCGTCCCGCGGCCAGAGGACTGCCCCAGCCCGCCTTCTCGGCCGCGAGCTCCAGCACCGCCAGGTGCCGCGGCTGCCCCGCGAGGAGCCGGCGGCGAAGCTCGAACGGGTCCTTGCCGCCGGCGTGAGCCAGCTCGTCGAGGAAGCTCTCGTTGACGAAAGCGGTATGGCTGTGGCCGACCGAGCGCCACCACAGGACCTTGAGCGCCCGCGCGGCGTTGTGGGACTCGATGCGCCGGTGCTCGATCGCGTACGGTAGATGGGTCCCCAGCACCGAGGCGATGTCGATCCCGTCGATCATCATCACCGGTTCGAGGACGGTCCCCTCGGCGATCGACTGCCCCACGAGGCGCTGGTGCCAGGCGATGGGCCAGCCCTCTGCGTCGAGGCCGGCCCGCAGCTTGTGTACGAACATCGGGCGGAAGTAGCCGCTCCGGATGTCGTCCTCGCGGGTCCACACCGTCTTCACCGGCGCGGACTCGCCCTTCGCCACCTCGACCGCCTCCGCCACGAAGTCCGACGTCGGATTGGCGCGCCGGCCGAAACCGCCGCCGAGCAGCGCCGTGTGGATGCGGACCTGCTCCGGGCGCAAGCCGGTGACGGCGGCGGCGACTCTCTGGTCCATGGTCTGGTACTGGGTTCCCGCCCAGACGTCGCAGCCGTCGGCCTTGACGTGAGCGACGGCGTTCAACGGCTCCATGGGAGCGTGCGCCAGGTAGGGCACCTCGTAGATCGCTTCGAGCGTCTGTTGCGACGCGGCGAGCGCCCTCTCGCAGTCGCCCTCCTTTTCCACCAGCAGCCCCGGCGTCTCCGCCAGCTCGCGGTACCGCCGGCGCATCGCTTCGGTCGAGAGGCCGGCGTTGGTCCCTTCGTCCCAGACCACCTCGAGCGCGTCCCGTCCGGTGCGCGCGGACCAGAAGTCCCTGGCGATGACGGCGACGCCCGATGAGACCTCCTTCACCTTGACGACGCCGCGGACGGCGCGCGCACGCGCGCTGCGGACCTCCTTGACCTTGCCGCCGCAGACCGGCGGGCGGGCGACGACGGCGGTGAGCATGCCCGGAAGCCGGAGGTCGAGGCCGAAGAGAGCCGCGCCCGTCACCTTGTCCTTGCCCTCGAGGCGCCGGACGTCGGTGCCGATGATCCTGAAGTCGCGCGGGCTCTTGAGCGGCACGTCCACCGGCGCCGGCAGGGCCGCGGCCGCCGGCGCGAGCTCGCCGTAGGAGGCGCTGCGCCCCGTCGCGTCGTGATGCACGCGGCCGTCCTCGGTGCGCAAGGCTTTCGCCTCCACGCCCCAGCGCGCCGCCGCCGCCGCGACCAGAAGGTGACGGGCGGTGGCGCCGGCGTGCCGGAACGGTCCCCAGGACGACATCATGCTGGTGCTGCCGTCGGTCCGGTACTCCCGCATCACCGGGTCGTCGTACTCGGGCTCGACCGGAGCGGGCTCGACCCGGATGCGGCTCCAGTCGCAGTCGAGCTCTTCGGCGACGAGCATGGCGAGCGCGGTATGGACGCCCTGCCCCATCTCCGACTTGTTGACGATCACCGTGGTGGCGCCGTCGGGCGAGATGCGGACGAAGGCGTTCGGCGCGAAGGTGCCCGCGGCCGGCGCGGCGGCGAGCGGCCAGCGCTCGGGGAGATAGAAGCCGACGACCAGGCCGGATGCCGCGACGCCGCCGAGCTTCAGGAAATCGCGGCGGTCGAGCATCTACAGTGCGCTGCGCGCGGTGTCGGCCACCCGGAAGGCGTTTTGCCTCTCGACCGTGTCGCTGCCGGTGGTGACGCGGACGGTGTAGTCGCCGGTATACGGGTACGGCAGGATCACCTTGAGCGCAACGCCGTGCCGGGTGAGCAAACCCTTGACCTCGCGCACGTCGGCCTGCCGCTTCTCGCCGCCGTCCATGCGAAAGATCTCCACCTGGGAGTTGTCGAAGATCCCGATGCCGAAGACCATCAGCTCCGCGAAGCCGCCCGTCGCCTTCAAGTCCGCGGTCTTCAAGTACTGAGGATGGAAGGCCCAGAGCCGCGGCTTCGGCCAGGTCTCCCACAGCAACTGCACCGCGTATTGCCCCTCGGGATCGAGCTTCGCCCAGTCGGGCTTCGCCACCATGTCGAAGCTCTGGACCTTGCCGGAATCATGGATCTTGGCGTTGCCGGTGAGCTGGCCCTGCGCGCCGACCTTCAAGGTCATCTCCACCGCTTCGAGGTTCTTGTAGGGCAGGAGATCGACCCGGTCGAAGCGCGAATGGATGAACGGCAGGTAGGGAAACTTCGGATGGCCCTGCCGCTGCAGCCGGACTTCCTCCGGCCCCACGGAGACCGCTCCCAAGGTGAACCAGTCGCTCAGATCGACCAGGCCGATCGAGAACCGCGACGGCCCGTCGATGCGGGGCGCGAGCACCTTGCAGGAGATCTCCAGATCCCCGAACAGCTCCTTGCCCACGAACCACGTCCGGCCGCTCTCGTCGATCGGCACCACGAAGTCGGACGAGAAGGTCTCGAAGGTGTTCACCATGCCGGTCTGGTCCATCACCAGATGGCCGCCCCGCACCCGCGAGCCGTCGATCAGCCCCCGGCTGACCAGATAGGGCGTGCCCTGCGTGCTCTTGCCGCGCACCTTCGCGGGATAGAGGACGCCGTTGCGGTCGAAGCCGTCCTCGAGCAGGATCTGCCCCTTGGAGGTCACCTTGAGGTCGTCGACGACGAACTCGAAGTCGCGCGGGATCAGCCCGGTGCGCGGCGCTGCGGCCGGCGCCTGGCGGCGTTCTTCCGCCACCCCGCCGACGCCGCAGACGATCACGCCGCCGCAGACGGCCAGCACGGCCAGCCGGCGCAGCCGCTCAATCCACTCGCAGCGCATGGAGCTTCCTTACGGTCTGGCCGCCGGTCGTCACCCGGATGTCGTACTCCGCGGGCTCGATCTTCGGGAAGACGGCCTTCATCTGCAGGCCGGAGTTGAAGCCCAGGACCTTGAGATCGCTGGTCGCCGCCCGGGCGCCGGCGCGGCCCGACGGCACGATCTCCACCACCGCGTCGTCGAGCAGGCTCATGCCGAACAGCCTCAGATCGACCGCCCCGCCGGCGTCGCGGAGATCCGCGCTCCGCACGTAGTGCGGGTGCACGGCGAAGAGCTGCGGCTTGGCGAACGACTCCCAGAAGAGGTGGATCGCGTAGTGGCCTTCCGGGTCCAGGTGCGCCCACTCCGGCGTCGCTTCCATGTCATAGCGGTGCGGCGTGCCGGAGTCGACCACCACCACCGAGCCGGAGAACTCCCCCTTGGCGCCGATCCGCAGCGTCAGCTCCGCCTCGTCGATCCGCTTCAAGCGGGCGACCTCTTCGTTCTTGCCGAACAGGGTCTCGATGAACGGCAGGCCGGGGAACTTCGGGTTCTTCCCCTGGCGCTGCAAGGAGACCTCCTCGCGGCCCAGCGATACGGCCGCCACCGTGAAGAAGCTCTTCATGTCGACCAGGCCGATCTTGAACTTCGGCGCGCCCTGGAAGCGCGGCGACTTCACCTTCGCCCGGAAGACCAGGTCGCCGAACAGCTCCTTGCCGACGAACCAGAGGCGGCCGTCCGCGTCCACCGGGATGCTGAAGTCGCAGGCGAAGTTCTCGAACGGATTGACCATGCCCACCTGGTCCATCACCAGGCTGCCGCCCTTGACCCGCGAGCCGTCCACCAGACCCATGTTGACGAAATAGGGAGCCCGCTCGGCGCTCTTGCCGTCCACCGCGGGCGGGTGGAACACGCCGTCGCGGTCGAAGGTGTCGCGGACGATCACCCGCCCTTTGGATTCGAGGCTGATCTCGTCGATCGAGAACTGGAACTCCTGCGGCTCCAGCGCGCCGGCAGGCCGCTCTTCGCCGGCCGGCGCCGCCGGCGCGCGGGCACCGCCCAGCGCCGCCGCGAGCGCCAGCAGCACAACCGCGCCCTTGCGCATGGCTCCTCCTCGGCCGGTCACGACGGTGAGTAGAGATAGAGCCCGTTGCCGTCGGGATCGTGAAACCGGACGAGGCGGATCGCGGCTCGGGGATCCTCCGGAATGTCCTGGAGCTCGACGCCGCGCCGCTTCAGCTCGGCGCACACCTGGTCGAGCGGCTGCTGGACGGTGAAGCCGATCTCGATGGCTTCCACCGCCCGCTTCTCCGCCGCGTCATGCCGCGACTTGCCCGGGTGAAGGCCGAGAACCAGGCCTCCACCCGCGTCGATCGAAGCCCATTCGTTGCCGTAGCGGCTCACCAGCTTCAGGCCCAGGGCGCCGGTATAGAACTGGACCGCGCGGTCCATGTCGGATACGTAGATCGTGGCCGTGCCACCCTGGATCATCTCGACTCCCGGCGCCTGAGGGCGATGTTGAGAACGCAAGTCTACTGCGTTTTGCCCTTCTGGTGCATCCCCGGCTTCTCGGCCGGCGGCGCCGTCACTCGCCGGGCGAACGCCACCTGGACCTTCTCGCTGGGCAGCGACACGATGTTCGTCAGCCCTTCCCGGTAGGTCACGGGGAAGCTCTGCACCCAGAGGAAGATCGCCGGCGCGTCGTTCCAGATCGCCTGCCCGGCCTGGCAGAACATGTCCTTGCGGGCGCGCGGCTCCGCCTCGTCGACGGCGGCGTCGAGCAGCTTGTCGACCTCGGGGTTCTTGTAGAAGGAGCTCGCCGGCCCGAACGGCGGCCACTTCTTCGAATCGAAGAGCTGCGGCA